>Ga0302324_100006602_pt1 | contig 24933 bp, 17 predicted proteins | sample Palsa_T0_1_FD_201949 | JGI IMG/M metagenome (GOLD analysis project Ga0302324, IMG submission 201949) | Peat permafrost microbial communities from Stordalen Mire near Abisko, Sweden - Palsa_T0_1 | ecosystem: Environmental > Terrestrial > Soil > Palsa > Peat permafrost | place: Sweden: Abisko... | reverse complement strand
GCGGTCGGCGTCAACGACGCCTGCTACGTGCCGCTGATTCACCGCCAGGGCGGCGACGGCACGGGTCTGTTCCCCGGCGAAGTGGTGCCGAATCAGATGACGGCGGCGGACGCGCTCGCCGCGCTCAAGCCGCTGTTGGAGGACCGCGGCGTCCTCAAGGTCGGGCAGAACCTGAAATTCGACTGGCAAGTGCTGGCACGCCACGGGATTGAAATCGCGTCCTATGACGACACCATGCTGATGTCCTACGTGCTCGACGCCGGGCGAAGGCCCCACGGCATGGACGCCATGGCGGAGCAATGGCTCGACCACCGCACCATTCGCTACGGCGAAGTGGCAGGGACCGGCAAGGCCAAGCAGCGTTTCGAGAACGCGCCGATCGACAAGGCGACCGAATATGCCGCCGAGGATGCCGACGTCACGTTGCGGCTGTGGCAGGTGCTCAAGGCCCGCCTCGTCGCCGAGCGCATGACCAGCGTCTACGAAACCCTGGAACGGCCGCTGGTCCCGGTGCTGGCGCGCATGGAGCGGCGTGGCATTTCGATCGACCGGGCGATACTGGCGCGGCTGTCGGGCGAATTCGCCCGGGAAGCCATGGGGCTCGAAGAGGAGATCAAGGCGCTCGCGGGCGAGCCGCTCAACCCCGGCTCGCCCAAGCAGCTCGGCGATATCCTGTTCGGCAAGATGGGCCTGGCAAGCGTCGTCGGCGCGAAGAAAACCAAGACCGGCGCCTGGTCGACGTCGGCCTCGGTGCTGGAAGAACTCGCGGAGCTGGGCCATCCACTGCCGCAGAAGATCCTCGAATGGCGCCAGGTCGCGAAGCTGCGCTCGACCTACACCGACGCGCTGCCGGGCTTCGTCAACCCCACGACCCACCGCGTCCATACCTGCTACGCGCTCGCCGCCACCACCACCGGCCGGCTGTCCTCCTCCGAGCCCAACCTGCAGAACATTCCGGTGCGCACCGAAGAAGGCCGCAAGATCCGCCGCGCCTTCATCGCCGCGCCCGGCCACAAGCTCGTCTCCGCCGATTATTCGCAGATCGAGCTGCGGCTGCTGGCGGAGATCGCCGATATCCCCGCGCTCAAGCAGGCGTTCCGCGACGGCCTCGACATTCACGCCCTGACGGCGTCGGAAATGTTCGGGGTGCCGGTCGCCGGGATGCCGGGTGAGGTGCGCCGGCGCGCCAAGGCGATCAATTTCGGCATCATCTACGGCATCTCGGCGTTCGGCCTCGCCAACCAGCTCGGCATTCCGCGCGAGGAGGCCGGCGCCTACATCAAGAAGTATTTCGAACGCTTCCCCGGCATCCGCGCCTACATGGATGCGACCAAGGAATTCTGCCGCAAGAACGGCTACGTCCTCACGGTGTTCGGGCGCAAATGCCATTATCCCGACATCACCGCCTCCAATCCCTCGATCCGCGCCTTCAACGAGCGCGCTGCCATCAACGCGCGCCTGCAGGGCAGCGCCGCCGACATCATCCGCCGCGCCATGATCCGCATGGAGGATGCGCTGGCGAAAGAGCGTCTCGCCGCGCAGATGCTGCTGCAGGTGCATGACGAGCTCATCTTCGAGGTGCCGGACCAGGAGGTCGCGACAACGCTGCGCGTGGTCAAGCGGGTGATGGAGGACGCACCGCTGCCGGCGGTCGCGCTCTCGGTGCCGCTGCAGGTCGACGCCCGCGCCGCCGACAATTGGGACGAGGCGCATTGAGGCCCTCCTCCGCCCTCGCTCCGGCGGCCGTCGCCGCGGCGCTGGCCGGCCTGTCGAGCCCGGCCCATGCGGCCGGCCTCGACGGCGCGACGCTGCCGTTGCCGTGGGCGCTCCCCTTCGCCGGGCTGCTGCTGTCGATCGCGACCGGGCCGCTGCTGTTTCCCAAGCTCTGGCATGCCCATTACGGCAAGATCGCGTTCGCCTGGAGCGCCCTCGCCATCGTGCCGATCGCGGCGCTCTACGACATGCCCACGGCGCTCGCCGCGCTGGTCCATGCGCTGCTCGGCGAATACATGAGCTTCATCGTTCTGCTGTTTGCGCTCTATGTGGTCGCGGGCGGAATTCTCGTCACTGGAAGCCTGCGCGGCACGCCGCTCGTCAACACCGCCATCCTCGCGTTCGGCACCGCGATCGCGAGCATCGTCGGCACTACCGGCGCGGCGATGATCCTGGTGCGGCCGCTGCTGCGCGCCAATGCCGGACGCCTCCACAACGTGCATGTGGTGGTGTTCTTCATCATCCTGGTCGCCAATATCGGCGGCGCCCTGTCGCCGCTCGGCGATCCGCCGCTGTTCGTCGGCTTCCTGCACGGTGTCGATTTCTTCTGGACCACCACCCATCTGTGGACGCAAACCGCGACGGCGGCGGCCCTCGTGCTCGCAGCCTTTGTCGTCGTCGATGTCTGGTTTCATCGCCAGGACCGCCGCGTCGCCGTGGTCGGCGAAGCGGAGCCGGCGACGGCGATCGGGGTGCACGGCCTCGTCAACCTGCCGCTCATCGCGCTCATCATCGGCGCAATCCTGCTGTCGGCGGTCTGGCGGCCCGGCATCGTGTTCGACGTCTATGGCACCAAGGTGGAATTGCAGAACCTGGTGCGCGACGGCGCGCTGCTCGCCATCGCCATCGCATCGCTGGTGGCGACGCCGGACGAGCATCGCGAGCGCAACGGCTTTACCTGGGAGCCGATCCTGGAGGTGGCCAAGCTGTTTGCCGGCATCTTCGTGTGCATCGTTCCGGTGCTGGCGATGCTCCAGGCCGGCAGCGCGGGGCCGTTCGCCTGGCTGCTGGCGTTGATGACGGTGGACGACGGCGCGCCGCACACCGTCGCCTATTTCTGGGTCACCGGGGGATTGTCGGCGCTGCTCGACAATGCGCCGACCTATCTCGTGTTCTTCGAGCTGGCCGGCGGCGACGCGGCAAAGCTGATGGGCGAACTCGGCGCCACCCTCGCCGCCATCTCCATGGGCGCGGTCTACATGGGCGCGCTCACTTATATCGGCAATGCGCCCAACTTCATGATCTATGCCATCGCCACCGAGCGCGGCGTGAAGATGCCGAGCTTCTTCGGCTACATCCTGTGGTCCGCCGCGATCCTGCTGCCGGTGTTCGTGCTGCTCACTTTCGTTTTCGTGACGCCGTGGCCTTTCCCTTTCCCTTGGCCTTAGGCTGCGCCGCCGGCTTGCCGCGCCGTACCGCGCCCCTTGCTTTGGTGGTTTTGGCCGCGGCCTCTGCCGGCACCACCGCGATCGCTTCGACCTCGATGAGCGCGCCGGGCCGGGCCAGCGCCGCGATGGCAACCGCGGTGCTCGCCGGCGGGGCCGCCGTGTTGACGAAACGATCGCGCACCTCGCGGAATTGGCCGAGGTGGGCGATGTCGGTGAAATAATTGTTGAGCTTGACGACGTGCTCGAAGCCGGCGCCGACGGCGGCGAGCGCGTTCTTTAGGTTGACGAAGGTCTGCTCCGCCTGGGCGCGAAAATCGCCGGGCGCGCCGACGATCTTGTTGTCGAGGTCGAGGCCGAGCTGGCCGGAAATGAAGATGATCCGCCCGGGCATGACGGGCTCGACGACATGGGTATATCCGACGGGCTTGGCGATCGTATCCGGATTGAGAAACTTATGCTTCGGCATGGCGGGCTCCCTGGGCTCTTGATGGCGTCGCCGACTTTAGCGCGCGATTCGTTGAGGTCACTCACACACTTCCCTGTCATCGCCCGGCTTGACCGGGCGATCCAGTAAACACCGACAGTGAGTACTGGATTGCCCGGTCAAGCCGGGCAATGACAGCAATGGAGTCAGCGAAATCGGATGATGCCTAAGCGCAATGGTGCCGGTCACCCATCAAGGCTCGCCACCACCTGCTCGGCGAGCGACAGCGAGGCGGTGAGGCCCGGGGATTCGATTCCGAACAAGTGCACGAGCCGCTTCAAGCCATGCTCGGCGGGAGTATCGACCATGAAATCGGCGGTCGGCTCGCCGGGACCGGTGAGCTTGGGGCGGATGCCGGCATAATCGGCGACCAGCGAGTTGTCCGGCAGACCCGGCCAATAGCTGCGGATCGGTTTATAGAAGGTCTCGGCGCGGCGCGGATCGACGGCGTAGTCGTAATGATCGATCCACTCGACGTCGGGGCCGAACCGCATGCGGCCGGCGAGGTCGAGGGTGACGTGAACGCCGAGTCCGCCGGGCACCGGGGCGGGATAGATCAGCCGCGTGAAGGCCGGCTTTCCGGCATAGGAGAAGTAGTTGCCCTTGGCGAGCACGAGGCGCGGCACGCGTTCGCTCGGATATCCTTCGGTCGCCCGCGCCATTGCCTGGGCGCCATGCCCGGCGGAATTGACGACGGCATCGACGCTGAGCGTCCCCGGCTCCGCGCCGCCGAACCGGACCTCCCAGCCGCCGGCTACGGGCGTCAACCGCTCGACCGGCGTGTTGAGCGCCAGCATCCCGCCGCGGTCTTCCAGGTCGCCCTGGAGCGCCAGCATGTAGCGGTGGCTATCGATGATGCCGGTTTCCGGCGAATGGAACGCGGCGACGCAGGCGAGCGCCGGCTCCATGCGCATGGCCTCGGCGCCCTCCAGCATGCGCAGCCCTTCGACGCCGTTGCGCTTCGCCTGGGCATGGAGCTTCTCCAGCGCCGGCCGGTCGGCGTCCTTGCCGACCACGACCAGCTTGCCGATCTTGCGGTGGGGCACGCCGTGCGAGGCGCAATAGGCGTACAGCAGCCGCCGCGAGCGGGCACAGTGGCGCTCGCGCAGCGAGCCGGTGGGATAGTAGATGCCGGCATGGATCACCTCGCTGTTGCGCGAGGAGGTGCCGCCGCCGATATGCCCTTCCACCTCGGCGACGATCACGTCATGGCCGGCGAGCGCGGCCTGCCGGCCGATCGCGAGCCCCACCACCCCGGCGCCGATGACGAGCACCTGCATGGGTCACCCGCCCGCGACGGGCGCGGCCGGCTGGCCCTTCGCGGGGCAGCGGGAGATGGTATCGACGGTCGCGGCGGTCATCTGTCTCAGTGTGAATGGGGCTCAGCCGATGGCTTAGCCGCCCGGAGACGATCGTTCAACTCGCGCCCGGCCGGTTTGAAATCGATATCCTGCCGGCCTATAAGGCGGCTCCCCACACGGAAAACGGATTACCGGGACGAGGCGATGGCCGGACATTCACAATTCAAGAACATCATGCACCGCAAGGGCCGGCAGGACGCGGTGAAGTCCAAGCTGTTCAGCAAGCTGGCGCGGGAAATCACCGTTTCGGCCAAGATGGGCCTCCCCGACCCTGCCATGAACGCGCGCCTGCGCGCGGCGATCATCGCGGCGCGGGTGGAAAACATGTCGAAGGATTCGATCGACCGCGCCATCAAGAAGGCCCATGGCAACGATGCCGAGGCCTATGACGAAATCCGCTACGAGGGCTATGGCCCCGGCGGCGTCGCCGTCATCGTCGAAGTCCTGACCGACAACCGCAACCGCACCGCCTCGGACGTGCGCTCGTATTTCACCAAGACCGGCGGCAATCTCGCCGAGACCGGAGCGGTGTCGTTCATGTTCGACCATGTCGGCGTCGTCGAGTTCGACGCCAAGGTCGCCTCCGCCGACGCCATGCTCGACGCCGCCATCGAGACCGGCGCCGACGACGTGGTGTCGAGCGAGAGCGGCCACGAGGTCTATGCCTCCCAGGACAATTTCGCCGAAGTGGCGAAGGTGCTCGAGGCGAAGTTCGGCGAGCCGCGCAAGGCGGGTCTCGTTTGGAAGCCGCAGAACACCATCGCGGTCGACGACGAAAAGGGCGAGAAGCTGTTCAAGCTCATGGAGCTGCTCAACGAGCACGACGACGTCCAGAACGTCTACGCGAATTTCGAGGTGTCCGACGCGCTGATGGGCAAGATGAGCGCGTAATGGCGGACGCGTCTACATGATCCCTTCCGCCTCGCGCAGGCTCTCGATCAGCGAGGCCCGCAGCAGGAACGCCCGCGCTTGCGCAGGGTCTTCAGCGGTGCGGCGCAGGTCGTCCTGATTGCGCTTGCGCACGGCCGGATCGGTTTCGGCGAGCAGGCGCTTGTTGCGGATGGTCTGGGCCTGGGTGTGCTGGACCGCCACGTGACGGCGCTGGCGCTCATAGCGATCGAGGACGTCCTCGCCGGCCTCGCCCCGCAGGATCGCGACCAGCTTGTCGGCGAGGTTGAAGGCGTCGTGGACACCGCTGTTCATCCCCATGGCGCCGATCGGGCTGTTCACATGGGCGGCGTCGCCGGCGAGGATCGCGCGGCCGGACCGGAACTTCTTCGCCACCCGCTGATGCACCGTGTAGAGATTGCTGCAGAGGATCTCGAACGCGCGCCCGGTCGGGAGAAACGCCTGCAGGCGCGCCTGCAGCGCCGCGGGCCGGCTGATGGCCGCTTCGTCGTCGCCGGGCTCGGCCGGGAAATGTACCCGCCAGCGGTCGGGCGGGCCCTTCCAGTGAAAAAGGTTCGACCACTCCTTGGGGTCGGAGATGTAGTTGCGCTCGGCATAGCCGTGGCGGCGGAAGTCGTAGGCGACCTCGATGTTGAGCACGAGGTCGGAATAGGTGAAGCCCTCAAATTCGATGTCGAGCTCCTTGCGCACGATGCTGCGCGCGCCCTCTGCGCTGACGATATAGGCGCCCGCGACCGTCTCGGCCTCGCCGGCCGGATTGGTGAACCGCGCAGTGACGCCGGACGCGTTTTGGGTGAAGCCCGTGAAGGCCGAGGACAGCCGCAGATCGATGCCGGGATGTGCCTTCGCCATCTTGAGCGCCTCTTCGACGATCTTGATGCGCTCGCACTGGAGGACGTAAGGAAACCGCGTGTCGTCCTTGAGATGGACGTGATCGAAGGCGGCGATCAGCGCGTTGCCGGCGCGGTCCCAGTAATGGAACACCGGCGCGATGATCCCCCGCGGCTCGAGCTTCGCATAGAGGCCTATCCGGTCGTACATTTCGAGGGTAGCGGGGTGGTTGGTCCCGGCCCGCGGCACCTGCTCGAGGAAATTGTCGTCGCCCAGCGCCTCGATCAGCGTGACCGCGACGTCCTGCTGCGCCAGCGCGAGCGCGAGGCACAGCCCGACCGGCCCGGCGCCGATGACAATGACCCGATCGGATGGCTGCGGCATGCCCTACCTCGCTTCCCCTGCGAACAGTAAGAGCGACGATTTCGGGCCGCGAATGCCCCGTGGCGGCGGAGCGTCCCGCCCAGGCGGCCCTCGAGCGGTATTAGCCGGGAATCGCGAATGGGCGCAATAGGTTCTGGGCCCTGTTCTCGCTGCCTAGGAATTAAACATCCAGCCGCCGCACTGCCCAACGAGGCAGCGTGGAACTCCGGCAAGCCTGATTTTTGCGTTTGCCAACCCCGGCCGCCCCGGTGGCACACCGTTTGCTCGATCGGTTACGCGGGCGGCGGGGACAGACAGGGCGCGCGGGGAACGGACATGAACGAACGGAGTTCCATGGCGAACCATTTCAAGCGTCCGCGCCGGTGCGACCGCCCTGTCTGGGAGCCGTGGTGGTGACGGCTCGCCTCAAGGCGCTGTCGTTCCGCCGTCCCGAGGAGACGAGCGCACGGATGCGCCCGCTGTCGCGGCTACCGGTGTTCCTGTCGCTCGAAGGCAAGCGGGCGGTGGTGTGCGGGAATGCGTCCGCCGCTGCGTGGAAGGCGGAGCTGCTTTCGGCCGCCGGCGCCCACGTGGAGGTATTCGCCAATCAACCCTGCGCGGAGCTGCGCGCGGTGGCCGCCGAACCCTCGCACGGGGCGATTTCGATCGAGGGCCGCGCCTGGCAGGCCGGCGACTTCGCGGGCGCCGCGGTGGCGATCGGCGCCATGACCGACGATGCCGAGGCAGAACGCTTCGCCGCGGCGGCCCGCAGCGCCGGTGTCCCCGTCAACGTCATCGACAAGCCGCGGCTGTGCGATTTCATCTTCGGCGCGATCGTCAACCGGTCGCCGCTGGTGATCGGCATTACGACCGACGGCGCCGCACCGGTATTCGCCCAGGCGATCCGCGCCAAGATCGAGGGCCTGCTGCCGCGCGGCTTCGCCCGCTGGGCCGAGGCGGCGCGCCGCTGGCGCACGCTGGTGCAGGCGACCGACCTGCCGTTCGCGGCGCGCCGGCGGTTCTGGCAGTTGTTCGCGGCCACCGCCGTGGCCAATCCGGATCGCGACCCGGCGACGCGCGATTTCGATGCCCTGCTCGCCATCACCCGCGCCGAGCCTTCCGCCAGCGCCGGGCGGGTGACGCTGGTCGGCGCCGGCCCCGGCAATCCGGAGCTCCTGACGTTGCGCGCCGTGCGCGCGCTGCATGCGGCCGACGTGATCCTGTTCGACGATTTGGTGGCGCCGGAAGTGCTCGAATTCGCGCGCCGGGAAGCAAAGAAGATGCTGGTCGGCAAGACCGGCCATCGGCCGTCCTGCAATCAGGAGGAGATCAACGCCCTGATGGTGTCGCTCGCCCGGGGCGGCAAGCATGTGGTGCGCCTCAAGGGCGGCGATCCCATGATCTTCGGCCGCGCCGACGAGGAGATCGAGGCCTGCCGCGCCGCCGGCATTGCAGTCGAGGTGGTGCCGGGCATCAGCACCGCCCAGGCCGCGGCGAGCCGGCTCGGGGTATCGCTGACCCATCGCCGCGACGCCCGCCGGGTCCAGTTCGTGACCGCCCATGCGGAGAACGGAAGCCTGCCGGACAATCTCGACTGGGCGAGCATCGCCGATCCCGCGGCCACCACCGCCGTCTACATGCCGGGCCGCACGCTCGCAGAGTTTACGCAGCGTGCGATCGCGAGCGGCCTCGATGCCGGCACCCCCGCCGTCGCGTTGGCCGCGCTCGGCCGGTCCGGCGAACAGATCGTAAAGGCGACACTCGGCGACATCGCGAGCCGCCTGCAGCAGGAGACGCTGCCGACCCCCCTCCTGGTGCTGATCGGGCGCACCCTCGACCGCGCCGAGCGCGCCCGCATCGCCGCCGCGATGCGGGCCCATCCGGGCGCTCTCGCCGCTCCCGGCTCCGGCGCGGGCCCGCCGCAGGAAAACGCGACGAATTGACGGGCGCGCCGGAGACAGTCTCATCGGGCGCCTCGGCCGTGTATCCTTCGAGGCTCGCGCAAAGAGGCGCGAGCCTCGAAGGATGACGGGTCATGTTTGTCAGGTCAGGAATAAGCGATGACCGTCGCCCGGTACGCAGGACATCTCAGCGCCCCACTCTGATTCGACCCGTCACCCTGAGGCGCGAGCCCTTGCGAGCCTCGAAGGGCGACGGCCCCGGCCGTGCCGCTCGCATACCTTCACCCCTGGCGGCATTGCTGGACGCGAAAATAACCGCTACTCCACCCTGAATGGCGCCGCCTCGATCCACGCCTGCGCGATGGACCGTGCGGCGCGCCCTGTCGAGATGGCGTAATGACGGATCAGCTCGTTGTCCCGGTGATATTGTGCGGCGGCGCCGGTACCCGCTTGTGGCCGGTATCGCGCGAAAAGATGCCGAAGCAGTTCGTGCCGCTGATCGGCACGTCGTCGACCTTCCAGCAGGTGCTCGACCGCGTCACCTGCGAGGGCCTGTTCGCCCCGCCGATGATCATCACCAATTCCGAGTTCCGCTTCGTCGTCGCCGAGCAGGCGCGCGCCCGCGGCGTCGCGGCCACCATCATCCTGGAGCCGCAGCGCCGCGATTCCGCGGCCGCCATCGCCGCCGCCGCCGAGCTCGCGATGAAGAAGGATTCCGCGGCCGTGCTGCTGGTGGTCGCCGCCGATCATCTGATCCCCGACACCGATAAATTCACCGCCGCCTGCCGCGCCGCGCTGCCGGCCGCCAGTGCGGGCGCGATCGTGACCTTCGGAGTCAAGCCCACCTATCCTGCTTCGAGCTACGGCTATATTCGTCCGCAGCCGGCGCCGGACGGGACCGCGGTCCACAAGGTCGAAGCCTTCGTCGAAAAGCCCGATGCCGCGACCGCCGCCAAATACGTCGCCGACGGCTATCTCTGGAACAGCGGGAACTTCATGTTCCGCGCCGAGGTGATGCTGCGCGAACTCGCCCGCCTCGAACCGGAGATCAGGAACGCGGCCAAGGCCGCCGTCGACAACCTCACCTCCGATCTCGATTTCTACCGCCTCGCCGAAGGGCCGTTCGCGAGGGCGCCCAAGAAATCCATCGATTATGCGGTGATGGAACGCACCGCGCTCGCGGCGGTGCTGCCGGTCGCGTTCCGCTGGTCCGACATCGGCAGCTGGAACGCGGTGTGGGACGCCCAACCGCAGGACCCCTCGGGCAATGTGATCGAGGGGCCGGCGGAAGTGATGAACACCAGCAACAGCCTGATCCGTTCCGAGGAAACGGTGCTCACCACCGTCATCGGCCTCGACGGCGTCATCGTCATCGCGACCGCCGACGCCGTGCTGGTGGTGTCGCAGCAACAGGCGGAGCGGGTCAAGGACCTGGTCGAGCAGCTCAAGAAGAAAAACCGCACCGAGGCTCTGGAACACCGCCGCGTCTACCGGCCGTGGGGCTTCTACCAGAGCGCCGACTCCGGGTCGCGCTACCAAGTCAAGCGCATCTGCGTGAACCCCGGCGCGCGGCTCTCGCTGCAGAAGCATTTCCACCGCTCCGAGCATTGGGTGGTGGTGCGCGGCGTCGCCGAGGTGACGATCGGCGAGGACGTGCGCCTCTATCACGAAAACGAATCCGCCTATGTGCCGATCGGCGCGGTCCATCGCCTCGCCAATCCCGGCAAGATCCCGCTGGAGCTGATCGAAGTGCAGGTCGGCAGCTATCTCGGCGAGGACGACATCCTGCGGCTCGAGGACGTCTACCGCCGCCACGCCGAGGCGTGAGCGCTCAATCCGGATTCATCCGCCGAGCGCCGCGATCGCCTGCTCGGCCGCGCCGACGCCGCTGCGGTAGGCGCCGTGGGCGGTCGAAAAGTCCGCGCTGGAACACGCCTCGCCCGCGAAGAAGAGACGCTGGTCGACCGGCGCGGCGAGCACCTGCCTGGCATCCGCCTGTCCCGGCTTCGCGTGCGAATAGGAGCCGCGCGCATGCGGGTCGCGCGCCCAGGCGGAGGCGGCGACCGGGTGCAGGCGGGCTCTGATATCGCTGCCCAGGAGCGAGGCGAGCTGGTCGATGGCGAAGCTCGCAAACGCCGCCTCCCCCCCTTGCTCGAGATCGCGGGCGAGCGCGCCACCGAAATAGCCCTCGACCAGCGGCCGGCCCAGCGGACGCAGGTGGTAGCTGCCGGTGCGGACCCGATCGAGAGCGCCGTAGAGATGGGAATCCTTGGGGAACGCCTCCGCGCCATCGAGCCGCAGATAGAGCTTGTCGGCGAGGCCGAGCGGCAGCGCTTCCGCCGCCGCGATCTTGGCAGGCAGCGCCGGCACGAAGCGCGGCATGCCGGCCGCCAACACGTCGGTCGGCGCGGTGACGATGACGGCCCGCGCGCGCAGTTCGCCGCGCGGTGTTTCGATGCGGATAAGGCGGCCACTATGGTCGATCGTCTCCGCCGGGCAATCGAGGGCGATGTCGAGCCCGGCCCCGCAGGCGGCGATCAGGGTGCCGTAGCCCTCGACCACCCGCCAGTTCACGCCGGTGTCGCGGTAGCGCCAGAAGTCGCGGGCCGAAAGCTGATCGAGCTCGACGCCGTTGATGTAGGTGCTGGTGGCGTTGATGAGGCCGTTCCAGCGGCAGCCCGGCTCCAGGAATCGATCCCCGGGCTGATCGGGTTCCGCTTCTCCGGCCGCATCGAGGCGGTCATAGAAGCGGGCTGCCGCGGCGCGATAGTCGTCCTGGTCGGACGCCGGAAAGCCGATGTCGTTCCATTGGCTGCGCCAGGCTGGCCGGGTCCGGTCGAGCGCAAAGCCGAGCGTCGAGGCGATGATGCACCACTCGTTCTCGTCCGCGGAATGCAGCCAGCCGCATCCGAGCTCGATCGGCAGGCCGGCCGAATCGCGCAGCGTCCACGCCCGCCCGCCCAGGCGGTTACGCGCTTCGAGCACGCGGATCGACAGGCGCGCGGTCGCAAGCCGCCGCACCGCCGCCAGCCCGGCGGCGCCCGCCCCGATCACGATGACATCGAACTCGTTCACGGGGAGGATCCCATTGTTGTCATCACCCGGCTTGGCCGGGCGATCCAGTAACCAGGTGACTGCAATTTCAGCACGGCATGGTTTCCACCGATGACTCAGGGGGTACTGGATGCCCCGCTTTCGCAGGGCATGACACCGAAACTGTATGAACCGTCAGTGTCACCGCATACGCCAGCCTTCCGCCGGGGCGGCGCAATCGAGCATCGCAACGGCTACGCTGCGACCGCGCGCGGCAGGATCGGCGCCGTCGCCTCGTAGCGGCGGCCGGCGCGGAGACAGAAGGCGGGCACCAACAGGCGCTCCGCGATGATCTCGGTCCTCTCGTTGTCCTGCAGCTTGAAGCGGCCCCTGATGTCGTCGAGGACGGAGACATCCGCCGCCATGCCCGGCTTCAAGGCGCCGATCTCGTCGGGGACGCCGGCCATCCCCGCGGCATTGCTCGTCACCATCGGCACCACCTGCTGCAGCGTGAGGCCGAGGGCGAGCATGGAGCTCATGGCCTGGGTCAGACTGAAGCGGGCTTGTCCGGCGAACGGATGATTCTCGTCGTCGGGATGGGCGCCGGGCGTGCCGGGCGGCGGCGGAACGAAGGTGTTGTAGCCATGCATGTCGGCGCCGAGGGTGTGCGGCACGATGCCGGCATCGATCGCCTTGCGCGCCAGCCGGTAGGAGAAATGGCTGCCATGCCCGACGTCGATCTTGAGGCCCATCTCCATGGCGGCCTTGATGATGGGGTGCACCTTGCCGTTCTTGTCGACGAAACCGCCGGGATGCCGGGTGAAGGGATGGGCGAGAATGTCGCCGGGCCGCAGCAGGCTGACGGTGCGTTCCACGATGGTGTCGGCATCGACGCCGTTCGCGCCTTCGGGCGGCAACGCCCAGAGCTGGCCGAAATGGACATAGACCGGCAGATCGGCATCGCGGCCGATCCGGCTGGCCATTTCCATGACCGTCGTGCCCCAGCGCGCAAACCCGCCGATCTCCGCATGGGCCTTCACGCCCTTGACGAGATCGCGGTTCGCCGTGGCGGCGGCGACGGTCGCCGCCACGTCGATGCCCTCGGGCGAATAGAGCGAGGGGTAATAATGGCCTTCGAGGCCGCCGACGAGATACGCGGAAATGAAGGCGTAGCAGCGGGTCGCGGCCGTCTCGGCGACGAAGTGGCGAAAGCCGGGAAACGTCATGGAAGACGCCCCGCCCTGGTCGATCAGCGCGGTCACGCCGCTTTCGACGCCCACCATGTCGGCATCGAGGCCGAAGCGCCCGGTGACGTAGCGATAGATGTGCGCGTGTGTGTCGATCATCCCCGGCAACACCAGCTTGCCGCGGACGTCGACGACCTCGCGCGCCGTCGACGGCAGGATGTCCTTGCCGACGAAAGCGATCTTTCCGCCGGCGATGGCGACGTCCATCACACCGTCGACGCCGGAGGCCGGGCAGATGACGTGGCCGCCCTGAAGGATGAGATCGTAGACGGGGGCTGCGTTCATGGCTGGCTTCCTTTGCTGAATCAATCCGAACAATATTCCAGAAAATGGGCACGCGGAATGCCTGCCAAAAAACGGGCTTGGCGTGTGGGCTCGCGGTGGCCGCTTCCCTTCGCGTCCCGCCTCTGGGATGATGGAACTCCAATCCGCGATTTCATTTCATAGACATCGTCACTACCATCCTGTGCGAGCGGAGCGCAGGTGACACCGGGCGCACGGAGAGGTCGAGCGTGACCGAGGAAGGCATCGGGGCGCGGCTGCCGCGCAAGGAAGACGATCGCTACATCCGCGGGCAGGGCCAGTTCGTCGGCGACATCCATCTTCCGCGTATGCAAGATGTGGCATTCCTGCGCAGTCCGGTCGCACATGCCCGCATCCGATCGGTCCGGATTCCGCCGGCGTTTCGCCACCGCGTATTCATTGCAGACGATCTCGTCGGGGTGGGAGCGATCAGGGCCGACACCGCACTCGCCGGCTTCAAGTCGTCGTCGCAGCCCGTGCTGGCGGTCGACAAGGTGCGCCATGTCGGCGAGCCCGTTGCGATGTGCATCGCGCCGACCTGCGCCGAGGCGGAGGACATCGCGTCGCGGATCGAAATCGATTTCGACCCGTTGCCTGTGGTTCGGGACATGCTGGCGGCACGCCAGCCGGGCGCGGCGCTGGTGCACGAAGCGTGGGGCGACAACCTGTTCCTGACCACCGACATCGACGTCGATTTCGCCGCGCTCGAGGCCAAGGCGGCATTCGCGGTGGTTCGCGAACTGCGGACGTCGCGCCAGGTCATGAGCCCGCTGGAAGGCCGCGGCGTCGTCGCCTACCGGGACAGCCGCCTCGACCAACTCGTCGTCATCAGCGCGACCCAGCAACCCCACATCGTCCGCTCCGGGCTCGCCGAGTGCCTCGGCCTCGACGAGGGGCGCATCCGCGTGATCTCGCCCGACGTGGGCGGCGGCTTCGGCTACAAGGGCGTCCTGCTCGCCGAGGAAGTCGCCCTGGCCTGGGCAACGGGCCAGCTCGGCCATCCGCTGCGCTGGGTCGAGGATCGCCGCGAGAGCCTGACCGCCGGAGCGAACTGCCGCGAGCACCATTACCGCCTGACCGCCTATGCGGATCGCGACGGCCGCTTGCTCGGGCTCGATTGCGAGGCGACCGTCGACGCTGGGGCCTATTCGGCCTATCCGTTCTCGGCCTGTCTCGAAGCCGGCCAGATCGGCAGCATCCTTCCGGGCGTCTACGATTTTCCCCACTACCGCTGCCGCACCTATTCGGTCGCAACCAACAAGCCCCCGATCCTGCCCTACCGGGGCGTCGCCCGCACGGGGGTGTGCTTTGCCCTGGAGCTGACGCTTGACGCGCTGGCGCGAGACCTCGGCATCGAGCCCGTGGATTTGCGCATGCGGAGCCTGGTGCGTCCGGAACAGATGCCGTTCGACAACATCGCCAAGCGGCACTTCGATTCCGGCGACTATCCCGAGGCCTTGCGGCAGGCGGTCGAAGCGATCGGGCTCGGTGCCCTGCGCGGGCGCCAGCAGCGCGGCGAACCGGACGGACGGCTCCTCGGCGTCGGCATCGCCATGTATTCGGAGCAGGCCGGCCATGGCACCAGCGTCTATGCCGGATGGGGAATTCCGTTCGTGCCGGGCTACGAGCAATGCCAGGCGCGCTTCACGCCGGATGGCGGGCTGGAGCTGCGGATCGGCGCGCACAGCCACGGCCAGGGACTGGAGACGTCGCTGTCCCAGGTCGCCCATACGATGCTCGGCGTGCCGCACGACCGGATCAAGCTGATCCACGGCGACACCGCACAGACACCCTATTCAACCGGCACCTGGGGTTCGCGCTGCGCCATCATGTCGGGCGGCGCGGTGGCCGCCGCCTGCGAGCAGCTGGCCGGCCGCCTGAAACGGATCGGCGCCACGCTGCTGCAGTCGCGCCCCGACGATGTCCGCCTGGAAAGCGGCATGGTGGTCGCCGCCCACGGCCGCATCTCGGTCGCGGAGATCGCGCGCACCTGGTACCGGTGCCCGCAGGATCTACCCGGCGATGTCGACCCCGGCGGCCTCGATGTGACGGCGGGCTACAAGGCGATGCGCGACACTGGGACATTCAGCTATGCCGCCCACGCGGCCGCGGTCGCCGTCGATCCCGAGACCGGCGAGATCGACATCCTCGACTATGTCGTCGTCGAGGACGGCGGCGTCCTTCTCAATCCGATGATCGTCGACGGCCAGATTTGCGGCGGCGTCGCCCAGGGGATCGGGACCGCGCTTTACGAGGAGATGCGCTTCGACGCGGACGGGCAGCCGTCGAATACGACTCTCGCCGACTATCTCCTCCCGGGCGCAACCGAGGTCCCGGCCATTCGCATCATCCACATGGAGACGCCGTCGCCATATACCCGCTTCGGACAGAAGGGCCTCGGCGAAGGCGGCGCCATCGCTCCCCCGGCCGCCATCACCAACGCGATCAACGATGCCCTCAAGGGCCTCGGTGCCGAGCTGCTGGTGTCGCCGGTGACCCCGGACCGGATCGTCGCCGCCATCCGGGCGGCAAGCGCGAACCCGCGCCCGCCCTGAGCGTCCTCAGCACAGACCCGCCTTCGCCAGTATCCCGCGCACGCGGGCGCGCTGCGAGTCGGAGATCGTCAGGCGTGTCGCGAAGTCCTGGCCGAGCGGCTTGGTCGCGTCGATGCCCATCTTGGTGAGAGTGAAGTCGTTCGGATCGGACGTCGGGTCGAGGATCGCCCCCTTCGCACCGGGAATGAAGATGATGTCCTTCTCCGCCCGCACCCGCGTCGCCACCGCCCACATGACGTCGGAGAGGCTGAACACGTCGACATCCTCGTCCACGACGATGACATACTTGGTATAGAACTCGGTTCCCAGCGTCGCCATGATCGCCTGCTGCGGCTCGCCGGCCGACGTCTTCTTCATGGAGATGAAGGCCATGAAGGCCCCGCAGGTCGTGTGCGGCACATGCACCGCCCTGACGTTGGGGAGATTGCGCCGCAGCGCGTTGAGAATCTCGCCCTCGCGCGTGATGCAGGACACGAGAATATGGTCCTGCGACATTCCCGACACCACGCTGTGAAACATGGCGCCGGCGCGCATGCGGATGCGCCTGGCGACGAACACGTTTTGCGTCGAGCGGAATGATGCGTATCCCGTGAATTCGCTGAACGGCCCCTCGGGCTCGCGCTCGTCGGCCAGCACCTCGCCTTCGATGATGATCTCGGCGGCGGCCGGCACCTCGATATCGGCGGTGCCGCACCGCGCCACCCGGTACGGCTCGGCGAACAGCCCGCCGATGATCTCGAATTTCCGCACGTGCGGGGGATAGGCGTAGACCATCGACCCCATGTAATGCAGGGGATGGATGCCGAGCGTGACGGCGGCCGGCAGGTTCTGCCCTTTCGCCGCCGCGCGGCGATGGAACTCCCACATACGCCGCCGCGAGTGCAGCGAGACGCCGAGCCGGTTCTTGCCCTTGAGCATGAGCCGATGAAAGCCCGTGGTGTCGACCCCGGTTTCGGGATCGCGCGCCGTCAGCTGTCCGGCCGTGATGTAGGGCGCCGCATCGACTTCGAAGTGGAGGGGAATCGGGAATTTCGTGAGGTCGATGTCGTCTGCTTCGATGGTGATGTCATGCCATTCGGGCCGGTTCACCAGCTCGACCGGCGTGTAGCGGGTGCAGCGCTCGCGGAACGCCGTCGGCAGGTCGAGCGGCGCGACTCCCAGCGCGAGAGCGAGCACCTTGCGGTTTCCGGCGATGTTGGTGACCACCGGCATCGTATTGCCTTCGACGTTCTCGAACACGACCACCGGGCTTCTGCCGAGGCGCTCGAGCTCGTAAACAAGGGAGGTGATATCGAGACGAGTCCTCACCGGTTCTTGAATGCGCAACAGCTCCTCGGGGAGTTCCCTCTCGAGCTGCGCCAGAAATCCGCGCAGGCCTTGCTTGTCCAAGTCCGACATCGTCTCCTCGCCTTCGAACGCTTCAGAACTGCTTCGAAAAGATCATGCGCAGAATCGAACAATAACCGATCGTACCGCCGGAACAGCTTTTTCGGTCAGCAGAAACCCTGTCCGCCGCACCGATCGGCACAGGCTCCGAGCAGAGCCGTCGCCGGACTTGCCAAGCCGCTGAAAGCTTTCATGAATACGAACAGCGGCAAAGAACTTGCTTGTGGGTCTCCAGCTCCAGGAGGAGAAGGCCATGAAGCATCTTGCAAGGCTGATGTCGTCGCTGGTGCTGGGAATGGCACTGGCACCGGGCATGGCACTCGCGCAGGATGCGTGGCCGAGCCGGAGCATCACGTTCATCGTGCCGTATGCGGCCGGCGGCTACACCGACCTGGTCGGGCGGATGACGGCGCGTTACGTCGAGAGCGCATTGGGCAAGACGGTCATCGTCGACAACCGCGCGGGGGCCGGCGGCATCGTGGGAACCCAGGCCGTCGCGAATGCGGCGCCCGACGGCTATACCTTCTGCGTCTGCAGCGTCGGCGCCATCTCGATCGCGCCGTTCGCCCAAAAGGTCGGGTACGATCCGGTGCGCGACCTGGCACCGATCGGCATCGTCAGTTCGATCGCGCAGGCCGTCATCGTCAACAATAACCTGCCGGTGAAGACGATGGCCGACCTCGTGTCGTATGCCAAGGTCCATCCCGGCAAGCTCAACTACGGCTCCAGCGGCATCGGCGGCCTGACGCATTACTCGGTCGAGTTGTTCCTCGCCCGCACCGGAACCACCGCGGTGCACATTCCGTTCAAAGGCGGTGCGCCGGCGACCGCCGCAGTGGTCTCCGGCGACGTCGACTTCGCATTCGGCAACATGACCGACGCCCTGCCGCAGATCGAGGCCGGAGTGGTGCGCGGCATCGCCGTGACGTCGCTTGAGCGCAGCGCCTACTTTCCCGATCTGCCCACGGTGCATGAAACCGTCGTCCCCGGCTTCGTGGCGGAGACGTGGAACGGGATCATCGCCCCGCCCAAGACGCCGGAACCGATCATCCGCAGGATGTCGCAGATCCTGATCAAGATGGCCGACGATCCGGGCTTCGAGGAAGGAATGCGCAAGGCCGGCGCCAATACGGTCAAGACCACGCCGGAGCAGTACCGTGCGCAGATCGCGCAGGAGATCGCGCAGTGGAAGCCGCTGATCGGCGAGATCACCGAGAAGAAGTGACCGACTGGGGCGCGGCGGACGCAGGCCCGCCCCGGCTTGCTCAGTTGGCGCGGGTGAAGGAGTAGGGACTCATCTCATCCGCCGTGCGGCCGAGCGGGTCCCAATTCTGCCAGCCGCTCCAGATGCGCTCGCCGGCCGCCTGCGCCTGTGCGCGCAGCGCGGCGAAGTCGATGCCGGGGATGCGGCCGCCCTCCATGCGCACCACGCCGTCCACGATCACGGTGTCGACGTCGTCGCCGATCCCGCAATCCACCAGGCTCTTGATGGGATCGCGCACCGGCCCCATGCGAAGCGTGTCGCGGCCGGTGAGATCGATGATGACGATGTCGGCCTTGGCGCCCGGTGCCAGCCGGCCGATATCGTCGCGACCCACCGAATGCGCGCCGCCGAGCGTCGCCGCTTCGAACACCTGCGCGGCCGTCGCCGTCTTGAGATTGCGGCTCGCCACCTTGCCGAAATAGGAGGCGTTGCGCATCTGCAGGATCATGTCGCGCGGATAGGTGTCGGTGCCGAGCGCGATGTTCACGCCGGCCTTGCGATAGGCCTCCCAGTTGTCGAGGAAGCGGCCGCGCCGCGCGACGTTGACCGGGCAGTGCGAGATCGAGCAGCGGTGCGAGCCCATGATCTCCAGATCATGCGAGCCGGAGTAGTTCATCAGGGGATTGTCGCAGGTGAAGTTGCCGTGGCCGATGTTGAGCTTGTCCGACATCAGGCCGACGTCGCGCAGCAACTCCACCGACGTCATCTGGTGCTCGCGGACGATGTCGAACACCTCGTGGATATTGTAGGCCGCGTGGATCGCGACCGGCAGACCGCGATCCCGCGCCGCCTCGGCCGCTTTGCGCATCAAGGCGACGGTGCACGTCTCGATTTCGCGCGGCACCAGGATGCCGCGGACGCGGTCGCCATGGGCGCCCTGGTGGCGCTCGATGAATTCGAGCGCGAGACCGAATTCCCGCTCGCCCGAGGCTTCGTCCACCACGCGTACGAGCTTGCCTCTTTCACCGCCGACCCAACGGCCGGTGTCGAAGCCCGGACCGAGATAAGCCCGGATGCCGAGCTCGCCGACGGCCTGGAGCAGCGCCTGCTGGACGCGCAGCTGGCTTCCGAACTCGACGAATGTGGTGATGCCGTTGCGCAGCAGCTCCGCCACCGTGAATTGGGCATTGAGGCGCAGTTCTTCGGCGGCCGAGTTATCGTCGGGGCGAACGTAGCGTGGATCGCCGCCGACGCGTGTGCCGTCTCGGGCCACGCTGATTTCAAGGAAGGGCTGGCCGAAATAGTCGCCGCGTCCGATGTCCGAGATCAGCCGGTGCGAGGCGCGGTGGCCCGAATGCACATGGGTGTCGATGAATCCCGGCGCCACCAGCTTGTCGCGGGCGTCGATCTCGTGGTCGACGAGGCCTTCGAAGCGTTCGCCGGCGAAAAGCACGGTATTGCCTTCATAGACCAGCTCGGCGTTACGCCAAAGGGTATGTTGCCCGCCTGCATTTGCAACCAGCCAGCCGCAGGTGATGCGGGTACGCATGGTATCCCTCCCCGTGCCCGATCAACCAAGCGCCGACACGGGCGCCGAGCCTGGAAACAGGCGGCTCCGCGTCCAGGAAATCCGGACACGCGGCGGCTTCCCGATATCGCGTATCCCTTCACCGCCGATCAGAACCGGTAGTTGAAACCGGCGCGCGCGATGGAGGCGTTCAGGTTGGCCGTGGCCGTTCCGGTGAGCGCCGGTACGGTCGGAACCGTCTGGGATGCGGTTTGGTTGGCGAAGCTGACGTAGAGGTATTCGGCCTTGATCGACCAGTTCCACGACAGCGCATATTCGACGCCGCCGCCGGCAACCCAGCCGACCGCGGTGGTCGATACCGATCCGGCCAGCGCCGGGCCGGTTCCGGCGAGGAGGACCGATTCCGAAAAGCTGAAATTGCTGACCGCGAGACCGCCGGTCAGGTAGGTCAGCATATTGCCGTTGGCGATGCCCAGACGGGGACGCGCGGTGAACAGCCAATTCGAGCTGACCGAAGCCGTCGAGGAAAACTCGCCTCCCACGATCAGTGGGTCTCCGGCGCCCGTCTCCCCTGAGCTGGCGGACATGTCCCAGCCGCTGAAGTCGGTCTCGAAGCCGAGCACGAACATCCCGAATTGCCAATTGTAGCCGGCTTCGAGCCCGCCGATGACCCCTCTGGGCGAGGCGGAGCTCGTTCCCGCCTCGGCGACGCCGGCCGCTGCGATCCCGAACGCGCCGGCCGGGGTCTCGAGGTATTTCGAGCCTCCCTGCGCGCCGCCGATCGTGCCGCCGACATAGAAGCCCGTGAAGGTGAAGCGCGGGGCGAGCCCGGGATAGACCACCCCGGGCGGCAGGTCCGCGGCGAGCGCGGCCTGGGTCCCGGTGAGCGCCAGCAAAGTTACGCCTGCAAGCAATAGCCGTTTCATATCGGGCTCACCGGTTCTACGCGACGCCGACAGATTTCCAGCGCGACACTCCTGCCGATTGCTCCAGGGCAGCCCGCAGGACGCGCAGGGTGAGCAAATTAGCATCGGCCCCGGGGAAAGGCTGTGCCCTCCGGGACACAACCAAATGCAAAATGCCTGGCCCGTCGCCGGCATACGGCGCCGCGCTTGGCGGGCTGGGACGGGGCGACGGGGACCGGTTATCGGTCAAGCCGGATTTGATCTGGATCAAGGAGCGAACGGCCGGTGCGAATTCTACTGTTTCTTGATGCCGGCCCCGAGCGACATCAGGTCGGCACAGCAGAACGGACCAGAAACGCTTGAGCACATCCCGCCCGCCCCGGCCGAAGCACTGTCCGATTTGCGGGCTCGCGATGCTCGCAAGCCGCTCGGCTCACACCAGCCGGGACATCGATCGCTTCGAGTGCCTGAGCTGCGATCTCGTCATCAATTATTCCGGGTCGGGGAATCCCGGCCCGGCGGCGCGGGACAAATAGGGCGAGCGCCCCTCCGCGCAGGCGGCCCCGGGCGGTGCCGGCATGTCAAAGCCCCGGCCTTGCGGCCGGGGCTTTGTATTCGGCCGTCCGCGCCGTTACTTGCCGGCGGTGGCGAGCTGCGTGGAAATGTTGGTGAAGGTGGTCTTGAGCTGCGAGCCCAGCGTGTTGACGACGGTGATGATGGCAACCGAGATGCCGGCCGCGATCAGGCCGTATTCGATGGCGGTGGCGCCGGATTCGTCCGCTGCAAAACGCTTCACGAGATTGGTCATGGTGTGCTCCTGTGTCCGATATTCCGCTGTTCAAGCCTGGTCCCGCCGGCGCTGTTGGTCGCCCCGGTCGTCTGAAACCGATGCCAGCGTAGGGGGAGGCCGTTGCCGCAGGGTTAATTCCGCTACGGAAAGTTTTCGGCAAATGATCCGTGGTTAACGGTGTATGTGAATCGGCTCCGAGTCCGCCCGGGGAACCGGACGTGGCCGGCCGTGGCAACCGGCGGGGCAGGCGTGATAAGGACTCTTCACAATGGATTCGGATCGAGCGGAAGACAGGCCCATGGACGTGCGCCAAGAGGTTTTGCGCCAAGAGGTTTACCGTGACTCCGGCGTCGACACCGCCGAGGCCGACAAGGGGCTCGGGCACATCGTGCGGCGCGTCCAGGCTACCTGGCCCCGCCACGGCATGGGGCGCGTCGTCCTGCCGATCGGATATTTCGCCAATGTCGTGGAGATGGACGGCACCGGCATCGCGCTGTGCACCGACGGCGTGGGATCGAAGACCATCATCGCGACCATGATGCGCAAATACGACACCATCGGCATCGATTGCGTCGCCATGAACGTCAACGACATGATCTGCGTCGGCGCGAGGCCGCTTTCGCTGGTCGACTACATCGCCATCGACGAGGCCGACGCCGCCATGCTCGACGCCATCGGCGCCGGGCTGTGCGACGGCGCCCACATGGCCGGCGTCTCCATTTCGGGCGGCGAGACCGCGCAGCTCAAGGACATCGTCAAGGGCTTCGATCTCGTCGGCATGGCGATCGGCCGGGTCGACCTCGACAAAGTGATCTGCGGCAGCGACGTGCGTGCCGGCGACGTCGTCATCGGGGTGCGCAGCAGCGGCATTCACAGCAACGGCCTGTCGTTGGCACGACGCGCCTTCTTCGAGAGCGGGAAATTCCGCATCGACCACAAGTTCGACGAGCTCGACACCACGCTCGGCGAGGAGCTGCTGCGGCCGACCGACATCTATGTCCCGGAAGCGATGGAGATCCTGGAGAACGTCGGGGGGGTCAAGGCGCTCATCAACATCACCAGCGACGGCCTGTTGAACCTGACCCGGGTCGACTCCGCGGTGGGATTCGAGATCGACCGGCTGATCGAGCCGCATCCGGTCTTCAACCTGATCCAGCGTTTCGCCGGCGTCGCCGACAGCGAGATGTACGAGGTCTTCAACATGGGCATCGGCTTCTGCTATGTGGTCACCCCCGCGAGCGCCGATCTCGTCCTGTCGATCTTGAAAAAGCACGGCCGCCACGCCCAGACCATCGGCCATGCCGTCGCCGACTCCGACAAGAAGGTGCGCATCCCCCAGCGAAAGCTCGTCGGCCGGCACAAATCGTTCCAGGCTTCGTAGCGCCGCCTACCGGGCCGCGGCGAAAATCCGATACATCCGCGGCTGCAGCCCGACCGCCTGGCCGGGCGCGAGTTCGCCCGAGCGCGGCACGTCGATCTCGACCACGGCGCCGTCGTCGGAGCGCAGCGCGACCTCGATCCGCCGCGCCGCGCCGAGACCGTGGATGCGGGTCACCTGGCCTACGAACGGCGCACCGGAAGCCGGCACGACCGCCATGTCATAGGGGCGCACGAACAGCCGGCCGGCGCCGCTGGCCACACCCTGGTGATCGAGACCGGTCGGGACGCCGCCGTAGTGGGCGACACCGTCCGCGACGGTGATGGGAAGCACGATGGACTCGCCGATGAATTCGTGGACGAAGGCGGTGGCCGGCCGCTCATAGACCTCCTGCGGGGTGCCGATCTGCTCGATCCGGCCGTTGTCCATGACGACGACGCGATCGGCGAGCTCGAGCGCCTCCTCCTGGTCATGGGTCACGAACACCGAGGTGACGTGGATGTCCTCGTGGAGGTTGCGCAGCCAGCGGCGCAGCTCCTTGCGCACCTTGGCGTCGAGCGCGCCGAACGGCTCGTCGAGGAGCAGGACCCGCGGGTCGATGGCGAGCGCGCGGGCGAGCGCGATGCGCTGGCGCTGGCCGCCGGAAAGCTGGCTGGGATATCGGTCCGCCAGCCAGCCGAGCTGGACGAGGTCCAGCAGGCGCATCACCCGCGCGCGGATATCGCCCTCGTCGAGACGCTGCTTGCGTGGGCGCACCCGCAGCCCGAAGGCGACGTTCTCGAACACCGTCATGTGGCGGAACAGCGCGTAGTGCTGGAAGACGAAGCCGACATTGCGGGCGCCGACGCTGCGCGACAGCGCGTTCACGTCGTCGAAATAGATGTCGCCCTCGTCGGGCCAGTCGAGCCCGGCGATGATGCGGAGCAGCGTGGTCTTGCCCGAGCCCGACGGGCCGAGCAATGCGATCAGCTCGCCGGAGCCGATTTCGACATCGACGCCGGCGAGCGCGGCGAAGGCGCCGAACCGCTTGGTGACATTGTGGACGCCGATCTTCATTGGTCCTCGCCGACGCGGCGCTCCAGCACGGTCTTGGCCACCAGCGTCACCAGAGCGAGCAGCGCCAGCAGCGAAGCGACCGCGAACGCCGCCATGAAATGATATTCGTTGTAGAGAATCTCGATGTGCAGCGGCATGGTGTTGGTCTCGCCGCGCACGTGGCCGGAGACGACCGAGACCGCGCCGAATTCACCCATCGCCCGCGCATTGCAGAGCAGCACGCCATAGAGCAGCGCCCAGCGCACGTTGGGCAGCGTCACCCGAAAGAACGTGGCGAGCCCGGAGGCACCGAGCGAGATCGCCGCCTCCTCTTCCTGGATGCCCTGCTCCTGCATCAGTGGGATCAATTCGCGCGCCACGAAGGGAAACGTCACGAACAATGTCGCGAGCACGATGCCGGGCAAGGCGAAGATGATCGCGATGTCGTGGGACTGGAAAAAGCCGCCGAAATAGCCCTGCGCGCCGAACAGCAGCACGAAGACGAGGCCCGAGATCACCGGGCTCACCGAGAACGGCAGATCGATCAACGTGGTCAGCA
>Ga0302324_100006601_pt1 | contig 24933 bp, 23 predicted proteins | sample Palsa_T0_1_FD_201949 | JGI IMG/M metagenome (GOLD analysis project Ga0302324, IMG submission 201949) | Peat permafrost microbial communities from Stordalen Mire near Abisko, Sweden - Palsa_T0_1 | ecosystem: Environmental > Terrestrial > Soil > Palsa > Peat permafrost | place: Sweden: Abisko... | reverse complement strand
GCCCATTATCACGACAATTGGCACTCTGAATCTCTACTATGGGATATTGTACGTTTTATCGGGCGGGCAAATCATTTACCAGGTTCCAGAGTTCTATCGAGCACTCGCTGGTGCGACGCTGCCTGGCAACTTTCCGGTGCTCGGTGCCTTCTGGCTTGGTGCAGTTATTCTGACTGGCTGGATCCTGAAGTATAGCGTTCTTGGCCGAAGTATTTTCGCGCTCGGCGGGAGCGAGATCGCGGCGATCCGCGTTGGCTTCAATATATTGAAGACCCGACTTTTCGTTTACTCATTTATGGGCTTCGTAGCCGGGTTCGCTGCGGTTGTCCATACGGCATTGGTCCAGTCCGTGATTCCGAATTCTATCGTTGGACGGGAGTTGGACGTGATTGCTGCCGTTGTCCTTGGCGGGGCCAACATCATGGGTGGCTCCGGATCTCTGCTTGGCGCTTGTCTCGGCGTGGCTCTGCTTGCGATGCTAGGGAACGGTTTGACCATGATCGGAATGTCTTCCTACTGGAACAACGTGATGATCGGTCTCGTAATTTTGGTGGGCGTGACGGCCAGCGCGATCCAACGTAACCTTCAGGTGAGACGTCGGGTGGCTAATCTATCACCATAGTACCCTATGCGCCGCTTCCTTAACTCCCACCGCGAATTACTGGCCCTTACGGTGGTTCTTTTGGTTGTTTTGCTCGTAATGTTGCTATTGAGTCCCGAACGGTTCCTCACGCCTAATAACCTGCGATCGATGGCCTTTCAGTTGCCCGAAATCGGCATCCTGACGCTCGCGATGATGGTCGCAATGCTTCATGGCGGAATCAATCTGGCAGCGGTCGGAACAGCAAACCTGACAGCGATCATCACCGTGCTGGTGATTCACGCGACCGCGCCGATGTTAGGTAGCGAATGGTTAGCGGTTGCTCTGGGTTTAGGCACCGGGTTTGCCGCATCTTTGCTGGTTGGTCTCTTGAGCGGATTTTTAGTGGGTTACGTCGGAGTCTCTTCGATACTGACAACCCTTGGTACGATGACGCTGGTCAACGGAGTCTGTATCGTGATCACCGGAGGATCGACAATCTCGCGGGTCCCGGAGTCGATACTCTTCATTGGTAACGGAGTTCTCCTTGGTATTCCGGTCCCGCTCTTAATCTTTCTTCTTTGCGGCGCCGGGTTATCGCTTGTCCTCAGTCGAACGGTGTTCGGCTTCAACTTATATATGCTGGGGACTAACTCCGAGGCGACGAGGTATGCCGGAATCAACAATGCTCGAACATTGCTCGGTGTTTATTTAGCGTCGTCTTTCTTCGCCTCGATTGCCGGCATAATCATGATGGCGAGATTCAATTCCGCCAAAGCGGATTATGGTCAGTCTTATCTGCTGGTGACAGTACTGGCGGCTGTCCTCGGTGGAACGAGTGCCAGCGGAGGCTACGGTAAAGTTATAGGAGTTATCTTCGCCATCGTGATGCTGCAAATGTTAGCGAGCGGCCTCAATTTGCTCGGTGTGGATCCGTTCTTCGCCATTGCAATGTGGGGCGCGATCCTCCTGTTGGTAATGGCTTTAAAACATTTTCTCCGACAGAGAGCTTAACCGAAAACCCAAGATAAGAGATAATCCGCCACCCCGGATGGCGTTGAGTTAATAGCTGGTTGGGATATAGGGATCGATAACGAGGACGATTGGAGAAATCCTTATCGAAGCGCGAGGCGGGAGACGGTTCGCTTACCAAGTTTCCCGCCCGAGTTTCTGTAGGTGCTTCTCGACTGACGCCTGCGCCGCCGAACGCCGAACGCCGAACGCTGAACGCTGAACGCCGAACGCTGAACGCCGAACGCTGAACGCTGAACGCTGAACGCTGAACGCTGAACGCTGAACGCCGACTTGCCGCCTCTTCAGGCCACGACACGATAAAACTCGAGACCGACGGTAAACCTTGGGCTAAGCTTTCGTGGCCCTTTGGGCCGCGCACATCGCGCTGAACAGATACCCGAAATTTTTTCAGGGCGAAATTGCACCGATTTCACCGAGGACTGACGCCAGTGAACAACATCAAAGAATATAGCGACAAAATTAACGAAGAAGTGACCGCGGTATTGAGCAAGGTCGATCTCGAAGAAACGAAGACGTTCCTGGATCTAATCCAGGGAGCGCGTAAAATTGCGCTTTACGGTGGCGGACGCGAGGGACTCATGATTCGTGCGTTGGCGATGCGACTCTTCCATCTCGGGTATGAGGTGAGTGTCGCGGGCGACATGACTGCACCGTTCCTGACCACTGGAGACCTTCTGATTCTGAGTGTCGGTCCGGGTTATGTCTCCACGATCGATGCACTTCGATCGGTTGCTCAACGCGATGGGGCAACGGTTGTCTGTCTCACTGCGCAACCGGATGGAAAGACCGCACGTGCCGCCGATAAAATTGTCTATCTCCCTGCGCAAACGATGGCGGACGATTCAGAGAGTAAGGCCACATCGGTTCTGCCGATGGGAAGCCTCTACGAATTGGTCCTTTTCGTTTTCAACGAGATTGTGGTGCTCGAACTGCTCAAACGTACCGGAAAGACTTTTGGGGAAGCTCGGGACCGACACACCAATCTTGAATAGGTGAACTCTTGTATCGCGGCGCTACGAACCGAGCGCCCACTCATTGAGCGCGAAGCTGTCTCTCCGTGGTATGTCGTCGCGGACGGCTTCGATGTGCTCGACCAGGTACTTAGCGTCTCGGGCGACCCCTGAGAACCGTCCGGATCCCCACGTATACTGCCACGGCAGGCCGAGGAAGTATACGCCAGGCACCGCCGAGACGCCGCGATGGTGCCCGGGATATCCTTTTCCGTCAAAAATCGGCAGTTCGATCCAGCGGTAATCCGCATGGAACCCGATACTCCAGATGACGGTCGTAATCCCTGCGGCGAGGTAGTCGAGCTCCAGGACTTCTGCGTCCGGTTGCCAGACCGGTTGGTAACGCGGCTCGACCGGCGCGCCAACGCCGTTCGCGTCGATATATTTGTCGATGGTGTTCTTGATACTGTCCGCGACCATGTCGGCCTGATCGAGATTCTGTTTCAGGTCAGCGGAAAAATGTAAAATTGAACCGCGAATCTCCTTCAACCGGCCATACAGACGCATTCCTTCCTTCGCGAACTTGCGCAGGTCGATATCCCGTCCACCATCACGGCCCGTGACATAATGGTTTGCCTTGGTCCGAACTCGCTCCTTTTGTGGATGCTCGTGGATCGGCTTGTCGTAGTAGCCCATGTCGTTCAGCCAATCGACCACGTCTTTGCCGCGATAGCGCCGCGCCGTGCGCGGCGCACCGCCCACACACAGATGGACGCGCCGCCCCTCAAGATGCAGGTCCTCGGCGATCTGGCAGCCAGATTGGCCCGAGCCGACCACCATCACTTCCCCGGGCGGCAGTAACGCTCCGTTCTTGTAGTCGGATGAATGGATCTGGTGAATCTCGGTGGAAACACGCTCCGCCATGCGCGGAATCGTTGCATCCTGATACCCGCCTGTGGCCACGATCACCTGATCGGCGGTGAAAATGCCGAGCTCCGTCGTGACTTCGAACGCACCGGAGTCGTTCCGCTGCAGCCGGGAGACCGTTACCCCTTCGTAAATGGGCGGTTGGAAGGAACGCGCGTACGATTCGATGTAGGCGACGATCTCATCCTTCACCATAAAGCCCTGCGGGTCGGGTCCTGAATAAGGATGGCCGGGGAGTTGGCACTGCCAGTTCGGCGTTACCAGACAGAATGTGTCCCAGCGCTTTGTGCGCCAGGATTCTGCCAGTCTGTCCTTTTCGAAAACGAGGTGGTCAATTCCCCGCTCCTTGAGCAGGTAGCTGGCGGAGAGTCCCGCCTGTCCCCCACCAATCACAATGACGGAAAAGTGCTTTTGCGACGGCTCAGCAATGAACGGTTTCATGGCGGTCTGGTTGTTCGTACTCACGGAGCTGGTTGTAGTTTAGATGTGAAGGATGCGAATCGTGGCATCGCTCGCATAAGCGCGAGTCCATTCCTCTATCGTTGCGAGTTGAGCCGCAGCGGAGCTGCAGGCAAAACCAAACTTCGCGCGAACGCGCTCGCTCGCCGCCGGGAAGACCATCCGACTGCGAGCAAGAAACTCCGCGACGGACATTTCCTCGCCTTCGTGAAAGTGTTTGAGAACGACGGTTGAGGGCGAATAGCACTCTTTTGTCGCGCCATCGGGAAGCTGAATAATGAAAACGACCTCGGGCATCTCAGGCGGTGCATGCAGACGGCGTTTCAAAGCTCGAAAGAGTCGAGCAGGCAGCACATTTTGCGCAGCCGGCTTTTACGGTATCGGAAGTCATCCCTGCTTCGCTTAGCCATCGACCGACGGGCCCGAGCACGCTGCGCATGAACTCCGGCGACGGCGGTCGATGCGTCGCCAATGGTGTGCCTGTTACCGGTACGAAAGGAACGATAAACGGATACACGCCGAGATCGATCAGCACGCGCGCGGCTTCTCGAAGCGATTCAACTGGATCGCCGAGCCCCGCAAGGAGATAGGTGCTGACCTGTCCTCGGCCGAAAATCTCAACGGCAGCGGTGAAGGCTTCCAGATAGAACGCACGTGTCACCTCCGCTTTTCCCGGCATGATACGGCGGCGCACGGTTTCATCCCACGCCTCGAGGTGCATCCCCAGCGAATCGACGCCGGCATCACGCATCCGCGCAAACCACCCGAAGTCGGCTGGCGGCTCGCATTGACCTTGGATCGGCAAAGCCGTCGCGCTTTTAATGGCGAAAGCGCATTCTGAAAGCGTCGCCGCACCGCGGTCATCGGTCGGAGGCGTACCGGTGGTCAGAACGACGTTCGCGATTCCGTCCAGTCGGTGTGCGGCCGTCGCAACTTCCGCCAGTTGTCCCGGTGTTTTCCTGGCGATTGTTCTTCCGGCTTTCAGCGATTCGCCGATCGCGCAGAACTGGCACTTCGTCGCGCTGTTTCCGTATCGAACACAGGTTTGGAGGACGGTTGTCGCGAGCGTATCGCGGGAGTGGAGCAGAGCGATTTTCCAATACGGAATGCCCTCAGCGGTCGTCAGTCCGTAGAATCGCGGCTGCGGCGGAAAGGAAATCTCGCAGACGACGGCGTCGTCGCTTCGCAGGATGGAAACGCCTCGCCGATCCGGTGGCGTTGCCACATACGTCGATTTTGCGGCGCCGCGCGTATGGACAGGGACCATGACAGTCGTACCAAGCACGGTCACCGCCTTGTGGTCTGTGGGTCCGGCGCCTCCACGCCTGCTGGCCGCGCCTGCACTCGAGTCCAGTAATCGCAGGCCGTGCGTCTGTAACTCAGAGAGCAGGAATTGTTTCTTCGTCAGGAGCGCTAATGGGAAGTCCACCATAAGGTTGATCGAACATGTCGTCGTTCTTGCTCCGCACTTGTGTGTGCGCGGTGCGGTTAATGTGCAGGGTGAAGATGTCGGGTCGTGAGTAGTGACCCACGGAATCCATCATCCTCTTGCGTTTGGTGATCAGCGCCGGATCAAGTTCCGCGATGGCCATGCCTTCGCCCTCCGTAATCGTCGCGCACAACGGCACGCCTTCCGGCGATATGATCGCCGTGTGACAACCGCCGCGCAGCGCCTTTCGGAGCTTGTCGTCTGCCGTAATTGAGTTAATCTGCTCGTCGGTCAGCCAACCGGTTGCGTTGACGACAAAGCAGCCGGATTCCAGCGCGTGATGCCTGATCGTCACCTCGATTTGATCCGCGAAAATCTGGCCAACCATAGACCCGGGGAATTGCGCGCAGTGAATCTCCTCGCGCTCCTCCATGAGCGCGAAACGCGCCAGCGGGTTGTAATGCTCCCAGCATGCCAACGCACCGACGCGACCGACGGCCGTGTCAACAGCACGAATCCCAGCACCGTCCCCTTGTCCCCACACCATTCGTTCATGATAGGTCGGCGTGATTTTGCGGCGTTTCAGCAACAGGCGACCGTCGTTTTCAAAAATCAGTTGCGTATTGTAAAGGGAGCCGCCATCACGCTCATTGACACCAACCACGAGCACCATTCCGTGCTGGGCAGCCGCTTTCGACAAGCGCTCGGTGACAGGGCCCGGCACCTCTACGGCCCATTCGTACAGTCGCAAATGTTCCTTCCCCATCTGGACCGCGGGAGCGATGAATGAAAAATAGGGATAGTAGGGAATGAAGGTCTCGGGAAAAACGGCCAACTCGACGCCTTGCGAAGCCGCTCGATCGATCGCATCACAGACGCGGTCGACCGTGCCGGTGCCATTCGTAAGGTCGGGCGCAATTTGCACCGCTGCCGCTTTGAACCGCTTCATATTACAATGTCCAGGTATCGATAATCGTTGCTCCGGCCTTTTTGTGCAGAAGGATACAGTCAAGTACATCCAGCGGATTAATTGGTATAATGCCGGGAATGAAGGCTTTCTCTGTCTGGCCGTAAAGCGCCTGCGTGGAGAATCTGCAGCTATAGATTTTGCCACCTTCCTGCATAAACTTCGTGAGGCGTTGATTAACGAACAAATGTCCCGGGAACGCCTCATCGCCAAGCGTCGGGAAACCGCGCTGGAAGCCGAGTGTGACACCGGGACCATAGAGCAGAATCGATGTTTCGTATCCTTTGCGCAGCAGCCGCGTCGCCACCAGCGTGTTGACGATCCCGATCGAACCTTCAAAAGCGACGGTGTGAAACGTGACGAGCGCTTTTTCGCCCGGATCGGCTTTGACGTCGGGAAACACTTTCTCTTCGTAGTCCACGAGAAAGTCTCCGGCTTTATACAGTTCTTGTTCGACTTTTGGCATGAGTATTGTTGCGTTAAACAGTTGCTGGTTGGGACGAACCGGTCCGGCTCGCCGTGCGAGCGACCGTAAGAGCATGGATTGAACCATCCGTCGCCCGGAACGGCTTCAGTGCGCGGCCTATTTGTGCATATTGTTGCGCGCACCCGACGCGCAGTATCCGGTACGCTCCGCCAGCCTGGTTCAACCTGATGGAAAATATTCCGCAAAAACAAATCAAGACAGTGCGGATGGCGGAAATCGCCCAGCGTCTAGGCGTTGCTTCCTCCACCGTCTCGCGCGCTTTAAGGAACGACCCTCGAATCAGTATTGAGTTGCGGAAACATATCCGCAACGTCGCAGACGAACTCGGTTACCAGCCGAATCCGCTTGTCAGCGCGCTGATGGCCAATCGCCGTCGTCGCGGTAGCGGCGGCGCCGTGGACGTGATTGCGCTCGTGACAAATTATGGTGGAAAAAGGGACTGGCGAACAAAGGACGTCTGCTCCTGGGAATACCAAGGAATCCGGCGCCGCGCGAGCGAACTCGGCTTTCGCGTTGAGGTTTTCGCCCTGGCCGATTACCGGGGGGAGCTGACCAAACTCCAGGCGACTCTACGCGCTCGGGCCATCCGCGGTGTGCTGCTTGGCTTTTCGCGTGAAGAGGAACCAAACACCATTTTTGACTGTGCGGACTTCTGTGTCGCGGGCCTCAGTGCTTACTTCCCAGGAGTGGTAACGGACCGCGCGAACTTCCACGGGTTCTTTAATGTCCAACTCGCGCTCGATCAGATATATCGACATGGGTATCGCCGTCCCACGCTCATCGCCCCCGCACTCAATAACCGAATTTCAAACAACCTGTGGTCTGCCGCGTTCCTGGATTGGCAACGGCGCTTGCCCAGGAAAGATCGGTGCGAGCCGTTCATTCCACGCGAAAATGCCGATGTCGCGGAGTTTAGTGACTGGCTCTATCGCAATGAACCCGATTCGCTTCTCGTTTACAAATTTCCCGTGCGCAGGCTCCTGCAGAGACGAGGGGTTCGCGTCCCGGAGGACATTGGTCTAGCCTATCTTTATCGAACGTCTGACGAAATGGGGAGCGCTGCCGGCATCGACGGGAATCTCGATGTCGTGGGGTCCGCGGCCTTGGACCTCGTTGTCGAGCGACTCCACGCAAATGCCACTGGTATCAGCAAACATCCAAAGGAGGTCCTGATCACAGGGACCTGGCATGAGGGTCCGACACTTCCGACAAGGGAAACTGTGCCCGCGCAGAACCATAGCCGAGGAGTAGCGAGCGACCCGAGTTGATCCTGCCCGCGACCGCGCAGGCAATTTCTCGCGATGCGAAATGCGCGATGACTTGTTCCCTATGATTCGGTGAAACGCTCAGGAGATACCCAAAGCTTGGAAACGAGATCAACCATCGCGCAAGGTCCACGCCCGCCGGTCGAGGCAGTTCATCTACCCGCAGTTCTGCACCTGCGGACGAGCAATCCAGCAGCATGGCGAGCGTACCCACGATTCCGCCGTTGCTGATATCTTTTCCCGCGCGACACCAGCCATTTTCCGCAAGCGCAGGCAATAGATTCAAATCCGCGCGCAACCGCTCGGACGGCGCGCATACGCTGGCGTTCCAGAACGGCTTTTGACCACGCCACGCGCCCCGGAGATCGACCGCCACGAGGAGGTCATCCCCAGCCTTTGCGTCAAAACTTGTGATCAGATGTTTCGCCTTTCCCAAAACTGCAGCGGCGAGAAATGGGGCACCCCCTGTTGTCACTGTGGTGTGCCCTCCGACGATCGGTACGCCGTACGCTTTTGAAGCCGCGCGCATACCCTCCCATATTTGGCCGGACTGATCGAGACCGGGCGCCCAAAGTACATCGACAATCGCCAATGACCGTCCACCCATCGCAGAGACGTCACTGAGATTCACCATCACAGCCGAGTACCCTGCGAACCAAGGGTCATCTGCGACGAAGGACGGAAGCATCCCTTCAGCCGCAAAGAGCAACCAGCCAGGTCCATCCGGGATCGCCGCGCAATCATCCCCGAGGCGTGTCGCGCCAGCTACCTCTTGAGCCGGTTCGTAAGCCGTTCGAATTCGGATCTTTTCCTTGACCGGGACCGAAGCCGAAAGGAACGCAATCAGCTGGGCAAGCGTCGCTTCGTCGCTGTTCATAAACCCGCTAGTGTCCTGTCCCCGAAATAGGAGGTACTTTGCCGGAGCACTAAAAGACGCTTATCGCCGGCCGATAGTAGCCGAGATCGGCTCGCATTTTCACATGCCGCAAACCGAAAAGCTCCAATTCGCCAAGCGGCTCCCAATGCAGTCGTTGAAAGAATTTTGCATTTTGATACTGCACCGTCGCTAGAAATTCGCGGCAACCGAGCGCGTGCGCAGTCGATACCGCCTTGTAAATGAGCCCTGCTCCTAACGCGCCGAGCCCTCGATAGATCGGCTGACGATTTCTGTACGCCACGCCGGGGCTGATTTTTTTGACGCGCCGAAAATCTGCCGCCACACCCAACCGCGAGCCATACCACACATTCGGTGTGCGTTCGTCGATGCGCACGACCCCGACGACAGAGTCTTCCATTCCGGCAATAAGCGTTTCACAGACGATTGGGATTGCGAATGTGTCGAATTCGTCGCAGTCCGATCCGCGGAATACCTGCTGTTCCTCACAAAAGATTGTCCGCCTCAACGCCCAGAACCCTTCGATTTCCTCCTGGGTCCGCGCGATCTTGAAGACAAAATCTTGAGGCGTGAAGCGATTAAATGGATCGAAGACCATGCTGATTCGAGGGGCGCAGTGGTTAGCGAAAGAGTTTTCTGCGTGGCGCTCCGGTGCTGCATGCCGCACCTCATCTAAAGAACGGAGAGAAAGGACCCAAAACCCGAAGGCAACAGCCGCAAACAGCAGCATGGCGCCGGTCATCGCCATCGGGGTACCGTTGTACCAGAACGCCACCACTTCCGTAGAGATAGCTCCGGCTAACATTCGAGCGCTACCGAACAGGGATGAGGCTACTCCGGCGATTTCCGGAACCGGTTCCATTGTGCCATGCACGACGTTCGGAGTAACCATGCCGATAGCGAAAGTATTGAGCATCAGAAACGGCATTGCAGAAAGCGGTGTTATAGCGTGAGCAACCGTCAATGAAACAAGTACTCCGCTGGTGACCAGGCCGATCGCCAACCCGATTGAAATCATTCGCTTCGCGGGCGCGCTGCTCAGGCGGCCGGTTGTCAATGCCCCGAGGGCTATTCCCAAGGCATTCAGAGCAAAGAGTACTCCAAACATGCGCTGATCGAGTTTGAATACCTCTATGAAAACAAAGGCCGATCCCGAGACGTAGGCAAAAAGGCCGCCAAAGCTCAGGCCCCCAATGATGACATACGTTCGACAGGCTCGATCCGAAATCACGCGCCAGTAATTCGTCGCAAGATTGCTGATCAAAAGGGCCTGCTTATCGCGGCGAACAATTGATTCTTCGAGACAAAGAACGATGACCATACCCAGCAGAATGCCGCCTGCGGCGAGAAAGTAGAAAACCGCGCGCCAACCGGCCCAACTCGAGATCAAGCCGCCCAAAGTCGGAGCAATAATCGGTGCCAGCGTCGCGACCACCCCGACGTAGGCAAATCGTTTCCGGGCGCCGGCACCGACAAACAGATCGCGAACGATCGCGAAGGAAATAACGGGCCCTGCCGCAGCCCCAATACCTTGAAGAAAACGCCAACATACCAAGGTCAGAATCGAGGGCGCAGTCGCGCATCCGAGGGCCGCAATGGTAAACACGGCACACCCGATCAAAAGAGTCGGTCTGCGACCCAAGCGATCACACAAAGGTCCGAAAATGATTTGACCAACCGCAAAGCCGGCCATGAAGAGACTGAGTATCAATGCGGTCGCAGCGGGTTGCGCGTGGAGCGAGAAGCCAATATTCGGTAGCGACGCGAGACATGAATCAATGGAGAGCGAAGGCAACATCACCACCGCGGCGAGCAAGACAATAAACAATCCCGAATTTGAATGAATTTTGTAGGGAGCGTTCAGGAGATACCGCTTTTCCTCGTAGACGACTGAATTGCACATTTTTTTCGGATAGTAAAATAATAACATACTACCGTTTCGAATATTCGAAAGCCCGAGTCTATCGTTGGCCGGGATATCAAGAATTTCTGATGCCTCGCAAGCCGCAACATACGCCACTTCGTGTTCTCCTTAATAATCGCCTGATTGGCTTTCTACTGAAAGAACCCAGCGGCGCTATCTCCTTTGTTTGAGAGTGATGGCGGCGTTTGGCCTTCCGGTGAATGCCGCCAAAATGAAGGTCTTTGGGAAAACGAAGGTCCTTGTTGTAGATTCGATCGGAAATGGACTGCGGAAGGGCGGCTGCTTCGTGTTCCTCAGGAAGATTGTTGCCAGGCGCTTTCAGTTCCACCGAGTAGAAAACATCAAAACGAGGGCGGCCCCGGCATGGTCGATATTCTGAATCTTCTCAAGGCCAGTGATACGCCTGCCGAAGATCAGAAGATGTTCTTAAAGGCGCAAATCCTTTGTTGGCTCATTGGCGCGACAGATGGCCATGCCAAGAATTTCAGTATCTTCCTCGGGCCAGGAGGGCGCTTTCAAATGACGCCGCTTTATGATGTCCTTACGGCACAACCAAGCCTGGATGCGCGCCAGATCGTGTCACAACAAATGAAGCTTGCAATGTCGGTTGGTAAGAACCGGCATTATGCCATCGGGTATGTTGAAGTACGGCATTTCGTGCAGACCGCCGAACGTGCGCGCCTCCCGGGGACGATTGCGCGTGAAGCGCTGGATGAAGTTGCCAGGGATGCTAAACAAGCCATGGAGACCGTCGAAAAACAGCTACCGCATGAATTTCCCGAGGCACTTCACGCTTCGACGCGAAACGGATTCCTGTCTCGGCTTAAGAAGATCGGATGAGGCGGCCAGAGAAATGCCGTGACCGTTGACGTTCCCGCGCTCGGAACGTATCAGGCAGCCTCTTTCTTCAGCGTTTGGGATGCTGTAGCTCTTGGACCTCCTCCCCTCGGCTTTCGGGGGGAGCAGTTGACAAGTGACCGATCACGCTGAAGCGGCAGCGTTCCCTTTTACGCAATACGGGCTGGGAAACTCGGACAAATGATGGAGGTCGAAACCTCACGATTGGGAGCAACGAAAAAAGAGAGCGAGCCATCGAGGTTGCAAATCCAGACCTCGGCAGCGCCGGCGTCGAAATAAAGGGCGCGTTTATGGTCGATCTCAGCGCGGGAATTCGATGGGGAAATGATCTCGATGCAAACCTCCGGTGCATGGGGGAGGAGGAGGGGATCTTGGAGAATTTCCGGCCGATGGGGAGCCAGCCATGCGACATCGATGGCCTTTACGCCGCCTGCCGTCGAAACAGGGCATTCTGTAACAGTGAGTCCTTGCGGAAGGAGATTGGAGAGGAACGAGGAGATGGAAGATTGGCGGCGTCCGTGACTAAAGGCCGGAGGGGGACCCATAAGGATGTGGCCAAAATGATCGGTCTCAATACGATAGTGGAGTTTCGCAAGTTCCGGGTCAGCCAGGATCTCGGTCCAGCGAGCCATGTTGAACGCGGTCTGAGACTGAAGGTCCGGAAGCTCGATCGTCATGGGCACATCGCAAATATAGGCCAGAAATAAAAAAATCCATCGGTAGTCTGGCTGACGGCGCAGAGCGCCAAACGCGGTCGCGAAGACTCACGGATTCCTGGAAACCATACGAGCTGCCCGGAATGGTATCTGTTTAGCGCGGTATTGTACCTCCTGAAACGTCGTCGTTCTCGTCCTCGACTTCTGTCGATGCGGGAATCGTGCCGATTGCCAACGACGTTGAAAGATCGAGAACGAGAACGACGACGAGGACGATTGGCGGTACACGGCGCTAAACATAAATCACCATCTCCTAGGCTCAGAACTCCAGACCCCTCGGTTATCGTGATGCCCTCTTTGTGGGTAGTTTGTACGGCAACGCCTGCAAAGAAATCGTCCCCTTCAACGCCTCAAATTCCGGGTCCTTGTGGATCAGGACCGCTGAAGTTAGCTGGGCTGTGGCCGCCACGAAAGCGTCAGCCAGTGAGACAGACTGAGTTGCTTTTATCTCGCCGGCAGCGAGGCAAAGGCTCTCGTCGGGATAGATTATCTCCATGGGCCACGATTTAACGACAGCGACGAATTCCTCCGCCCGGGCCTTTCCCTGGCTTAGATGCGTAATGTAGAACGCCTCCGTCAAACTAACGAAGCTTGCTCCAAGCTTGATATTGCCTGCTTCGGCGGCCGCGATCTTCTGCTCGACCAGATCCGCGCCCGGCTCATCCTCGAGCAGACAAATGATCGCGGATGTATCAAGGACGGCGTCGAGATTGTTCACGCTTCTTATCCTTGGCGCGTTCCGCCAGAAGGCGCTGGGACAGCCTCATACCTTTAGCTATGCCGCGCCCGTATTTGCGTGGGCCTTCCGGCAGGGGAACAACCCGGATGCTGCTCCCATCGTCGATCCAGGCGAGCCGAGACTGTTCTGTCAGTGCATGCCTCTTGCGAATATCGGCCGGGATTACGGTTTGGCCTTTGGATGAGATGGTGCTCGTTGATGTAATGCCCACGACGGAAATGTAAGACGGTACGCGCATTGGTCAACAATAATCGCGATTGTCTTACCACCCTATAACCGGCAAACTCGATCCAAACTTGACGACCTAGTCTCGCACCCCGAGCACGCTGTATTGCTCTTGGTCGATAAGCGCGCCGGTCATCGGAATCGAAACATCGCTGAGCAAGAACAACGTTAGGCGGGCAACGTCTTCCGGCTGAATGAGGCGGCCCCATGGCATCCGCGACTCGGCTTCGGCCAACCATGACTCGCCTTTTCCCAGCTTGACGGCCTGCATCTCCCGCTCTCCAGGGGTATCCGCCCAGCCAAGGTTGATGCCGCTAACGCGAATCCGATCCTTTCTATGCGAAAAAGCGGCGTTCTTTGTCAGAAGGGACAACGCAGCCTTTGTCGCACCATAAATCGCCAGATCGGTCGAGGCTCCATGGGCTTGGAACGACAAGATATTGACGATCGAGCCGGGGGCCTTGCGTTCCTTGAGATGTCGTATCACACCTTGCATCAGAAACATCGGCGCGCGTGTGTTCACGGCGAACAGATGGTCAAACAAAGCAGTATCTGCATCAGCGACAGAACCACGGTCGCTGAGCCCTGCCGCGTTAACGAGCCCGTCCAGCCTGCCAAACTTATCGATTGCTGCAGAGATAATCCTTGCGGGCGCGTCCTGCTCGTCGAGATCAGCGGCTATGAAGGTCGCCCTCGCTCCCATCTTCAATATTTCGGAGACCACTTCCGCGCCGCGCTGTTTGTTACGATCGGTAAGGATGATTGCTGCCGCGCCCGAGCGTCCGGCTTCAAGCGCAACTGCTCGTCCTAGGCCCTGCGTCCCCCCCGTGACAAGCAGGACTTTGTCATCAACACGAACTTCCATTTTAGTTTCCTTGATTAACCTGAGGCGCTTCGGTGATCGGTTGCCTGGAACCGTCGGGTCATTGACTTCGGTTCGACAATCATTGAGCCGGAAGCAAAACCGCTTTCACGATTTCGCCGGAATGCATGGCTTCAAACGCGTCGCGCCACTCAACCAACGGCGAAATGCGACTGAACTCCGGACCGAAATCGAATCGACCCGAGGAAAGCAAACGGATGACCCGTTCCCAGATAGGCCAGTTATGCGAAAAGCTGCCCTGCAACGTCACTGCTTTCAGAACTAAGGGATCAAGCGAAAAATTCAATGGTTGCTGTCCCCAACCAACTTTGCTGATCTGGCCGGCAGGCCGGACGATATCGATCGCGAGCTTCAGCGTGGCGGAAACACCAGCGGCATCGATCACTACATCAAAGCCGTACCCATCGCGCAGCGATCGGGTCCAAGCGACAACGTCTTCACCTTTCGCGCCGAGGGTCGCAGACGCTCCCATCTGCTCGGCGATCTTCAATCGACGCGTATCCGCGGCCGTGCCGATGACAATTAGTTCGCCGGCACCGGCAAGCTTCGCCATCGCGGCACAAAGCAGGCCGATCGGCCCGGGCCCGATGACCGCTACCGCGTCGCCGGGGAGAATACGGGCATTGCCGCACGTGGCATTGTAAGCAACACAGCAGGGCTCTGTCAGGGCCGCGACTTCAAAGGGCAGCGTGGCGGGAATGTGGTGCAGGATGCGTTCGGGCACTTTCGTGTAGTGAGTCATCGCGCCGTCAACTCCGAACCCAAACCCGCGCCGGCCAGGATCCAGGTTATACAAGCCCCGGTGAACAAAAGGGGAGTTCTCGTCGACGACGGCCGCGGTTTCGCTGACAACTCGATCGCCTTCCTTATAGCCACGAACGTTCTTGCCGACTCGAGCGATTACTCCGCCGAACTCGTGACCCAAGATAACCGGATAGTTTATTTTCCCGCTATGCTGCCCGTAGGCCAGGTGAATATCGGTGCCACACACGCCGACCGCTTGAACGGCTAACAATACGTCTTGATCACCGATTTCCGGAACCGGGACTTCGCGGATCTCCACACTGTTAGGTTCCGGCGCATAGTTAACAACCGCGGGCATCTTCTTATTCATGAATGTTGAAAAAATCCAAAATTAACGTTGAGAGGGAATTCGTTCGTTGGGTGCAGCCAGATTATCGCCCATCAGCTGAAGCGCAAAAGCGCGTGCGGCTCGCACTACATGTTGATCGTTTCTGATCGTCCTGCAAGTCAGACTCTTTTGGAACGGCCGCAATGTCGCCGATCGAGAAAACCGGACTCCTATCGTCAAATCAATTGCAAATTTCCTCACTGCAAATTGGATCAATGCGAGTAGGCTTGCCCGGTGATCTTTTCAGACAAAACAATGGATATGAACGCGTTGCGCATCGCCTTCAGCACTTTGGCGTTTCCGGATGCAACCCTTGCAGAGGCTACTACGCTTGGTCGCTCTTGGGGCTATGCTGGCGTCGAGCTGCGGCTCATCGACGGGCAACTTATCGACTCTTCGATGCCCGCTGCGGAGCGCGTGCGGGTGAAGCAGACGATCGCCTCCGCCCGCTTGCCGATCGTCTCCGTCGACAGCTCGATCCTTCTCACTGCCGACAACTCTGACCCCGAACTCCGCCGGTTCCTCGAACTAGCCAACGATTGGGAATCGCCGCTCATTCGCGTCTACGGCGGTCCGTTGGCCGAAGAACCAAGGGCACGCCGCGCGCAGATGGAGGCGGCGGCAAGGGTGCTCCAGGGAGCGGTCCCGGTCGCAGAACGGCTCGGGGTGGCCGTCGCCATCGAGACCCACGACGCTTTCTCGGCCTCCTCGGTGGTTGCGGAGCTGCTGGCAATGGTGGACTCCAGGTGGGTCGGCGCTTTGTGGGACACCCATCACCCTCACCGGATGGGAGAAACCCCAGCCGAGGTCTACGAGCACCTTGGTCCTCGGGTCCTGCACGTGCAAGTGAAGGACGCCCGACGCTCAGCGGAGCACAAAGGCGGCTGGCAACTGGTGCCACTGGGCGAGGGAGAGGTACCGGTCCGGGAGATCATCGGATTGCTGGCTGCCGGTGGGTACGGGGGGTATCTCTCGGTCGAGTGGGAAAAGTACTGGCACCCCGAGATCGAAGGCCCTGAGATCGCACTGCCCCAGCACCTGAAGGTGTTAAAGGAATGGGCACAGGACCGTGCTCGCGAGGGAGGCTTTTGATCAGGGGCCATCGGCCGATGTCTCGAAGGCATCTTCACGTGGACCAAACTACAGGCTGGAAGCTTATGCTACAATACGCCGTCCTCGTCACGGTGGGTTCGGGGAGACACCGTCAGGACGCCCTTGACGTTAGATCAACATTTCGCTCTCCGGATCGAACAGACACACCTTGGCCATATCAACAGCGAGCGTCACGGTCTCGCCCACCGCGGGCGCAGCATCGGGCTCGAAGCGGGCGATGACCTCGCGACTGCCGATCCGGACGATCGTGATGGTCTCGGCGCCGGTCGGCTCGACGACTTCAACAGGGCCTTGGATCGTGCCGAGATAGGGCTTTTCTTCCGTCCGACGACGATCGTAGCGGGTCAAGTTTTCCGGCCTGATGCCCAGCATCACGCGTCGACCCTCGCCGGCAGAAGCGACAACCTTCTCTGGAAGCGGCAGGCGGATCGTCTGCCCTTCGATTTCCGTAAGCGCCACCGGGGTCGGGCCAGAAGCGGCAATCTGGGCGGGCAGAAAATTCATGGACGGTGAGCCCATGAAGCCCGCCACGAACATGTTCGCCGGCCGGTCGTAGACCGTCCGCGGCTCAGCAAATTGCTGCAGCCGACCTTGATGCATGACGGCGATGCGGGAGGCGAGCGTCATCGCCTCGACCTGGTCGTGCGTGACGTAGATCGTTGTCTTGTTGAGTTGCTGATAGAGTTTCTTGATCTCGGTGCGCATCTCGACTCGCAGCTTCGCGTCGAGATTGGAAAGCGGCTCGTCGAACAGGAACAGCGCGGGATCGCGCACCAGCGCTCTTCCCATGGCGACGCGCTGGCGCTGGCCGCCGGAAAGCTGGGAGGGCTTGCGGCCAAGCAGGCTTTCGATCTGCAAGAGCCCGGCCACACGGGCGAGGGCTTCCGCCTGCGCCCGCTTTGGTACGCCGCGGCTCTCCATGCCAAAGGTAATGTTGGCGCGCACCGTCATCGTTGGATAGAGCGCGTAAGATTGGAACACCATGGCGATATCGCGATCCTTGGGCGGTACGCCATTGACGACGCGCTCGCCAATCCTTATCTCGCCGGAGCTGACGCTTTCAAGGCCGGCGATCATGGCGAGCAAAGTCGACTTTCCGCAGCCCGAAGGTCCGACCAGGACTACGAATTCCCCCGTTTTGACCTCCAGTTCGATGCCTTTCAGTACGGCCGTTGACCCGAAGGATTTATTGAGGTTACGAATCGTCAGGGAAGCCATGTTGACCTGCTATTTGATGGCCCCTTGCGTCAGCCCGCGCAGAAAATACCGGCCGCCGAAAAAATAGACCAGGAGCGGCGGTAAAGCGGCAATCAGCACGGCAGCGCTTTCGATATTGTATTGACGCACCGTCGTTCCCCCGGCGCTGAGCGCGATCAACGCCGCCGTGATCGGTTGGTGGGTGCCCGAGGAAAAAATGACCGCGAAGAGAAATTCGTTCCAGATGTTGGTGAATTGCCAGATCACGGTGACGATCAGGATGGGCGGCGACAGTGGCAGCACGATCTTCCGAAAAATCCGCCAGAAGCCGGCCCCATCGATACGCGCCGCCTTGATGAGATCGTCGGGAATATTGACGTAATAGTTGCGAAAGAAGAGCGTCGTGAAACTCAATCCTTGGACACAATGGATAAGCACCAGGCCGGATGTGGAATTGGTCAAGCCGAGCAAACCGAGCACGCGAGCCCACGGCAAGAGAACCATCTGGCCAGGCATGAAGACCCCAAGGGTCATCAGACCAAACAGGATTTCCGAGCCGGTGAAGCGCCACTTCGACAAAACGTACCCGTTGATCGAGCCGATTGCGGTTGAAATGATGGTCGCCGGCACCGCCATGGCGACTGAATTGAAGAAGAAAGGCTCTACTCCTTTGCAAGTGCCACCCACGCAAAATTGGTTCCAGGCCGCCGCCCAGTATTCGAGCGAAAAGCTGTGCGGCAGCCCGATCAGGCCGTTGCGGCTGATGTCCGGAAGATCGCGGAAGGAATTGAGGACCACGACGCCGAGCGGCAACAGATAATAGAGTGCGAAGAGGCTAAGCAGCACGTAGACGACCAGTTTCGCCCGGTTTCTACGCCAGGTGCCCGCCGCGCCGAGCGGATCGTAAGAGGTAGCGTCAGCCACGGCCGGCCTCCCGACGCTGGCGATAATTGGTCCAGATCGTATAAGGCACCAGCACCAGCGACAGGGCGAGAAGGATCATAATCGCCGCCGCCGCCCCTTGGGCCATTTGACCCCGCTGGAACATGAGATCGTAAACATAAATTGCCGGCACCGTCGTGGCAATTCCGGGCCCACCGCCCGTCAACGCGATGACCAGATCGAAGGTCTTGATGGCGAATTGGAGAAGCACCACGAGCACCGCGATGAAGATCGGCCCGATCGCCGGCAGGATAATACGTCGATAAATTCGCGGCATGTTAGCCCCGTCGATCTGCGCCGCCTTGACCAGATCAGGATCCACCGAGCGCAGACCGGCCAGGAACAGGGCCATGACAAAGCCGGAGGCCTGCCAGATGCCAGTGATCACCACGGTGTAGATTGCCATCTCGCGCTGGATCAACCAGTCGAACTTGAAGCTCGCCCAACCCAGTTGACGAATCACGCTCTCGATTCCGGTCGACGGGCTGAGTAGCCAGCGCCAGACCGTGCCCGTCACCACGAAAGAGACGGCCAGCGGATAAAGATAGATGGTCCGCCAAAGAGCTTCGGCGCGTACACGCTGATCAATCAGGATCGCCAGCGTGAGCCCGATGACCATGGTGCCGGCCACATAAAGCGAGCTGAACACGAAGAGGTTGCTATAAGCGATACTCCAGCGCCGGTTGCTCCACAGTTCGGCGTAATGATGGAAACCGGCTAGGGAATAATCGGGCATCAGGGTCGAGTTCGAGAGCGAGATCCAGATCGTCCAGCCGCAAAAGACGAACACATAGACAAAGGTGGCAACCAGCGAGGGGATCAGAACGAGTTTCGGCAGCATCGCCGACAACCGCTCCCGGAGCGGGTGGCTCCGGATCGCTCCGGCTCTAACCGGCGTGAAACTTACAGGCTCGGCCACAATTCGTTTGAGCGCTTGTCTCGCTTGGCAACCGGCCCTATTCCTGTGCTTCGACAGCGTCGGCCATCTGCTTGGCCGCATCAGCTGCCGATAGATTGGGCGTATTGACGAATTCCGTGATCACTTCCATCGCCGCGCCGCGATACTTCTGCAGGATAGTCATATTGTGAGCAAAGCTCCGCACCAATGTGCCGGCCTTGATGGAATCGTTCAGATCTTGCTGTGACTTTATCTGGCAAGGATTGAAACCGTTCGTCAAATCGACGTCTAGCCTGGCCGGAATGGAGCCCTTTGCCTGGTTGAAAATGGTCTGGAAGTCTTTTGACATGATAAGATGAGCGAGAAGCTTCGAGCCGGCGAGGTAATCGGGGTCCTTCTGTTTGAAGAAGACGACCGAATCGCTGTTGAGAATAAAGCCTGGTTTGCCGTTGTCGGCCGGGGCCTGACCGCAGAGATAGTCGACTCCTTCCTTGAAGCCGCCGGCATTAAAGGTCCCGATCGCCCAATCACCCATGATGAAGAAGCCGGCTTTACCGGTCAGCATCAGGTTGGCGGCTGCGTCCCAGGTGCGTCCGGCGATACCCGGATCCATCCAGTTGATCATCTTGCGGTATTGCTCGAAGGCAGCAACCATTTCCGGGCTGCGCATCGCATCGGTGTTGCCTTCGACGAAAGCCTTGCGGAAAAGGTCGATATCCATCCCGTAAACGACGACCTCGAAGGTCGTCGCATCGGTCCAATCCGCGCTGGCGTGTGCGATCGGAATAATCCCGGCTGCTTTGATCTTCTCGCAATCGGCGTTGAATTCGGCCCAGGTCTTCGGCATTTCTTTGAGGCCCACTTTATCAAACACCTTCGTGCTCCCCCACAGCCAGTTGATCCGGTGAATGTTCATCGGGACCGCTACCCAGGAACCTTTGGGCTTCATCACAGGCAAAAGTTCGCTGGCAACAGTGCCATCCCAATTTTCCTCCTTGGCGATCTCGTCAAGGTTCAGCGTCATGCCGGTGGCATTCCACTCGGCAATCTCGGGGCCCTTCAACTGCACCGCGGGCGGAGGATTGCCGGCCACAACATCGGCGCGAAGCTTGGCCAGGGTGTTGGCGGTGTGACCGGCGATGGAAGTCGCTTCCCATTTGCCGCCCGCCGCCGTGAACATCTCGCCTAGCTTGGCGATCGCTGCCGCATCGGAACCATTGTCCCATTGTGAAAGCAAGTTTGTCTTGGGGGCAGACGCCGCACCGACAGACGACAACAGACTCAGTGTCAACGAAACAACAGCCACCGCAGCGGTGGCGTAACGTGCCAAATACATTGCGTTCTCCTATCGAGCGACCCGATTTTCTCGGGTCGGGGGGGTTAATTTTTCTACCCTATATCAACTTCACCTTCAATTGGGAAGAGATTACGATGGCCAAACTGCACCCGAGTTGGTTCCTTCATTAATCTGCTCTTCATCGTAGTGCATCTCTAACCGGCAGCGATCAGGGCGCAAATATCCCAAAACCTTCCTTAACAATATCTAAATCTCGATGGAGTCACTTCGGGTCATGCGGTCAGCCTGTGCGCTGCTTTGTGCAGTACCAGACGGGTCGGCCCAATTTGCTCAATCGGTCCCACCGGTCGCCATGGTTTCTGGCGACACCTTTACCAACCCACTCCTGCAAAATGGACCAGATCCCTGGGTGATTTGGTGGAAAGGCTTTTACTACTACTCAGATTCCTCGAGTAAGAATCTGGATCTTCGTAAGACGGCTGACATTACGGACCTTCGCAACGCGGAAAAGAAGGAAGTCTGGGTGCCGGTGCCGGGACACCCTTGGTCAAACGACTTATGGGCGCCCGAGCTGCATCGCTGGGGCGATAAATGGTACATCTACTTCGCTGCCGATGCCGGTGACAATGCTTCTCATCGCATCTACGTCGTCGAGAACGACAACGATGATCCCATCGAAGGTACTTGGACCTTCAAGGGAAAGATCAGCGACTCAACCGACAAATGGGCGATCGACCCAACCACGTTCGAACTCAATGAAGAGCACTACCTCTTATGGTCCGGATGGAAAGGGAACAACGACGGCGAGCAGGATCTGTATATCGCTCACTTGAGCAATCCGTGGACAATTGATTCGCCACGGACATTGATCTCGAAACCCACTTATCCGTGGGAAGAGCATGGCGACCTGCCTGGCAGGCATGTCAATGTGAACGAAGGACCCGAGTTCATTTCGCATGGCAACAAGCTGTTTATAGTTTTCTCAGCGTCCGGCTGCTGGACGGACTTCTACACTCTTGGCGTGCTTCAGGCGAACATTGACGCCAATCCTCTCGATGCGAAGAGCTGGACCAAGATCAACCACCCATTCCTTAGTACCGATCCGAGTTCCGAGGCCTTTGGCCCAGGACACAACGGCTTCTTCAAGTCTCCCAACGGTCAGGAGGACTGGATTATCTATCACGCTAATCCGGAGCCGGGAGACGGCTGCAACAATTTTCGCTCACCACGTATCCAACGCTTCACCTGGAATTCCGACGGCACGCCGAACTTCGGTCGGCCGGTGCCTCTGGGCCAGCCGCTGGAGAAACCCGCACGGTGAAGGCCGTGTATCTCTTCGGAGTCCCGACGGCTTCACGAAATTGACGTAAGCGGAAGGAGAATAAACCACAGATTTCACAGATTCGGATGACGTGTCTGCAGACGGTAAACTCTTCCATTTCATCAATCTGTGTAATCTGTGAAATCTGTGGTTTTCTCTCCTTCCGTTTTGCTGCCGTGCCTCTACTTCAGCGCATCCACGGCGATTCTTTCGATAGGAAGTCCCTCTTTGTAACGTTCCATGAAGGCCGTAAAGCCATGAACATCCCGCTGATCGGGAGCTATCGTCGTGCTATTGACCGCCGCAAAGACTTTCTTGGAGAGATAGGCTTCCAGGGGCTCTTTCTCTTCCTTATGGAGCATATAGGAGGCGAGCAATGCGATTCCCCATGCGCCGCCCTCGCCTGCGGTCTCCATCACGGACACGGGAACATTCATCGCCGCTGCCATCATTTTCTGACCCACTTCTTCTGTTTTGAAGAAGCCACCGTGACCAAGAACCCTGTCGATCTTCACTTGCTCCTGTTCAAAGAGGATGTCCAATCCGATCTTCAACGTACCGAGCGCCGAGAACAGATGCGTACGCATGAAGTTCGAAAGTGAGAAGCGGCTTTCGGGCGTACGGACGAACAGTGGACGCCCCTCTTCCAAGTGTGTAATGGGCTCGCCCGAAAAATAATTGTAGGCAAGAAGCCCGCCACCATCCGCATCACCCGTGAGGGCCTTTTTGTACAACATTTCAAACAGCTTGGATTGACTGATCTCCACACCAAGCGCATCCACGAATTCCCGGAACAGATCAACCCATGCATTAAGATCGGATGTGCAGTTGTTACTATGTGCCATAGCCACTGGCTTGCCGCTGGGCGTCGTCACCATATCGATCTCTGGGTGTACTTTCGAGAGCCTCTTTTCCAAAACGATCATGGCAAAGACGGACGTTCCCGCGGAAACGTTGCCCGTTCGCTCTGCAACGCTGTTAGTCGCCACCATCCCTGCACCTGCGTCCCCTTCGGGCGGACAGAGTGGAATTGCCGTTTGTAGTTGTGCGGTGGGGTCGAGCAGCTTGGCTCCTGGTTCGGTAAGCACCCCTGCGGCATCTCCTGCCGTCAGAACTTTGGGAAAAATGTCCTGGAGCTTCCACAGGATGTTTTCCGCTTCGAGCCGTTCATTGAACAGCCCGATCTTGCTTGCATCGTAGTCGTTGGTCTTGCTGTCGATCGGGAACATGCCGGATGCGTCGCCAATGCCCAACACCTTCTGCCCCGTCAGCTTCCAATGCACATAGCCTGCTAGCGTGGTCTGATAGCTGATATTCTCGATATGGGGTTCCTTGTTCAATATCGCCTGATAGAGGTGGGCAATGCTCCAACGGTGGGGAACATTAAATTGGAACAGTTCAGTGAGTTCCTTTGCTGCTCGCGCGGTCGTGGTGTTTCGCCATGTACGAAACGGGACGAGTAGATTTCCGTCCTTATCGAATGCCATATAACCGTGCATCATACCGCTGAACCCGATGGCACCGATGGTTTGCAGCGGGACGTTGTAATTCTCGAAAACCTCCTTGCTCAGCTCCCGATAACTCTCCTGCAGGCCTGTCCAAACATCTTCGAGACTATACGACCAGATACCATTTTCGTATCGGTTTTCCCAATCATAGCTTCCCGAGGCGATCGGTGTATGATCCTCGCCGATCAGCACACCCTTGATGCGAGTCGAGCCGAACTCAATGCCAAGAACGATCTTTCCGCTCTCAATTGCTTTTTGGGTATCATTTCGATTCATGATCATCTCCATGATTTGAAGTCATTATTGTAATCTTATTTCTCAGGGGGGAGACAGTTCTCATTCCACGTCATCTATCCGCACATTACTGATTGGAAATTGCTTTTTCAGGGTCCTCGACAGTGATCGAGTCGAGGCAAGACGTCCGTCGGCGCTCTTTTCGCCGACGGCGGAGTTATTCACAACCTCGCTTCCTCTTGCTGCGCGGGGCCGCTTCGCTCGGCCATGAATAACTCCGAAACTGATATCAGCGCGCAAAAAGTAGTGCCAGATAATTAGGAAATTAACACAATTTAATTTGGCATCGCCCATTTTTTGTCCTACATAACCCGCGTTCCGATCGGTTATTGTCTTTCGTGTTTCCGCATAAGTGGCTGGACAGCAGATGATTACATTCCTGTCCGATGCGGGATTCGCGCCGATTGCCAACCACGTTGAAACATCGAGAACGAGAACGACGATTGGCGCTACACGGAGACAAACCCCGGGCAAAGCTTTCTGGTCCCTTCGGGGCCTGGAGTTTGGACATTTCAAGAACTATTTAGTCAGGCCGCGGGGTAAGGCGGACGCCTTACTTCCCAGCGCTGGCCGATCCGGCGTAAGTAAGGCGTCCCGCCTTACCCTCCTGCCTGAAGCGTCCTCGGAATGTCCAAACTCCAGGCCCCGAAGGGGCGCTGTACCTGGTACTTGTCAAGACTTCAAATGCCGTTCACGGGTAAGATTGTTCGTCACAAAACAAGCTAGCGCTTATGTGGTCGCCTCCGGGCCTTCTATCTCTCGCTTTGACATTTGACCTCTCCGGCAATTTCGGCTTGCTTAAGGTCAAAACTGAATGTGCAGGAATATCAAGCCTCTCTTCAACTTCGATCCGCCCGTGAGTGCGGAAGAAATTCGAGCTGCTTCACTCCAA
>Ga0302324_100006600_pt1 | contig 24936 bp, 27 predicted proteins | sample Palsa_T0_1_FD_201949 | JGI IMG/M metagenome (GOLD analysis project Ga0302324, IMG submission 201949) | Peat permafrost microbial communities from Stordalen Mire near Abisko, Sweden - Palsa_T0_1 | ecosystem: Environmental > Terrestrial > Soil > Palsa > Peat permafrost | place: Sweden: Abisko... | reverse complement strand
GTCACCGTGAGCGGAGCGCCCCTTCGCAGGCTCAGGACAGGCTCCGGCGCGCAGTCGAACGGCCAACGGAGCAGGGCCAGATCACGTCGGCGCCCCTCGACAGGCTCGGGACAGGCTTTCGACAAGCTCAGCGTGACGAGAAACGTTGTCACCGTGAGCGGAGCGCCCCTTCGCAGGCTCAGGACAGGCTCCGGCGCGCAGTCGAACGGCCAACGGAGCAGGGCCAGATCACGTCGGCGCCCCTCGACAGGCTCGGGACAGGCTTTCGACAAGCGCAGCGTGACAAAAGCTGGTGTCTTCACCCTGATGACAGGCGGCGAGCTCAACGCTGACAGCGCTTAAGCGCTGATTTTCTTGTGGGCCTTGCGGTCGCCGACCTCGCGGACGAGGGCCTTGGCGTGTTCGAGGGCGACGCCGGCGGAGCTGCCGGAGAGCATGCGGGCGATCTCTTCGACGGCGGCGCCGCGCTCGTCGAGCGGGATGAGTTCGATGATCGTCGAGCCCTTGCGTTCGCGTTTGCGCAGCGCGTAGTGGCGATCGGCCCACGATGCAATCTGCGCGAGGTGGGTGACGCACAGGACTTGCGCGCGGGCCGCAAGCGCGCCGAGCCGTATGCCGACGGCGCTCGCGGCGGCTCCGCCGATGCCGGCGTCGATCTCGTCGAAAACGAGCGCGGTACGTTCGCGCCGGTCCGCCAGTACGACGACGAGCGCCAGCAGAACGCGCGAGAGCTCGCCGCCGGACGCCGCCCGCCCGAGCGGACGAACCGGCTCGCCCGGGTTGGGCGAGAGCGCGAATTCGATCGTCTCGGCACCATTCGGCCCGATCGTCCCGAGTGCTTCGAGCGCGACGGTGAACAGCGCCGACGGCATGGCGAGGCTCGCGAGTTCGGCCGCGACCTGTTTCTCGAGCGCGCGCGCGGCGCTCGCGCGAACGCCCGACAGTTCGCGGGCATGTTTGTCCAGCTCGCTTCGCGCCTGGGCCAACGCCGACCTCAGCTCTGCTTCGCGCTCGTCGCGGCTTGTTTCGCGGGCGATCGTCTCCTCGAAACGCGCGCGGGTCGCTAGCGCCGCACCAATGCTGCCGCCGTATTTCTTCTTCAGCCGATCGAGTGCGTCGAGCCGCGCGGTCACCTCTTCAAGCTCTGCGGGATCGAACTCGGCGCGATCCAGCTCGCGCGCGATCGCCGCTGCGGCATCGTTCGTATCACTTTGCAACGCCCCAAGCGTCGTAGCGAGCGCCGAGAGATCGGGCGCGTAACGCGCGACCTCGGCGAGCACGGCGCCGGCGGCACCGAGCGCTTCGATCGCCGAACCCTCTGTGCCGCTGAGCGCCTCGCGCGCGCGTCCGAGCGCCGCACCGATCTTCTCGACGTTCGTGAGGTAGTCGCGACGCTCGCGCAACGATTCGTCTTCCCCCTCCATCGGCGCGACGGCGTCGATTTCGCTCGCCGCGAACCGGGCGAACTCGAGTTCGGCGAGCGCACGTCCCACGTCGTCGGTCAGCTCGCGGAATGCGGCTTCGAGATTGCCGGCGCGCTCGAACGCGGCGACGACCGCCCCCCGGTGCGTTGCGGCATCCTCGCCCGCGAACGCGTCGAGGACGTCCATCTGATAGGCGCGGGAAAGCAGCCGCTGATGTTCGTGTTGACCGATCCGATCCAAGAGTTCATCGCCGAAATCGCGCAACTGCGCCGAGGTCACGAGGTTGCCGTTGATGCGCGCCGTCGATTTGCCGCTCGACTGCATCTCGCGCGCGAAGATCGCCGTTTCGCCCGCGTCGTCGAGGCCGGCCTCGGCGAGCCGCGCGCGAAGCGCGTCGTCGAGATCGACTTCCAGCGTGACCCGCGCGCGCGCCGCTCCGCCGCGGACGGTGTCGGACGACGAGCGTTCGCCGAGCACGAACCCAAGGGCCCCCAGCAGCATCGTCTTACCCGAACCGGTTTCGCCCGTGCAAACCGTGAAGCCGTCCGCGAATTCGAGCGAGGCTCGCGCGATCAGTTCGAAGTCCTCGATCTCGAGTCGCGAGAGCCGCAACCTCAGCCCTCCTTCACCGGTGCGTTCCAACGGAGCTTGCCCTGGAGCAGCGCAAAGAAATCGAGCGGCGCCCGGCGCGCGAAGCGAACCGGGACCGGGTAGCGCGTGACCGTCACGCGGTCGCCGGGCTCGAGGCTATCGACCGTCTGTCCGTCGGCTTCGAGGGCGACGCCGCTCGTTTCCGGATCGCAGACGATCGTGACCGTCGACGACGACGGCACGACGAGCGGCCGGGAGAACAGCGTGTGCGGCAAGAGCGCGTTGATGATGAAGCCGTCGACGTTGGGCGCCACGATCGGTCCGCCGGCAGAAAGCGAGTAGGCCGTCGATCCGGTCGGGGTCGCGACCACGATGCCGTCGGCCGGAACGTGCGCGACCTCCTTGCCGTCGACGAACAGACCGAAGGGCATCATGTGCGGGCTCGTTCGCGTCACGACGATGTCGTTGAGCGCAAAGTGCCGCCGCCCGTGCGCTTCGACCTCGAGCGCGAAGCGCTCGTCGATCTGAAACCCATGACGAAGAATCTCGGGGAGCGCCTCGCACGCCCCCGCCGCGCCGTCCATCTCGGTGAGAAAACCAAGCCGTCCGGTATTGATGCCGAAGAGCGGGATCCCATGCGGTGCGGCGATACGCGCGGCCCGCAGCAACGTCCCGTCGCCGCCGATCGTCACGAGCAGCACCGCGTCGGCGACGTGCGCGCCGCTCGTGGCCAAGCCGAGCCCGCGATCCTGCTCGTCGCAGAGCGCGACCGCAAAACCCGCGCTGCGGATCGCTTCGGCGACGCGCGTGGCCGCCGCCCGCGCGCGTTCGCGCCCGAGATCGACGTAGATCGCAACGACGCCCGTGACCGGCGGGGCATCCATCAGGTGGGACGCTTTCCAAGCGCGCGCTCGAGCGCGGAATCGTCGAAGGCAACGCCGCCTTTGCGAACGAGCGCGAAGAACTCGATGTTCCCGGCCGGCCCGACGAGCGGGCTCGGCGCGAGCGCGACCGGGATGAGGCCGAGCCCTAAGACGGCCGCGCGGACTTCGCGCAAGATCGCGGCGTGAATTGCGGGATCGCGCACGACGCCGTTCGAGCCCAGCCGCTCGGGACCGGCTTCGAACTGCGGCTTCACAAGCGCGACGATCGATCCGCTCGGAGCGAGAAACGCGCGCGCGCGGTCGAGGATCGTGACGACCGAAATGAACGACGCGTCGATCGTAATGACGTCGAAAGGCGCGTCGAGCGCGCCCTCCGGCAGCAACCGGAAATTCGTCCGTTCGACGACGCGCACGCGGGGATCGTCGCGCAAGGACACTGCGAGTTGCCCGTAGCCGACGTCGAGCGCGACGACGTGGGCGGCGCCGCGCTGCAGGAGGCAATCGGTAAATCCGCCCGTCGACGCGCCGACATCGAGCGCGCGCGCGCCCGTTACGTCGAGCTCGAACGCACGCAGTGCGCTATCGAGTTTCTCGCCGCCGCGGCTGACGAACGGCCGCGGCCGTTCGACGGCAAGCACGGCGCTCGCTGCAACCGGCGTACCGGGTTTCGTCGCCGGGCGGCCGTCGACGCGCACGCGCCCCGCGATGATCAGCGAACGGGCGCGCGAGCGCGTCACCCCCGCGTGCTCCGCGACGGCTTCGTCCAGACGCTGCGTGCCTGCGGCGGCCACCGCTAGAACGGGTTCTCATCTTCGAGTTCGGCGTCGAAGAGCGAGCTCGGTGCCGCCGGCCGCGGCGGCGGCGCGCCGCTCTCCTGTTCGCCTCGCGCGGCAGCTTCGATCGACGCCTGCGCGTCCTTGAGCAGGCGCTCGCACTTTTGCGCCAGACCTTTGCCTTCTTTAAACAGCGCGACCGACTCATCGAGCGCGACGTTATCGCGCTCCAACTTCGCGACGATCTCCTCAAGCCGTTGCAGCGCCGTTTCGAATTCACCCGATACGTTGGTTGCCATGTTTCCTTCTAAAATCGGGGCGGCGTGCCCCCCGATTGCCCCCAGCGTTCGACGCGCGCCGAAAGCGTTCCGCGAGCGACCCGCGCCTCGATCAGGTCGCCCGGCGGAACGGCGAGCGGGTCGCGCACGATCGTCCCACGGTAGGTCACGATCGCATAGCCGCGTTGCAAAAGCGTTTCCGGGCTATTGCCGTCGAGCCGCACGCCCACGAGTTCCACCCGGCGCGCGATCCGCTCGTGGGCGGCACGGACCGCGGGTTCGAGCCGCCGCGACGCATCGCGCACGAGCCTGCCCGCTCGCTCCGTTCGCTGCCGGGCAGCGCTCTCCAACCGCAGCGACGCCGCTCCGAGCCGGACGGCGCGGTCGGCGAGCCGGCGCGTCGGGTCGTGCGCGTCGAGCCGCCGTACAAGATCGCGCACGCGCTTCGAGCGCTCGTGCGCGGCCGAGGTGAGCGCCCCCGCAAGGGATGCATCGAGCTCGTCGAGTCGCTGTCCGCGCTGCGCCAAGAACGAGCGTGGTTCGGCCAGTTTCGAACGGACGAGCGCGCCCGTCAACCGGAACTGCAATCGCTCGAAACTGCGCTCGGCGGCGCGCCGGCCGCGCTCGAGCGCGTCAAGCGCGCGCCCGCGCAGTTCGCGCGTTTCGAGCCCGATGACTTTCGCGGCAGCGCTCGGCGTTTCGACGTGCGCGTCGGCAGCGAAATCGCACAGCTGCTGGTCGGCCGTGTGGCCGATCGCCGAGAGCACGGGATGGCGTGCGCGCGCGACCGCGCGGACGACCGACTCATCGCTAAACGCGAACAGATCCTCGAACGAACCGCCGCCACGGGTGACGACGATGAGATCGACGTCCGCTGCGGAGGCGCGCCGCAGCGCGGCGCAGATCGCCTGCGGCGCGGCCGCACCCTGAACGAGGGTCTCGCACCACACGACCCGCACGTGCGGCGCGCGTTCGTGCAGAATCGTCACGAAGTCGACGGCACCGCTCGCGCCGCGCGACGAAACGAGCGCTACCCGAAACGGAAAGCCCGGTAGCGGCCGCTTGCGCGCCGGATCGAACACGCCCTCGGCGGCGAGCTTTCTCTTGCGTTCTTCGAAGAGCGCATGCACGTCGCCGATGCCGTCGAGGGTGACTGAATTGACGACGAGTTGGTACAGGCTGCGCGGGGCGTAGGTGGTGATCGCGCCTCGTACGACCACCGCGACGCCTTGGCGCAGAGGCGGAAAGCGCGCAGCATCGCTCGCCCACGCAAAACAGTGCACGATGTCGGCGCCTTCCTTCAAATCGAAGTGCAGGTTGCCGGTGGACGGCGCGCTCAGGTTGGAAATCTCGCCGCGCACCGAGATGTTGCGCAGCCGCCCGTCCGCTTCGAGCTTGCGTTTGAGGTACTCGGCCAGCGCCTTGACGCTGACCACGCGCGGCACCGGAGGGTTTGCCGGTGCGCCGGGCGGCGGGTTCGGCCGGAACGTCACGGCTCGGGCGACGCGTCTTCCGGCGTCGATGCCGGGGACGGCGCACCCTCGATCTCGCCGACCGGAGCGGGCGTCTCATCGGGGACGGGCGTCGGCGACGGCGTCGCCGGCGGATCGATCGCAAGTGCCCGCACCGGACGCGCCGTCGGCGCGACGGGCTGCGCCTGCGCGATCGGCTCGGCGCCGATCGGCGGCGCGTCAAAGACGGTGCGGGCGCGCCCGTTGTAGCCGGGGTTGGCACACGTTCCAACCGGCTCCGTTCCCTCGAGGAAGTATTCGTACTTCTTCCCGCTCCCGCAATACGCCATCTTGCGGACTTCGCTTGCCGGATAGGCGAAATCGTGTTTCGGCACGCGCGCGAGCGCGGCTTTCATGAAGCGCGCCCACGTGCGCGCCGGGATGTTCCCGCCGTACGATTCGTTCATCGGCGTGTAATCGTCGTTGCCGAGCCAGACGGCGGCGACCAAATCCGGCGTGAACCCGACGAACCACGCGTCGCGGAAATCCGACGTGGTACCGGTCTTTCCGGCGGCGGGCCGCCCGATCTCGGCGTTCGGGTAGCCGGTACCTTCCTGAATCACGCTCTCGAGCATCGACGTCATGACGTACGCCGTGCCGGCGCTCACGACTTCGTTCTCTTGCGGGAAACGATTGTCGAGGACCGGGGTTCCGAGCGAATCGGTAACCAGGCGAATGACGCTCGGATCGATGTGAATGCCCTGGTTCGCGAGGGTCGCATAGCCCGCGGCTTGATCGAGCGGCGACACGACCGAACTTCCGAGCGCGAGTGAAAGATTCGCTTCGAGCGGAGCCTTGATGCCCATGCGATGCGCGTACTCGATCACGCGATCGACGCCGACTTCTTGCGCGAGCTTAACCGCGACGATGTTGCGCGATTGCGCGAGCGCGTAGCGCAGCGTGATCGGGCCGAGAAACCGGAAGTCGTCGTCCATCGGCCGCCACTGCGTCCCGTCCCCCATCGGATAGGAAACCGGTGCGTCGTCGACGACCGCCGTCGGCGGCATGCCGCTATCGATCGCTGCCGTGTAGACGTAGGCTTTGAACGAGGAGCCCGGCTGCCGCAGCGCCTGCCACGCGCGGTTGAATTGATTGTGCAGGCTAAATCCCGCGCCGCCGACCATCGCGAGGATCTCGCCCGTCTGCGGACGGATCGCGACGAGCGCGGCCTCGTGCGCCCCGATCCCTTCGTTCTTGGCGCTCTGGACGCCCCAGTCGACGGCCTCTTGCGCGATCTCTTGAAGATGCGGATCGAGCGTCGTATCGACCGTCAGGCCGCCTTCGTAAACCACGGGCGTGCCGAACGTCGTGTTGAGCACGTGGTTGACGTACGTCGTGAAGTACGGGAAGCGGAACGATTGCAGGCCGGTCGGGCGTTCGCCGATCAGACCGAGCGGTTTCCGCGCGGCGACATCCGCTTGGGATTGCGTGAGGTAACCGTTGGCGACCATCCGGTCCAGCACGTGTTCCTGACGCTCGCGCGCCCGGTCGATGCTGACGTACGGCGAGTAATCGGAGGGCGCAGCGGGGAGGCCCGCAAGCATCGCCGCCTGCGCGGTCGTCAAGCGCCCGACATCGGTCCCGAAATATTCGTGGGCCGCCGCTTCGATGCCGTACGCGCCGGATCCGAAATAGATCAGGTTCAGATAGCGTTCGAGGATCTCGTCCTTCGTGTAATAGCGCTCGATCTCCATCGCGAGAAGCGCTTCCTGAATCTTGCGCGAGATCGAGACCTCGTTCGAGAGGAACAGCGCGCGCGCCAGCTGCTGGGTGATCGTCGATGCGCCCTGAAATTGCTCGTGGCGGTAGTCGGCGATCGCGGCCCGTGCGATCCCGTAGAAATCCACGCCGTGGTGGTTGTAGAAGTTACGATCCTCGTTGGCGACGAACGCGTCGCTGACGCGCCGGGGAATCTTTGCGATCGGCACCCACAAGCGGTTCTGCTTGAACAAGGTCGCGAGCAACGTACCGTCGCGCGCGTAGATGCGGGTCGAACGCGACGGCTGGAAATCGGCCATGCGGCTGATGTCGGGCAGATTGCGCGAGTACGAGTAGACGATTCCGGCCATCGTCCCGAGCACGAATAAGGCGGCGAGGAACGCGCACGTCAGCGTTCCCGCGACGATGCGCCCGAAGACCGAAAGCCGCCGGCGGCGCGCGCGCCGCGATCGAATCGACGATTTCATCCGACGGCGCTCGCCAACACGCCGTTGACGAAACGGCCCGAATCTTCGGTCGAAAACTTCTTGGCTAGCTCGACCGCTTCGTTAATGACGACCGCCGGCGGCGTCTCCTTATGAAAGCGCAGCTCGTAGACGCTCATCCGCAGCACGATGCGGTCGAGAAGCGGAAGCCGTTCGAGCGTCCAACCCTCGAGCAGCGGCGCGATCAGCGCGTCGCTCTCGGCAACGTGCTCGAGCGTCCCGAGCACGAGTTCGCGCACGAACATGCGCTGCTCGGAGGTGTCTCCGTGCGAGAGCGTCTGATCGAGGGCGAAGGCGGGGTCGTGCTTGCCGACCTCGACGCTATACAACGTCTGCAAGGCGAGCTCGCGCGCGTAGCGACGCGTCACCGCGCGGCGGCCGCGCCCGCCACGAGACCGGGCAAGTAGTCGATGCCGACGCCGCCCGTGCGGAAAACCGGATCGCGCATGATCGTCGCGCAGATCCCGATCGTCGTGTTGACCCCGCCGATGTGCGTGTCGCCGAGCGCCGCGCTCATTCGCTCGATCGCTTCGTCGCGGTTCGCGCCGTGAGCCACGATCTTGGCCAGCAGCGAATCGTAGAACGGCGGAACCGCGAGGCCGGAATAGGCCCCGGAATCGACCCGGATGCCGATGCCGCCCGGCAACGCCACGTCGGTCAACGTGCCGGCGGCCGGCGCGAAATTCTGGCTCGGCTCCTCGGCGTTGATGCGGCACTCGATCGCGTGCCCGACGGGCGCGAGATCCGCCTGTGCGAACGACAACGGCTCGCCCGCCGCGACCCGGATTTGCTCCTTGACGATGTCGATTCCGAAGAGCATTTCGGTGACGGGGTGCTCGACTTGGATGCGCGTGTTCATCTCCATGAAATAGACGTCGTCACCGCTGGCCAGAAATTCGAGCGTCCCGGCACTGTGGTAGCGCACGGCGCGCCCCGCCGCCAGCGCCGTTTCGAGCAACATCGCGCGGATGTGGGGAGAAAGCAGCGGCGCGGGCGCCTCTTCGATCAGTTTTTGATGCGAGGGTTTTTGGACCGAGCAGTCGCGCTCGCCGATCGCAACGACGCTACCGAACGTATCGCCGAGGATCTGAACTTCGATGTGGCGCGGCCGGTCGATGAGCCGTTCCATGTAGAGCCGGCCGTCTTTGAAATTCGCTTCGGCTTCGGCCTGCGCGGTCGCGTAAGCGTGCTCGAGCTCCTCGGGGTTGCGCACGGCGCGCATCCCCTTGCCGCCACCGCCGGCGGTCGCTTTCAACATGATCGGGTAGCCGAGCTCGCGCGCGGCCGTAAGCGCATCGGCGAGGCTTGCGACGATGTCGGTCCCGGGCGTCGTCGGTACGCCCGCGGCCGCCATGATCGCTTTCGCCGTCGCTTTGTCGCCCATTTGCGAGATCGTCTCGGGCGCAGGCCCGACGAACGTCAGGCCGTGGTCGGCGCAGATTTCGGCGAACCGTGCGTTCTCGGCAAGGAAACCGTATCCCGGATGGATTGCGTCGGCGCCCGAGATCAGCGCCGACGAAATGATGTTGGGGATGTTGAGGTACGAACGCGCGACGGGGCCCGGACCGACGCAAAATGCGCGATCGGCGTTGCGCACGTGGAGCGCCGCGCGATCGGCTTCGGAGAAGATCGCGACCGTCTCGATCCCGAGCTCGTGCGCCGCGCGGTTGACGCGCATGGCGATCTCGCCGCGGTTGGCGATCAGCAGTTTCTTGAACATCACGCTTCGATCGAAAAGAGGGGCTGACCGTATTCGACGGCCTGACCGTCGTTCACGAAGATGTCACAGACGCGACCCGCTCCGCCCGAACGGACGGGGTTACGAATCCCAAGCGCCTCGACGTATGCGAGTTCGCGGTCTTCGCCGACCAACGACCCGGCGACGACCGTGGGCCGCGCGAACCGGACGATCCCGACGAACTCCGCTCGCAGGACAATGTTCGCGCGTTCGGGTCCCGCGGTCGAACCGTTGCCGGACAGGCGGGCGCCGTTCGGATGGGTCGCCGTGTCCGCCGGCGCGGGCGGGACGACCGGGCGCGCCGGGCGCGCGGGACGGCGCACCTCGATCGCGAGATCTTCCTCCTCGATGCGGAATCGCGTCAGGCCTGCCGACGCGCAAAACGCCGCGGCCGAGCGGACGCGTTCCAGCGTCTCCTCCCAATTCACAATCGTCCGCCTTCGAGCCGCCGAGGCCCGTATCCGCTGGACGGGCCGCCGGTCGTCGGCGCCGAGCGCGTCCAAAGCGGCCGCAAAGGCGGGATCGATCTCGGCCAGCGGCACGAGCGCGAACGCCCGCTCCGCCAAGCGCGGATGGGGGATGGCGAGATCCGGCTCGTCGACGATCAGGTCGTCGTAGGCCAGGATATCCAGGTCGATGACGCGGGGGCCCCAGCGATAGGTCGTCACCCGGCCGAGCTCGGACTCGAGGGCTTTGAGCGCGCCGAGCAGCTCGCGCGGATCCAGCGCCGTTTCCAGAAGCGCGGCGGCATTGACGAAATCGGCTTGATCGCGAACGCCCCAGGGCGGCGAGCGGTAGAGCGCCGAGCGGGCCGCAACGGTGCCGAGCCGCTCGAGAGCATCGAGCGCGCGCTCGACGTTGTCCACGGCGTCGCCCGCGTTGCTACCCAAGCCGATCCGGGCCAGTCCCATGCTAACCCCGGCGCCGCGACTGCAACCGCACGGCGGGGGTCGCGCCCGCCAGCAGCTTCGGCTTCGCGATCGTCACGCTTGCGCCGAGGACGCGTTCGTCGCGCATCAGATCCGCCAAGATCGCGTCGCCGAGCTTCTCGAGCAGCAGAAACGAACGCTCGCTCACGAGACGCACGATGCGCGCGTGCACCGCCGCATAATCGACGGTGTGCTCCAACTTGTCGCTCGAGCGAGCCTGCGCGACATCGACCTCGAGTTCGACGTCGAGATCGAACGGCTGCAGATGCTCGCGCTCGCCCGGCAGCGCACCGTGCCGGCCAAACGCCCGGATGTCGCGGATCTGGATGACGTCGGGCACGGCCGCTACAGCGTCTCGTGCCAGCCGGCGGGGCGCCAGCCGCGAACGATCGCGTCGGCGACCGCGACGACGTCGCGCATCTCGGCGACATCGTGAACCCGAACGACGTCGATCTTTGCGGCGACGGCGAGCGCGATCGTCGCGGCCGTTCCGTACGTGCGCGCGCCGACCTCGCGGCCGGTCAGCTTCCCGATCGTCGATTTCCGCGACGTCCCGACGAGCGTCGGGAAACCGAGCGCCACGAGCCGTCCGAGCGATCCCAAGAGCGCGAGGTTGTGCTCCGGCGATTTCCCAAAGCCGATCCCGGGATCCAGGATGACCCCCTCGGGCGCGATCCCGGCCCGAACGGCACGTTCCGCGGCCTGTTCCAAGTGCGCGAGCACTTCGTCGACGACGTCGCGTTCGTAGACCGCGACGCGCTTGTTGTGCATGATGACGACCGGGACGCCGCGCGAAGCAGCGGCCTCGAGCAATGCGTCGTCGAGGCCCCAAATCGAATTCAGCAGGTCGCCGCCGGCCGCGGCGGCCGCTGCGAAGACGGCGGCCTTGTGGGTGTCGATCGACAACACGCCGTCCGGCGCACGTTCGCGCAAACCACGCACGACCGGGAGGAGCCGGCGACATTCCTCGTCGGCGTCGATCGGAACGTAACCCGGTCGCGTCGATTCCGCTCCCACGTCGAGCAGATCCGCGCCCGCCTGCACGAGCGCGAGCCCGTGGGCGATTGCGTCGCCCGGCCGCGGCCGTCCGTCGCCCGAAAACGAGTCCGGCGTCGCGTTGACGATGCCCATGAGATAGGTGCGCGTGCCCCACGCAAACGTCTGCCCGCGCAGGTGCAGCGCCCCGCGCGCCGCTCCCTTAATTTCGCGAGCGTTCGACGACATTTTTGAGCCACCAGTCGCGCAGCACGCCGGCGTGGAACGTCGAGCCGGTCACGACGACGACGTGCGAGCTTTCGGCCTGCCGGCGTACGACCGACAGAGCCTCGATCGGATCGCTGATGGCGCGCGCGCTGACGCCGTGAGCCTCGGCAATGTTTGCGAGCCGCTGCGGGCGCTCGGCGCTGCGCCCGGGTGTCTCGAACGTCGTAAACACGAAGGTCGCCGGCAGCTCGAGCCACGGGCGCAGCACGGCAGCCGCGTCTTTGGTCTCGCTGATTGCTACGACGAACGCGAAGCGCCGGTCGGCGAACGTTTCGCGCAGTGCTGCAGCGAGTGAGGCCGCCTTGTCGGGATTGTGGGCAACGTCGAACACGATGCTCGGGAAGCCCGGAAAAAACTCCATCCGTCCCGGCAAAACGAGCTGCGAGAAGCTCCGCACGACGTCGGCGGGCGCCGGCCGAAGCCCGGGCCGCAGCCGCTCGAGCGCGACGATCGCGGTCGCCGCGTTGCGCTGCTGAAAGCGGCCCAAAACCGGAAGCGCGAGCTCGTAGGTCGCATCGCGCGTCGTCACCGCGAACGATTGGCCGTAGGGCTCGCTTGGAAGCTGCTCGATTGCCGTCTCGTCCGCAACCGCAAAGAACGGCGCGCTCGCGCGTTCGCAGGCGCGCTCGATCACGTCGCGCGCCGCGCCCACGGCATCGGAGACGAGCGGTACCCCGCGCTTCGCGATTCCGGCCTTGTCGCGCGCGATCAGGTCGACCGTATCGCCTAAAATCTCCGTGTGGTCGAGGCCGACGTTCGTGATCACCGAGACCTCCGGCGCGATCAGATTCGTACCGTCGAGTTGGCCGCCGACGCCAACCTCGATTACCGCGGCTTCGACCCGCTCGCGCGCGAAGTACGTAAATGCGAGCGCAAGCAACGTCTCGTAGTACGAGGGCCGTTCGTGCTCGCGCGTCGTGCGCTCGATCGCCGGCAGCATCTCCTCGAGCAAGCCGGCAAAAACGTCCTCGGGGATTGCCGTCCCATCGATGCGCGCGCGCTCGGTCATCGAACTGAGGTGAGGTTTGGTATGCAGGCCGGTCCGCTTCCCGGATCCGGTCAGCGCCGCCGCCAACATCGTCGCCGTCGAGCCCTTACCGCTGGTTCCGCCGACGTGTAGGGTGGGATAGGCCAAATGCGGGTCGCCCAGGTGGCGCAGAAACGTGCGCATCCGTTCGAGGCGATACGGGTTGCGACGCGACACGGTCTCGTTGATCGTGCCCAGGAGATAGTTCGAAGCCTCTGCGTACGTCATCTCTGTGTTGAGAACCGTTACCCGTCCCGAACGGTGCCGGCGAGCAGGTCGAGCGCGTGCGGCAAGGCAGGCAAGAGCACGCCGAGCGTCTCGCGCACGGCTTTCGGGCTTCCCGGGAGATTGACGATAAGGGTCGAGCCGCGCACGCCGGCGAGCGCCCGCGAGAGCATCGCGGTCTTCACGAACGCCGCCGAAGCGGTTCGCATCGCTTCGGCGATGCCGGGAATCTCGTAGTCGAGCACCGCGGCGGTCGCCTGCGGGGTCCGATCCCGCGGCCCGAGCCCGGTCCCCCCGCTCGTAAGGACGAGCGGAACCGCGAGCCGGTCGGCGAGTTCGATCAGTTCGGCTTGGAGCGCCGCCGGGTCGTCGGGCAAGATGCGTTCGTGGGCGAGGGCAAATGCGTCGCCGAGCGTTTCGCGCACCGCCGGGATGCACGCGTCGGGCCGCGTCCCGGCGGCGGCGCGATCCGAGAGGACGACGACCGCGGTCGCGTAGCGCATTAGCCGCTCTCCGCGGAGCGCCACGTACCGCTTTTGCCGCCGCGCTTTTCGATCAGCCGGATCGCTTCGATCGCGACCGTGCGCTCGAGCGATTTGAGCATGTCGTACATCGCGAGCGCCGCGACCGAAACGGCGGTCATCGCCTCCATTTCGACGCCCGTCTGCGCCGTCGTTCGCGCGACCGCGTCGATCTGCAGCAGTCCGCGCCCGGTCCACCGCAGCGTGACCTCCACGTGCGAAAGCGGCAGCGGATGCGCGAGCGGAATCAAATTCGCGGTTTGCTTGGCCGCCATGATGCCCGCAATTTGCGCGAGCGTGAACGCATCGCCTTTTACGAGCGTGGCGGCCCGAATCGCGTCCTCCGTTTCGGGCAACATCCGCACGGTCGCGCGCGCGTGCGCCAGCCGCTCGCCCGCCGGCTTGGCACCGACGTCGACCATTGCGACCCCACCGTCGTCGCGCACGTGCGACGGGCGCGCGCGTTTCGCGGCTACCGGCCGGGCCTCGCGGAGGTCCGCTGGAAGCGCATCCAAACAAGCGACAGAATGCCGAGCACGGCGAACAGCACGGCGTGCTTGACGTGCGGGCCGTGCGCCTCCCCGGAGACGCCGATCTGCAGGATGCCGATCAAATAGAGCGCCGCAACGATGAAGAAAATGACGGCGAGTGCGACGGGAAGGGCTTTCACGAAATAACCTTTGCAAGCGCGAGCGCCAGAGCGAGCGACCCGAAGATCAAGCAATACCAGCCGAACGGTCGCAAATCATGCGCGTGGAACCAGCGTGTGAGAAACGCGACCGAAGCGTAGGCCGTGAGGGCGGCGACCACGGCCCCGACCGCCGACTGCGCGAGCACCCCGTGCGCTTGCGGCTCGAACAGCTTGGGGATCTCGAGCAGCGACGCGGCCACGATGACCGGCGTCGCGAGCAAGAACGAGTAACGCGCGGCATCATCGTGCGTCAGCCGCAGCAAGAGGCCCGCGACGATCGAAGCGCCCGAGCGCGAGATCCCGGGCAAGAGCGCAGCCGATTGCGCGAAGCCGACTTGCACGGCGCCCGCCCACGGTAGAGAGGCGAGCGGCTGCGCGCTCGCGGTCGCGGTCTCGCGCCGGCGCAACGCCTCGCCCGCGAACATCACGAGCGCGTTGAGGATCAAGAAGCCGGCGACCAGCGCGCTCGAACCGAAGAACCGCCGGACCGGATGCTCGAGAAAGGCGCCGAGCAGCGCCACCGGAATCGTGCCGACGACGAGCAGCCAGCCGATGCGCTCGTCAGCGTCGTCCGAAAGCGAGCCGCGAACGACGCTCGCACCGAGCGCTCGCCCGATACGCGTCCAGTCGCTGCGATAAAAGACGACCAGCGCAAGCGCGGTCCCCAGGTGTAACGCGACCACGAACGCGAGAAACGTCGGTTCGCTCCGGTCGAACTTCCAGTGCAGCAGCGCGGGCACGAGCACCGTATGCCCCAAGCTCGAGACCGGGAACAACTCGCTCGCCCCCTGCAGCACCGCAAGCAGCATCGCCTGCAGCCACGTCATCGGAAAACCCGGCTACATAGCGTGCCGGCGAAAGCCGGGACGCTATTATTCTCCGGTGAAATCGGCTCTAAAGATGTACGATCCCGGTATCTTATCGCAGTTTTGCGTTTCGGCGTTGTACTGGGTCGCGCGCGCGGCTTTCATCGCCGACTGGTCGAGTGCGGCATTCCCGGACGATTTGTAGATGCTGACGTCGACGGGGTTACCGGTCGCGTCGAGCGTTACTTTGACTTGCGTGGTACCGACGGCGCCCTGCTGTCGCGCAATGTCGGGATAGTCCGGCTCGACGGCCTGGCCCCTGATCGACGCGTCCTCGTTCGGGTTCGCACACTGCGGCTTGGGCGTCGGGGTTGGCGCGGCCGGGGCGGGCGTCGCCGCGACCGCGGTCGCCTGTGAGGGCGGACCCGAGGCGGCGTTACCGTTCGGGTTGCCGTTCTCGTTGCCGACGGGCGGCGGCACGTACTTGTTTTCGTTCGACGACGTCGTGTCTTTCGAGGTCGTTTTCACGACGTTGAGCTTGAGCTTGACGACCGGCGGCGGCGCCGTCTGCTTTACGGGGGGCGGCGTTTGTTTGGGCGGCGGGGTCGGCGGCGGAGGCGTCGGGGTCGGTGGCGGCGGCGTCGGCGGCTTGACCACGATCTTCTTGGTGACCGAGACTTTTTCGACTTCCTGCTTCTCGGCGGTCCGCGCCTTCATCCCGAACCACGGCAAGGTCACGGCATGCAGCAGGATCGAGATGAGGAACGCCCAGCCCAGGAACGATTTGACGCGATCGCTCGCGGCGCTGCGCGCCGGCGGTGTCGGATCCGCGGGCGGTTTCTGCACGCTCATTTACAGGGTGTGAACGAGGCGCAGCTCTTGTTCGCCAAACCGAAGTTCGTAAGATTCTCCTTCTTGGCCGCATCCATCACTTGCAGGATCACGCCGTAGCTCGAGTGCGGGTCGGCTTTGATGATCACGCTCGTGTAGATGTGATTGGTCTGGTCTTGCAACTCGTGAAACACTTGCGGCGCGCCCGCGATGTCGGTTTGCGTCGCCCCGATCTGAACCTGGTCCTTGTCGTTGATGTAGACGATGATCTGCGAATCTTTGACTTTGTCGGTGTTGTGCGCTTGCGGCAGGTTCGGTTCTTTGGTGACCGAGGCCAAAATGATGAAGATGATGAGCAGAACCAGCAACACGTCGGTGAACGGCGTGATGTTGATCGTCGACATGACGTCCTCGTCGCTGGCCGCGGTGGAGACGGCCATCTAGTGTCCCACTACGAGGTCACGAAGCCGACGTCGTCGAGGTTTGCTTCCTTCGCCGCGTCGAGGATGCGGATGATGATCCCGTACGGCGCCTTGGCGTCGGCCGTGATCGCCACGTGGATGTGGCCGCGGCGCTGCGCGGTCTGCGCCAAGAGGTAGTAGATGCCGCGCTCGTCGGTCTTCTGCGCGTCGACGTAGATGACGCCCTTGTCGTTCACTTCGATGTCGATGTTCTTCTTGTTGTCTTGCTTGTTCACCGGCGGCGCATTGTTGTTATTGGGCAGTTCCTTTTGGAAGCCGGGCGGGGTCACGAGCGACGCGAGAATCATGAAGATGATGAGCAGGACCAAGAGAACGTCGGTGAACGGCGTGATGTTGATCTCCGCCATCACGTCGTCGTCTTGCTGGGCCGAGACCATCGACACGGGCGAAACCTACTTTGCGGCGGCGGCGGCTGGACGCGCTGGCGTCGTGGGCTGGTAGAGATCGGTCGGGATCGGTTCGCCGACGTTGTGGAAGTGGAGCATCTCGGCGAGTTGGTTGGCCGCGACGATCATCTCTTGGTTGTACGCTTTGATTCGTGTCTTAAAATAGTTAAAGAAAATGACCGCGATGACGGCCACGAGCAGGCCGGCCGCGGTCGTAACGAGCGCCTCGCTCGTGCCCGCAGCGACGACGGCCGGCGTCGAATTGCCCTTCAACGCGATGTCGTCGAACGCGCGGATGATACCGAGAACCGTTCCCAACAGACCGACGAAGGGGGCGATGACCGCTATCGTCCCGATGATGCCCAAATTGCGCTCCAGCTGGTTGAGGTTCTCCATTAACGCTATGGAGAGCGCATCTGTGATGTCGGCGCGATTTTTCGTCCCGCGCTGAAGCCCGAACTCGAGGATGCGGGGGAGCATGCCCTTGTTGCTTCGGCAGACCTTGATCGCGCCCGGGATGTCGTCGGCGGCGATTTTTGTCCCCAAGTCGCGCAGGAGCGCTTTGCTGTCGCCGTGCTGCTGGCCGAAAAACCAGAGACGCTCGATCACGATCGCGACGGCGACGATCGACATCACGATCAGAATGATCATGACGGGACCACCCCGTTGGACCAGGTTTATGAACCCGCTAAAAATATCCACGCTGCGGCGCCTCCGAAGATTCGAGATTTTTCGTTACGAACGAACTTAAAAGGGCGGCGTGCCCGCCGATGGCCCCCAAGAGCGACGCCGAGGTGCCGTCGCGAGGGCACGATATTTGTCCCGCCCGGCGCTTATTCCCGCCGGACGCGCCGCCGGCTCGGCCGGAGGCCGCTAGTGGCCGCCGGTTAGCTGCCCGAGTACCTTTTCGATGGCGGCGGCCAAAGCCGTGTTCCCGGCCGCCTTGGCGAGCGAGTCCGCCTTGGTAAGGTACGTCTGCGCGTCGCTTTTCTTCCCTAAGTTCGCTAAGGTCAGGCCCTCGGCGAAGTTGGCCTCCGGATCGTTGGCGTCGGCCGCGAGCGCTTTGTCGGCGTCGGCCTTGGCCTTCTCGTTGAGTGGAGTCGGAATGGCCTTGTCGTACGAGAGCGCCGCGTTCGCGTAGTTCACGGCCGCAAGCGTTGGCGCAGCGACTGCTGCTTGTTCGAAGAAGCCCGCGGCGTCGCTGAATTTCGAGGCGGCGGACGCGTCCTGCGCTTGCTTGACGTAATAGTCGGCCATCGCGGTTTGGACGCTCGCCGCCGCCGAGGCGTCGATCCCCGTCGCGTCGGCGGCGATCTGCTTGGCTTGGTCTGCTTTGCCCGTAAAGAGGTAGGCTTGCATCAGATGAACGTCGTTTGCCACCCGCGACTTGGCCTCGATCTTGCTATCCGACTTTGCGATATCGTGCGCTTTTTCGAGATCGACGACGGCGGATGGGAAGTCGCTGCTGAGCAGCTCGGCGACACCACGCGTGTCGTAGCTCGCGAAGCCCGGCGCGATTTCGGCAGCGCGCTTGGCCGCGGCTAACCCGTTCACCGTGTCCTTGTTATTAAGGAGGTTCACGGCGTTTTGGATGTACGCCTTGGCCGCGACCGCCTTGTAATTGGCCGGGATGGTGCCTACCTTGTCGAACGCGGCAGCGGCGGCTGCGTCGTCGTTGAGAAACGTATCGGCGACGGCGAGATCCAGTTCGGCTTTCGGATCTCCGGGATGCGCCTCCACGTAAGCCTTGAGGCCCGCCTGCGCGCCCGTGTAGTTCGCAGCGTGCAATTCCATTTCGTAGCGGCCGAGCTCCGAGCCCTCCGCTTGGCCGCCGGAGACGGTGCTGCCGCCGGTAAACTTTAGCGTGAAATCGTAGAACGCTACCACCTTCTTCGGGCCGCGAACCGCCGGAACGTAACTCGAGGAGCGCGCGATCTCGAGAGCTGCCGCGTCGTCGCCGTGGTTGGTCGACGTGATGACGCCCTGGACCTTGAACGTGCCGTCGGGGTTGACGAGAACCTTGACGAGCACCTTACCGTTGCCCGCAAGCGGCGTTTGGCTGGTCCCCTGCTTCTTTATTTTCGGCGGCGTATAATAATTCTCGGTACCGTTGCTCTGCGCGCTCGCCCCTAGCGGCAAGAGCAGCCCTGCCGCGCAAGCGCCTGCTCCGAGTAGCATGCTTCCGTTCATTCGATCACCTCTCGTGACGTTGTTCCATCGCCGGTTCAACGCGAACCCGAGCCGCAGCGTTCGCTTCGAGCCGGGCAACCGCAGCGGCGGCCATCTCGAAATCGCGTTGTAAGACCTCCGGCATTCCGGCCTCGAGAGCCTCCGCGACGCCCATCAGTATGCCCGCGAGCCGCCGCACTTCCTGCGCGACCGGCTGCGCATTTGCGGAGAGGATCGCGCGCCAGATGGGCCACGCCGAGGCCCCGAGGCGAAGCATCGACGCGAGCCCCGTTCCACTCAGCGCGCGGACCGCTTCCCGCTCGAGCGGCGCGGCGAGCTGCGCGCCGAGGGCAACCGAGACCAGCTGCGGGAGATGCGAGGTCAAGGCGACGATGAGATCGTGCTCGGCCGCATCGACGGGGAACGGCGTCGCTCCGAGTTCGATGATGAACCCTCGTGCGCGCTCGACGGCTGCCGGCTCCGCACTTGGGTCGTAGGCCCAGACCTTCGCGGCGAACAGGCCGGCGCGCGCCGCCTCCACCCCGCTGCGCTCCGAGCCCGCAATGGGGTGCGTGGCGACGAACCGCGCGAGGCCTGCCGCCGCTCGAACGACCGGCAGTTTGACCGAGGCGACGTCGAGCACGAGCTCCGCGCGGTACGTCAGACCGGCAAGTTCGCGCACGAGTCCCATCGTCGCATCGAGTGGGGCCGCGAGCACAAGAACGTCGCTCCGCGCGGCCAACGCCCCAAGGGACGGCGCCGCTTCCGCGATCGCGTTTCGCTCGAGCGCACGCGCGAGATTCGCCGCGTCGACGTCCCAACCGACGGTCGCGTATCCGAGCTCCCGCGCGCGCAGCGCAATCGAGCCGCCGATCAGCCCGGGGCCTGCAATTCCGACCGTCGCGCCGTCCACGGCGCTACGCGGCGGCGGTGGCCGGCTCCGGCATCGCGCGCCCGACGGCCGCGGCAACCGGGCGCAAGCGATCCATCAAGTCGCCGAAGAGCGCGAACGTCAGCGACTGCGGTCCGTCCGAAAATGCGGCCGCCGGATTGGGATGGACCTCGACGATCAGCCCGTCGGCCCCGGCCGCGACCGCCGCGAAACTCATCGGCGCAACGAGCGACCGCACGCCCGTGCCGTGCGACGGATCGACGATCACCGGCAAGTGCGTCAGCTGCTGCACGACGGGGACGGCGGAGATGTCGAGCAGGTTGCGCGTTTGCGGATCGTAGCTGCGGATGCCGCGCTCGCAGAGGATGACGTCGTGGTTGCCGGCGACGTAGACGTATTCCGCGGCCATGAGCCACTCGTCGATCGTCGCCGCCACGCCGCGTTTGAGCAGCACCGGCTTGTGCACGCCGCCGACCTCGCGCAGCAGGCTGAAGTTCTGCATGTTGCGGGCCCCGATCTGCAACACGTCGGCGTACTTTGCAACAAGCTCGACGTCGCGCGGATCGAGCACCTCGGTAACGACCGCAAGCCCGTTGCGGTCGGCGGCGTCGCGCAGAAATTTCAAGCCGTCTTCGCCTAAACCCTGAAAGGCGTAGGGCGACGTGCGCGGCTTGAACGCTCCGCCGCGCAAGACGTTGGCACCGGCGCGCGCCACGGCGACCGCGGTCGCCTCGAGCTGCTCGCGCGACTCGACGCTGCACGGGCCCGCGCAGATCGCAAGCGTGTCGCCGCCGAACGAGACGCCGTCGCGCACGCGCACGACGCTGCGTCCGGGGCGAGCTTCATGGCTGACCAGTTTGTAGCTGCGCGAAATCGGTACGACCGATTCGACCCCGTCGAGGCCCGCGAACTGCGCGAGCAGCGTCTCCTTGTCGGGCGGGGCGCCGATCACGCCGACGATCGTCCGTTCGGCGCCTTTACTGACGTGCGCGGTCAATCCGAGCGACGCGATCAGCGCCGTGACGCCGTCGAGTTCGGATTCCGCGGCGTGCGGGCGCATGACGATAATCATTGTGGGGTGGTGCTCCTTTCGCGCCCGGCGAGATCCGGTCGAAGCGCAACGGCTTCGCGTAAGTAGACATGAACCATCTCGCTTTGGGTGCGTGCGGTGTTGACGTGCACGAGCACGCGGATGCAGCGTTCGAGCCGGCCTGGGACGCCGATTTCGGTGAAGTTCAAGAGCGGCACCATCGTCCAGCCCATCCGGCGGGCCGCGGCTGCGGGAAATTCGGCGTGCAGGTCGGGGGTCACCGTGAAGAGCGCCGAGGCAACGTCCTCCGGCTTAAGGTCGTTCGCGGCGACGATCTCGCGGACCAGTTCGCCCGTGGCCTCGAGGATTGCTGCGGCTGTATCCTCGCTGACGGTGGTCGCCCCGCGGATTCCCCGGACGACCATCGTTCCGCGCGCGCGGCGAACGAGGTCGCGCACGAAATGCCTCGCGCTACGCATCGTCGTCCTCCGCATCCGCCGAACGTCGCAGCGCGCGCAACTCGGCGAGTTCCTTTTCGGTCGCATCGCGGCTCGTACCGACGCGCAGGTCGCCGAGCGCGATCGGGCCGAAGCGCAGGCGCACGAGCGAGAGCACCGGATGATCGGTCGCATCGAACATGCGCCGGACTTGACGGTTGCGGCCTTCGTGGATCGTAATGTCGAGCTCCGATGAGGCCGAACCGGCGCGCACGACGCGAATCTTCGCGGGGCTGCTGCGGCTGCCGTCGAGACGCATCCCCGCGAGGAAGCGTTTGACGTCCTCGCCTTGCAAGCGCCCGCGCACGACCGCCCGATAGGTTTTCTCGACACCGTAGCGCGGATGGGTGAGGACGTGGGCGAGTTCCCCGTCGTTGGTCAGGAGCAGGACACCGGAGGTGTCGTAGTCGAGCCGCCCGACCGGTACGACGCGGCCGCCGCCCGGCGAAACGAGCGCGGCGACGGTGCGCCGGCCGGCCGGATCCCGCATCGTCGTCATCACGCCGGCGGGCTTGTGCAAGACGACGTAGCGATGACGCGCCGGCAAGGCGACGCGTTTGCCCGCGAGCTCCACGCGGTCGCTCTCGTCCACGACTCGGCCGAGTTCGCGCACGACCGTGCCGTTGACCCGGACGTGCCCGGCGACGATAAAGTCCTCGGCCTTGCGCCGGGACGCGACCCCAGCATGGGCGAGGTATTTCTGAAGGCGCACGGCCGTCTGTCGTTCGCCAAGGCCGTCACACTCGGCCTTTGCGTTAACTGACAGGAAGAATGAATCGCGGGCGCAGGGAACCCTACCAGGGTGCCCATTCTTTTAAAATCGGGGCCACGGACGGCTTGATCGACTCCGCCGCTCCCGGCGTCGACATCGACGAGCTCGTCGCTCGCGTTCGGCAGCGAGTCTCTGCGCTGCGCGAACGGCCGCACGGGCCCGTCCCACTCGACGCCTTCTCGTTGCGCTCGAGCGTCTTCATCGATTCGCTCGAAGCCAACACGAACATCGCCGACCAGAAACTGCAGATCCGTACGCAGTGGCCATCGAACATCGGGACAGCCTTTCCGTTCGCATTCGAAGGGGTGCGCCGGCGCTGTCTTTCGGGCCTCGCCTTTCTCTTTAAGGATCAGCGTCACGTCAACGCGGCGTTGGTCGCGGCGTTCCGCGAACAAATCAGCCTCAACCGCCAGCTCGTCGAGCAACTGCGCGCGCTGCGCGAGGATCTGGAAATGCTCGGCGAGGCATTGCACGTGGAGGAGACCGGAGCCGAACGCGAGCGTTGAACCACAACGGCACGCACGCGCAACGGGCCGCCGGTTTGCGTATCGCCATCGTCACGCCGTGGTTCGGGCCCGAATTGCGCGGCGGAGCCGAGTCACAGAGCCGGCAGCTCGCGGAACATCTCGCCGCGCGCGGCCACAACGTCGACGTCCTGACGACCTGCTGTGCGTCGTTCTACGACGATTGGGGCAAGAGCACGCTGCGGCCGGGTTCCGAACGGCAAGGCAATCTCACGATCCGGCGTTTTCGTACCGACAAACGCGACGGGAGAGCGTTCGAGCGCGTCAACGCGATCCTGCTCAGCCTCGACGTCGCGCAGCTGCGCCGGTCGGTGTCGCCGATCGGCGACCGCGACGCCGAAGCGTTCTGCCGCAACAGCATCAACAGCATGTCGCTCTACGCCTATCTTGCGGCCGAAGGGGCGGGGTACGACCATTTCGTCTTCCTGCCGTACATGTTCGGAACGACGTTATTCGGATTGCCGCTCGTCGCCGAACGCGCCTACCTTCAGCCTTGTCTGCACCGCGAGCCCTATGCGTATCTGACGCAGGTTGCGAAGACCGTGCACGCGGCCAAAGGCCTCTTGTTCAATAGCGAAGGCGAGTTCGAGCTCGCGGTTTCGCTCTTCGGTCCCGGTATCATCAGAAAGTCGCGCGTCGTCGGCGAAGGCGTCGAGGTGGACCGCGACCGGGCGCGCTTCCCCGAGCGCGTCGGCGAGTTCGTGCCCGCGCGCGAGCGCTATCTGCTCTACCTCGGGCGCCAGGATCCAGCGAAGAACGTCGCGACCCTCGTCGCCGCGTACAAAGGCTTTCGGCGCAGTGCGCCGGCGTCGCGTCTCAAGCTCGTCCTCGCCGGCGAGCGCCACGTTTCGTACGGCGAATCGTCGGCCGGCATCGTCGACGTCGGGCCCGTCTCGGAACGTGAGAAAAGCGCGCTGCTCGCGCACTGCCGCGCACTCGCGCAACCGAGCACGAGCGAAAGCTTCTCGCGCGTCATGTACGAGGCGTGGGCGTTCGCTCGACCGGTTGTCGTGCACGCGGATTGTCCGCCGACTGCAACGGCGGTTGCGCGCAGCAGCGGCGGGTTGCTTGCCGATTCGATGTCCGCCTGGGAGAACGCACTGCATCGCATCGACGACAGCTCCGAGGAAGCCCTCGACGCCCTTGGGCGGCGCGGCGCGATCTTCGCCGGCGAGCATAGTGCATGGAGCGCAGTCGTCGAGCGCTACGAGGGCGCGTTCGCGTCCGAACGGGTCCCGGTGCGCGATCCCTGGGACGAGCTTCCCGACCTTCCGCTCACCGCGGCGCTTGCGGACGGCAAGACGAACTTGCTCTACGCCGGCCCCGTCGTTTCGATCGACCACCTCTATGCGCTGCTCGTTTTCTTCTTGCACTACCTCACGCTGGAACGCGAGGCGCGCTTGGCGATTGCCGCGACCGCGCCGATCGACGCTCGCGTTTACGACGCCGTGCAGACCGAAGTGCGCCGGCTCGATCTCGTCGACCGGCTGCTCGTCGCCCGCGATCTCGCTCCCGCGCAACTCCAAGCGCTGTACCTGTCGGCGGACGCGTTCGTCTCACTCGATCGCTCCGAGACGAGCGCCGCGGAACTCCAGTACGCGATGTGGTTCGACGTACCGATTCTCGCCACCAACACGCCGGCGCACCGCGCCGTCGCGGACCAAGGCGGCATCCTCGTCGACGACACGAGCGACCTGCTCGCGATCGCCGTGCTCGCGCAAGTATTGGTCACGGATTCCGTGTTGCGCCAAAAAATCATCGCCGGAGCGCGCCGCGCACGTCTAGTGGCGCACGAAGCGCATCACGTCGCCGGCATTGACGTCGCCGCCCGTTGAAAGCTGCGCGCTCAAGCGCAGCGTGTGTCGACCGCGCGGTAAACCGGCGTCGTTCCAAACGGCGCTAAAGCCGCTTTGCGCGTAGGCCGGGACGCCGTACGTCGCCGCGACGTCGGGACGTGAAAGACCGTATCGCGCGGTCGCCACGGGATGCCCGTCGACGGCTACGCGCACGCCCGCCGCCGCGCGACAGCGTCCGGCATCGACGAGCCATCCGGTCATGCGGTGGTCGCCCGGGTTCGCGAGCGGCGGCTCGAGCGTGTCGACCGCATACGCGACCGCCGCTACCCGCGCGGGGGTTGATTGCACGTCGAGATCGACGAAGTCGCCCGAGCGGTAGTACCCGCGCCCGTCACTCGCGACGAACCGAAACGCGATCGTATGCCGGCCGGGCTCGAGCGCACAGCCCGGAATCATCACCGCGAAGCCCGACGCAGCAAAGGCCGCAGCACCAAGCGCCGCGGCGACGTCGCTGCGCCGGATGCCGGTAACGGCGGTATACGACGGACCCCCATCGACGACGGCCACGACCGCGCTTGCGGGCGCGCGCGTCACGGGATCGACCGCCCATCCGGAAAACGCGATCGCCTCACCGCGAGAGAGAGCGAGTCTCGGCTGCGGATGCCAGTGCAGCACGACCGTCTTGCGGCCGA
>Ga0302324_100006599_pt1 | contig 24944 bp, 18 predicted proteins | sample Palsa_T0_1_FD_201949 | JGI IMG/M metagenome (GOLD analysis project Ga0302324, IMG submission 201949) | Peat permafrost microbial communities from Stordalen Mire near Abisko, Sweden - Palsa_T0_1 | ecosystem: Environmental > Terrestrial > Soil > Palsa > Peat permafrost | place: Sweden: Abisko... | reverse complement strand
CCTGCGCGGCGGGGTTTTTCTCAGCTGATGCGCGTGCTCGAACTCAGCGGCCAGTTCTCGCGAGTCCAGATTCTCGCGGATGTGCGCCAGTCGTTGTTCCAGCTTCTGCAGCACGCTGCTCAGATTTGTGCGATTGGTAATGGCGATGTCGCGCCACATCGAGTAAGGACTGCCGGAGATACGGGTCATTTCGCGCAGGGCTCGCCCGCCAATGTCGAGCACGGGCGCGTCGGGACCGAATTCTTCGACCAGCGCGGCGGCCAGGGCGGTGGAGATCATCTGCGGCAGATGGCTGATCCAGGCGCAGAAGCGATCGTGATCGGAGGGATCGACGACCGCTATTTTCGCGCCCATCTTCTCCGCGCAGTGGATAAACTCTCCGCACAGCCCGGCGTGAACGTTCTGGCCGGGGAGCGGTGTGAACAGCCAGACAGCGCCTTCAAAAAGATCGGCGTCGGCGAACTCCACGCCCGAGTTTTCTTTGCCCGCCATGGGATGGCCGGCGAGGAATCTGTGCCCGGCATTGCGTCCGAACGACTTCGCGGCGCGCTGGACAATTTCTGCCTTGGTACTGCCGACGTCGCTCACCAGCGTCTTCGGCGGCAACGCCGGACCCAGCCGCCCGACCAGATCGAGGATCGGAATCACCGGTGTTGCCAGCACCACCAGATCGCTGCCACGCACAGCATCGGCCGGATTGGTGGAGCCGGCTTCAATGGCGCCACATTCCTGGGCGCGCTCGAGAACCGGAGCGCGATCGCACCCGATGATTCGTCCGGCGAGACGGCGCTTCTTTAGGGCGAGGCCGAGCGAGCCGCCGATCAAACCGGTTCCGATGATGGTGACTTGCCTGAAAGGCATGCTAGATAGGCCTCGTCCTCCCGAGCGAAGCGAGGGACCCGGTTCCCGGCACACCATCCGGACAAGTGGGAGGTCCCTCGCTTCGCCCGGGAGGACAATTCTGGGAGTTTACGCGATCTCGCGTCCCACCGCAGGCGCGATCATGCGGAGTTGGTCCATCAACTGGGCAAACTGTTCCGGATAGAGCGACTGTGCACCATCGGAGAGCGCTTTATCCGGCTGGTGATGAACCTCAATCAGCATGGCATCGGCGCCCGCGGCAGCGGAGGCAAGGGCCATGGGAGCCACTTTGTCGCGGCGTCCAGTGCCGTGCGAGGGATCGGCGGTGATGGGCAGATGCGAAAGCTTATGAATGATCGGCATCGCGGAAATATCCATCGTGTTGCGAGTGTAAGTCTCGAACGTCCGGATGCCGCGCTCGCACAGAATAATGTCATAGTTGCCCCCGGCGAGCAGGTATTCGGCGGAGCACAGAAGCTCTTCGAACGTGGCTGCAATGCCGCGTTTCAGGAGCACCGGCTTTCGGACCTTGCCTAGTTCGCGCAGCAGATTGAAGTTCTGCATGTTGCGCGCGCCCACCTGGAAGATGTCGACATAAGGCAGCATCAGGTCGATCTGCGAAATCTCCATGACTTCGCTGATCACCAGCAGTTTGAAATGATCGCCCGCTTCGCGCAGTAATTTCAGTCCGTCGAGTCCGAGGCCTTGAAACGAATACGGAGATGAGCGGGGCTTGAAAGCGCCGCCGCGGAGAACGCGCGCTCCCGCTTTGGCGACCAGCCCGGCGACGGTGAAGAGTTGCTCATGGGATTCGACCGAACAGGGCCCAGCCATGACCACGATCTTTTTGCCGCCGATTTCAATCCCGTTGTCAAATTTAACCACGGTGCCTTCGGGCCGGAAGCTGCGTCCGGCAAGCTTGTAGGGCGAGGTGATGCGATGAACTTCCTGCACCCCCGGCATCATTTCGACTTCGCGGGTGTCGAAATCGTGGGGAACCCCGACGCCGCCGAGGACGGTCTGACGCGCTCCGGTGGAGCGGTGGACCTCAAAGCCGAAGTGGACCAGTTGATCGATCACCCGCTGGATCTGATCTTCACCGGCCGAATCTTGCATTGCGACGATCATGAGTGCGCTCGTTTTGCCCGTTCGTTTCTCAGTGCTTGGACGTTGAATCGGTCTTTGAATCAATCTCGGCGCCGTCGGCCGGTGGTCGGGGTTCGGGAACAATCTCGTGTCTTTGGATGCTGCGCATCACGTCCATGATCCGTTCGTAGATCTGTCCGAGATCGCGCTCAGCCAAGGGACCGGTGTTGCTGCGCTGCACGTTGGCGATCACCTCGCTCTCGCGCTCGGGTTCGTAAATGGGCAGGCTGGTGTTGCGTTTCAGCCGTCCAATTTCGACGGCAGCCGCAGCGCGCTCGTTGAGCAGCGCCGCCAGTTTGCGGTCCAGTTCGTCGATTTTCTTACGCCAATCGGAAATATCCATAGGGAGCTGTCAGCTCTCAGTATCGCTCTCAGTTCGGTCCATCCAGAGACGTGCCGCCGCCAGAGAGATTCTCAGAGCTGGCCGTCATTTCCGGGCGGAGAGCTGAGAACCGACACCTGAGAGCTGCCTTACGAATTCTGCCACACTCGCGGCCTCCCGTCCGGGATTTTGTTCGATGACCTGCACGATGGCGCTGCCGACGACTGCCCCTTCGGCGAACTGGCCGACGGAGGCGAATTGCGCCGGCGTTGAAATTCCGAAGCCGACGGCTATCGGAAGTTTCGAAAAACGGCGGATGCGCTTGACCAGTGTCTTCGCGTCTCCCGTCATTTGCTGACGCGCGCCGGTGACTCCGGTGCGGGAGATCGCGTAAATAAATCCAGTCGAAACCTGGGCGATCAGCTTCAGCCGCTGGTCGGTCGAGGTGGGCGCGGCCAGAAAAATAGTAGCCAGGTCGTTCTTGCGAGCCTCGCGCAGATACTCGCCGGATTCCTCGACCGGAAGATCGGTGATTAGCGTTCCGTCAATCCCAGCCAACCGCGCCACCTGACAGAACTTCGCGAGGCCCATCCGCAAAATGGGATTGAGGTAGGAAAAGATCACCAGACCAACCGATTGCGAATGCTCGCGAATTTCTGAGGCGAGCGTACATACGTTCTGCAGCGACGTTCCATGTTTGAGCGCCCGTTCGCTGGCGCGCTGGATGACCGGGCCATCGGCCAGCGGATCGCTGAAGGGGACGCCCAACTCGATCACGCTCGCGCCCGCGTCGATTGCGGCCAGGATGACCTCGCGCGTGGTCGCAAGGTCGGGGTCGCCGCAGGTTAGGTAGGCCACCAGGGAGGGCTTGGATTGGAAATGAAAAGGCACGAAGGCATTGTAGATTGCGGAGGTTCGATTGCGGAGATTAGATTACAGAGTAGCCTTTGAATTCGAGGAGAAGGAAAAATAGATCAACTGGGCGCGCACCGAAGCCGTTGCTAACGGCAGTGAAAGCTCGCGCCAGTGTACGCCCCTTTGCGCTTGGATACCGCACGGGTGCAGGAGCGGCCCGAACGCTGACCGCAAGAAGCCAAAACCGGATGGGAATTTCGGTCCGGCGACCATCATCGTGAGGGCACGCTAATCTAACTTCAAGTTCTCACGCATAATCCCAACATCCTTATCCCCGCGCCCCGAAACATTGACGATCACGATTTCGGACTTCTTCATTTTCGGAGCGCGCTTGATGACTTCAGCGACGGCGTGCGCCGATTCGAGCGCAGGAATTATGCCTTCAGTTCGAGCGAGCAGCACGGTTGCCTCGAGCGCTTCCGAATCAGAAGCAGGAACATATTGCGCGCGACCCGCATCCTTGAGCATGGCATGCTCGGGTCCAATCGATGGATAGTCGAGGCCAGCCGATACCGAGTGCGTCGCCGCAATCTGCCCAGACTCATCCTGCAGCACATAAGAATAAGTTCCCTGTAGAACGCCGGGCGAGCCGCCGCGGAAGCGAGCTGCGTGGTCACCCAGGGCTTCGCTTCGGCCTCCGGCTTCTACGCCGATCAACGCAACCTTTTCATCGTGAATGAAGTCGTAGAAGATGCCGATGGAGTTCGATCCTCCGCCAACGCAGGCGATAATAGCCGCAGGGAGTTTGCCCTCGGCTCGGCGGATCTGGGCCCGAGCTTCGCGTCCGATGACTCGATGGAAGTCGCGCACCATGGTCGGATAAGGATGCGCTCCGAGCACGCTGCCGAGCAGGTAATGCGTGGTGCGCACGTTGGTGACCCAGTCGCGCATGGCTTCGTTGATGGCGTCTTTGAGGGTGCGCGAGCCGGAATCGACGCCGCGCACCTCGGCTCCCAGCAGCCTCATGCGGAAGACGTTGAGTTCCTGGCGACGCATGTCCTCAGTGCCCATGTACACCACGCACTCGAATCCGAGCAGCGCGCAAACCGTGGCCGTGGCGACTCCGTGCTGCCCGGCGCCGGTCTCAGCGATGACGCGGTGTTTGCCCATGCGTTCGACGAGCAAGGCCTGACCGAGGCAGTTGTTGATTTTGTGCGCGCCGGTGTGAAGCAAGTCCTCGCGCTTGAGGTAAATTTTGGCGCCGCCAAGTTTTGTGGTCAGTCGCCGTGCGAAAAACAGCGGTGTAGGACGACCAGCATATGTTTTCAGCAACCGATCGAGGCGTTGCTGGAATTTGCGATCGCGCTTGGCTCTTTCGTATTCCCGCTCCAGTTCGTCGAGCGCAGCCATCAGCGTTTCCGGAACGTAGCGTCCGCCATAAACGCCGAAACGGCCGGCAGCAACGGCTCTCGGCGGAAGTCTTCCGGCTGCCGGGCGATGGGCCTTCTTGATTGCGGGTGCGGTCGCCATCGTCAGTTTGCCTCTTCCATGGCCCGCACAGCGCGGACAAAGGCGCGCACTTTTCTCGGATCTTTCTTGCCGGGCTCGCGTTCGACGCCGGTCGAAACGTCCACGCCCCACGGATGCAGCAGATGAATTGCTTCCTGCACATTACCGGGACGCAAGCCGCCAGCGACGACCAATTTGCTGATGCTGTTGATGATTCCGGCCCACGGTTGGACGCGCTCCCAGTCGAAAGCCTGTCCGGTACCACCACGGTTTTCCCCATTGGAGGAATCGAGCAGGACACCCGAGACTACGCCGGGGCGGAAGCCGTGGGTTTCAAGGAACAGGTCACCGTTCTTGGCGACATGGATCTTGTGCACGCGTTTGCCAATGTAAGCATCGTCTTTCTCTACCAATCCGACGGCGACCGGGTCCCATCCGACCGATTGCCCGGCAGGAGCGTCGAAAACCTTGGCCGGCCAGGTGCGGAAGATCGTCGGGCGCCGGGATCCGTTCGCGAGTTGTTTGAAAAGCTCACGGCTGAATTCCACACTCTCGTCTCCGCTCAATTGCACGGCTGTAAGACCTGCGTGTTTGACGGCGTCACGGATGTGGTCCGCGGTATCGTTGACGAAAACCCCGATCTTTTCGATCCGCTGCGGCAGTTGGGCGATGATCGAGCGCACGGTTTCTAGGGTGACGTGGCGCGAGCTGCTCTTATAAAAGACGAACCCGAGCGCATCCGCACCCGCGTCAGTGGCGGCGCGTGCGTCGTCGAGGTTCGTGATCCCGCAGATCTTGATCCAAGTCATAGAACAGCTGCCGGCTCTCGGTTCTCGGCGAAATCAACCCCCTGAAATCAACTACCTGCTGACCGCCATTCTTGCCTCTTCCAGCAACTTTGCCAGCGCTTCGCCTGGGCGCTTTGCTTTCATCAACGATTCGCCGATCAGGAACGCCCCGTAGCCCGCGGATCGCAGGCGAGCTAAATCTGCGCCCGTTTGGATGCCGCTTTCCGCCACCCGGACGCATGAATCGGGTATTTTTTCCGCGAGTCGGAATGCGGTTTCAAGATCGACTTCGAGGGTGCGCAGATCGCGGCTGTTGATGCCGATCAGGTCACATCCCGCATTGAGCGCGCGTTGCAGTTCCACTTCGTCATGAGCTTCGCACAACACGTCGAGGCTATGAGATCGCGCCGTGCCGGCGAGCGACACCAATTCTTTCTGGTCGAGGGCGGCGACAATCAACAGGATAGCGTCGGCACGGTTGGCCCTGGCTTCAACGATCTGGAACTCGTCGACGATGAAATCCTTGCGCAGGCAGGGAAGGGAAGTGCTGGACGACGCCTCACGCAGATAGTCCACCGAGCCCTGGAAAAATTGCTGGTCCGTCAACACCGATAGCGCGGCGGCGCCTCCCTTCTCGAGATCCCGCGCCAGTTCCGATGGCCTGAAATCGGCGCGAATCAAGCCCCTCGAGGGCGAGGCTTTTTTCAGTTCGGCAATCACGGCGACCGCGCTTCCGTCTTGCCCCACTCGACGCAGCTGATTTCGAAACCCGCGCGGCGTGTGTCCGGCGGCAGCGCGCTCCAGTGCGCGCAAGTCAGTGTCTGGCCGGCTTGTAGCAATGCGCTGGCGCGCGGCGGCGACAATGAAGTCGAGCGAGGCTGGCATGGCAGAACACAATTATACGGAAGCAACCCGGTTAGGGTGAGCTCAGGTGCGGCAATTGCTGGCAATGCTCGTCATGGCAATGCTCGTCATTGACCCGACTTCCGGCAAGGTGCTATAAACGACTGTTTTGTGTCGTGGTTTGTAGCCTGATGCTTAGGTCACCTGCTGGCGGCACAAGGTTTCCGACGCGGCCAAATCGGCAATCCTCTTTTTATTATGCCTGGCGGTGGAAGCGTGTTCGGAGCAAAACACACGTGGTAACCCCTGATAGGATCCTTAGGAGGATTTTGATGCGCACTTGGAACGCCAGTCTTGCGTCCGTTCGAAACTGGTTCGCGAAAATCTGGTTTGCAAAAAGAGGTTTTGCAATAAAGCATGTTGCGAAAACGTCGGCAACCCTCACCGCCCTGCTGCTGCTGACCGCCGGCTACGCGCTGGCGCAGTCCGCTGCCCCATCCGAGGAAGCGGGCGGCGAGGCAGCCCTGAAACTGCCTGACCTGTCGAGCGTGTCGTTCCTCGGAGTCGACGGCCATCGCCTGCTGATGATCGGCCTGCTGTTCTGCGTCTTCGGCTTGGCCTTCGGCATGGCCATCTTCATGCGGCTGAAGAACCTGCCCGTGCACCGCTCCATGCGCGAAATTTCGGAACTGATTTACGAAACCTGCAAAACCTACCTGATCACGCAGGGCAAGTTCCTGATGCTGTTGTGGGCGTTCATCGCCGCGATCATCGTGCTCTACTTCGGCGTCTTGCGGCATTTCGAAATTCCGCGCGTCGTGATCATCCTGGTGTTCAGCCTCGTCGGAATCGCGGGCAGCTACGGCGTGGCGTGGTTCGGCATTCGCGTCAATACCTTCGCGAATTCGCGGACCGCCTTCGCTGCTCTGCCCGGCAAGCCGTATCCGGTGTATCAAATTCCGCTTGAGGCCGGAATGTCGATCGGCATGATGCTGATCTCGGTCGAACTCCTGATCATGCTCTTCATCCTGCTGTTCGTGCCGGGCGACTATGCCGGCCCGTGCTTCATCGGATTCGCCATCGGCGAATCGCTCGGCGCGGCCGCCCTGCGCATCGCGGGCGGCATCTTCACCAAGATCGCAGACATCGGCGCCGATCTGATGAAGATCGTCTTCAAAATCAAGGAAGACGATGCCCGCAACCCCGGCGTAATCGCCGAGTGCACCGGCGACAATGCCGGCGACTCGGTGGGGCCGTCGGCCGATGGGTTCGAGACCTACGGCGTTACCGGCGTTGCGCTGATTACCTTTATTTTGCTCGGCGTAAAGGATCCGATGATCCAGGTGCAGTTGCTGGTCTGGATTTTCGTGATGCGCATCATGATGCTGGTGGCTAGCGCGCTCGCCTATTTCATCAATGGCGCCATCGCGAAGGGCCGCTTCGGCAACGCCGACAAAATGAATTTTGAAACTCCGCTAACGTCGCTCGTCTGGCTGACCTCGATTGTTTCGATCATTGCCACCTATATTGTCTCGGATCTCATCATCCCGAGCCTCGGTGGCGATACATCGCAGTGGTGGAAGCTCGCCTCGATCATCTCCTGCGGCACGCTGGCGGGAGCGGTGATTCCGGAACTGGTGAAGGCCTTCACCTCGGTCGAATCCCGTCACGTCAACGAAGTGGTGACCTCGGCAAAAGAAGGCGGCGCGTCGCTCGGAATCCTCTCCGGTTTTGTCGCCGGAAATTTTTCCGCGTATTGGCTGGGTCTTACGATGGTCGCGCTGATGTCGGTCGCCTATTTTTTCAGCCTCATGGGCCTTTCCGTCGCAGCCACCATGATTGCCGCGCCCGTGTTTGCGTTCGGCTTGGTTGCCTTCGGCTTCCTCGGCATGGGGCCGGTGACGATCGCAGTCGATTCCTACGGCCCGGTCACCGACAACGCGCAGTCTGTCTATGAGCTTTCGCTGATCGAGCAAGTGCCGAACATACAAGCAGAACTCAAGAAGGACTTCAACATCGTCGTAAATTTCGAGCACGCCAAAGACCTGTTGGAAGAGAACGACGGCGCAGGCAACACCTTCAAGGCGACTGCCAAGCCTGTGCTGATTGGAACCGCGGTCGTGGGCGCGACCACGATGATTTTCTCCATCATCATGGCCCTGACCAGCGGCCTGACCTCGAATGTGGAAAAGCTCTCGCTGCTGCACGCTCCATTTTTCCTGGGTCTGATTACCGGGGGCGCGATGATTTACTGGTTCACCGGCGCATCCACGCAGGCCGTGACCACCGGCGCTTATCGCGCGGTGGAGTTCATCAAGGCCAATATCAAACTCGAGGGTTCGGAGAAAGCTTCCGTCGCCGACAGCAAGAAGGTGGTCGAGATCTGCACCAAGTACGCGCAGAAGGGCATGTTCAACATCTTTCTCGCCGTCTTCTTCGGGACGCTCACCTTTGCCTTTGTCGAACCGTTCTTCTTTATCGGGTATTTGATCTCGATTGCGATCTTCGGCCTCTACCAGGCGATCTTCATGGCCAACGCCGGCGCGGCCTGGGACAATGCCAAGAAGATCGTCGAAACCAAACTGAAGCAGAAAGGCACGCCGCTGCACGACGCGACGGTGATTGGCGATACGGTAGGCGATCCTTTCAAAGACACTTCTTCGGTAGCCATGAACCCGGTCATCAAATTCACCACGCTATTCGGATTGCTGGCCGTCGAGTTGGCCGTCTCGCTGACGCGCGACCAGGGGTCCAACTTGACACACATCCTGGCGCTGGCCTTCTTTCTGGTCTCAGTCTTCTTCGTCTACCGTTCGTTCTATGGCATGCGAATCAGTTCGGAGTGATGCGAGTGTTCAGGTGGGGACAGCCGACCTCGGCTGTCTCTACCGAACCTAACGCCAAGACAGAACACCAGGACAAGACTACGCGCTCGCCTTATCAGCCAGCGGCAGTGGCTTCTCGACCGACGTCGATGACTCCAGTTCCAGTTGCTCTTGCCCGCTGAGCGCCGAAACCTTCCCCCGATAATTTTTCAGATGCCGCTGTGCGGTCTCGAACGCTTCCTGTGCTTTGTTCAGATTTTTCCCAACGTTTTCAAACTGGTTCTGGAAAAAGTCGAACGACTTTTGAGCCTTGGCGAGTTCGGCGCGGCTCTTCTCGAAGCGGCTGGCAACCTCGTACCACTTGTGCACCAGTGCAATCGTGTGCAGCGTCATCAGCAAGGTATTGGGCGAGACGGGGAAAACGTGCTGCTCATTCATCCAGTCGCCCAGTTCGCGATTGCGGATGACCTCCATATATAAGGTTTCGCTCGGCAGATACATGAGCGCGATTTCCGTCGTCCCATTTTCCGGCTGGATGTACTGCTGAATGCGCTTGGCTTCCGCCTTCATCACGCGCACCAGAGCAATGCGCGCCGCTTCAATCTCGTCCTTGTCATTACTCTCAAACAAAGCGATCACCTGCTCGCGCGGAAACTTGGCGTCAATGGGGAGCTTGCGATCGGGAAAATAAATGACCGCGTCCGCGCGCCCCCCGCCCTCGCCCGGTGACGATTGCAGCGCGAACATGTGCGCGGGCAGGAAGTCCGCGAGCAGCCGCTCCAGGCTCGCTTCGCCAAACTGGCCGCGTAGATGCGGAAGCTTGAGCAGGTTGTTCAGATCGTTGATCGAGTGCCCGAGCGCTCCGACTTCGCGCAGCTGCTCCTCTGCATTTTTCAAGTGCTGCTGAACTTTTTCGAACTGGGCAAATCCTTCCTTGATGTTCTGGTCGAGTTTCACCTGCACCTGCTCGGTGATGGCCATCAGCTTCGAATCCACGCGATCGCGAATCGAGTCGAGGCTTTGTGCGGTCTGCTGATTGAGGTTCTGAAATTCGACCTTGAGCTGCTGTGTGGTGAGCAGAAGGGAACTGGTCAGCTCGCTCCGGCCCTCGCTCAGGCTCCGATTTTGTTCTTCTCTCCCCGACGCGAGTTGCTGTTCGACCGAGTTCCGAATCTCTGAAAACCCCTGCTGGATGCGGTCTGTGACCTGCTGGCGAAGGTCCCCTTTAGTCTGCTCGAGACGAGTGGCCATGTCGGCAGTGCTGAGACTGATCTTCTGGCCAAGCACGGTATTGAACCTTTCGAGCTGATCTGCAACTTCTGCCTTTACATCCACTTGCGCGGCGGCTGAAACGCGGCGCAGCAAAACGGCCGAGAACCCAAGCAGGACAAGGGTTCCGACGAGCACAGTAACCAGCAGTATGGTCTCCATAGTAAGTAGCTGAGCTGAATTCTAGAAGCTAGCGTGAGAGATGGAAAGCGGAACTATACCGGACGTACCCCGTACCGCAACGCCAACCGCAAACTTATGATCGGAGTCCTGGCTCTTTCGTTTGCGATGTTGGCGGTAAACCCCTCGCCCGGTATGGCGGAAACAACTCCGCTTCTAGTCAATGGTAGCAAAGACGTTGGCAGCGATCAGCCTTCCCCGCACTCGAACTCGGCGGCCGGATCGTCTTCTCGTTCCGGTGAGGATTCCGCCGCCGAGAACGAACTCCTGGAATCGGCAAACAAGAGCCGCGACCTCGCCGGCGTGCCGCCACTGCGTATCGAAGAAAGCCTGCGCCTAGCGGCGCGAGCCCACGCCCAGCGAATGGTTGCGACCGAGGAGTTGGAGCATCAGTTGTCCGGTGAGCCCTCCCTGATGCAAAGAATTGCCCTGGTAAGCTCACCGGCCGGCGGAATCAAGCTGGATCGCGCCGGCGAAAATATTGCCTACGCTAATTCCGCTCCCGATGTTAATCAAGCCCTGATGCGCTCGCCTCCGCACCGGCAAAACCTGCTTGATCGCGAATTCAATGTTGCGGGCATCGCAGCCATCTGGAATAAAGGCCGGCTGTATGTGGTGCAGGACTTCGCGCACGAATTGCCGTCGTACTCCCCGCAGCAGAGTGGACGGTCCGTGAGCCGGGCCATCGACGAGGTTCGCCAACAGGCGGGACTCCCGGAGCTTGCCCAACTCTCTCCGGCGAATCTTGACGAGGCCGCTTGTGCGCTGGCAAAAGAGAGTGTTCCGAACGCGCACCTGCTCTCGACTGCCTACAAGAATCGAAGGATCATCACCTACACGCAGAGCCATCCGGAACTCCTGCCGGAAGCCGCTCTCGGCATGCTGCGCGATCCGAATGTTCGGCAGTTTGCGGTCGGCTCTTGCTATGCGCGCAATGCGGCGTATCCGACCGGGACGTACTGGATCGCGATTCTTCTCTACTAGGAATCCACACATCTCATTCCGACTTCTTCCCTCGAACGCAGTCCTGCCATGCCGCACCATGCGGCAGTTCAGCCGCCGCGAACTCCAGATGGACAACCCGGCGGTTAGAGGGCCTGAAACGGCGGAAGATGAGTGCAGGACCAAGGGCCGCATCAACAGCGCGTCTCCCCGAAACGCAGCACACGCAACGGCGCCGTGCTTCGATCGATTCTGAATCTCAGCGTCCGAAAGAATTCCGTCTCGATGCGAGCCGGGAATCACGCGAACAGGGCCGTTTTCTTCTTCACAATCGTCCAGGTGAATGCGGATGGCGAGCATTTGCTCGAGAATCGCAGGCGCAGGCCGGACATGGACGACACCGGCTTTGCACGACCAGGTTCCCCAGCCCTCGATGTTGAGTTTCTTGCGAACCGCAATCACACAGTCCTGATGCCAGCTGACCATCCAGTTCGTTCTTGCACTCTTGTTGAAGAAGGTCCCACTTCCGGCGAAGCACTGGTCTCCGAGCACGGATGCGATCGGCTTTCTCACTTCGTTCGAACCTGCGACGGCGCGCACTGTCTGATTGGAGAGAAGGTTACGAATTCCGTGCCGATCAGCGTCGAGGGTTGTTTCCAAGGCTTGGATGGCTTGTTCGGATACACAGCGGCGAACCAGGGCATACCCTTCTGCTTCGATTTGGCCCAGGGGCGTATCCATGTGGAGTCAATCGCAGAGTCTAACCGATCGAACTCCCGATTCGCAGCACGCGGACAACAGTGTCCGGGCCGCGCAAGCCTGCGACAGAACCTGTGCTAACCTGCGAAAGTCTGGCCGCCCTCGTATGGAACCTGCTCCGCGAATCCGCATCGGAACTGCCGGCTGGTCGTACAAGGACTGGGACGGGATTCTGTATCCACCGGAAGTGACGCGGAAGAAAGTGCATCCCGTTGAGTTTCTGGCAAGATTCTTCGACGTCATCGAAATCAACACTTCGTTTTATGGACACATACGTCCGGAACTCGGACGTCTGTGGTCGCGCAAGGCAGCGGCGGTTAATTCGGATTTTCTTTTCACCGCGAAGCTGCACCGGTCGTTCACGCATTCTCCTCTGGCAGTGATGGAACCCACGTCGGCGGCCAGTATCCGCCCGAACGACCAGGATGAACGGCTGGCCCGCGAGGGGCTGGACTCGCTGGCCGCAGAAGGCAAGCTGGGCGCGCTGCTTATCCAGTTCCCCGTCTCGTTCAAGAACACCAGCCTGAACCGCGAATACCTGGAGCAGTTGTTGCGGCAGTTCATCGAGTATCCGCGCGTAGTCGAAGTGCGGCACGAGAGTTGGAACAATCCTGAAACACTCGCCGAATTTATGCAACACAACGTCGGTTTTTGCAACATCGACCAGCCGCTGCTGGGTCGATCGCTCGGGCCGACCGAGCATGTCACGTCGGGCGTAGGATACGTCCGCCTGCACGGCCGCAACTACGAAAATTGGTTTGAGAGCGGGTCGGATCGCGGCTCCGACAGCGACGACCGCAATCGCAATCGCGATGATCGTTACAACTATCTCTACAAGATCGCGGAGCTGGAGAGGTGGAAAGAAAAAATCAACGTCATCGCGCAACGGGCCGAGTCAACCTTCGTGATTGCGAACAATCACTTTCAGGCCAAGGCCGCCGTGAATGCGCTGGAGTTGAGGCATCTGCTGAACGGCAAGAAAGTTCACGCTCCGGAGACGCTAGTGAAACATTATCCTGAATTGAAAGAGTTGGTTGAGATTGAAGACCCCAGTGGGAATTATTCGCTGCGGGATTGAAAGTTACAGAATCGTATGGCAAAGGACGATCGCAGCCGCGCCATTCCGATACGATATTGTTCTAAAAAGCAATCTCTCGAACGATGACCGAAGCCGTCAAAACGACAAGCGGGAGTAACCGGAAAACCTGGCTTCGAGCTCGCCTGGCGAAACTGCGGCTACGTGAAGACCAGGTCTTTCTGGTCTTAGCGCTGGTGATTGGCGCTTTGACGGGCATGGTGGTCGTCGCCTTCATCGTAGTGACCGAACGATTGGGGATGCGGCTCTACCCAGTGGGTGGTGCTCTGTGGCGGCGCGTGCTGTTTCCGGTCGTCGGCTCGCTCGGGATCGGGTACTTGCTGTATCGCTATTTTCCCAATGCGCGCGGCAGTGGCGTTCCGCAAACGAAGGCCGCATTGTTTGCGCGCGAAGGGCGCATCACACTTCGCACCGTGCTGGGAAAGTTCTTCTGTACGTCAGGAACCCTCGCCAGCGGAATTCCTCTCGGGCGCGAAGGGCCGTCGGTGCAAGTCGGCGCGGGCATCGCTTCCGTGCTCGGACGTCTCCTCGGACTGCGCACGGAACAGGTAAAGAATCTCATCCCGGTGGGGGCGGCGGCAGCCATTGCGGCCGCATTCAATACTCCCCTCGCGGCAGTGGTGTTTTCGCTCGAAGAGATCATGGGCGATCTCAACGCCCCGGTGATGGGCGCAGTGGTGCTGGCATCAGCGACTGCCTGGATGGTTTTGCGAGTGTTCCTTGGCAATCATCCTCTCTTTCATGTTCCGCAATATCAATTGGTCCATCCCGCGGAGTTTGCGGTGTATGCGGTGCTCGGTGTGACCGTGGGCGCGATTGCAGCGGTCTTCGCCAAGCTTTTGCTGGGCATGCGGGCGGGCTTCCTGCGCTTCCCGCAGAGCACAGTCTGGTTCCAACCGGTGGCGGGTGGTTTGCTGGTCGGGGTGATGGGCTTGTTCGTACCGCAGGTTTTGGGCGTCGGTTATGGCTACGTCGGCGACGCATTAAACGGGAAGATGGCCTTCCAGTTGATGTTGCTGCTGGTGGTGCTGAAGCTTTTCGCGGTTACCGTCAGTTATGCTTCCGGCAACGCAGGCGGCATTTTCGGTCCCGCCCTGTTCATCGGAGCCATGCTGGGAGGATCGGTCGGCACCGTGGCGCACCATTTTTTCCCCTACCATACTGCGATGCCGGGTGCATACGCTCTGGTCGGAATGGGCGCAGCTTTTGCTGGCATCGTGCGTGCCCCCATGACCTCGGTGCTGATCATCTTCGAAATGACGCAAGACTACGCGGTGATCGTTCCGCTGATGATCGCGAATCTGGTGAGTCTGTTCATCGCTTCGCAATTACAGCACGAGCCTATCTACGAAGCTCTGGCAATCCAGGATGGGATACACCTGCCGGTGGCTCGGCGACGATACAGTCAGCGTCAGGTCGTAACCGTGATGCACAAGGGGAGCGAGTCGCTGCCTACGGAAATGTCGGTTCGGGAAGCGTTCGAGAAGATTCGCGCCAGTGGAGTCCGAACCTGGCTGGTGACGGACGAGCGCGGCGTCGTTGGAGTGATTAACGCTTTCAAGTTGGAGCAGGAGATGGCGGAGGGCGCTGACAAGAAACTTGGCGATCTTGTGGATCCGATGAACTTTCCGCACGTTCACTCCGACCATGGGCTGGATCTGGCGCTCGAGCGAATGGGAGCAAATCGGCTTGAAATTTTGCCGGTTGTGAACCGCGGTGACGTGCACCAACTGGAGGGCGTCGTGGCCTTACGCGATGTTTTGGACTCCTACGGAGTCAGTCGTGTGTGACCGGCCCGACTGCCTAGGACAGCCGCCCTCGGCGGTCCAGTCGGCACAGCTCGCGAGCGCCGTGGAACCGGATGGCCAGGGCGGCCGCCCCTGCTTGATTCCCTCAGAATCCAATTCGCATCGACGTTCATCTATGCAGCATGAACCTCGATAATTTTTTCGTAGACCCCGTCGCTTCGCACTCACCGTTCGGCGGGACCTTGCCGGAAGAGCCGCCGCGCGCGCCCGAATCCGGAGACGCGCTCCTGCTCGATTCCTATTCCCGGGCGGTCACCGCCGCGGTTGAGCGTGTGAGTCCATCGGTGGTGAACGTTGAAGTGCATCAGGCCCCGCAGCGAAATGGTGCGGGCGAGCCGCGCGAACGCCGTGGAGGCGGCTCCGGCTTCGTATTTACGCCCGACGGATTGATTCTCACCAACAGCCACGTCGTCCACGATGCAACCCGGATCGAGGTGACGCTGGCGGACGGAAGACATGCTCCGGCTCATACCATCGGCGACGATCCGGCGACCGACCTTGCCGTCATTCGCATCGATGCTGCCGGATTGCAGGCCGTTCCCTTGGGAGATTCGCAGCAATTGCGGCCGGGGCAGATGGCGATTGCGATCGGCAATCCCTATGGCTTTCAGTCCACGGTGACAGCGGGCGTGATCAGCGCTCTCGGGCGCTCGCTGCGCTCCTACTCGGGGCGCTTGATTGAAGATGTGATTCAAACCGACGCTGCGCTGAACCCGGGAAATTCCGGCGGTCCGCTGGTCGATTCGCACGGCCGGGTGATCGGAGTGAACACGGCCACGATTCTGCCCGCGCAAGGAATCTGCTTCGCAATCGGAATCAACACCGCAAAATTCGTGGCCAGCCGCTTACTGCGTGATGGACGGATCCGGCGTAGTTACATCGGAGTGTCGGCACAGACGGTTCCCATTCATCGGCGGGTGGTGCGCTTCTATTCGCTTGCGCGGGACACCGGCGTGGTCGTGGTCGGCGTTGAAGACCATAGTCCGGCGCGAACTGCGGGCTTGCGCGAGGGGGACGTGATCGTGGCGCTCGATGACAAACCGGTGGCGGGCGTGGACGATCTGCATCGTCTGTTGACCGACGCCCAGGTCGGTGTGCGCTGCGCGTTGACCGTCATTCGGCATACCGAACGGCTGACGCTGCCGATATTTCCCGAAGAGGCACGCTAGGGAACAACTTACTGCCCGCGGACCCTGCTATCGCATTGCACACACTGGATTTCGTGTGTTAGCTTCGATTCCGAGAGGTCCGCTTGCGATACACGGTTCCGGCTGGAATGGACCGCAAGGAAGCTGATGTTTACCTGCGGCTCGATCGGGCGCGTCTTCCCCAGCATATCGCCATCATCATGGACGGAAACGGGCGCTGGGCCCGGCGCCGGCACATGCCGCGCGTCGCGGGTCATCGCGCTGGCGTCGCCGCGGTCCGTTCCACGGTCGAAACTGCGGCGCGCATCGGCATTCCGGCGCTCACGCTCTATGCCTTCTCCGAAGAGAATTGGAAAAAGCGTCCGAAAACGGAAGTTGATTTTCTGATGCGGCTTCTATGCCGCTATCTTAAAGCGGAGATCAAAACGCTCAACGAAAATAATATCCGCCTGAAGTACATCGGACGCCAGCACGAGTTACCCGAATCGGTGCAGCGCGAAATGGAGGAGGCGAGCGACGCCACGTCGAACAACACGGGGATGATTTTGACGCTGGCGCTGAACTATAGCGCGCGCAGCGAGATCGTCGATGCATTTCGCTCATTGGCCGAGGCTGCCGCGCGCAATGGCGGACTCGAGCACATGGCGGTCGATGAGCAGGTCATCAGCGATCATCTCTACACGCGGGGGTTGCCTGATCCGGACTTAGTGATTCGCACCAGCGGCGAGATGCGGGTGAGTAACTTCCTGCTCTGGCAGCTGGCCTATGCAGAGATTTATGTGACGCAAACCTTGTGGCCGGACTTCCGCGGCTTGCAACTGCTCGAAAGTATCGAAGAATATCAGAAGCGCGACCGCCGCTACGGCGGGCTGGGCTCGGATAACGGGCATTCCCCGCAGCATGCATCGCGTCGAGCCCATGCCGAGGCGAAGCGTTGATCGCACTCTGGGAGAAACTTTTCATCGTCAACGATTTCCACATGGGCTTTTAGGCGAACCCTGACCTCTTCCCAATGATCAAGCGTGTCGCGACCGCGGTGGTTTTAATTCCCCTGGTTTTGTTGCTGGTCCTGAAAGCGCCGCTTTCCGTGTTGGCCATTGTGGTCGCAGGCGTGGCGCTCGCGGCGATCGCCGAGTTTTTGAAGCTAGGGACGCACTACGGAATCCAGCCCCTCATGCCTGCGACTTATGCCTTCGTCGCGCTCTTCTTTGCATTCGTGATTCTCGCGTCCACCAATCGCACGCCTTTGGTGGAGAGCACGGCGATGCTTTACGGAATCGCACTGACGGCGGCGCTTGCCCCTTTCGTGTTTCTGACTTTAGCCATGAGGCGCGCAGACTTGACCACCGGCTATCCGGCGGCAGCGGCTTCGACGTTTGCCTTCGCCTATATTGCGATTCCGATGGCGATGCTGGTAGAAATCCGCGAACAGCCCGCGGGAGCGATCTGGACGATCTACACGCTGCTCGCCGTATGGGCGGGAGACATCTTCGCTTACTTTGTTGGCCAGTCGCTGGGGCGGCACCGCATGTCGCCCGAGATCAGCCCGAAGAAAACCTGGGAAGGCGCGGTGGCATCGATCGTGGCCAGCGTGACCGTAGGCACGCTCTGGTTCGAGCACGCCCCCGAAATCAGTTCCACTCTGTTGCGGATAGGATTGATTGACCGCCGCGATGGCATGTTCGGATTGGAACAGCCTCAACTGTTCCCCATCATTCTGCTATCGGCGGTGGTCAATATCGCGGCACAGTTAGGAGATCTGGTCGAGTCCCTCATCAAGCGTGGCGCCGGAGTAAAAGATTCTGGCACCATCCTTCCTGGACACGGAGGCATGCTCGACCGCATCGACGCCATGTTGTTCGCGGTGCCGGTGGTGTGGGCGTATGGCGCCTGGCGACTGATGCAGTAGGGAGGCGAACGAACGAGGGGAACTAACGCTTCAGCTCGAGCGCCTCGCGCAGTATCGGCCCAGGGTCGCCCCTGATGATCGAAGCCTGGGGACCAAGTTGCCACTCCAATCCCTTGCGGGCCTGGCTGGCTGCGGCTGCGTCCTGGTCTTTGCCATTGCCATTGCCATTGCCATCGCCATTGCTATCGACATGGGTATCGGCCGACAACAACGATTCGGACTTGAGCAGACTGGCGTAGACAAAACGTGCCGGGAAGCCGTTGTCCCGCAAAAACATCGCATACAGATACCAATCAACGCCCTCGCTATGTTCGTCGTCGAGTCCAGCGTCGATCCGAAGCGCCCGCTGATAGAGCGTTAGCGGCTGGCTGGTTTCGCCGAGCCTCGCCTGCAGTGAAGCCTCGGCCACGGCGGCAAAGCTCTCTAACTTCCTTTCCCCGGTTTGAGCCGCCAACGTGCGTGCCATTTTATAGTCCCGCAAAGCGAAGTCCGGGTGATGGATGCGGGTGTTGCAATCTGCCAGCTTCAGCGCCACGCTGATCATGGTGGCTGCAGGCGGGAGGTTCGACGCCGGCCGTTGCACCACCTTCGTGACGAAGCTTTCGTAGTGGCTGATGGCGTTCTCGAGCTTGCCTTGCTTTTCGAATTCCGCCGCTAAGTAGAGATCGGCATCGGCCTGCGACGGGTCGAGCTTGAGCGCCTTCTGCCAGCTCATTTCGGCTTCCTCGGCATGTCCGAATTGCTGCGCCAGGATGCCATGATTCACCAGCAGAGCTGCATCCCTGGGCGCGCCCTTGAGCCAACCGTCGGTGAGTTGATAGGCCTCATCGAGCCGTTTTTCCTGGGTCAGGTATCTCAGCCATGCATCGCGCGGGGCTGGGTCGGCTGGATTGGCCTTAATCGCGTATTGCCAGGCAGCGACAGAATCCTGCGGGTTACCCTCCTCCAATGCCTGGCGTGCCAGGTGTACCTCGAGGGGAGTGTCATAAGGAGCCAGTGAGGCAGCGCGCTTCAAGTCGGCCAGATTGCTGCTGTGCAGCGCGAAATAGTAGTGAACTTGATCGACACAACCCCAAATCAGCAGCGCGGCGGCTGTTCCCACTCGCAGGGCGCGTGCGGTCGAGCTCGGTCCGGCCAGCCAGCGTAATGCTGTCATCGTCCTGCTCCCCGCCTCCATCGCGCCTTCAGTAATCTGTGCACGTGAATTTACTAGCAAAGCGGCAATACGTCCGTCCCGTAATTTCCAGATCGCACCGTCAAGAATGAAGTGGTGAATGTTCACCAAGGCGGTGAAGAGCAGGAAACTCCGCGTGAAATCAAAGTGGAATACCAGGCTCGAAAGCCAGGGGCCGGGAATGAACAGAGCGATGCCCCCGACGACGAGAATCGCGAAATAAGAAAAAGGACGCCAGGGCCGGTTCGGTGTGGTGGCAGCCTCTCGCTTGGCATAGTAGCTGGTGATCCACAGATATTGCGCGGAGTGCATGACCGCGAGAACGCCTGTGCTATAGCGGCTCTGCGGAACCTGGAAATGTTTCAGCAGCGAAAGCAGGGGGGGCGCGAGGAACCAGACGAACTCAGTAGAAAGCAGGGTGAGCGAAGGGATCATTCTCCGCACACCGGCCTGCGCGATAAGCCGGGACAGGCCGAAAGCGGAGCAGGCCACAGTTGCGACGGCGAGCGCGGCCTCGGCTCGCGAGCTGATCATCGCCGGGATGTTGAGCGAGATGAATAGCGGATCGCCAGAAGGTCCGGTGTGGAGGCTCAGCAGCAAAACCGCGTATGAACCCAGGAACGCTGCATAAAGGGCGCGCCGCTCGATGTTTGTGGGCTGGCCCCCGGCCCGGCGGGCAAACATCATGAACAGGCCGTAGTTCTGTCCGCTATAGTGCCAGGGGCTGGCGGTCAGATATAGGGTGAAGATAAAAGGCAGAGAACGAATCCAGAAGTGCGAAAAAATCACAGTCAGCGCCACCAGCAGCGTGATGTGGACGGTGAAGATCCGGTATTTTTCGAAGTCCTCTTTGGTGTGATAGGCGCGATAGATTGTCGCCATGTAATGCGGATAATTGAACAACAGCGCCAGGGCGTAGAAAGCGACGGACCATGTGAGGGTGCTGGCAGCGGAACTGAAATAGGCCAGCAGCAACAACGGAACCGACCACGCGCCGCATCCCACGACTAAATCCAACCAGGGCTGGTAGATCCAGACGGCTCCGCCACGGCTCGCATTTAGGTTGTTTCCGGGCATGGTAACTGGGGAACTGCGTCAGCGATCCTTAAGGGCCATTCTTTAAGATTGTAGGTGGACCCTCCTCGGCGCTGGATATCCAAAAGGGTTCGGCCAAAAGTAACCTGCTGCCCTCGGCCCGTTCCCGTGGCACTCCCCGTGCGTGCGGTTCGAACTGTGCTCCTTCCCGTACAATGTGAACAGTCTTCCCGATGAAACGCATCGCCATCCTGGGCTCGACGGGCTCGATCGGCCGCAGTACTTTAAGTGTGGTTGAGAGCTATCCCGACCGTTTTCAGGTCTCGACGTTAGCCGCGGGCAACAATGCCCAACTCGCCTTCGAGCAAGCCGTGCGCTGGAAGCCGCGGCTGGTGTCGCTCGCAGAGGAAGGGGCCGCGCAGGCGCTCCAGTCCAAGCTTCGGCAAGCTGGCTTGGCCGAGATTGAGGTCGTCCACGGCGCCGAGGGTACCGTTCAAGTGGCGACCCACCCCGAGGTTGATTTCGTGGTCAGTGCGATCGTGGGTGTTTCCGGCCTGGAGGCTACCTACGAAGCGGTGCGCGCGGGGAAGACTGTCGGACTCGCGAACAAGGAATGCCTGGTGGTGGCGGGTGAGCTGATTACCGCCGAGGCGCGGAAGCAGGGTAAGCCGCTGCTGCCGATCGACAGCGAACATAATGCCGTCCACCAGTGCATGCGCGGCGGCCGGATGGAGGAAGTCGAGCGGATCTGGCTGACCGCCTCGGGCGGCCCGTTTCTGAACACGCCGAAGTCGGAATTTGCATCGATTACGGTGCAACAGGCGCTCAATCATCCTACCTGGAAGATGGGTAAAAGGATCACCATCGACTCTGCAACATTGATGAACAAGGGCTTCGAGGTAATCGAAGCCTGCCGCTTGTTCAATGTGCCGCCCGAACGGGTGCAAGTCATTGTGCATCCGCAATCTACGATTCATTCCATGGTCGAGTTCCTGGATGGCAGCATACTTGCTCAACTCTCCGTGACCGACATGCGTCTTCCGATTTTGTATGCGCTGACGTATCCGGATCGGATCGCTTCGGATCTACGCTTCTCGATCATGGACTTGCGGCGTCTGGATTTCTGCCCGCCGGATATGGCTAAATTCCCTTGTCTACGTTTAGCTTACGAAGCAGCGGCGGCTGGGGGCGCAAAGACCATCGCTCTGAACGCAGCCGATGAGGTCGCGGTAACCGCATTTCTGGACGAAGAGATCGGATTCGTAGAGATTCCACGGATCATCGAAGCAGTAATGGCTGCAACGCCAGCCGGCCATTTAGAATCTATACATAACGTGCTTACGCTCGATACCGAGGCCCGCCTTTTGGCAAGAGAAATCGTAAAGCAGCGCAGCCGAAAGGGATCGCCCATGAGGGCCATTTCGTAATAGGAATTTTGGAGTAATCTGGAAAATTATGTCCCAGCTTTTATCGATCCTCCATACCGTTTTTGACATGGCGATTGTGCTCGGATTCATGATCCTGATTCATGAGTTCGGGCATTACGCTGCCGCCAAGTATTTCGGCGTCCGAGTGGAAGTGTTTTCCATCGGTTTCGGCAAGCGCCTGCTGGGCTTCAAGAAAGGCGATACCGACTATCGCATCGCCGCCATTCCGCTGGGCGGTTACGTGAAGATGTCGGGCGAAAACCCCATGGATGATCGCACCGGCGATCCGGGGGAGTTTTTATCGCATCCGCGCTGGCAACGCTTCATCATCGCCTTGGCCGGACCGGCCATGAACATCATGCTCGCCATCACCCTGCTCACTGGCGTCTACATGGTGCACTACGAATATGCCGCTGTGCTCGATGAGCCGACCGTTGTGGGGTGGGTGCCTCCCAACACTCCCGCCGAGAAGGCCGGGATACAGGCGGGCGACAAGATTGTTCGGGTCGAAGACGTCGCGAATCCGAATTGGGAGCAAGTGGACATCAAGGCTGCGCTCAGTCCGAATCAGCCCTTGAATTTTGGCATCGAGCGCGATGGCAAGGTCGTCGAGAAGGTCCTCGTTCCGGAGCCGTTCGGCCCCAATCAATACGGAGACATCGGGTGGGTCCCGAAAGAGCCCAACGTCACCTTGACCGTCGTCGAACCCGGGATGCCCGCCGACCAGGCCGGAATCAGGCTGGGGGACCAGATCCTCAGCGCCAACGGGCAGGAGATCACGGCCGTGCAGCAGCTCATTCAAATGCTGAATCACACCAAGGATCAGCCCCTCCAGCTGGTGGTGCTGCGTAGCGGCCAGAAACTGAACTTCACCGTGAAACCAATCCTCGCCAGCGGAGATTCCGCGCAAGAACTTCGCTACCGGATTGGCGTCGCCAGCTTTCCCACCAAGGTTGTGAAGCTGCCTTTCCCGGCAGCGCTGACCCGCTCAGTGTCCTACTGCGAGAGGAACTCATTTCTGATCCTGGAATTATTACAAAAGATGGTGCAGCGCAAGGTTTCCCTGCGCCAAGTGGATGGTCCGATCGGAATCGGAAGCGCGGTCGGCGAAGCAGCACGCGAGGAGGGTTGGACGCCGCTGCTGCGAATCACTGCCCTCATCAGCTTAAACCTGGGCATCATGAACCTGCTGCCGATTCCCATCCTGGATGGCGGTGTGATCCTGCTGCTTCTTATCGAGAGCCTGATGCAGAAAGAAATCAGCCTGCCCGTCAAGGAACGCATCTACCAGGCGGCATTTGTTTTTCTGGTGCTCTTCGCCGTGATGGTGATCTATAACGACCTGGTCAAGACCCTGCCCGGGCTCACACGAATGCCGTAGACGGTCTCCGTCTCCTTTTTGAGAGACTAACTGCGCCTGGTTCACGCCGGCCTTTTACTTCTTCCGCTTGGCCCGCGCCTTTCGCGTAACTCGAATTCCCACAGCTGGGATCGCAATCCGCACAGTTTCTTGCGAGTGAAATTGTCGTGGCAGCGCACCGGTAGTTGACGCTATCAGGTCGGATTACGAGCGGGCCTCGGTTGGTATGGCAGAACCTTCAAGGAGAGCGAAATGGGCGCTCTTCGGAGCGCAGGGAGCAGTAACGCTCAAAAAAGGGATTAACAGCGCCGGCATTGTCAGAGATGCGATGTTGCAACAGTTACCGGGCGACTCTGCTAGTCTAGCGTTCGTACTCTGTCGGAGAGTGATCCCGTGACGGACTGGAAGGTCTCGCTAAAAGCGGCGGCAGTCGGCACAATAGTAGGCACCGCAATCGGGTTAACAGCGTTCTGGTTACTTACATCACACCAATATCCGGGCATGGGTGCGGTGTTGTTTCTTGTGGTGCCTGTGGCAGCAGGGTTTTCTATCGTTTTGGGTTGCGCGGAAGCCTAATAGTGCGGTTGCAGCCGCCCTGTTGTCGGTGCTGTGCTCTCTCGTCTTGCTTGTCGCTCTTGGAAAAGAAGGCGTGTTGTGCGCCGTTCTGGCGTTCCCGATCATTGTCGCGGGACTGACGATTGGAGCAGGAATTGGAGTGTTGGCACGTAAGTTGTTTGTAGATTGCTCTGAGAATCAAACCACAACCACAGGCATTCTTCTTCTCGTGGGCCCAACCTTAATCTTTGCTGGTCAGCGGATTGAACGTCCGATTCTCCAACATCCTCGAACTGAGATAATTCAAACGACTGTGGAAGTCAACGACTCGCCGGAGCGGATATGGGGCCGCATTCTCTCCATCGACAGCGTACAAGCCAGCAAGCCGATCCTGATGTACATTGGCTTGCCTATTCCCCAACGATGTACGACGCAGGGGCGCGGAATCGGTGCGAAGCGCACTTGTTACTTCAGTGGGGTACATCGTAGAGACAGTTAGCAGATGGAACCCGCCCTACGACCTGGGTCTTTCGATTGATCGGACGCACATGCCTGGTCGCCATTGGCTCGGCTTCGAGAGCGCTGAATATCGGCTTCAGCAGAACGGGCAAGTGACTATGCTGACTCGCACAACTACTATCTTCTCGCACTTGCACCCGGCCTGGTACTGGCGTCATTTTGAACGAGTTGGCGTCGAATCCGAACACAACTACATTCTCCAGGACATTGTCCGCCGAACCGCCCAGTAGTTTTGCATTTTGATGATAGCGGTATCCGAAGCGGTAACTGTTGAAATCAGCGATTTCACGAATTACGAATTGTCGGGTAAAGATTCCACCACAGACGGCGTGCACATGAGCGAGTTTGCATGCTCATGTGGCTGCTGCAGGAGTTCTCCAAGTAACTGCCAGTTCCGTTCACGCGGTCGCTCCCCAAACTCACCGCGGTCATTCGTATCGCAGGGCCTCCACGGGATCAAGGTTCGCGGCACGCGAGGCGGGAATGACTGCGCTCAGTACACCGACGAACAGCAACACCAGGGTTGAAATCATGACTGTGAACAAAGAGATTCTGAGGTGAATGTCGGCTTTGCCGGAGTCGTCTTCGAACAGCCGGCCCATCAAAGGAAGGGT
>Ga0302324_100006597_pt1 | contig 24951 bp, 21 predicted proteins | sample Palsa_T0_1_FD_201949 | JGI IMG/M metagenome (GOLD analysis project Ga0302324, IMG submission 201949) | Peat permafrost microbial communities from Stordalen Mire near Abisko, Sweden - Palsa_T0_1 | ecosystem: Environmental > Terrestrial > Soil > Palsa > Peat permafrost | place: Sweden: Abisko... | reverse complement strand
AACCTGCTCAGACAACGAACATTGTCGATGTGTATGTGAACTATCTTCGTCGCAAGCTCCACGACCCCGCTCCGGGGAAGCTCATTCGTACCGTGCGCGGTCAAGGCTATCTGGTTCCTACGGGCGGCTCGGCTTTGAACTTTTCGATAAGCCGAACTGGGTTGGATCGGAGTTTGCCGCGTGCGTTGGGCGTCGATGCGGCCGGGGCAGCGCCGATGGTCTCTGGTAAGTGCATCGATGCTGGCGTTGGGATCTCGCCTTCGATGAGAACCGTGTCCAACCGCAGATCCCCGCCGCGAGACGGGTGCTGGCGGAAGCAGAGAACTCACCTATACTCGTCAAATATGCCGCGTTGCTCATGGGCTTGCTTGTGGTGCTGGCATTCGGCGTTCGGCCGGCACTAAGACTCTCTCGGACAGCAAACGTGGAATCGTCTAAAACGCAAGTCAAGAACTCGGCCGGAGAGCTGTCGGCTGAGACTGCGACTCAGCACGTTTTTGCAACCCCCGAGCCAATGCCAATGGATCCTGAACGGATAGGGGCACAGGAAATTTTCGAGCAGGTGGTAGGGCATTTGAAGCGTGAGCCGACGCAAAGTTCGCGTTTATTGCAGAGCTGGATTCATTCAGATTAAAGGCTGAGGGAATTGACGGCAATGAGCAGAAGACTGTTGACACAAAAAGTTCAAAGCAAGTGACTTATGGCTGAACAGGGAAGCGATACCGGGGCACGAAAGCGTCGTCAAACCACGGCCATGAGCGGTGCGCGCAAGGCGGCTGTCCTTCTGGTGGCGATCGGCGAGGACATCGCGAAGGAGATTCTCCGTGCGCTTCCCGAGGCCGATGTACAGCGACTTACGGAGGAGCTGGCGGATTTGCGCGGGATTACACCCGAAATATCGAGTGAAATTCTTGAAGAGTTCTGGGAACTGCTCGAGACTCAGAACTTCATGGTTCATGGAGGGCTCGATTACGCCAGCCGTCTGTTGGTGGAGACCTTCGGCAAAGACCGTGCCGACGATTTGCTGGCGGTTGTTCGTCGGTCGCAGGAAGCTGCCCAGGGTAATCTTGCCAAGCTGCAGCGCACCGATCCACAGCAACTTGGGAAGCTTCTTGATGCCGAACATCCGCAGACGATCGCACTCGTGCTGGCGCACCTTGACCCCAAACGGGCATCCATGGTGCTCGACAATTTGAGCGAAGATCACAAAGTGGTGTCGATTCAGCGCCTGGCTGAGATGCGCCAGTTCTCACCGGAGATGGCGCAGAAAGTGGCACACATTCTGCATCGCCGGCTGGAAAGCATGGGGGACACGGCGCGCAAAAGCTATTCTGGGTTCAAGGCTGTTGCAGACCTTTTGAACCGGTTGAATGCCGAGGAGTCGAAGAAGATTCTAGAATCCATGGAAGATGGACAGCCTGAGCTGGCCCTGAGCATTCGGAATTTGATGTTCACCTTCGACGATCTGATTACCGTTCCTCCAGCTACTATTCGCGAGATTGTTTCGGGCGTCGACAAAAGGCAGCTGGCGATGGCGCTGCGCGGGGCAAACGAAGATCTGCGGGCGCAGATTTTCAAGGCGATGAGTTCAAGGGCTGTGGAGATGTTGAAGGAAGACATGGAAGTCCTGGGGCCGGTGCGCTCACGTGAAGTGGCACAAGCACAACAGGAGATCCTCAACCTGGCTCGACGACTGGAAGCCGAAGGCACGGTGGTTTTGAAGCTGGAAACTGGTGAGGAAATGCTCGCTTAACCACTGATTGGTTATTTGGAAGAGGGCTTTCCTCCGATCGTCCTAGAGATGCGAGGCAGCGATGAGCCGGGAAGCGGAAGTGGCGATTGAAATATTCAGCTATCCAGCAGGATCGGAACCGGATTCGCCGCTCCCCTTGTGGATTGGAATGGCGGGACCTCATTCGGAATCCGACAACGCCGCGCCTGCGAGTGAAGGAATCCCGGCTGTAAACACGTGTGCACGAGGACAGGCAGAAATCGACGCCGAGTTACAACAGAAATTCGACGCAGGACGGCAACGGGGATACGAAGAAGGACGCAAGGCGGAGCACGAGTCGCCGTCCGCGATGCGCCTTGAAGAGGAAAAACGTCACAAGGAACAACTTGGCGCGCTGATTCAGGGGTTTGTCGCGGAACGCGAACGCTATCTGCATGAGGTCGAGCATGAGGTAGTCGAGTTGGCTCTGGCCGTCGCAGCACGGATTCTCCGTCGCGAGTCGCAGATGGACCCTCTTCTTTTGACGGGTGCGGTGCGCGTCGCCCTCGGTCAACTTTCGAAGACAACCAAGGTTCGATTGCAAGTTCCAGCGTCCGAATTGGATTTGTGGACCGATGCGATCGCGCGTATACCAAACCTGCCGCTGAAACCAGATGTTCTTGCCGGCGAGGGCCTGCACCTGGGCGATTGTCTGCTCGAGACGGAAATGGGGTCCGTGGATCTTGGGATTCGCGCTCAACTCGGAGAAATCGAGCGAGGGTTCTTCGATCGCCCGCGCCGAGCGGGTCAGCATTGGTTCCGACGGCACCCTTACGGCGAGTTACTCGAACGGTCAAAATCAGGCTATCGGCCAGTTAGCGGTGGCAACGGTGAACAACCAGCAGGGCCTGTCGAGTGTAGGATCGGACGATTACCAGGCCACCAGCACCTCGGGTGGTGCGTCGATGGGTGTGGCCGGAACAGGTGGACGCGGCGCAATCGAGGGCGGTGACACCGAAGCCTCCCTCGCAGGAATTCTCCGACCTGATCGTTGCGCAACGCGCTTTCGAAGCGAATTACAAAGCGGTAACAACCTTCGATACCGTAACTCAGGAAACGATCAACATGATCCACTAACCGAACTCGATCGAATCGGGCAGCAGATAGTGACGCGAATGCCTTGCTTCGAGCGCGCAACCATGCAATCAGGAAGGCATTCGTGTTTCTACCATCTGCTCGCGATTCGACGATGTACACTAACTTCACTTCGGACCAATCAACGTCGTCACTACTTCCCTGGAGCGAAAACAACTCATGGCAGTGGACGCGATCCCGACTGCGAACTTAGGAGCAAGACCCGGACATAACGATCCGCGACTTCGTGGTGAATGGCTTGCGGTCGCGTGGTCGCGCGAGATCAAACCGGGCATCTTGCTTCCGCGGCGGACAATGGGCATCGATGTCGTGCTCTGGAGGTCGAGTGAAGGTTTGCTTTGCTGGCGCGATCTGTGCATCCATCGGGGCGCCCGGCTATCGTTGGGAACGATTCGACCTGGGACGAGCGGAGCGTTCGATGCAAATTCCCGCGACTGTCTCATCTGTCCCTACCACGCCTGGGAGTATGCGCCCACGGGAGAATGCGTACGCGTTCCAGCTCATCCGGAACTGACTCCACCAGCCAAAGCTAGAGTCGAAACCTTCGCAGTCTGCGAGCGCTATGGGGTGGTGTGGATCGCGATGGGGGAGCCACGCGATCCTGTGGCAGAGTTTCCCATTGCCGAAGAACCAGGGTTTCGCACTGTTCTCGCCGGTCCATACCGATTCAGAGCGCAAGGGCCGCGCGTGATCGAGAACCTCCTCGATGTGGCACATCTCGGATTTGTCCATGCAGGACTGCTTGGCGATCCGCAACGCGGTGAGGTCGAGGATTATGAAGTGATAGAAGGGAACGCCACTCGAGGTCCAGAGGCTCGACAGATTCGTATCTGGCAGCCTGATCCCGACGGGACAGGAACCGCAGCCTTGGTGAACTATCACTATTGGGTACATGGGCCGCTTACTGCGGGCTTTATAAAGACACACGGCCCGCAGCGTTTTGGTATCTTGGCGCAGGTTGCACCGATTGACGCGGAGACGTGCGAATCGCGGCTCGTAATGAGTCTGAACTACGGCGACGAGTTCTCGGACGACGAACTGCTTCGGTTTCAAGATCGTGTGACAGAGCAGGACCGAATCATTATCGAATCGCAGCGGCCTGATCTGCTTCCTCTGGACCTTCAGGCTGAACTGCACTTGCGTTCGGATCGCATGGCGATTGCTTATCGAAAATGGCTGCGATCGATCGGCCTGCAATATGGAACCGCATGAATCTGGCGGCTTCCGCAGTCCCTCCACATCCCCACCATCGCTTGCCGTGGTTCAACTCCGGTGATGTGGACGGATTCTTTGGGTTATTCTTTTCCGGATTTCCGGACCTGCTGTTAATCGTGGGTCTCGCACCCGTTTGCGGGTTCACAAGCGAATTTGTCACCAGTCGCGTGTTGCCTGGAGTTGCTGCATCCGTCCTTGCAGGGAACTTCTTCTACGCGTGGCAGGCACGAAGGCTTGCGGCGCGAACCGGGCGCGATGACGTGACCGCAATTCCATTCGGGGTAAACACGCCCACGATCTTCGCTTACGTCTTCCTGATTATGGGTCCCGTTTATGTCCGTACACACTCGGGGTTCCTTGCCTGGCAGGCGGGAGTCTTCGCCAGCTTCATCAGTGGAGTAGTGCAGACCACGGGAGCCTTCTGTACGGATTGGATAAGGCGCCACACTCCACGAGCCGCGCTGCTTTGCCCCTTGGCAGGACTTGCGCTCGCCTATCTTTGCCTCGGATTTGTCTTTGGAGTCTTCGAACAAGCGGCCATCGCATTGCTTCCGATGATTGTCCTGTTTACGCTCTACGGATCGAAGCTCAGGCTGCCCTGGCACATTCCACCCGGACTGATCGCGATTGGTTTGGGCGCTGTTATGGTGGCATTGCTGCGTTGGCTTCATCTCTACAATGCGCCCATCCCACCGGTCGTAGCGCCGGGCCTCTACTTGCCGCACGCATTGAACCTGCTTTCGGTCTTGAACCGGCGCGAATGGTGGAGTTACCTGGCAGTTATTTTGCCGCTGGCTTCGCTGGATACGCTGGCATCGTTGCAGATTCTCGAAAGCGTGAAGATCGCCGGCGATGACTATCGCACCGCCCCGTCTTTGCTCATGAATGGGATTGGTACTTTGGCTGCGGCGGCGCTGGGCAGCCCGTTTCCCACCACGCTCTACGTGGGACACGCCGCGCACAAAGCGAATGGCGCGCGCTCGGGCTATTCAGTATTGAATGGATTGGTGACGCTCGTCTTATGCACGACGGGGCTGTTGCCACTTGTGCTGCGGGTGGTACCGCTCGAAGTTGCGGGGCCGGTCATCGTGTGGTTCGGACTTGTCACCGTCGGGCAGGCATTCATTGAAGTGCCGCGATCGCAATCCATCGCCGTCGCCCTTGGACTTATTCCCATGCTGGCGCAATGGGCGGCGAGCATCGCCGACACTGTTGCGCGCAAGGCAGGCAGTTCACTTGCCGAGATACTGCCGCGCATGGGAACGGAACTTGCTCTCGGTGGATTGCTGGCTCTTGGGCAAGGGGCGCTGCTGACTTCGATGCTGTGGGCCGCTGCGATGGCACTCATCATCGAGCAGAAGTTTGCGCAAGCGGCAGGCTGGATGGCTGCGGCGGCGATACTTTCCTGTTTCGGAGTCATTCATGCTTACGCACTGACGCCTGCGGGAATTGAAGGCCGCCTCGGCTGGAATTCCGCGCCTGCGTTTGCTCTCTCATATATCGCAGGCGCCGCGTTTCTTCTCTTCTGTCATTGGTATGTGCGGTCGAGGAAACGGGAAGGTTCTCTCGAGAATGCCCGGCAATAGATCACTCCGTATGCCTGATAGGATGCGAATGAAGTTCAATGTCCAATTCTCTTTCAACGGGAGTTCTCTCAATGCGTATTCTGATCGCCTTCATCGCATGCCTTCTGGTTTCAGCCACATCTTCGGCCCAGTCCGTTCCGAAGGCAATCTATACCGATCCTCCCGCGGACGCAGCCCATCCCGCCGGGATGGTAGTGCTGCACATCCCGAGCCATGGCGTGCTTATCAACGGCTTACTTTATCGCCCATCTGGAGCAGGACCCCATCCGACGCTCGTCATTTGTCATGGTCTGCCGGGCAATGAAAAGAATCTCGATCTGGCACAGGCCGTTCGTCGAGCCGGGTGGAACGCGGTGACGTTCAACTATCGCGGATCCTGGGGTAGTCCAGGCGTCTTCCGCTTCGCGCAAAACCTTGAGGACGCTGACTCGGTATTGGCGTATCTGCGCGATCCGGCAAACGCAGCGAAGTTGGAAATCGATACCAAGCACATAGCAATCGCGGGTCATAGCATGGGCGGCTGGGTCACCGCTCAGACTGCGGCGCACGATCGCGGTTTGATTGGCGCCATCTTGATCAGTGCCGCCGATATGGGCCATATGGGCCAGGGCGGAGGTTCCCGCGAGCATCTGGTCAGCCTCATGGGAGACAACATGGAGAGTCTGAACGGAGTCACAGCGGAGAGCATGGCTGACGAGGTAATAGCCAATGCGAAGGCATTTGGCTTCGATCGGACTGTGGATGGGCTCACCCAGTTGCCTTTGTTGGTGCTCTCGGCCGACGATGGGCTTGCACCGGGCACAGATGCTTTGGTGAAGGCGATTGCTGCGAAAGGCGGCCAGAAGGTGACGTCGATACACGCGCCAACCGATCATAGCTGGTCCGATCGTCGCATCTACCTCGAGAGCACGATCATTAACTGGCTCGCCGAACTCAAATGAGTAGTTCGTTTCGCGTCCCCGACATTGTTCGCTAACGGGGCTTGACTTCCACGAAGAGACCTTTGCCTTGAGCCAGCGTGATTCCGTCGCTGTCCACGATGTGTGCTTCTGCCCAGTGTTTGCGGCCTTCGCTGCGCACAACTCTGCTTTCCATCCGGATGGGTGCACCCGAAGGAACTGGGCGGCGGTAGTCGATCTCCATATGTCGCGTCATTGCAGTCAGGCCTCCGGCGCGAACTGCCTTGCTCATCGACTCGTCGAGAAGCGTAGCGATGATGCCCCCGTGTAGAAAGCCGTGAGGTCCTTCGAACTGATCGGAAATTGTCGCTGGGCATACGACGGAGCCGTCAGGCGCGAGGAAGAACTCGAGCTTCAGCCCGCTAGAGTTTGCTTGACCGCAGCCAAAGCAACGGTTCTGAGCCGAGTGGGCGAACGGAGTGAGGTTGTCGAGATGGGTTTCCGTCATAGTGTGAAGTCCCCCGCGAGGACCTTTGCGAAAACGGGCGCATCCACGTTAGCGCCGGTAAGAACAAGTCCGATGCGCCTGCCACTCAAAATCGGTGCCTCACGGATCGCTGCAGCGAGCGCAGCGGCAGCGGCGCCTTCAGCGAGATTGTGAGTGTCCTGGTAATAGGCGCGCATTGCGTCGACGATTTCGGTATCGGCAACCTCTGCGATACGGGCCACGTTATTCCAAATGCTTTCCATCGCGGCGGGATTCGGCGTTCGGCAGGCAAGACCATCGGCAATCCGTGTCGCCGATGGCGCCTCGACGATCTTGCGCTGTGCGAAACTGAGCGCGTAAGAAGGGGATTGGGAGGAGACCACACCCACAATCTCCGTTTTCAACCCAAGCGCATTGCGCGCCGCGGCAACGCCGCAGATGGACGATCCTAGCCCAATGGGAACGTAAATCGCAGCCAAAGGCGGAGCACCCTTGAAGAACTCGAGAGCATACGTGGCGGTGCCCATTACCAGCCGTTCGTGAAATGAATCGACCATGGCTAAGCCCAGCTCAGTTGCGAGAGCACGCGCGAACTCGAGCGACTCCTGGAAATCGTCGCCATGTTCTACGAGTTCGACACCCTGTGCCTGCATGGCACGGTTCTTCTCGGGACTGTTGCCGTGGGGCACGACAATGACTGCCTTCAGTCCAAGCAACCGCGCCGCCATACCGACACCCTGGCCATGATTGCCGCGCGTCGCAGCGACAACCCCGGCGAGCCCAGGTTGAGTCTGCTTAAGCCACTCCATGTAGACAAGCGCGCCGCGCAGTTTGAAGGCGCCGACCGGCGTGTGGTTCTCGTGTTTGATCCATGCCTCGGTGCCCAGCCTCTGATTGATGAGCGGCCAGGTGTATTGAGGCGTGGGCGGCATATACCGATAGACCGTTGCCTGCGCATCCTGAATTTGGCTGAGTGTCGGGAGCGTCATTTGTCCAGCATATCGGAGGCGACGAATCGTAGACAGCGGTCCATGATAGATTCGGGCTCATGGAAATCCGGATTCGGAGAGCCAATGCAGCGGATGCCCGCGCGATTGCGCGCGTACACGTCGATAGCTGGAGAAGCACCTATGCAGGAATTGTCCCCGAAGAATTCCTAGTCTCGCTCAATATCGATGATCGCGCGGAGATGTGGGGGAAAATGCTTGCGGCTGAAGATGCATTGATGTTTCTCGCGGAAGATGAGGCAGGCGTGTTTGGATTTGCATGCGGAGGAAAGTTGAGGGAAGCGCTCAACTCTTTCGACGCAGAGCTATACGCGATCTATCTGCTTCGCGAAAGACAAGGGAAGGGAGCAGGGCGCAGTTTGTTTGACGCTGTGACACGAGCGCTACGGACCGCCGGCTATTCGGGCATGGTGCTCTGGGTTTTGAAAGAGAACCCTGCGGTGAAGTTTTACGAGCGCATGGGCGGGAAACTGATCGCGCGCAAGCCAATCGAGATAGGCGGCGCGCAGTTGGAAGAAGTGGCATTCGGATGGCCCAGGCTGGAAGATGTGATTTTCAATGAAACGGCAGCCAATGGACCGACGTGAAAACCGGCGTGCCCGGATCTTCGGTGATGAAATTCTCTGGTTCCTCAGCATCGCGGCAGGGTTTGGTCTGGGACTGACAGGCTGTCATCGTGTGCCGCCCCTAACTCCACAAGAAGCAGAAGGGAAGCATCTCTACTCCGTGCGATGCGCGCATTGCCACGAAGACAACGACCTGGCATTGAAGAAGGTCCCACCTGATCTGCACGACGTATTCAGCCGGAGCACGCTGCCTGGCGGGGCTCCGGCCAACGATGCGGAAGTGAAGCGCGTCGTCTTATCGGGCAAGGGAATGATGCCTTCCTTTGCGGGACGGTTCAGCGACGACCAGATGAATGATCTACTCGCGTACCTGCATACGGGACTTCGCTAGACAACCTGATAATCGGCGAAACGAACTTATCCCTTACTCGTAGCGGATCGCCTTCATTGGGTCGAGCCCCGCGGCGCGACGTGCCGGAACCGTGCAAGCTAATGCTGCAACCAAAGCGAGCACGACTGCGGATGCAAGCAAAAGCAGGGGATCGCGAGAACTCTCCGCGGCCCAGGCAGCCAAGACCTTGTTCAACGAAAGCGTGAGCACAATCCCTACGAGAACGCCACCGCCAACGCTAGCCGCCATGGAACGGAAGACGATGCGCAGAACGTGACTGCGTTGTGCCCCCAGCGCAATCCGAATGCCGAACTCGTTGGTGCGTTGCACGACCGTATAAGAGACGACGCTGTAAAGCCCGACAGCCGCCAGCGCGAGAGCCAACGCAGCGAAGGCGCCAAAGAGCCACGCGACGAGTTGCCCGCGCGCCCACTCCGGTGTGCGGGTAATCCAATGCTCCAGGTCGCGTACGTCCCCGTTCGTCTGCTGATCGTGATCAACGGAGTTCACCTTCAACCGTATCGCGTGGAGCAAGGTCAGGGGTGCGACTTCAGAACGAACCAGGATCTGTGTGTACATGCCCGTCGCGAAGGTGTACGGCGCAAAGGCCTCGGGAAGCACTGGCTTTGCAAGCCCGTCGTTGAGTTTGTCGGCCACGACTCCCACAATCAGAACCCCATTCTCGTGTCCCGGCGCCAAAAGCAGGAAGGGCGGCTGTTCCTTGACCTCAGGCAACCGGAGGGTGTGCCCAACTGCGTCACCATTCGGAAAATAGCGCTGTGCGAGCGTCCGATTAATAACGGCGACTGGAGCGCCGCGATGATTCTCCGCTTCGTCCCAGATACGCCCCTGAAGAATCGGAATCTTCAGAACCGTGAAGTAGGTTGGGCTGACAATATTGACGCGCAGGGTCTGATCTTCGCTGGATGGCTTGCCGACAATCTCAAACTTGGTTTGGAAGCCATTGTCGGGCGGCGTGGCGTTGCTTGACACAGCGGTCATCGAAACGCCAGGGACCGACGCTACAGCGGAGTGCAACTTCTCAAAGTACGCCGTCCGTTCCGGCCAGGTCTTATACGTACCGTCGTGGATGGGTATTCCAACCGACATCACGTTATGCGGATCGTATCCGAGCTCCCTATGGGCCACGCGAAGGAAGCCTTCAATGGCTGCTCCTGCTCCAGCAAGCATCAGTAAGGTGAGCGCAATCTGCGCGCCGATCAGTGTATTGTGCACCCTGCGCCCGCTCACGCCGCTGGTTGTTTTGCGGGTATTCGATTGCATAATCTGGCTGACCTCGGGCCGAGACAGTTGTAACGCAGGCCACAGACCGAAGAGGACGCCCGTTGCGACGGCAACCGCAATGCAAAAGATGAGAACAGGCAAATTGATCTGAATTGCCGCTTCGTGCGGGAAAGAATACTCGGGCAGGTTGGCGACGATGACGGCAAGCGTCTTGTAGGCGAGTGCAAGTCCGAGCGCGGCTCCGGTGATTGAGAGCAAGAGCGCTTCGGTGAGAAGCTGGCGAACGATGCGAGCGCGGCTCGCGCCGATCGCGGATCGGACGGCGAATTCGTGCTGGCGGCTCGTAGCGCGCGCAAGCTGCAAAATGGAAACATTGCCGCAGCCGATGAGGAGCAGCAAGGCAACCGCGCCAAACAGCAGGTAGAGCGTCCCGCCGAGTTGCTTGATGAAATCTTCGTTGAGGCCGACCACATGCAGGCGCAGCTGGTCGTGGGGAAAATGGGTTGGGGTCTCGCGGGCGAATTCATTGATGAGGGGTTGCAGGGCCGCATCCGCCTGGGCGTGGGTCACTCCCGGCTTCAGTCGCGTGCCTGCATAGTAACTGCGGACCTGATCCTGTGCGACCTTGAGAGGCAGGTAAACATCCGCATCGCCCCAGGTGAAGCGTGAGGCTGCGATGCCGACGATGGTGTAGTTCTTCCGGACCATTTGCATGGTCTTGCCTAGGACAGCTGGATCGGAGTTGAAATGGCGCTGCCAGAATTTGTAACCCAGAACAACAACGGGTTGCGGGTCTTGTCCGTCAAGCGCATCGGAAGGCTGCAAGCCACGCCCAAACGCGGCCGGGACGCCAAAGAAGTTGAACCCATTCGAAGTGAGATAGACAGCCTGCACGTCCTCTGGCAGGTCGCTGCCAGTGACAGTGAGGCTCCAATCGTCCTCAAGAAATGTGTCCTCAACGACCGGGGATTTGCGAAGCTGCTGCCACTGGGTCCCGGTCACACCGAACCCTCGAAGATCGCCTTTTGGGGTGACCAGGCGCATGTGAACCATGCGGTCCGGGGCCTTATAGGGGTAGGGATCCATGAGAATGGCGTAAACCACACTGAAAACCGCCGTCGTGGCGCCGATTCCAAGTGCCAGAGAGAGCACTGCCGTGATGGTGAAGCCCGGTAACTTGACGAGCTGGCGAAACGAGTAGTTCAGATCCTGAAGCAGTGTCCTCATTAAATCCTCCGTGAGTCACTCATCGCGGCTTCACATCAGTCGGTAGCACAGGCTTAAATCCGGAAGCTCGGCGGGCCCTCCGTCTGGACACCAGCCGTTCAAGAAATCGAATCGACCCTAAGAAAAAAGCGGGGACTTGCCCTTGTAAGTATCGCGGACGGTTGTCCCCAAGGGAGACTACGCCCCGGATAGTGCACGCGGATGGCCAACGGTATTCGGGTAACCCTTTGATTTTGTGACGAGAGGCCGGCCCCCAACCATTAAAATCGTCCGCTTTCGACAGGGGATGTTCACAAATGAACGGTGGTGTCGGAATCCCTCCGCCCGCCCCGTAGCCGGTGAGATCTCGCGATGCACTATACTCGGGATTGTTATGGCGACCGAGAAAACCTTCTATCTTGAGACGTTCGGCTGCCAAATGAACGCCCATGACTCCGAAAAGGTGATCGGGACGCTGCAGCAACAGGGGTACCGGCAGGTTGAATCGGAAGTTGAAGCCGGCCTGATCCTCTACAACACCTGCTCTATCCGCGATAAAGCCGAACAAAAGGTCTTCAACCGCCTCAACGACTACAAGAAGCTGCACAAGGCCGGAAAAAGGTTTGGCGTGCTTGGGTGCGTCGCACAGCAAGAAGGCGAAAAGATATTCGACCGCGCGCCTTACGTTTCACTGGTCTCCGGTTCGGCCTCATACCGCAAGTTGCCTGAGATGCTCTCCCGCCTGGAATCGGGCGAATCGCGCATTACGGGGCTCGACGATCGCCAGACCGACGAGACCTTCGAAACGGAATTCACGGCGCGTCAAAATCCTTATCGCGGCTACATCACCATCATTGAAGGCTGCGACAAGTTCTGCTCGTATTGCGTCGTTCCATACACGCGCGGCAAAGAACGGAGCCGCGGGTCGTCGTCGGTGTTGGCAGAGGCGCGACGGATTGCCGATCAGGGTTATACGGAAATCCAACTGCTGGGGCAGAACGTCAACAGCTACCGAGACCCGGAAGGGAAGTTGAGCTTCGCGGAATTGCTGGATGCGGTAGGGCGTGTCGATGGAATCCGGCGGGTCCGGTTTACTACAAGCCATCCGCGCGACTTTACCAGGGATATCGTCCAAGCCATTGACGCCAATCCGGTGCTCTGCGATCACGTGCATCTGCCGGTTCAGTCTGGCTCATCGCGCGTGTTGAAGATGATGGCTCGGGAATACACACGCGACTGGTATCTGGAACGGATCAGCTGGATCAAGGCGGCGAAGAGGCCCATTTCGCTCTCCACAGACATCATCGTCGGCTTTCCCGGAGAGACCGCGGAAGACTTTATCGAGACGATGGACCTTCTACAGAACGTTCAGTACGATTGCGTGTTCGGTTTCAAATACTCGGCACGGCCGAATACTCCCGCCTTGACGATGATCGATTCAATTCCGGATGGCGAAAAGGGAACTCGTCTGCAGGTCCTCTTGGACCGCCAGCGTGAAATCCAAAGAGCTAATTATTCGAAGCAGATAGGGCAGGTTCTAGAAGTAATGGTTGAGAATCAGAATCCAGCCCGTGGACAGATCGCCGGACGCAGCAGCCAGAACAAACCGGTGAACTTTACCAACGCGCAGCCCATTGCTCCGGCCCCCGGGAGCTACGTGAAGGTGAAAATCACGGGGGCTTTTCCCAACAGCCTCGTTGGCGAAGCAGTCTAATAGGACGGCAGGAGGGGAACCCATGGATGTTGAGGTTCGAATTCGCGGATTAATGATGGACCCGGCGACGAACATGCCAATTGTTGTTCTGAAAGATGTCGCGTCCGATACAGTGATGCCAATCTGGGTCGGGATCTTTGAAGCGAATGCGATCGCAATTGAGATCGAGAAACTGGCCGCGCCACGGCCCATGACACACGATCTGACCAGAAATCTCATCCATCACTTGAATGGAACCCTCGAAAAAGTTGTGATTACTGAGCTTAGAGATGACACGTTTTTCGCGATTCTGTGGATGCGTCAGGATAACGAGCCGATCACTGTGGACGCTCGCCCGTCGGATGCCATCGCTTTAGCCCTGCGCGCTGACTGCCCAATCTACGTCTCAGAGCAGGTGATGCAATCGGCCAAGCTCAACACCTCGGGGCCTGCGGAGGGGCCAACAGCCGAACAGCTGCGTGGTTGGCTCGAGGGCCTGAACGACGAGGATATGGGCCGCTACAAGATGTAGGCCATTTACCTCGCAGGGAACAGATATTTGAACTCCCGAGCTTGGAATCGTCGCGCATTCTGGCTAGTTTTTGGTTGAGTATACAGAATATCTGTTATCGGACATTGGATCAATCATGCAATAAGCGCAAAGTGGTTGACGACCGACGCCCACTCAGGCGTGCTTCGCATGGATGGCCTGAAAGATATCGACAAACTCACGATAATGCCGGGCCATCTCCGCAACAGCCGCATCGCGCGTAGTCTTTCCACTGCGCAATGCAACCAGTGGATCCCAGAAGTCCGTTCGTCCCACGGCGAAGCCAATAAATCCCTCGACACCCGCAGCCACAGTCAGCCACTTTCGGACCTGCTCCTCATCTTCCCCCCGGCCGAGAATAATGCAGCCCACTTTTTCCCGCCCGTCACGCCGTGCCACCGCAACGACCTTCTCGCAATCCTCGGGCCGGTCCAATCCTTCGATCTTCCAGATGTCCGGCTCGACCTGCGCGTCCTGGAGCTCGCGGATCGTCTGCACCATGAGCCGTGGGCGAACCTCCAGGTCATAGGCCTTCTTATCGCCATTCACTTTGTCGAGTTGGGTCTTCTCGGGCGGTACGAGCAGTTCGAACATAAATAGGCTTCGACCGGCTGCCTGCAAATAAGAAGACAACCTGCTCAGGCGTTCTGCTTGGCGACGATTGAGACCTGGATCGCCCTCGGGGTTGTAACGCACGAGTACCTTGCAGAAGGTCGGCTGGAATTCCTCAATGTGGGCGGCGAAATCGTCTCCGTATTGGAAGTCGAATTCCTCTTGCCCGCTCTTCTCCGTGGGACAAGCGTAATGGTAGTCTTGCGCACGAGCGTCGCGAAGAATCGCCGCGCCGAACTGTTCATCGACCAAAATGGCGGCCTCTTCTTTCGGCACGCCACCCGCTATGGCCGCCTTGAAACCGTCATAGATTACCTGCTTTGCAGTCGCGATTTGAGCGGTCTGCTCCGCCGTGAGAGGTTCATGCCAGCCGAACATTTTGGTTTCAAACGAGCCCCGATGATCGAATGGAAGAATGTAGAGAGGTCGATCGTATCCACGCGGACTCATGCGCCCTCCTTCTCTCTCCTGTAGCGCTGGATGAGGTTGTTGGTTGAGCTGTCGTGACTCAATGTCGGCTCACTCGGCTCCTCAAGTTCTGGAATGATGCGCTGCGCAAGCGCCTTGCCTAGTTCGACGCCCCATTGATCAAAGGAGTTGATCTGCCAAATCGTGCCTTGCGTAAATACGCTGTGTTCGTAGAGAGCGACGAGTTTCCCCAGCACCTCCGGCGTGAGCTTGTCGGCAAAGATCGTATTGGACGGACGGTTCCCCTCGAAGACGCGATGCGGAACAAGCCAGTCCGGAGTACCTTCGCTCTTGACCTGTTCCGGCGTCTTTCCGAATGCTAGTGCTTCGGTCTGTGCAAAGACATTCGCGATCAGCATGTCATGGTGCCGCCCCAGATTGTTCAGGCTTTTCGTGAATGCGATAAAATCGCACGGGATCAGATGGGTGCCCTGATGGATCAGCTGGTAGAAGGAATGCTGACCATTGGTCCCCGGCTCCCCCCAATAAATCGGACCAGTCGCATAGCCGACCTTAACGCCCTTGAGGGTTACGTGCTTGCCATTACTCTCCATGGTGAGTTGCTGCAGGTATGCGGGAAAGCGTTTTAGATATTGCTCGTAGGGCAATACCGCAACCGTCTGAGCCCCGAAAAAGTCGGCATACCAGACGCCCAACAGCCCCAGCAGCACTGGCAAATTGCGTTCGAAGGGTGTGGTGCGGAAGTGCTCGTCCATCTGGTGAAAACCGCTCAACATGGCCTGGAAGTTCTCCGGCCCGATGGCAAGCATGGTCGAAAGCCCGATTGCCGAGTCCATCGAGTAGCGCCCGCCGACCCAATCCCAAAAGCCGAACATGTTGGCGGTATCGATTCCGAACTTCCCAACTTCTGCGGCATTCGTCGATACGGCAACAAAATGTTTGGCGATGGCGGCAGAATGTTTCAATGTCTCAAGGGCCCAAACGCGCGCGGTGTGTGCGTTGGTCATCGTCTCCAAAGTCGTGAAGGTTTTTGACGAGATAATGAACAGCGTCTCTTCTGCATCCAGGTCCCGTGTAGCCTCGGCAAAGTCGGTTCCATCCACATTGGAAACAAACCGGAACGTCATGTCGCGGTCGCTGTAGTGCTTTAACGCTTCATAGGCCATGACCGGCCCGAGATCCGAACCTCCAATACCAATGTTGACTACATTGCGTATCCGCTTCCCGGTGTACCCCGTCCACTCCCCGCTCCGGACACGGTCCGAGAAAGCCGCCATCCTGTCGAGTACGGCATGGACCTCCGGTACAACGTCTTTTCGGTCGACGAGTATCGAGGTACCCTTCGGCGCACGAAGCGCCACGTGAAGAACGGCCCTCTTCTCCGTGACATTGATCTTGTCGCCTCGAAACATCGCGTCGATGCGCTGCCGCAGGCCTGATTCATCAGCCAGTTTGACCAACAGCTGAATGGTTTCGTCGGTAATGCGATTCTTCGAGTAGTCGAAGAAAAGGCCGACTGCCTCGACCGCAAATCGCTTCCCACGTTCGGGGTCCTCAGCAAAAAACTCGCGCAGGTGCCTTGTTCGGATCTGCTTGTAGTGCGCTTGCAGAGCCTTATACGCGTCACGCCTGGTGAAGGAGCGGATGCTCGGGCTCTTTGTGGTCTTTTCGACAACTGTCGTCATATCGAACTCCTCTCATGGCTCTCTCGGGGAAATTGCAGCTCGAGGCGAGTCTTCCCTGCTCTCATTTGGTTAGATTGCGACCAGTGTGGAACCTGTCCAACAAAAGGTTAAGATTATCGCAGCGACATGAAAGTTTCTTGAAGCAACACCTGTGGATTTCGTTCGCGTCTGCGATGGGCTTCCAATTACATTCGTTGCCTGGTTCCCGCACCGTGGCAAATCAGCTGTGGCTTAGCGGCGGAAGCGTGATATCAGATAGAAAAACGCTGACAAGAGAACGCTGATCAAGATCGATGTGCCCAGCGGCGCAAACACAGCGAAATTCTTACCCCGGTAAGAGATATCCCCTGGAAGCCGTCCCAGGGGCAAACCGATGCGCGCTGCAAGCAGCAGCAACGCTCCGAGCAAAACAAGAAATAGTCCAATTCCAAGAAGTGCTTTGCCAAGTTCACTCATGGAGCCGCCTGAACGACTGGCTTCGGCTAGGATACAGGACAGGAGCGGCGAAACGACGCTGCCTGATTCTCGCGGAGGAATGTTCGATGCAGATTGTTACGATGCTCGCGGGGATTGCCTGCATCCTCGCGGTACTGCTTGATGCGTTCAAGACCATTATCCTCCCGCGGCGTGCAACCGGAAGATTTCGGATCACTCGCATCTTCTATATCCTCACCTGGAAGCCGTGGGTATTTTTGACAAGGCAGCTTCACGATCCACGCCAGCGCGAATCTGTATTCAGTTACTATGGACCGCTCTCGCTGATTTTCCTCCTTATCGTCTGGGCGGCTGGCATGGTGTTTGGCTTCGCCTTGATTTTTTATTCTCTTGGAAGCCCAGTCAACGACGCCATGCTGAAACATGGCTTTCGTTCTGACTTGTACGTCAGCGGGACAACAATCTTTACGCTTGGGCTGGGCGACGTGACGCCAAGCAATGTCTGGGCCCGTGCACTGACCATCCTCGAAGCCGGCACAGGATTCGGATTTCTTGCTGTGGTGATGGGCTATTTTCCCGTGCTCTACGGCGCATTCTCGCGTCGCGAAGTCAGTATTGCGCTCCTCGATGCCCGCGCGGGGTCTCCACCGACGGCTTCCGAACTGCTGCGCCGCCATTCCTACGAAGGTGCTGAAAGCGCGCTGTCTTTGCTGCTGGTCGAGTGGGAGCGCTGGTCAGCAGAATTGCTGGAGAGCCATATCTCCTATCCGCTGCTTTGCTATTTCAGGTCGCAGCATACCAATCAGAGTTGGATCAGCGCTCTCACGTCTATCCTCGATACTTCGGCACTACTGATTGCCGGCGTGCGTGGACATGAAGCGCGGCAGGCTCAGTTGACCTTTGCGATTGCGCGCCATGCGGTGGTCGATCTGGCGCAAATTTTCTCGCTTGCGCCCTTGAATCAGGCAGCCGATCGGCTTCCTCTGCAGAAGTACGAGGAACTCTACAGTCTGCTTTGCCAGAGCGGCGTGAGTGTCTGCCGCGATGGTCACTCATTCGAGAGGCTTCGCGATATGCGAGCGATGTATGAGGGCTATGCCGAAGCATTGAGCGCCTACCTCCGCATGCCGCTTCCGCCGTGGATTCCTGTGAATCCGCACAAGGACAACTGGCTCACGGTTGCAAAGGTTCGTGCCAAGACCGAAGCCGCCAATTCGAATGCCGAAGCCGTGCAAGTCAACGACGCGTCAGAGACCAGCGCTCTATTCGTTGAACCTCATCACGATTTTTGAGTTTCGGCTGACTTCGAAACTAAGGGCGGAATCAGTTGCGAATATCGGTCAAATGGCTCTCGATTTCGCGCTTTTGCTCGGCTGAAAGCGGAAGGAGCGGCAACCGCGGACGTCCGCCGTAGTAGCCATTGAAATCGCAGGCATGTTTTATGCCGCTGATTCCGAAATCGCCCACGATGCGCTTGGCCGGGCCGGCAATGCGCTGCTGCTTTTCAGCCGCCAGTATCAGGTCATGGTCCTTCCATGCCGAATAGACTTCATGGAAAGCCTGCGGGGCGCAGGCGGCGAAACCAAGGATCGCCCCCGCAGCTCCTACCTCAAGAGATTCCAAAACAATTGAAGCCGAGCCCGTGAGCACCTGAAACCCGACTTCCCTGCTCCGCGTCTTGATGGACTCCCTCGGTGGCGCGGAAGCCAAGGCCACGCCACCGGCGAGATCGCCCGCAGCAACAAATGTGGCTTGCGCAAGTTCTCCAGAAGAAGGATGCAGCATGCGCGCCGTCACTGCCTCAAAGATATTCGTGACCGTCACGGTTCTTTTTGGTGCAGTGCGGGTTGATGCGATCGTTGCCTTGATGCGTTCGAGATCGCCGCTCGAATCTTTGATCCCGATAATGTTTGGATGTTGCGCTAACTCTGCCACTAACTCAACCGGCATATCATAAGGAACAAACTTGGGAATGTGGTAGAGCAGAACCGGCAGCGGCGACCTGTCCGCGACACTCCTGAAGTAAGTCAGTACAGCTTCGTAGGAGATTTGAGGAGAATAGTAGGTCGGGGTGCGAACCAGAACCGCATCGTATTCAAATTGCGCCGCCGCTTCTACCAGTTCAACAGTGGACTTCAGGCTCTCTCGTCCAACGCCTGCAATCAGGACTTTTTCGGGAGACGTTGCTTCGGCCGCAGTGCGCAAGACCTCGCGCGTCTCCGCATCGTCCATAGCGACTGCTTCGCCCGTAGACCCCAGGACCACCAAGCCCGCCAATGGGGTACGCGAGTAGTGAGCCATATTCGCTTCGATCTTGCGATAGTACACACGCTCGTCCGAGTAAAAAGGCGTGGTGACGGCGGCGAAAGACCCTTCGATCAGCATGTGACTATTCTATGTCGCCGGATGCAATTCCGGGCATCGCTTGCTACGCGAGCTCATACCGCAATCTTGCCGTCATTTCGCACGAATGCCGCATGAAGTTGCTGCAGGGCGAAGACTGTCGTCTGGCGGCGCTGCATGGCGGCAATCCCTTCCACGGCAGCTTGTGCGGCAGCGACAGTTGTGATGGTCGGGACGCGCGCCAGAACGGCAGCGCGACGAATGGCCTTCTCGTCGAACAACGTGTCCTGTCCACGCGGTGTGTTGATGACGAGTTGAATGCGGTCGCCCTTGATCAGGTCGACAACATTCGGCCGTCCCTCTTTCACTTTAAAGACCCGCTCCACAGTTAGGCCAGCGTGCTCCAAGACATTCGCCGTGCCCTCCGTGGCAACAAGACGGAAGCCAAGATGCACGTAGCGGCGTGCTAAATCAATTGCTGCTGGTTTGTCGTGATCATTCACACTCAAGAACACCGTCCCGCTGGAGGGCAATATCTGTCCGGCAGAAAGCTGGGCCTTGGCGAAGGCTTCTCCAAAGCTCGCAGCCACGCCCATCACTTCGCCGGTGGATTTCATCTCTGGGCCGAGAACCGTGTCCACGCCGGCAAACTTGGACCACGGGAAAACCGGCGACTTTACGTAATAATGTGATCCTGTTTCAAGGTCTCCGCCGTCGGCGAGCTGCTCGGGCAGAAGCTCACGTAGTTTGCGGCCAGTCATGAGACGCGATGCAATTTTAGCCAACGGAATCCCCGTTGCTTTCGAGACATAAGGCACGGTGCGCGATGCGCGCGGATTTACTTCGATGACATAGACGTGGTCTTGTCCTTCCGCGTCGCGCTGAATGGCAAACTGAAGGTTAACCAGGCCAACCACCTTGAGTGCAAGAGCCAGCTTGCGCGTATACAAACGCAGCGTCTCAAGCGTTCCTTCTCGAATGCTGACGGATGGCAGCACACACGAGCTGTCCCCGGAGTGAATCCCGGCCTCTTCAATGTGCTGCATGATCCCGGCGATGATCACATCCTCGGAATCGCAGAGCGCATCGATATCGACTTCGACCGCATCCTCGAGGAAGTGATCGACAAGCACCGGGCGCTCCTGCGAGTACTCGACCGCTTCCCTCATATATTGCGCGACGGAAGCGGCGTCATAAGCGATGACCATGGCGCGCCCACCGAGCACATAGCTTGGCCGCACCAAGACCGGATACCCGATGCGTTCCGCGACCGCCAACGCCTGCTCGACGCTCGTCGCCGTGCCTCCGGCCGGCTGCGGAATCTTCAGCTCATCGAGCAGTTTTCCAAATTGCTTACGGTCTTCAGCAAGATCGATGGATTCGGGCGATGTGCCAATGATCGGCACACCTGCGGCGCGCAAACGCTGGGCTAGATTCAAAGGTGTCTGTCCGCCGAACTGAACGATCACCCCGATCTTCGCGCCGGACTGTGCTTCGTGGTGATACACAGCAAGCACATCCTCGAGCGTCAATGGTTCGAAATAGAGCCGATCGCTAGTGTCATAGTCCGTCGAAACAGTTTCCGGGTTGCAATTGACCATGATGGTTTCATAGCCATCATCTTTGAGTGCAAAAGCCGCATGGCAGCAGCAGTAATCGAATTCAATCCCCTGCCCGATGCGATTTGGACCAGATCCGAGGATGATGATCTTCGGCCTTTGCGTCGGCGGCGCCTCATCCTCTTCGTCATATGTCGAGTAGAGATAAGGGGTCATCGACTCAAACTCCGCGGCGCAGGTGTCAACCAGTTTGAAGACAGGCTTGATTCCTTTGCTCTCGCGCAATTCCCTCACCTGCTTCACGCCCTCGTGCCCTTCGAGCTTCCACTCGGTGGCGATGCGCTCATCGCTAAGGCCGAGGCGCTTGAGACGGCGAAGTTGTTCCGTAGTTATATCTTTCGGTTGAATGCCGGCAATTTCCATTTGCGCCAGCGTGATCTCGCGCATCTGGAAAAGGAACCAGGGGTCCATGCCCGTGTAACGCGCCACTTCACGCACGCTCATGCCTCGCTCGAATGCAAAGCGGATGTAACCGAGACGCTCGGGCCGGGGCGTTACGAGCATCTGTGTCAGGCGGCGCGGGTCCAGGATTTCCGCGCCGGTCTTCTTCCCCGTTTCCAGCGCGCGCCAGGCCTTCATCAAAGCTTCCTTGAAGGTCCGACCCATCGCCATCACTTCGCCGACCGATTTCATTTGCGGACCGAGCGTGTCGTCAGCGCCAGGAAATTTCTCAAATTGCCACTTGGGAATCTTGACGACGACGTAGTCGATGGTCGGTTCGAAACACGCCGGCGTCTTGCGGGTGATGTCGTTCGGAATCTCGTCGAGCGTATAACCAACAGCAAGTTTGGCGGCGATCTTCGCGATCGGAAATCCAGTTGCCTTTGAAGCCAGCGCCGAGGAGCGCGAAACGCGCGGATTCATCTCGATCACGGTCATGCGGCCATCGACGGGGTTCACCGCGAACTGCACGTTCGATCCGCCAGTCTCGACGCCGATCTCACGCATGACTGCGATCGCAGCGTCGCGCATTTTCTGGTATTCGCGATCCGTCAGCGTCTGCGCCGGCGCGACGGTAATCGAATCGCCTGTATGCACTCCCATGGGATCGAAGTTCTCAATGGAACAAATAATGATCACGTTGTCGGCGAGGTCGCGCATCACCTCAAGCTCATATTCCTTCCAACCGAGTACACTCTCTTCGATCAGGCATTCGTGCACCGGCGAAAGGTCAAGGCCTCGCGCCAGGATCTCCATCAGTTCTTCGCGATTGTAGGCAATGCCACCGCCCGATCCGCCCAGCGTAAAACTTGGACGAATAAGCACTGGGAATCCTAGCTTGCCGGCGAAGTCGAGGCCATCGCGAAGATTGTTGACCAGTGCGGATTTCGACACTTCGAGCCCAATGCGGATCATCGCGTCTTTGAAGAGGAGACGATCCTCGGCCTTCTTGATGGCTTCGAGCTTCGCGCCGATGAGTTCAACGTTGTAGCGGTCGAGAATTCCGGCGTCGGCAAGATCGACGGCGAGATTCAAGGCAGTCTGCCCACCCACTGTGGGCAAAAGAGCAAATTTGCCCGCGCCGGGGCCGAGCATTTCGGCTTCGATGCGGATGATTTCTTCAACGTATTCACGCGTGAGCGGCTCGATGTAAGTACGGTCGGCCAAATCGGGATCGGTCATGATGGTGGCCGGGTTTGAATTCACCAGCACCACCTCATAGCCCTCTTGCCGGAGAGCCTTGCAAGCCTGCGTGCCGGAGTAGTCGAACTCCGCCGATTGGCCAATCACAATCGGCCCCGAGCCGATTACCAGGATCTTTTGTATGTCATTTCTGCGTGGCATTTTTCGCTCTTGTGATTCGGTTGTTTCTCGATCCGAGACTCGCACTGGAGAAGTTAGTCCGCGGCTATCTTTTCGCGCCGCCCAAAAAACAGCGGAGCCTCGGCCCCGCTGTTGCGAAAATCGTGTTCTTGGTTGACATTCGTCTCATCCCTTCCACTCCTCCATCAAATTGCGGAAGTCGCGAAACAGATAGTGCGAATCGTGCGGCCCCGGCGCTGCTTCCGGATGGTACTGCACGCTGAACAGCGGCAGCGTTCTGTGGCGCAATCCTTCCAGCGTCTGATCGTTGAGGTCGACATGGGTCAGCTCGACCTCGTTGGCGTTGATCGAGTCTGGATCGACAGCAAAATTGTGATTGTGCGCCGTGATCTCCACCTTGCCGGTGAGATTGTTGCGCACCGGATGGTTTCCACCATGATGGCCGAATTTCAACTTGTAGGTTCGCCCGCCCAGCGCAAGCCCGCAAAGCTGGTGGCCAAGACATATGCCAAAGACCGGCACGCGACCCATCATGTCCCGAATGGCCTTCACGGCGTAGTCAACCGGCTCTGGATCGCCAGGGCCATTGGAGAGGAATACGCCGTCAGGCTTCAGTGCGAGGACATCTGCTGCTGTCGCCTCGGCTGGTACAACGGTTACATTGCAGCACTCGCGCGTAAGCATGCGCAAGATGTTCTGCTTGATGCCGAAATCGTAAGCCACTACGTGCATCAATGGCCTATCTTCGCACCCGGGTAGCAATGGATCGCCCGTCTGGTTGCGCAAATCATCGGAATCAAATTTGTACGCCGATTTGGTAGAGACCACACGCGCCAGATCGGTTCCGTCCATTTTGCGAATATTCCGCGCCCTTTGAACCAGAACCTCAGGGTTTGATTCTTGGGTCGAAATCACGCCGCGCATCACACCATGGGTACGCAAATGCCGCACCAAGGCTCGCGTATCGATTTCGGCCAGCACTGGAACCGCGAAGCGCTCCATATACTCGTCCGCCACCTGTTCCGAGCGCCAGTTCGAGCTGACGACAGAGAACTCGCGGACGATCAACCCTTCGATATAGGGCCTCGCCGCCTCATTATCGGCGTGATTGGTCCCGTAATTGCCGATCTGGGGATTTGTGAGAACGACGATTTGCCCGGCATAGGAGGGATCGGTTGCGATTTCCTGGTAACCGGTAAGAGAGGTATTAAAAACTACTTCACCCTGGCATTCGCCAGGGGCCCCATGGCCTTGGCCGCGGAAGATGCGCCCGTCTTCGAGCGCAAGAATTGCCTGCATTGCCTCTCCGAGGAGTGGATTCAATCGATTTTAGCAGCTTTCCCGCTCTCACAAAGAACGCGGCGAGGGATGGGCTGTGGATTAACCGGATGCATTGAGGCCCAGTCCGATTAGCAGGCCGGATCATACAAGGGCCTGAATGTGAATCCGCCTAACGCACCACGCCAAGATCCCTTGCTGGCCAGTAGACAAAGACTGCCTTGCCGTAAACAAGGTCCCGTTCGACAGGCCCAAATTCGCGGCTGTCCGACGAGATGGAGCGGTGATCGCCCATCATGAAGTACGTGTCGTCGGGGATGACCATCTCCGCCATGGAGCGCGAGTCGCGGTACCGCTCAGGAACGTAGGTTTCGCGCAAAGGGATGCCGTTTAGCCACACGCTTCCCCGATCGATCCAGATACGGTCCCCTGGCAAACCGATGACGCGCTTGATGTAACTTTTTTCCGGATCGCGCGGATAGTGGAAGACCACCACGTCCCCACGCTGGATGGACTCGATGTGGTAGACGAATTTGTTGATGAAGAGGCGGTCGTGATCTTCAAGCCGGGGCAGCATACTGGTGCCTTCTACGCGGACCGGCTGATAAAGAAATGTGATGATCAAAATGGAGATGCCGGCCGAGATAAGCAGGTCGCGCACCCAGAGCCCGATGCCGCCGGCCCTTGCCGTGGGCGGGACGACGGCGTTAGCCATCGAAAAGCTCTCTGGCACGATAGCGTTGTTTTGCGGGTCGAGGGTGTCTTGAGAAGGCGATTCCATTTCTATCAGTCTATTCGCAACCCTTCACTTTATTCGCAGCCGAGTCCTCCGGGCGGGCAAAGAACCCGCGCCCGATTCGGTTTGTCGACCGGCCTGGGCTGGTTTTGAGCGGGCACCAGGTTCAGAGCGCTGCCTGGGGCGCCCACACCGGCGAGGTTCTCTTCCTCGAGAAGCAATGGCCGCTGCAATACCATCTCCACCTGCGATCCACTATCAATATTCACATCGGCGCCGCGCGTAAACAAGGAGACAATGCCGACGGTCGCGAGCCCGGCTCCAACCCCGGCAATTCCG
>Ga0302324_100006596_pt1 | contig 24952 bp, 15 predicted proteins | sample Palsa_T0_1_FD_201949 | JGI IMG/M metagenome (GOLD analysis project Ga0302324, IMG submission 201949) | Peat permafrost microbial communities from Stordalen Mire near Abisko, Sweden - Palsa_T0_1 | ecosystem: Environmental > Terrestrial > Soil > Palsa > Peat permafrost | place: Sweden: Abisko... | reverse complement strand
TTACGCATATCAATGCCTCCTTCAGCGGCGCAACTCGCCGCCCTCTCTTAAATTAGAGCGATTCCCGGGCCGATTTCATGCACCAAAAATAAAAAATATCCCGCGTAATGCGCCGGAAATTAATTCCGCGGAACCGCCCGGCGCGTTTCGATTTCCTTTAAAGACCGCTGGCTTCCGCATTTTGTTGCAGCGTCCGGCGCGTCCAGGCCCGAGGCAGGGCGCCCGGTTGGCCGGATAGTCGGCCACCATCGGCCTACGTATTGCGATGCGCAGTGTGTCGTCGCGGAGGTCTGAATAGCGGTAGGGAGGGTGACAATATTATTTTTGCCATCGCACCCTTCTACGACCTGACGGGATCGGCCGGTAGTCGAGAGCGACGCGCAACTATCATTCGTAGCGCAGGGCGACCAGCGGATCGACTTGCGCGGCGCGACGCGCGGGTAGCAGGCAGGCGCCCAGACCTACCAAGACCACCATCGCGATCACCGCGGCGAACGTCCACGGATCGGTTGTGGAAACGCCGGAAATTTCGCTGGCGAGGAAGCGCATGAGCGCGCAACTAGCCAGCACGCCGATCAGTACGCCTGCGGCAACCAAGCGGAAACCGTTTAACAGCACGTGTCCCAGAATAGTTGTCTGCTGCGCTCCGAGCGCCATACGGACACCGATCTCGTGAGTCTGCAGCGAGACGGTGTATGCCATCACGCTGAATATTCCCACAACCACCAGGACCAGGCCGATCCCGGCGAAGCTCGCAAGCGTCGCCAACTGAAACTGCGGGCCGCGGTAGAACTGCCTGAGCGCGGTTTCCAGCGTGCCGGACTCGTCGATCTGTACTCCCGGATCGATGGTGTGAATCAGAGCGCCAGCGTTCTTCAACAGCGGACCGGGATCTCCTGCGGTCCGGGCCATGAACGCACGCCAGTTAAAATTCACAACGCTGTAGGGCACGAAGGCGAGCGGAAAGGTTTGCCACGCCGGATCGTGGTAGCCGCGCGTCTTGTAATCGCGGACGACCCCAACGATCTCGAAGTAAAGGTTGTGGGGCACGGCCAGGTAGGGCAGATCGAACTCCTCTAATTTTACTTTGTGGCCGAGGGGATCCTCGTTGGGAAAGAACTCACGGGAGAAACTTTCGTTTACCACCATTACGTCTCGCGCCGCCAGCTCATCGTCCTCGGAGAAAAATCTCCCGCGGACTAACGGCACGCCGAGCGTTTGGAAAAATCCCCGGCTGCACATTTCGTAGCGGGTTTCCCAACGCTCGCTGTGGGGTTTGCCGGTAATAATCGCGTTGCTGTATCCATATTTCAGTGGCGGAGGCTCAGCGAACTCCGCGACAGACGTAACGCCGGGCTGGGCCTGCAATCGCTCGAGTAGTTGCCGCGTGAGCGCATTTTTCTTTTCCAGCGATCCCGCCAGATCGGTATTGTACGTGGGCGGCAGATTCAGCACAAAGTAGAGAACATTCTTCGGATTGAAACCCAGGTCCACGCGCGTAAGCACCAGAAAGCTGCGCATCAGCAAGCCCGCGCCAATCAGTAGGACGATCGAAAGCGCCACCTCGCTGACTACCAGGCCACCGCGGAGCTTTCCGTTCCGATAGGTTCGGTCTGTGCCTTTTCCGCTTCCGCTCAGCCGCGGTTGCAAATCGCTCCGCACCACGTGCAGTGCCGGCGCCAGGCCGCACACCACGGCGGTGAGAATGGAGGCGCCCAGCGCCAGCAGAAACACCGGCGCATTCATGCGAATCACAGTTTCTTCAGGGAGCGTGCCGCCGGGAATCAGGACGGCGACCGCTTTCACCCCGAAGTATGCCAACATGCACCCTGCAACGGAACCGGCAGCCGCAAGCGTGAAGCTTTCCACCAGCAGTTGCCGGATTAGCCGGCCGCGAGTTGCTCCTAGTGTGGCGCGCATAGCCATTTCGCGTTCGCGAGCCGTGGCACGGGCTAGCAAAAGGTTGGCAACATTGCTGCAGGCAATCAACAACAGCAGCAGGACCGCGGCGAGCAATCCATAAATGGTTTTCTTGAAGTTCCCGATCAAGCTATCGAGTAGGGGCTCGGCCACGAGCGTGAATTTCTCATCGGAGACCTGCCACGGGTGGGTTTTCGGAACACGATGCACGATCGAGTCCATATCGGCGCCAGCCGCCTGCAGGCTGACTCCCGCTTTCAACCGTCCGATGATTTGGCCATAAGGAGCGCGGTCCAGGCTGATCGGCAGCCAGAAGTTGGAGTAATGAGGATCGAACGCATTGAACTGCGCGGGCATGATGCCGACCAGCGTGGTTGGGGTGCGGTTCAACACAAAAACTTTGCCCAGAACTTTGGAATCGCCGCCGAACTCGCCCTGCCAGAGCCGGTAATTCATCACGAACACTGGCGGTGCGCCGGGCTTTCCATCCTCCGGAGAAAACGTACGGCCCATCAGCGGCGCGACACCCAGGTATTCAAACGCGTTGGTAGACACCACCGAGCCAAAATTGAAATACCGGACGGATTTCCCATCGTCGTAAGTGGGGCGCATTCCACCGTAGGTTACGAAGTCGGCGAATACATGGTTCTGCTCGCGCACTGCGCGAAGCTCTTCCGCGGTAAAGTAGTATCCGCCGTCCTTGACGGCTTCACCGTCGAAGCCGCCATGATCCCGCAAAAAGTGTTTCTTAAAGACGACGGACTGGTTGAAGTCCTTATACGGCAGCGCGCGGAAGAAGACGCTATCGAGCACGCTGAAGACAACCGTCGAAGAGCCGATGCCTAGCGCTAGCGCCAGAATAGCGACCAGCGAAAAGCGCCGATCCCTCCGCAGGGTGCGGACGGCATGGCCGAAATCACGGATCAGATTGTCGAGATAGTTTTCCCAGCGAGCGTCGCGGACTTCTTCTTTCACGCCCTCAATGCCGCCAAATTCGAGTTGAGCTCGGCGGCGGGCTTCGGCGGGCGGCATGCCCGCGGCGATGTTGTCGTCGACCTGCCGTTCGATATGGAAGCGCAGCTCTTTGTCGAGTTCCTTCTCGGCGCGCGATTTTCGAAAGAGGCGGCGAATTTGGCGCAGCATCGCTACGACTCCTTTACCGGTGCGCGGAGGACCAAGCCGACCGCATCGCAAAGACGCTCCCAATTGACGACCTCTTCCTCCAACTGCTTGCGGCCCTTTTTAGTGAGGGAGTAAAACTTCGCTTCTCGGCCGGTTTCCGAATCCTTCCACTCAGCTTGCAGCCAGCCGCGGTCTTCCAGGCGATGGAGGGCGGGATACAGGGAACCCTGATGGACCTGGAAAAAGTCGTTCGATATTTGCCGCAGGCGTTGGGCGATGGCGTAGCCGTGGCTGGGCCCCAAAGCGACAACCTTGAGGATGAGAAGATCGAGAGTTCCGCGGAGCAGCTCGATTTGGGCGTCGGCCATGTCGATGCCTAGGGTTTGATACCTAGAGAGGCTACATATATGCCCGAATCGAAAACCTGTCAACGATGATTTCCAGCCGCAGGGTTTATTCTTCGCGGAGCGCGATTAACGGGTCCACTCGCATCGCTCGGCGCGTGGGGATGTAACTGGCCAGCCAAACTGCAGCCGGGCCTGGCGCATCGCTTCCTGACGAGACACGCCGCTGCTCCGAATCAGGTCGTCCGCGCAGGCTTCGATGTGAAAACGGAGTTCCGCGTCCATTTCGGTTTCCATGCCGGAGCGAAACAGAGTGCCGCGCAGCCAGGAATGGAGGCGGCTCCCGAGCTTCATATTGCCTCCGTTGTGAGGCCTACGATTGCGGGCCGCGGCGAGTACCGCTGATCCATGGGCCGGCTCTCCTAGATGCACTAGGAATATAGTCCGCTCTCCTAGACTGTCAAGGAGAGGCGCTGCCGGAGCCGCATCGCCCCCCGGCGCGAGTCCGGTCCCGGAAACCACCAGCCACCCGCCGTTGCTGGCGGTTTCCAGCAACGGCGGGCGGTCAAGGTGCAGGCAATTTTATTGTCGCTCCTAGAACGAGTAGATCAGGTCGAACTGCAGCCGCTTCAGATAATCCTCAGGCGGCTTGGTGCCGCCGAAATTAAGCGGCCGGCCAAACAGGCCGGTAAAAGAAAGCTGGACGTTGGAATAGAGTTGATACAGCACCATAGCCCGATGCTCGGTGACGTTGCTGCCCTGGCGGATATCGCTGTAATCGAAATTCGATAACACCGCTTCCCGCTCGATGAAGATTCGCGTGTAATCAAACTGCCAGTCTCCGCGTTTCGTCGCACGGCCCAGCTGTGCTTCCCCCCAATAACCGCGGCGCTGGTGCGGATTGCACGCGAAGTTGGTGGACTGGGAATACTCCACGCTCGACGTATTCGCGGGCGCTGTCTTGAGGTTGGCGACGTTGGCGCACGCCTCGGTGTTCTGCACGTAATCTCCGATCAACGCGATCGGCCAACGATCCGACGGAGTCTGAACGTCGAAGCGCGCCAACGAATCCAGCAGCGCGAACTTCGAGGCGAACTGCGCGTTGGTAATGTTGGTCACTCCTGTCGGGTACCCCTTGCCGCCGGTAGTGATGATGTCCGTGGCGGTGGTGGTGGTGATTGAGTTCTGCACGGTGTTCCCGGTACCCAGCGGCAACAATCCGGTCAGCGGCGTTTGCGGATTCTTTGCGCTGGCCCGCGCCAGAGCCAGGGCGATCGGGTCGGCGTTTACGAAATCGTAGAAGCCTGCATACGCGCCGAACTTCAGCCACGGCGCGAACTGCCAGTTCGTTTGCACCTGCCCTCCATAGGTCACGCTCGCAACCAGGCTTTGATTGGTGAGCGAGACTCCCGCCACTTGGGTGAACGGCAGTTCGAAGCCCACGAAAGCAATTTTTTTCAGCACCGGCGTGTTCAGGTTGAACGCCAGGGTCTGCGCCAGTCCTTCGGGGTTGAGGTCCTTGTCCCAGGTGAGTTCGGTGTTGTACCAGGGGTAGCCGAATTTTCCGCCGATTAGCGTTAAGTTCTTGAATTGATGAGGCGTGTAGTTGACGAACGCTTTGTCCAACGCGATCTCTTTGCGCGTGTAGAAGTCACCGACGGTCTGGTTGGTGGACGTCGGATCATTGATGTCCCCGGACGCCAGCGTAAAGCCGCCGGAAATGTCGTCGTTCAGTTTGGCAGTGACGTTGAAGCGCAACCGAAAGCGCTCACGCGTTTGATCGAGCGATTGATTCGCCGGACCGCCGAAGAATGGCTCGCCGCGCAGACGAATATCTCCGCTTAGCGCAAACGGCCCGAAATCTTTCAGGCGATCCTCGATATTGCCCACGCGTGTCGTCCAGTCCTGCGGTACCTGCGCCTGCGGCCCTTGCGGGGCAGTCTGCGCCGTAGTCTGCAGCGGCCCGGCATAGGCCATGATCGGCACCGGAGGGGCCGGCGCCCCGGAAGATTGCCCCGGATCGGACGCAACGTTGCCGGCCGGAAGCGCCGCAGAGCCCGCCGGCACCGGCGCCGCAGTAGAGGCCGTAGAACCGACGCCGAGCTTCGCTTCCAACGCCGCGATTCGCTGCAGCTCTTCGCGTAGCGCCGCTCGTTCGGATTCGAGTTCCAATGTGTGCGCGTTGACCTGATCCGCCTGGGCTTGGATCGTGGCCTTCAGGTCGCGCAGTTCGAGCAGCACCGGTGAATTCGGGTCCGGCGCGGCCGAGTTTGCTTTTGCGGGTGAGCTTGCGCTGCTTGCGCCGCCGCTCGATACCTCACCGGCGGCCGGGCTGGCCGACGGCGCCGCATCTCCGTCGCTCGCCAGCGCAATCGGCGCAAATCCCGCAGCGCCTAAGCTGAGCGTTAGGGCGACGGTAAGGTGTTTCGATTTCCAATTCGTGTACATGCAAGTCTCCCCGAAAATAAATTTTCATAACTGGTCGTAGCGCCTGCGCTTACGGCTATCCCTGCTGAAATCGAATAGGCCAGTGGCCAAAGAATAAAGTTCGGTTAGTTTTTGTTTGAAGCGATTACCGCGAAGGAAAACCTAGTTGCGGCTGCGACAACAGAGGTCTGAAGACGAGGTGCGGCTGAAGGAACGCGCAGCGTCGTTTCGCACGCTACTGACGAGAGGTGTTGCCCAAATGTTTTTTTGTGAACTGCGCATGTCCGCCTACCACCCAGAAACAAATCCCGCCCAGTTTACTGAGCCGGAGGAATTTGTCAAACAATCAATTCGCAGTTGTCTTCACACATGACTTCAGCGCTTCCACTTCCTTCTTTGTTTTAGGTTGGGGTCAAGGAACCAACCCACTTGGCGAAGTCAGGAGCGCGGACGATTCTCCGGCGCCCCGCCGCGTGCGTGGCCTGCCGAAGGATACTGGTGGTAACAGAAAGTTGCCGACCGCTCAATCCGCTCGATCTTTTCATCGCTCAAGCCGGCCAAGTCGTCCAAGCTCAGCCAGCTCTCCGCAACCAATCGGCCAAACACATCGATTAGAACCGAGTATCGGTAGTCGAATTTCGTGTCGATCTCCTTTCGTTGCGTGGAGAGATAGTCGTGGACTCTCCAAATCGCACCAGGAGCGGAATCCTTCGCCATCAGTTTCTTAACCTTGGCTGCGATGGTCATGCACTCGCGCTCAAACGCCAGAGCAAAAGCCCGTCGCGCCACTTTTTTTTCTACGTCAGACCATCGGTCTTCACGCCCACGTTCGAATTCGTTCATTGGAGATACTCCTCAAGCGATTCATACATCTTCGGCGTTTGAACGCCTGGAGCGCCCGCCGTGAATACGCAATTATCATTTACGCCCGCCAGTCCCTCGGCTCTAGTTTAGGATTGCGTGAGGCCCAGGAATCGGACCGCATTCTCCAGGCAGATGTCCTTTATCAATCGCGCCATCATCGGTTCGTCATCGGGCAGTGAACCCGCTTCAATTTCGTTGCCCAAAATATTGCAGAGGATACGTCTGAAATATTCGTGGCGCGGAAAAGACATAAACGACCTGGAATCGGTAATCATGCCGACAAAATTGGAGAGCAGCCCGCAGTTGGAGAGTGCGTTGAGCTGCCACTCAATTCCTTCCTGTTGATCTAAAAACCACCAACCGGCCCCGAACTGCACCTTCCCACGCAGACCTTCCTGAGAATAGTTCCCCGCCATGGTGGCGAGCGCATAGTTATCCACGGGATTCACGTTGTAGATAATCATTCTGGGCAAAGCCCCATCGCGGTCGAGTCGATCGCAATACGCGGCCAGCGATTCCACCTGCGGCCAGTCCCCGATGGAGTCAAAACCTGTGTTACCGCCGACCTGCTGCAGCATCCGGGTATTGGCGTTGCGATAGGCTCCCAAGTGAAGCTGTTTAGTCCATCCCTTGCGGGCATCCAGGTGGCCAAAGAAAATCATCAGATAGCCAGCCAGGCCCGCCGTTTCACTGGAGTCAAGAGCTGAGCCCGACCGCAGTTTGTCGAAGAGCGCTTGCGCTTCACGGTCCGCGCATGGCTGCGGGTAGCAATGATTCAAACCATGGTCGGACAAGCGACAACCGTTTTCATGGAAAAAGTCATGACGCCGCTGGAGCGCGTCCAGGAAAACAGGCAAGCGCGAAATTTCCAGGTTGGCCACCGCAGCGAGCCGATCGACCCACGCGTTGAATTGCGCCGGATCGTCCATTCGTAACGCTGCATCGGGGCGGAAGGTCGGGAACATCTGGGTTGTGAGGCCGAATTCCCTGATTTTGCGATGAGCGACCAGAGAATCCGTTGGATCATTCGTAGTGCAAAGGGCGACGACGGAAAATTTCCGCAAGATTCCCTGTGGGGTCATCTGTTCGCGGCTGAGCAACGCGTTCGCGGACTTCCAGATATCGGCCGAAGAGAACTCGTCGAGGAGCCGATCGATGCCGAAATACCGGCTCAGCTCGAGATGGGTCCAATGGTAGAGCGGATTTCGCAGGGTTCGAGGAACTGTTCTGGCCCAAGCTTCGAATTTTTCATACGCGCCGGCATCCCCGCTGCAATATTTTTCCGCAAATCCATTGGCGCGCATGGCACGCCATTTGTAGTGATCGCCCTCGAGCCAAATGTCGGTAAGAGTTTTGAAAGGCGCGTTGTCCGCAATTTCGGTGGGAGAAAGATGGGAATGGAAATCCAGAATCGGGATGTGCTGAGCATAGGTATGGTACAGATGCTGAGCGGTTTTGCTTTGTAGCAAGAAATCTTCGGTGATGAAGGCCATTTGAATGCACTCAACTTCCTGCGTGCGCTGTCGCGTTATTGATTTACGCCGCTGGCCAGAAAGCCGCCATCAACCGCCAGCAAGTGCCCGGTGACGTAGCTGGCTGCGTCTGACGCGAGAAAGACTGCCGCTCCCCCGAGTTCCTCCACCTTCCCATAGCGCCGCATGGGAATGCGCATCAGGAATTCGTTACCCCGTGGGGTGCCGTCGAGGAGGCCAGCATTCAAGTCCGTGGGGAACACCCCGGGCGCGATCGCGTTTACACATACCCCGGACCTCGCCCACTCAATCGCTAAAGACTTGGTGAGCGCAGCAACGGCGGCTTTGCTGGCGTTGTAAGCAGCGACTTCATACAGCGCGACAACCGAGCCAACCGAAGCGATGTTGATGATCCGTCCGAATTTCCGATCGATCATGTGCCGGCCAAAGACGCGGCACGCGCGCATGGTGCCGTTGAGATTGGTTTCCATGATCGCGTTCCATTCGCTTTCGGGAAAATCAAGAGTGGGGAGCCGCTTGGTTCGGCCTGCCGAATTGACGAGGATTTGCACGCTTCCGAATTCCGCGCACACTGATTTCAGCAGGCTTTCCAGGCTGCTGCTGTCATTGACGTCGCAAGCTTGCGCGAGCGACCTTCGCCCGAGGGCCACAATTTCGGCGGAAACGCTCTGCACCAGTTCGATGCGGCGACCGGTCGGCACTACATCGGCCCCAGCCTTAGCCAGCTCACGTGCAATCGATCGTCCGATGCCGCTGGTCCCGCCAACTACGACCGCCGTTTTGCCGGTCAAATCCAAAAGTGGATGGCCCATTCAGTTCTCCCCTGTTGTCCTTGTTGATTCTTATAAGAGAAAACACCAGCAGACTCGCTGGAGTTTACTTTCCCGGCGCAGGTTGTTTGCCGGGCGTAACTTGCTTGCCGGTGTAGATGATTCTCCAGATCGAATCCGATCCGTCATCCGTCACCAGCAGCGAACCATCCGGGGCAACCGTGACGCCGACGGGGCGTCCCCACACATGGCCGCTATCGACGACGAATCCGGTCATGAAGTCCTGGTACTCTCCGCTGGCGTGGCCGGTGTGATGGAGAGGAACGCGAATCAACTCATAACCCACGCGATCGGACCGATTCCACGATCCGTGCTCGGAGGCGAAAATGTCGCCGTGGTATTCAGCAGGGAACTGCTTGCCATCGTAAAAGGTCATCTCCAGCGACGCGTTGTGAGGATTCAGAATCACGTCAGGCGTGATGACCTTGTCTTTCAGTTCCGGATGAGTGCCGGGATGCCGGGGATCCTGATGCCCTCCCATATACCACCACGGCCAACCGTAAAAGCCGCCGTCCTGGATGTGGGTGATGTAGTCGGGAACAAGATTGTCACCCAAGCCGTCGCGTTCGTTTACCGAGCACCAGAACTCACCCGTAGTGGGATTCCGCGCCAAGCCCACGCAATTGCGGATGCCGTAAGCGAAGACGCGCATTTCCGACCCGTCCGGGTTGAATTCCAGAACGTCGGCGCGATTTTTTTCTCCCGGCGTAGTGTCGGGGTCGTCGACGTTAGACCCGGAACCGACGCTCACCAGCATTTTCTTTCCGTCAGGTGTGAATTGAATATCGCGGGTGGTGTGGCCGTGGCCGGGCTCGCCAGGAAGGTCGGCAATATGCTCGGCAGGCCCGCGCGCTTTGAGATCACCGTTCTGATAAGGGAAGCGCACCACCGAACCAGTGTTTCCCACGTAGATCCACTCGGGATTGGGACCCGGCGGATAAAAGTTAATTCCAAATGGACCGATCAGGCCGGTGGCAAAAGTCTCGGCCTTCTCCGGTTTGCCCGCTGCGGTGATTCCGCGAAAGACCTTAATGTTTCCCGGATCCATTTCCGCGACAAAAAAATCGCCATTAGGAGCGGTGCGAATCAAACGAGGATTATCGAGACCCTCTTCAACATACCGCTCCACTTTGAATCCTGGGGGAACCTTGGGCCATGCATTTGCCGGACGCGCCACCACTTTGGGACCGTTTCCCGCCGACGGAGTTGCAAACGGCTCGGGAAGATCGGCGAGGGTAATTTTCCGGATCTTGCCGGGCTTCTCGAGGCGATAGTCGGTAAAAGGAAGCTTGGGAAGCGGCAGTGTCGCATCCGCAGCAGCCGGGCTTTCTCCCGGCGCTTGGGATGCTGTCTTCACCGACGCTTTAGACGTGGAAGCCCCGGAGCGCCCGAGTGATTTCACGTAACTAACAATCGCCCACCGGTCTTGTTCGGGCAGCGACGACCACGGCGGCATGCCGTCGTTCACGTCACCTTTGGTGATGAACCAGAATACTTCGCCGTCGGTCGCGGCTTGCGAGGGGCCTTTCGCTAAAGAGGGAATGTTGCCCATTCCGGCGCCGCGGTCGCCATGGCACTTGGAACAATCCGTGGCGAAGAGCTGTTTGGCATTGGCCGGAACTTTTCCGGCGAGAGGATTCTTGATCTCAGCGGCAGTAGCGGGAGCGTTGTGGAAGGCGGAGTTCTGTCCCCAAGCCATTCCAATCAACAGGACGCAGATGGCTGCGCATACACCAAGTATGCCGCCAAGGATACGTAGATTGGGCCTCAATCGGTTCCTCCTGACTAAGAATAAAAGCTCTGTCGCCAATCGGCGAGTCCAAAGATTTCAAGGGAGCACGGCGGTCCCGCGACGACCACGGCCGGTGCTCAGTACCCCTTTACTTTAACGACGAAGTACTCGAATTCCTTCGATCCATCCAGCAAAAGTTGGTGCGGCGTCCTCGCAGGGATGCGGACGACATCGCCAGCGGAGAGTTTTTCCCGGGTTCCGCCTTCGATCGTTCCGCTCCTCTTTTCATGCGGCGCCACCGTCTCGGGGCTGACCATCGCGCCGCCCACCACCAGGGTGGCCGAACCGGATCGCACGAAAATCACGTCCACTTGTGTTTCGTGCCATTCTGCCTGTCCATCGGCCTTTCTATGAGCCAGCATCTCCGAATCGTTTGGATAGTCGGCGAAAAGCTGCACACCGATTCGATGCGGATCGGTAGCGGCGGTGGCGTCCAGTTTCTGATCGGTCTGCTCTATCGAAGAGTTGCTCCAGTGTTCAAATCCGGCGGGAGCACCGGCAGCGGGAGCGGCCCCGAGTAAAGGAAGTGCGAGCATGGCAGCCATACAAACCTTGATCATTCTATCTTCTCCTCGCGGCGCCTTCCGCTAATTTGGCCCGATTGCAGCTTGGACTAAGAATCGGCCCGCAAAATTGGCGCAACGTAAACATGCAAACTGTTGCGATTCGGCGACTTTCGGTCTCGTGTTTTCAACACCATACGAGGGGGTATCTCTACCCTGTATCGATTCCGATTCTCGTTACCTTTTGTAATCCGGCTCCCTATGTCATAGGCCATCATTAGAGTCACTTCACGCGCGAGGCTAACACACGGAGAAAACGGGTGGAAGAGATCACTTCGGTGGAGGGTTTCTTTTAGACGCTGCGAGGATAATTTGAGCGGGCTTCATCCTACACTTTCAGAATCGCCGAAGCCATGCGCGTTCCTTCGACGCGGCTTCGAATCTTGGCGAATGCGGTTTCGCGGGAGGTGGACGTGTCATCGGCAAACGGCGAGAACCCGCAATCATCGGTGGTGCCAAGCGATTCGAGCGCTATGAACTCGGCGGCTTCGAGTACCTGATCTCGGACCTCCTCGGGCGTTTCCACTCTTGGATCGATGGGGTCGATTACCCCAACGAACAGAATCTGGCCGGGTTTCAAAAGGGATTGCGCGGTTTTCAGTACTCGGCGTCGATGGGCTTCGCTGGCCAGCTGAATGTAGAATCGTCCGGCATTGAGGTTGAACAGGGACGGCAACAAGCTCAGGTAGTCCACATCGGCGCTATGGGTTGAGTCCCGGTCGCCTCCGGGGCAGGTGTGGACGCCGATCCGCTTGCGTTCCGTGGGCGTGAAGCCAGCGAGAACTTCATTATTCAAAGCGATAAATGAATTCAGCAGATTGCCTGAAGGATCCAATTTGAGGGCCAGCCTGCCCTCGGTGAAATCGATCTGCACGCAATGGGCACCCTCGTGCAGACATTCGCTAATGTCGTGGGATGCTTCTTTCACCAGATCCTCGATAAACGCTTCGCGCGAATATTGGGGAATGCCATCCTGGGGATACAGCAGACTCAGCGCGGACGCGGAGATCACAGCTTGCTTGAGCGGCCGATGTGAATATCGCAACGCTGCTCGCAGGTACGACCCAGCCCGCACCGCGTACCGAAACGGGCCCGCGGTGAGCCGGGGAAGCTGCCGCGTGTGGCCGTCGGCAAAAGGAATCACCGCGCCGTCGCCCGCCAGATTCGCGAGGCCGGCGATCGGATAAGTGGCAAAGCTGGGCTTGGTCTGCTCGCCGTCGCCGATGACCGGCGAACCCGTTTCTTCCAAGCGCGCGATGGTGTCGCGCAATGCCGCTTCCTGGACGGCGCGGAACTGTTCCTCGGAAATTCGGCCGGCGGCTCGGTTGCTCATCGCCGCCAGCAGCTCAGGCGGACGAGGGATGCTTCCAATTCCTTCCGTGGGTATCGGCATGATCGGACCTCCGCGTCCTTAGTGTGCTCGCCGCAATTTAGAAAATTAGGCGCAGCGAGAGTTGAACTTGCCGGGCCGGTGCGACGTAGGTGGGTGAGCCAAATGTCGGATTGTCGGGGCTGGTGACGCCGTCACCATAGGAGCGGGGAATGGGCCCCGCGAAGTCCGCGGCTCCATAGACGGTGTCAATCGCGTTCACATTCACCCGATTGAATAGGTTGAAGATCTCCACGCTGGCTTCACCCTTGAAGCGCTCGGTGAAATGGAAGAGCCGTTGCAGGCGCACGTCGGTAGTGTAAGAGGGATCGCCGCGATAGGTGTTACGCCCGATTGCGCCGACGCGGTCGTTGAACGGGAACTGATCGCCGTTGACGTCAAAGCCCGCCAAGATCGAGTAGTAGACCGGACTCTGCAGGGTGGTGAGGATTGAGGCTTTGAAGTTGCGGAGGAGCAGCGGCCAGCGCGACGGGGTTCCCGCGAGGGCAGTCAAGACGAACCGATGACGGACGTCGTTATCGCTCAGCGCGCGATCCAGTTTGGGATTGAGGTAATCCATTGGCGTGTCCTGGAGCTGTACGTCGGTGCCGATGTCGATCGATTTTGAGAAAGTGTAATTGGCCAGCACGCTGTAGTAGTTCGCGAAATTCTTGCGCAGGCTCACCGTGCCGGCGTTGTATTCGGAATAGGCCGAAGGTGTGGCGTACAGGGTAAAACCGAAGTTGGGATCGGCCGGGGTGAATGATTGAACTCCGTCCGGCAGCGTGCCGCTCGGCAATCCGTTGATGCTGTAATAAATCGGAAGATCGAGCCCATGAATGTATTGATAGCCCACGGAAAGGAACGTGTCCTTGGCGATTTCATTTTCAATTTCCAGGCTGGCCTGTTCGGCGTAAGCATTGGGGAACTTCAACTTTGAAAAACCGAGCGGGAACTGTTGCAGCTCGGTGGGTGCCGGGTAGGTGCCGGTGTGGGCGAAGGTGTTGAAGGCCTGGCCGGCCAGAAAGGGCCCGGAAGTGCCCACGATCCCCGAGGCACCGAACCCGACGAGATCGTTCGACGGATTAGAAAACTCTGGTATCAGCGGTTGGTTCATCGCGGTGAACGGCGAAGCTCCCTGCCACGTAACCATCAAATCGCTGTAGTCGAATGGACCGGTGAACAATCCAAAGCCGGCGCGGACCACACCTTTGCCACCGCGGAAGGAGTAGGCGAGGCCGACTCGCGGCTGAACGTTTCCATAATTGGTGGGACTGAGCTTGCCGATCACGCGCACGGCCTGTGCCGACGGCATGAAATCGACGTCATAGCGAAGGGCGAGCGTAACAGTTAGATCAGGCCGCGCCTTCCACGTGTCCTGGCCGTATAGAGCAAACAGTTGGTGCCGGAAATTCAGATCGGTGCTGTTTTCGAACGCCGCGGCAGCCGCGCCCGAGTAGATCCCGCTCTGAAACGGAAGGGTGCGCTGCGGCACTTGTTCGCCGAAATATTGCCGCGGTTCCAGGAACAGAAATTCAACGGCAGTGCCCGGCCCGAACGGACCGCAGGGAGGTCCGCAGAACGGCGCCGCTCCGAAAAAGCTCTGCGGGGTGAAGACCCCGAAGCCCGGACTCATAAAAGTGGTCTGAGCACTGATCCATACTGGTTCGTAATCACCGCCAAACTTGAAAGTGTGGTTGCCGTGAATGTAAGTGAGGTTTTCCGCGGTTTCAAAATGTTGCTCGCGATAGAAGTGAACGCTGCCTTGGAATCCGCCAGACGAGAGCATGTCGGGCACCATCACGGACGGCTCGTACCCGGCGCCGGTCAGATTCAGATTGAAAGTTCTGCGGCCGAAACTCACCAGCGTCTCTGAAGTGAAGTCGGGAGCGAAAATATGGAAGAGGTTCCCGTAAGCGGTCTGATCCGCTACCGGATTATCGCGGTAGGAGGAGGGCAGACCCTCGCCCGGAGCCGCGCCGGGCACGTTCTGTTTGCGGTCGTCGTTGAAGAGGAACGCAGCGTTCAGGGTGGTTTTCTCGCTCAGCACATTGGTGCTCTTGGCGATCCACTTGTCATAGTTGTCGATGGTGAGGATGGAGCCCAAATTTTCCGGCTGCAGCCCCAAAGTCTGCTTCACCTGGTTGATGCTCGGGGTGCCGGGCCCCAGGCAATTGGGGGTATCTATGCAATGGAGAATGAAGGATGCATAAAGCGGGGATTCGGCGCGGCGCTGACCTTCATAGCCCACGAAGTAAAAATTCTTGTCCTTGCGGATGGGTCCGCCGGCATCGGCGCCGAACTGATTGAATTGCAAGGTATTGAATCCGGGGGCGGCGAGTAGGTTGGTGGCGTCCAGATCGTTGTTGCGAAAGTATTCGTACATCGACCCGTGAACATCGTTGTTTCCGGATTTGGTAATGGTGTTGACCACCGATCCCAGGTTGCGTCCATAGTCGCCTGTGAATGGACTGGCCACCACGCGAAATTCCTGCACCCAATCTTGCGAAGGGCTCACTCGCTGCACGCCGGAAATGCTGGTGGTGTAGTCCACTCCGTCCAAGCCGAAGAACGAGCTGTGCGTTTCCCGCAGTCCGCCAAAACTAAGTTGCAGAACCGTTTCGGTGAATGGCGATTGGGTGCCCACGGCGGTGCTGCGGCCGACGTTGGCGGTCGGCGTCAGCAGGACGAAGTCAATGAAGTCGCGGCCGGCGATCGGGAGATCGGCGATGTTTTGCGTGCCGATCACCTGGCTTACTTCCGATTTCCCGGTGTCCACGCCCTGCAACGTTTCGTGGACGGCTACCTGTTGGCTAACTCCCTGCACCGCCAGAACCGCGGTGAAGGAAGCGATTTGTCCCACGGTGAGGGTGAGCGGAGATTTGTAGGTGGCGAATCGCGGCGCGTCCACCGTCAATTCATAGTCTCCCGCGGGCAATCCCGGAATCACCGCCAGTCCGGCGGCAGACGAAATCCCGGTTCGCTTTGCATCGGTTTCAATGTTGCGAAGCGCGACCCTGGCCTGCGGAATCACCCCGCCGGATTCGTCCGTAACGGTGACATTCAACGTGGCCAGCTCTTGAGCAGAGGCGCGCACGGTGCAGCCAAAAAACAGACCAGCGAGGATTAACAGCCGCACTGAGAAGTACCTGCGCATCGCGCCCCCATTTAAAGTGCCGAAACTCACGCGGAAGATATGTTCCGCGCAACTAACCGCCGCCCTTGAAACGCTAGGAATTGGCGAGCAATTTGATGGGTCGGGCGAAGAATCGCAATACTCAAAAAGTATTAGATACACGCGGGTGCCGGGCGTGTATTGTGAGCGCGTTTTCAGAATGCAGCAGGGAATTGGAGGGTGGAATGCCATCCGCGAATATGAAGCCGATGTTTTTGCCTGGCGTGCAAAACAATCCGAAGCCGGGCCCCTATTTCGACATGATGAAGACTGCCCAGGAAGCCGGCCGTGAATACTGGCAGATCTGGCACCTCTTCGCGTTCGTGCCCGAAACTACCACGCATCTCGCCCAGTTCACCCAGGGAATTATGCGCGGACCAGCACCGATCACACCGGCGCTGCGCGAATTGATAGCCACCTATACCTCTCATCTCAACGAGTGCGAATTTTGCATGAAATCGCACGCCGCGGTGAGCGCGGAGCTGCTGGGCAGCGAGGATTTGGTAGCGAGCGTCTTGCGCGACGTGGAATCGTCTCCGCTTCCGGAAAACGAAAAGGTTTTGCTACGGTTCGCGCGCAAGGTGACTCTCGATTTGCCGGGCTATACGGAGGCGGATGCCGAACGCGTGCGCGCGGCGGGATGGACCGACGAGGCGATTTTCTACGTGATCACCGTGTGTGCGTTGTTCAACTTCTATAACCGCTGGATAACCGCATCCGGGGTGCACGCGGTGTCGAAAGAAGGACACCGTTCCCACGGCAAAGTGCTGGCCCAAAACGGCTACGTCCGCAAACAGAGTCAAACCCAGCATCCCTGACTCGCGGCGCCCGTCGCTTCGATCGCAGCCGCCCGACAGGCCCCGTAAATCCGCGCTACGTGGTAAAATGGTAGGTCTGGGGGCGACACGGTTTCGACGGAAGCTGTCGCTGCCGGAAGGCGTGCCGGGCTCCACTTGCCCGCTATCGAGTGGAAAACTATAACTGCCAACACGCAGTTTGCACTCGCTGCTTAATTAAAAACTAAGTAGCGCGCTTCCTCCGGTGTTGCCTACGCGCCGGAGATCAAGCGTCATATAGCAGGCTGGCTTGGGCATTTCGGTCCGGATTGCCCGAGCGAGACTCATCGGACTAGCTGATCGCGTTTCTGGCCCGTTCTAAGCGCGACCCGCGAAAAAAATCGAGCGGACTACGCACGTAGTCTTCCGGTCGCAAAGCTCTTCGGACGGGGGTTCGACTCCCCCCGCCTCCACCATTTTTTCCTTTCTCTTGTAGGGGCGTTACTGCGCAGTGGTGGTTGATTCGCGCAGCAGCACGACGTCGGATTCGGTGCGGGAGCGCACCATACCTAGCGACTTGCCGTCCGGCGACCAGTTCCAGTTCGCGATCGTTTCTGCTGGGAAATTTGTGACTTGGCGCCCTGCAGAGCCATCCAGTGGCTGCACCCAGAGATTTTCCACGCCGTTGGTACGAATCATGTAAACCAGGTTCTTCCCGTCTGGCGCCAGAGCCAGGCCAAGAGACATGCGCGGATCGGGATCGATCAGCCGGACATGCGGCTGCGGCCCCGCATCGAGCGGGAGTAGGGCTATTTTCTGGGCGACAGAGCCCGACGACGGCCCCGTTCCGAGCGAGGCGATGAACGCCAGAGATTTCCCGTCGGGCGACAGCCCGATGCTGGAAGAGGCGATAATGGAGTTTGGAATAACGCTGCCGGGCACGAGTTCCGGCTGGGTGGAACCGTCAACGGGTACGCGCCTGATCGACTCCTCACTCCTGTCAAAGTAGTATGCCATCTTCGAATCAGGCGAGCAGACAGGGTACCAATCGACTCTGCCTTGCGAAAGCTGTTTGGCGTTGGCCCCATCGGCATCCGCCCGCCATATATTGAAGCCGTTCTTGCCACCCTTGCCGGCGAAACTGAAGAGCAGGGTTCGCCCATCGGCACAGAGGTCCATCCCCGAAGTCGACACATCGCTGATTACGACGGTCTTATTGCTTCCATCCGAAGAAACCCGCACGATGTTGTTGTCCTCGCTGAGGTAGAAACCCCCGGTCGGCGCCCACACGAAATCGGTGAAGCCCTTGTCTTCCGGAAGCGAGACGCCGGGGAGGCTGGAACCGGTGCCCGCGGCGGGGAAGATGTAGAAGTTCCGGAGGGTTCTCTGCTGGACGCTGGCGACGGTCTTGCCGTCGGCGGAGATCGTCAAGGTGATGTAGTCGTTGGTGTCCTTAGTGAGAGCAGAAAATTGGCCGCCCGGCAGGGATACCAGCCCGATCTGCTTGCGGCTAAAGCCCGTTGATTGGTCTTGATAAAGTTCGAGCAAACCGCTGCCGTCGGGAAGCCAGGCCTGCGCGCTCAAAAGCTTGCTGGCGAAGGACGCGGCTTTCTCCGCTTTGCCGGATGCTACATCGTAAAGCCCGATCACGCTGAGTTGATCGCCGACCTGAAACGTCTGCGCGGCGATCTGCTTGCCGTTCGGCGACCAGGCCAGGTTGGATGGAAAGTTGGAAGCGGGTCCGCTAGCCAGCATTTTCTCACCGCTACCGTCGGCATTGGCGAGTAGCACTTGATACTTTCCCACGTCGGGATCGTTCACACGAAGAAACGCAATCCGCTTGCTGTCCGGCGAAAAGGTCGGTCCGTCATCAATGTCCTTTACCAGGATCTGGGGAGTGCCGCCAAGCACCGGAGCGCGCAACAGATTCCAATAGTCCTGAACTCCGGACTCCGACTTGCGGAAGTAGATGTAATTCCCGTCGGGAGAAAAGCCCAGGTTCTTGTATATCGCATCAGCAGGCGCAATCACCTGGGTGTCGCTGTTGGTCGGCACGTGACGCAGCCAGAGGCTTGTTTTGCCCGCGTCGCTCACTTCGCTGAGAATGTATTTGCCGTCGGGGGAGATCGCCGCTAGCGCGGACTTCCCGTTTCTGGTGATTTGCGAAATACCGAAGTTCTGAAACGGCGTGGCAGCGCTGCGGCCGTGCAGGAATGAATAAATTCCGTAGCCCGCTCCTGCGATGAGAAGCAGGACGACCACGGCGACACCGGCGAGCATCCCTTTGTGCTGCTGCGCGGCCTCGACGACTGCGGAGCTGCCGGACTGCTGCGTCACCCGCGCAGCGCTGTCGCTCAGGGGCGCGGCCGCCGATGAAGAATCTCTCGCCACGCGAATCGTGCTGGATGAGGTTGACCCGGGAAACTCTCTCGAGTCGCTGGAGACCGAAATATCTCTTGCGGAGCGTCCCGATTCGCTTTCGCGCCTCAAGCGCTTCAGGTCAGCACGCATGTCCGAGGCGTGCTGATACCGCGTTTCGCGATCTTTCTCCAGGGCCTTGGCGATGATGTGCTCGAGTTCCCCTGGCACATCCGCGTTCAATCGCACCGGCGGGACCGGAGCGCGGTTCAGGATCGCTTCGGTGATTACACCGGCGCTTTCGCCTCGGAACGGCGGCATGCCGGTGGCCATTTCGTAGAGCACCGCTCCGAAGGAAAAGAGATCGGTTCGAGCGTCCAATTCCTTGGCGCGCACCTGCTCGGGCGACATGTAAGCGACGGTGCCGACGGCCGTTCCGGGACTGGTGAGGTGCTCCGGGTCCACTCCCACCATCGCATTCGTGGCGAGGGTGGCGTCCGAACCCACGCCTTCATGTTTTGGCGTGAGCTTGGCAAGACCGAAATCCAATATTTTCGCGTGGCCCCGTTTGGTGACGAAAATGTTGGCCGGTTTGATATCGCGGTGGACGATGCCTTCCCCGTGGGCGGCGTCGAGGGCATCCGCGATCTGGATGGCCAGGTCGAGAGCGGTTTCCATTTCCATCGGCCGGCCGGCAATACGATGCTTCAGGGTCAGGCCGTCCAGGAACTCCATGGCGATGAAGGGCTGCCCATCTTCCTGGCTGATTTCGTAGATGGTGCAGATATTGGGATGGTTTAGAGCCGAAGCCGCCTGCGCTTCGCGCTGGAAACGGGCGAGGACTTGCGCGTCTTGGGCGACCTCGTCAGGCAGGAACTTGAGGGCCACAAAACGGTGGAGGGTTACGTCTTCCGCTTTGTAGACCACACCCATCCCGCCGCCGCCCAATTTGTCGACAATGCGATAGTGCGAAATGGTCTGGCCGATCATGGTGGGAAAGCCGCTCCTCGCGACGCATATTAGGCCGTGCTCGGAAGCAAGTCAACGCGGCGCATTCGACGCAGCGTTGACTTGCCAGAAGGGACCGGTGGCCGACCAAACCTCGATCCTACTTGCCTCGCGTTTGGGAGAGCCGGTCTGCGGATTCCGCTAAGTGAGTTCATAGGCTCGGCCCTTGGATTCCAATATGTGCTCAAGCATTAGTTTTTTGGCGGAGTGCCAGTCTTGATTTTCTATCGCTTTGAGGATTTGTTCGTGCTTGGCGAGCGATTCGCCGTAGTCGTTGTAGTCGATCGCGGCGGCGGCATACAGAATCCGGTCGACCCAATCACGGATTCCTTCCACTGCCCGGACTAAAAATTTATTATTACTGAGCTTGGCAACCCCCACGTGGAAGGCTCGATCGGCTTGGATAAAACGCGCGTATTTGGCTTTGTTACCAGTCACAAAGGGGACAAACGCGTGGCGCTTGAGATTCTCGAGGGTGATATCGGCGTGTTTCCTTTTGGCGGCCAGCTCCGCCGATGAGGACTCCACCAACATACGCCACTGGTAGAGCTCATCCACATCTCTGGTGTTCATAAGGCTTACGAAATAACCCTTATTGGGGACGTAGCGAAGGAAGCCCTGCTGCTGCGCGCGGGCAGCGGCCTGACGCACCGGGGTACGGCTTGCCGAATACCGGTTGGCCAATTGTTCCTCGGTGATGCTGTCGCCCGATCGGAAGCGGCCAGTAATGATGTCCTGCTTGAGGCCTTCGTAGATTTGCTCGGTCAAGAAACCCCTGGTCGAATTGCGAGAAGCTGCTGCTCGTTTCTTGCGGGGAGCATTTGCCATTTCGCGAAATCCCTTTTGCCGCGGACAACATGGTCGAAAGTGGAAACGATAATACTCTTTAAGTGGCGAGGGTGAGAGGAATCGTCGCGCCAGCGATCGTCGGGGGCGCGGCCGGAGCGTCTGGCCTGAACCGAGTGAATACATCCAAAAAACAGATTGGATACAGTTGGTATTGGTTCTTGACTCCCGCTGGCATCCGAGGTATTTTTCCGGCCTAGCTTACTTCAGGTTTCCGGATTTACGCTGATCCATACACTCGCCCCACAAGCCGCCTTAGGGAGCCGCCTATGATTCCTAATTGGAAATCCGTTTTGGTATTACTGTTCCTGATTGGCTGTTGTCCAGTTGCCAGCCATGCGCAAAGCGCGGAGACCGGAGCGCTCGCCGGCAATGTATGGGACCCGACCGGCGCGGTTGTGCCAGAGGCCAGCGTAGAAGCGACCAATGAATCCACCGGGCAAATCCGTATCTCGGCGTCGCGGGCGGACGGGAGATATACCGTAGCGTTGTTGCCGCCGGGTATTTACAAAATCGCGGTGAAGAAGACTGGCTTCAGGGAAGAAATCGAAAACGATGTCCACATCGACGTCGGGGGTACCGCGCGGTTGGATATTGTGTTGGCATTAGGCGAGTCGACCCAGCAAGTCACCGTACAAGGTTCCCCAACAATGACCGACACCGAGTCCAGCACATTAGGGCGTGTGGTGAACCAGCAAGCAGTGCAAAACCTGCCTCTGGTTACGCGCAATTACACCCAGATTATCGGCCTGTCACCAGGAATCGAAGCTCCGGTTACTAACGCTACCGAGCTGGGCCGCGGAAGCGGCGGGACTTCGCCGACGCAGACTACCTCCGGTTTGTTCGTGAACGGCGCTCGCTCGTACGACAATAATTTCCAGATGAACGGAATCTCCGTCAACGACAATGAAGCGACCGGCGCCTCCAGCGGCGGGATACCGATTCCCAACTCCGACACCATCGTCGAGTTCAAGGTGCAGACCGCTCTTTACGATGCGGCCTACGGGCACAACGCAGGCGCGAACGTAGATGTGGTAACCAATGGCGGCAGTAACCAGTTCCATGGCAGCGGGTTTGAGTTCTTCCGGAACGAGGCTTTGAACGCTAACGATTTCTTTTTCAACTCCACCGGGCAGCCGAGGCCGGTATTGCGGCAGAACCAATTTGGTTTCACGTTGGGCGGGCCGATTTGGAAAAATAAATTGCTGTTCTTTGTTTCGTATCAAGGAACGCGTCAGCAAAACGGAGCGTCGACCGCGGTGAACACCACGTGTACCGCAAGTCTGTTTTCGCCGCCGCTGACGGACGATCGTTCCGCAGCCGCGCTGGGCGCGCTATTCGCCGGGCAAGCGGGGGCAGAAGGCGGCACCGCAATCAGCGCCGATGGATCGAACATCAGCCCCGCTGCTCTGAGTCTCCTGCAGCTTAAGCTTCCCAACGGAAGTTTCCTGATTCCGACGCCGCAAGTTGTCGATCCCTCCAAACAGTTCGCCAGCCAGGGTTTTTCCACCTTTTCCGAACCGTGCACATTCAGCGAAGGGCAGTACATGGGCAACATGGACTACCTGATGTCGTCCAAGGGGAAAATCTCAGGCCGATACTTCATGGCCAATAGCGATCAGAAAGTCACCTTCCCGGTGGGCACATTTGTCGGGCCCGGAAACGTTCCCGGTTTTCCGAGCAACTCCATTAATGATCCCCGGGCGCTCTCCGTGGCGTATACGTACGCCTTCAATTCGCAACTACTCAACGAGTTGCGCTTCGGATACACCCGCCTGCTAGGCGACCTGAGTCCGACCTCTCCCTATTCGTTTTCGGGCGTTGGAATTTCGGAAGGTGCGCAAAACGATGGCCTGCCCACAATTTCGATCCAGGGCTCGCTCAATATGGGGCCCGGAGGGCCGCTGGAATTTGTGCAAAATAACTACGCATTTGAGGATTCTGTTTCTTACGTCCGCGGACGCCATTCCATCCGTTTCGGCGGCGGCTATACGCTGCTGCAAAACGATCTCACCAACGTCAAGACCGGTGGAACTCTCCTGTTTCTGAGCTTCCCTGATTTCCTTCTCGGCCAGAGCGCCGCGCAGAACGGATCGGGATTCAGCAACGTATTCGGCTCGCTCGATGCATTCGGGCTCTTCGATCGCAACTACAGCGCTCGGGAAAACGACGCCTATTTTCAGGACGACATTAAACTTACCAGCCGGTTCACCTTGAATGCCGGTCTGCGATTCGAGCATCTCGGCTTATACGATGATTCGGGTGGCCGCAACTCGAACTTTGATTCCCAGTTGGCCGACCCGAATCCGCCAGCTTCTGGTTCCATTCAAGGCTACCTGGTGGCCTCGAATTACAAAGGGACGGTCCCGCCAGGTGTCACCCGATCGGATAACCCGTTCGCGGTGAAGGGAAACGGACAAAACACGTGGGGCCCGCGGCTGGGGTTCAGTTGGCAAGTTCTGCCGGCATCATCGAGGTTTGTTGTTCGCGGTGGATATGGAACTTACTACTCGCGGCCGACGGGAGAGGCTTACGTTCAGAGCGATTTTGGCGCTCCTTTCAGCGTTACCCGCATAAACGTTGGTTCCACCGACGCTGGTGCGACACTCACCAATCCGTTCGCGCCAGCCCCTGCGCTTCCGATCTTCCCCGCTTATTCTCCCGGTTCCGACATCACTTCGTTCGGCGACGGTCAGACCTTCCGGCCCGGAATTGTGCAGCAATACACCCTGAATCTACAGACGTCGCTGGCGAACAACTATCTCCTAGAAGTCGGGTACGTCGGCACACGGAGTACGAAACTGTTGCTGCAGCGTTCTGCAGACCAAGCGCTGTCGGCCAGCGCGGGGGATCCGATCCGAGGCGTTACGTCCAACACCGTGGCTAACATTCCTGAGCGTCAGCCGATCGAGGGTTTCGCGCCGGACAGTATGGTTCAGGTGGAATCCTCAGGGGCGGCTTGGTACAACGGCCTGAATGCGAGTCTTACCAAGCGATTCAGCAAAGGCCTGCAGTTTCTCGCGTCTTATACTTACTCGCGTACTTTGGACACCGCGGGGGCCGCTGTTAACCTGACATCCGCCGGGAATGCCATCGTGACAGGGAATCAGAATGATCCCGGGGCGCGTTATGGCAACACCGACTACAGCCGTCCGCAGCGATTTGTGTTCAGCTATGTCTACCAATTCCCAGGTCACGAGAGCCAGAGTGGCTTGGCCGGTCATCTTCTGGGAGGCTGGCAAACAGCGGGAGTTGTAACGATTCAAGCGGGTCAGTGGATTACGATTCTGGATACCAATCCCAACAACGTATTTGGGATTTCCGAGGATCGAGCGGAAATCGCGTCTGGCTGCACCCAGTTGGCAACGCCGGGCTCCGTGCAAAGCCGACTCAACGACTTTTTCAACGCCTCTTGCTTCACGAATCCTCCGGTCATCGGAAGCGATGGGATCGGTACGGCGTTCGGTGACAGTGGTGTAGGGATCGTGCGAGGTCCGGCGCAGAATAACTTCGATCTGGCGATGATCAAGCGGACCAAGATTGGCTGGCCTTCCGAAAACTTGAACTTGGAATTTCGCGCCGAAATGTTCAACGCCTTCAACACGCCCCAATTCTCGAATCCTGACAATAGTTTCAGTTCGCCCACCTTTGGGCAGATCGCAACCACGTCCGTCAATCCGCGAATCGTGCAGTTCGCGGTGAAGCTCAATTTCTGAGGCGCGGCGTGACTCCTTTACGGGTTATATTCGAAGACGAATACAGGCTGACGTTAACCCTGTCGGGAACGACCGGTTTCGAGGGCGAGGTGAAGGAGACATAACGGTGCCAAGGCGATTCTGCTCCAAACTGGCGGTTGGCGTCGTGGCAGCTGCCGCGGCCATTGTATGCTCCGCTGCGTCAGCAGAACCGGCGTTTGCGGAGGCCGCGCCCGGTTCAAAATTCGAGGTCTCCTTTTCTTCCTCGCTTCGAAATACACCCGTCACCGGCCGGATGTTGGTCATTATCTCCGCACACAATGAGACAGAACCACGGATGCAAGTCGGCGACTGGGACAACCGGGTTGCC
>Ga0302324_100006592_pt1 | contig 24957 bp, 21 predicted proteins | sample Palsa_T0_1_FD_201949 | JGI IMG/M metagenome (GOLD analysis project Ga0302324, IMG submission 201949) | Peat permafrost microbial communities from Stordalen Mire near Abisko, Sweden - Palsa_T0_1 | ecosystem: Environmental > Terrestrial > Soil > Palsa > Peat permafrost | place: Sweden: Abisko... | reverse complement strand
TCGGCGCAGTGGTCCTCGACAGCAACTACCAGCGCTCGACACCCGAGCCCATCTTTATACAGGCGACAGTCGTGGATTTCGATCGCCCGCACCGTAAGCAGGTCTATCCGATATTTGAGTTCAAGGATTCTGACGGCAGCTTGCACCGCGTCGTCAATCCGACGCAGCAGGCGATGGTGCGATTTACAACCGGCGATGCCGTGCCGATCGCCTACTCGCGATCTGACCCGCAGCGAGCGAGGATCGACACGTTTTGGTTTAATCATCGCTGGCTGATGGGCGGACTCATAGTCGCACTCACGCTGGTGTTTGGTGCGCTGATGCGGCGTCAATCCCGTTCCGCCTGATCGCATTCCTCCCCAACTTCGCCGCGAGCCGGCCAAGACTGTTGCGCACCACCAAGTGATCACCCCTCTGGCAGGTTCATCTTGCGCAAGAATGCCTTGTATCGCGCATCGCCTCCGAGCCTCATGAAAGTTTCCTGGCTCTTCAGTAGGGCCAGACTAGCGTCTCTCTGCGTATACGCGCGGTCGAGCCATTTGAGCGCGTCCCCCGTCTCGCCCCGATATGCATAAACCTGCGCGATGAAGTACGGGTGATTAGCCTGACGCTTAAGCAACTGCGCCAGCGCCCCATCTGACTCCGCCTTGCGCCCCAGCGCAAAATAAGCCATGGCGCTCCCGCCTAGGCGGGTCGGCTCTTGGGTATCCTTCTCCATCTCCGCTAGCGCCGATTGAGGTTCACCGCGAGCAAGGAGTACGACGCCGATGAAGTAATGTCCGTGCGTGAAAGTGGGATTGAGCTCTACGGTTCGGCGTATTGCCGCTTCTGCTTCCTCCAATCTGCCGCGGCCTAGCTGCACGAAATTCAACACCATATGGCCGGGAGGGTTCAATGGGTCCAAGGCCAAGCTCGCGTTGATGAACTTGAGAGCTTCGTCCCAGCGACCCACGCTCTGTGCTTGCACGGCCGATATGAACAAGACGTCTGGATCATTGGGCGCGAGGGTCCTAGCCAACTGGATCTCCCGATCGGCGGCGGCCCAATTCCAATCGTAGGCGCGATAAACCTCCGCTAGATTCGCGTGCCCACTGGCGAGATTCGGGTCCAGCGCAAGCGCGCGTTGAGCTGCTAGGCGGGCCTTCTCGAACGCCTCGCCGGGCGGCATGAATCCAAATTGTCCCAGGACGAAATACGAGCTGGCCAACGCGCTTGCCGCATCCGCAAAAGACGGGTCGAGATCCAGCGCCTGCTGAAAATTACTCACGGCCTGCTCGAAGCCATGCTGATCGTTGCCATCGAATGCATGCAGGCCCTGCAGAAAGGCTGTGTAGGCTTGCGGATTGCGCAATGTCGGCCGGGAATCCAGCCCCGCGGAGCTTACTTCGATTTGCAGCGCGCGCACGAGCGCGATGGCGATCTCGTCCTGCATCTTCAAGACATCGCTGAAGCCTCGGTCGTAGGTCTCTGAAAAAAGATGTGTGCCATCTCGGCTGTTGATGAGTTGCGCGGTCACCCGCACTCGATCGCCGGACTTGCGGACGCTACCTTCGAGCACATAATGAGTGCCCAATTGTTCGCCAACCGCTCGCAAGTCTTCGCTGCGCCCTTTGAACTGAAACGATGATGTGCGGCTGATTACCTTGAGTCCCGGAACCTTCACCAAAAGATCAATGATCTCTTCTGCCATACCATCCGCGAAAAATTCCTGATCTCTCTTCTCGCTCATGTCGACGAACGGCAGCACCGCGATCGACTTGTCCGAGATTGCTGCGACCACAGGCGGCGGCGAACTTCCTTGCTTCGACGGCCAATAGCGAATCATTACGCCGACTACAACGGCAGCGATGACGAGGAACACCGCAGCGGCGCCCATACGTTTGATAGTCAGATAGCTGGGTTTACGTATCCTAGCGGCCGGATCCCTGACGTCTCTCCCCAGACCCGGACTGACCCATGACGAGGGCGCCAGACGTTGTCGTACTGCTTGCGTGAGCTTCATCAACGCCGCCGGCACACCTACGGCCGCGACATCAATCCACTGCGATTCGCTCAAGAAATACTCAAAAGATCGGGTCAGCGGTGCTGCATCGGTACGCAGCACGATAATTCGCCGGAGCTTCGACGCGGCCCGCTCGATCTCCCGTCCTACATGCGCAGAAGCGACCGCATATTCAGAAAGCACCAATACGAGGACTTTGGCGTCGTTGATTGCCGCCACGATCTCATCAGCGTACTGCGATCCGGGCGTTACATCACGAGGTGCAATCCAGCATTTGATCCCGTGCTGCTCGAGATTCTCGACGACCGCATTGGCGACGGCCGCATCCTGCGAGGCATAGCTAACAAATACCTGGCCGTCCTCCGCCGCCAGCTTCGTGGAATCCCGATTCACTCCAGAGTGGCCGTTTCTGCAGTATTCGTGACCACCACCCCTCATCCCCTGCTTATGACAAGATCCCTGCTGCTTTAGGCAGTTTCGCGGATGCTAATGGTGGAAGCAAGCCGGGCCTGGACCTCGCCTGATTCCCGCGATTCCCCAGAATCGATTCGCCTGCTCCCGCTTTGATTTTCGTCTTTCTATTTCCGTCGCTGCTGCCGGGGCGCAAAGCGCTGAAGCGAACCCTGGCGGGCGGTCACAGCATTAACTTATGTTGGTGTCTAATGGCTGCGAGTGGCCAAAGCGGCTAGCGAAGAACAGGCCCAACGGTCGTATGCAGCTAACTCAGTGAAGGCCCTCGCAATTCTCTCGCAAATGGGGCGGCTGAAGGGCTAATTGTGACGCGCTACATGGCTGGATATGTCAGCACCACCGCAGTATAGGGGCGCGAATTCGACCCTTCGTCCGAGCGCAATGTTCACGCTTAACTCAATGGTGCAACAATGACTGAACATGTATTGGGTACGCCCTTTGGACGCGGTCCTGCCAATGGCATGAATCTTGATGACGCGGACGCTGGGGCCATCTTAGACGGCTCGGTACCCAACGATAACAGCCTCGCGCAAGTTCGGGAGATTTTGTTCGGCGCCCAAAGCCGCCGATTTGAGACCGAGCACCGCGCACTTGAGAGCAAGACCACCGAGCGATTCGCTAGGCTCGAAGCTGAATACGAACGACGCTTCGAGCAGCTGTTGCGCGATCTGCATCAGCGCTTCGATAAAACATGCGCGATGCTGGAAGCCGAATCGGCGGAGCGGCGCGAAGCGCTGCAGATTCAGCATGACAAGTTGGTTGCGCGCCTCGAAGCAGCGGCCGAGTCTATTACCCAGACCAAGACAGATCGGCAAGAGCTTGCAGACCTCCTCAACGACGTCGCAAGTCGCCTGCGCGCCGCTTCGACGGCCTGAGCAACGATCCGAGTGCTCCGGCACCGCCTGCTTAGCGGAACTACGCGATGAAGCCAGCGGACTCATTGAATCCAGTCGAGGCGGTTGCGAAGCCTGAGGAGCCGAGTGCCGGCGAATGGCATCGCCTGCGTTCCTTGCTATTCGCAGACGAGCAAGCATCGCTCAAGGCGTTGGCAGCCAAGGTTGGCGACCGGGCAAGCTTGGCGAGCAGCGTCGCCGGAGTACTGTCCGAAGCAGCCGCGATTCGTTCGCGCCATGATGACAGCATTACGCGCGTACTTGCGCCAATCGTCGAGACTTCGTTGCAGCAGTCGGTGCGCAAAAACCCGCAGCCGCTGGTGGACGCGCTGTATCCAATCATGGGTCCCGCGATCCGGCGCTCGATTTCCGAAGCGCTTGCCGACATGATGCAGAGGTTTAACGGTGCCGTGGAGCAGAGTCTCTCGCCACGCGCCTTAAAATGGCGCTTCGACGCCTGGCGCACCGGCCAATCCTACGCGACCGTGGTGCTGTTGAAGACCCTAGTCTATCGCGTCGAACAGGTATTCCTCATTCATCGCAAAACGGGTCTACTGCTGGGTCATGTACAGGCCGACCAGATCGTCGCGCAGGATCCGGACATGGTGTCCGGCATGCTCACCGCGATCCGGGATTTCGTCAGTGATTCGTTTCATGTCGCCGATGAAGACGGTGTGGATGCAATTCGCATCGGAAATCTCTCGGTACAGGTTCGCGTCGGACCCAAAGCAGTGCTTGCAGCTGTCGTCCGAGGCAGCGCCCCCGAAAGACTCCGCGTCCAGTTATCCGAGACTCTGGAGGGCATTCATCGCAGCCACGCGACGGCACTCAATCAATTTGCAGGGGACACCGCGCCCTTCGCTACTGTCGAGCGGTCGCTGCGCCCATGCCTATCCGCGCAGACGCGTGCCAAGCAGCCGCGCATGCCGTGGCGGGCGTACATGGTGCTGGGGCTGATCGCGCTCGTCGTGGGGTGGGCGGCAATTGCCCGCTACGAAACAGCCACCGGGTGGCATCAGATTCTCGATGAACTCAAACAAGAGCCCGGTCTCATCGTACTCGAATCCGGACAGGGTGGTGCCCGCACTATCCAGGGCTTGCGCGATCCCCTGGCGCGAAATCCACTCGAGATCATAGGCGCAGAACGTGTCCGCCAATACGGTATCGTCTGGGACTGGAAACCGTATCTCTCTATGGAAGCACCGTTCCTGCTTCGGCGCGCGCGTCAAGCCTTGAATCCGCCCAAGGAAATCACGCTGCGTCTAAATGGCGACGTACTGCAAGCTTCCGGCGTGGCACCCCCATCGTGGGTGCGCGAGGCGCGCAGTCGCGCTCCATTCATTCTTGGAATTCGAGCCTTCGATGACGGCTCCGTCGTGCTTACCGGTCAGGATAGCCTTGAACGCGCCCGTCAGATGCTGACCTCCGCGGCGCTATACTTCGAGCCAGGTTCGGACGTCCTCTCGGACGCAAGGCGCGCAAAACTCGATACGCTCTTGCCGAGCCTGATTGCGTTGCGTGATGGCACCGCTGCCCTGCAAGTTGGCTACTCGATTGAGATCGTCGGCAGAGCAGACACGCCTGGCACCACGGCCTTCAATCTTCACTTGAGCCAAAGTCGCGCCGATACCGTACGTCAGTACTTAATAGCGCGCGGCGTGCCCGCCGAGCACCTGCACGCGCGCGGTATTGGCGCGATCGAGCTCGCTTCTGCAACCTCACCGGCAAATGCAGAGCCAGCCGAACACAGAGATTCCCTGGATACCGAGCGTCGAGTCAATTTCGAGGTGATTCTCGATCAGAAAGAGCGACAGATGGACGCGACGCGATGATCCAAATGAAGCTGTGCATGGTTGGCTCCTTCGCTGTCGGCAAAAGCAGTCTTGTCAAGCGCTACGTACAAAGCATATTTACCGATAATTATCACACAACGGTGGGAGTGAAGGTCGATAAGAAGGATGTTGTGGTCGGTTCAGAGACTGTGCGCATGATGATCTGGGACCTTGCGGGCGAAGATGCATTTTCCCGTCTGCAAACCACCTTCTTGCGCGGCTCGGCCGGCTATCTTCTTGTGGCGGACGGTACTCGTGCGCACACGCTTGATGTCGCTCTCGAATTGCAACGCCAGATCGAGGCGGCGCTCGGGCAACTGCCGTTCGTGTTGGTGCTGAACAAAGACGATCTTGCGCCACAATGGGAGGTCGATCGCGGCCGCATCACGGCACTTGAGCGCGACGGAGTAAAAGTCTTTCGCAGCAGCGCTAAAAACGGCCACAGCGTGGAATCCATATTCGAGCACTTTGCATCGCTCGATAGCCTGGCGCACGCATCGTGAGCGTCCGGCAGCGAAGTTCCGCCGATCACCATGTAGTTGAGTCGGCGCATGCGTCCGAGCAAAGCAAGATGGAGGTATTGATGCTGGCCGGCGCCCTTGGCGCGATGGATCTGGTCGTTTTGAGTCCAGAATTCGACGGCAGTTTCCGACTCCTCTCGGAATCAGCCGATTGGTTTCGAGCGCTGACCAAGGAAGAGTTAAAGGCTGGCTCGCATATCCGACTCGAAGAAGTCTCGGATTATCTGGATAATTTTCTCGTGGACGCGCGAGCGTTCTGGGCGCGTGACCGGATCGGACGGTTGCGCTCCGGCCCCTGGGTAGAGAGTGCAGTGCGGGGTAGTGCGTGGCCATTCGAGGCACAGGCTCTCGTCAGGAACGGCGTGGCGTTCTTGGTGATTGAGCATTTGTCCGAGGCGTATGAGCAGCAAGTGAAATTGCTGCAAGTGGCACGCAATCACCTGCTCAACGAAGAAGTCTTGGAACGTGAGGTGCTGAAGCGTACCGCCGCGACTCGGCAGCGGGAGGAAGAGATCGCCATACGGTTGCTCGCCGCCGCCAGCATGCGTGATGCGGAAACCGGCAGCCATGTGCGCCGAATCGGCCTCTTTTCGGCTGCAATCGGTGCGGCCCTGGGCTGGCAGCCGTCACGTAGTGCGGATATCAAGATAGCTGCGCCGATGCACGATATCGGCAAGATTGGAATTCCCGATGGGATTTTGCTGAAGCCGGGTCGGTTGACCGACGATGAATACCGCACCATGCAGCAGCACACTGTAATTGGCGCTCGGATGCTCGGTGGCACCGACATTCCGCTGCTCAACATGGGCTGCGAGATTGCACTTTGCCATCATGAGAAATGGGACGGTAGCGGTTACCCCAACGGCCTACGAGGTGAAGATATTCCGATCGCCGCGCGTATCGTAGCTATCGTCGATGTCTTTGATGCGATGGTGCACCGACGCGTATACAAAGCGCCCATTCCAGAATTGGAAGTACTGGAGACGATGGCAGAGGCAGCCGGGAGTCACTTTGATCCTCGGCTGTTCGAGGTGTTTCGCAGCATCCTGCCCGCGATTCGCGAGATTTGCGGCACCGTGGAGGACTAGCCGGCCTGGATATGTGATGGAAGGGAGGCCCAAATGGGCCTCCCACAAGGCTCGATTTTTCAGGCGACGCGCGTGCTGGAGCTGGCGGCCTCCCCGGTGGATGCAATATCCGTCGCGCCGGTCCCTTTCAGAAGATCCTTGGCGCGCGAAATTTGCTCCGACGTATCGCAGTGAACTGAGAGCAGCGTCCCGCCGTCTTTGACCTGGCCCTCATAGCGCTTGGCTTCGTATTCGGGAATGCCCATTCCAATCAACGCTCCAACCAGACCGCCGACTGCCCCACCGACGCCCAAACCTGCTAAGCCCGCCATAATCGGACCGGCCGCAATCAAGGGACCGACACCGGGAATGGCCAGCGCACCGATTCCGGCGAGCACTCCGAGAGTACCGCCGACGACGCCGCCCGCGGTGACCCCGGCCGCCGTTCCCTCAGGCGCTTTGGTGTCTTTTTGATGCGCAAATTCTTTCGTGCTGCGATTGTCAGGCAACAGTACCGAAATGGCTGCGCTGTCGTATCCTGCCGCAATCAAACTATCCACTGCTCTTTCGGCGAGTTCGGCCGACTTATAAATGCCAAATACGGCGGTGTTTTTGCTGCTCATGGTGACTCCAGGAAGTTATAGAAGTGACGGGTTGTCCGCCGGTGTGCGTATGACATTACGCGGACCCGGAAAACACCGGAGTAGGACAATCACTCTAGAGTGGAGCGGCTTAAGCGCGTTGCGATGTCAGCGCCGCCGAGTCAAGCACCGGACCGAAAACCTTTGTTTGACCCCCGCAGCACTCGCGGCGCGCAATCCTCGGCCGAAGGCGCTTCCGCATTCAAGCGCGCCGCAATATTGGCAGACGACTTACGCATGGCGTCCGGACCGTTGCCGTAGAGCGCATCACAGGCGCTTTGCATGATGCGCCAATCCAAAGGCGAAATTCCCCGAACGACCTCCTTCTGGAATTGTCGCGCGGCGGTTGCCGAAGCCATCGCTGCAGCATTGAGGCCGATCGAAGGACTCAGCAATCGCGCAGTGCTGACGAGTGCAACGATCCGCCAAGCATCCGGCTGCGAGATCTGGTCTACCAATGCGCGGCTGACCAGACAAGCGACGTGCCCGACGACCGAGCGCTGACGAAACGCGAGCCGCTCCTGGCGATCGGCAAAGTAAAGCGCGAGGCCAGTTTCGACGATCAACACCGTAGCGCGCACCAGATCGTCATTGTCCTGGGAGAGACCCCTGGGCGCAGGCGCTATCCCCCGCGCTCGTAAGAAGCTTTCCAATGGGGCTCGGCGCAATCTTGCCTGCAGCGCCCCATCCCAGCGACGGGCCACCGCCTTGCTTGGATAAATAATTCCCATAAATGAATCCCGGACGCCGCGCACACGAGGAACACTTCGCCATCATTATGACGGCGTTGGAGTTCATAACTTAATGCGGGAAGGCGCCGAAGAATGCGAAGCGCGTCTTAAAAGCTGAGCGACCCTGCGTATCGAAGTTCGGAAATTAGGTTTCCGGGCCGGCTAGGAGGGGCAAGTCATCGTCCGCTGGCCGCGTAGGCGAGCGGCTACGTCACGATAGGGAGTAATGGCCTAGTGATGGCCGAGCCTGCGTGCAACCCTTGGCGCGCTTTTTATCACTCGCAAGTCGGACAGGCAATGGTTTCCGCTCGATGCGCAGCGGGGAGCCGATTTGCGTAGCGCAGTCGCATTAATTTAGGAGTTTTAGTCATGCCTACAAGAAAGAGTCGGGTCAAGGCGCCCCCGCGCGCATCCTCGAAAGACAAACGCCGAGCGCGCAGCGCCATGGCCGTGGGTACCACGGTGAGCGGGCCGTCGCATCCAACTGCGAGTACGACTGAACTCGCCGAGCACGCTAGCGAGCAACAGTCACTAGCCGAGGGCATGCCTTTTAACTCGGCAAAGCCATCCGAATTCGGCGCGTCTTCAACTTCCTTGCCCGCCGAAGGCGCACACCTCCCCATGCCCTCTCCGACCACCGGAGCGGGAACCTTGAGCGAAAAAAACGAGTCGCTCAAGACGGGGGCTGCCACCCTCGACACGCAATCATTGGACGGATCGCTTCAGAACAAGCGAGTCAACTCCGGAGGCCAACGGCTCACGACGAACCAAGGCGTCCCGCTTGCCGATAACCAAAACTCCTTGAAAGCCGGGCTGCGAGGCCCGACATTGCTCGAAGATTTTATACTTCGCGAAAAAATCACCCATTTCGATCATGAACGCATTCCCGAGCGCATCGTGCACGCCCGAGGCTCGGCCGCCCACGGATACTTCGAGGCCTACGAGGCTCTGCCCGATCTGACGCGAGCCGCTCCCTTTACGGAGGCCGGCAAGCGCACGCCGGTGTTCGTGCGCTTCTCGACCGTCGCGGGGGAACGTGGTTCGGCCGATACCGCGCGTGATGTGCGCGGCTTCGCAGTTAAGTTCTACACCGACGAAGGCAACTGGGACTTGGTCGGCAACAATATTCCCGTGTTCTTCATCCAGGATGCGATCAAGTTCCCTGACCTGATCCATGCGGCCAAGCCCGAGCCCCACAATCAAATGCCTCAGGCCGCAACCGCGCACGACACGTTCTGGGATTTTGTTTCATTGATGCCCGAGTCCACCCATATGTTGATGTGGATCATGTCGGACAGGGCTATTCCCAGAAGCTATCGCATGATGCAGGGCTTTGGCGTGCATACTTTTCGGTTGGTTAATGCCCAGGGCAAATCGACCTTTTGTAAGTTCCATTGGAAACCGCTGTCGGGGACTCACTCCTTGGTCTGGGACGAAGCAGTGAAAATCATGGGCGCCGACCCGGACTTTCACCGTCGCGACCTCTGGGAAGCGATCGAGTCTGGCCACTACCCGGAATGGGAACTGGGGGTGCAAGTATTTTCAGAAGCAACCGCCGAAAAATTCAGCTTCGACGTATTGGATTCCACCAAGTTGATTCCGGAAGAACTGATCGCCGTAAAACCGGTTGGACGGATGGTGCTCAACCGAAATCCCGACAACTTCTTCGCAGAAACCGAGCAAGTCGCCTTTTGCACCGCCCACATCGTGCCGGGCATCGACTTCAGCAATGACCCACTCCTGCACGGTCGCATTCATTCCTATATCGACACCCAGATTACACGCCTAGGCGGCCCTAATTTCCATGAAATTCCCATCAACGCGCCGATTGTGCCGGTGCACAACAACCAGCGCGACGGTCTTCATCGCCAAGCGATTGCTCGCGGCCGGATTGCGTATGAGCCCAATTCCTTGGGTGGCGGATGCCCCTTCCAGGCGGGCGCGGCAGGGTTCGCATCTTTTCCGAAGGCCATCGAACCGAACAATGCCCCGATCGACAAGGTTCGCGGCAAGCCGGAAAAGTTTGCGGAACACTATGCGCAAGCGAAACTATTCTTCGAGAGTCAGACCGATATTGAGAAAGCTCACATCAAGGGCGCTTTTCGTTTTGAGTTGAGCAAGCTCACGGTGCCTGCCATACGCGTGCGGGTAATCTCCTCGCTCCTTAACGTATCGAAGTCCCTGGCGAGCGAGTTGGCGAAGGATTTAGGCATTGAACTTCCCGACCCGATGCCGCGCGCCATGAAAAATGCGCCGAAGGCGGAAGTCAGTGCGTCGCCTGCACTTTCCCTCAAAGCACTCCCCGGCGATGGCAGCATTGCCACCCGCAAAATTGCGATTCTGCTCGCGGATGGCGTCGATGCCGGTCCGATTACGGATCTAATCGAGGCGCTCAGTGGTGCCGGTGCGGTCACACGTCTTCTCGGTAGCCGCTTAGGCACGGTCCGTAGCGAACAGGGTGAGCCGTTGGAAATTGATGCCACCCTTGAGAACTCACCCGCCGTCCTTTTCGATTCGATGGTACTGCCGGGCGGCAGAAAAGCGGTGGACGCATTGTGCCTCGATGGCCGCGCGCTGGAGTTCATCAAGGATCAATATCGCCACTGCAAGACCATATTGGCGCTCGGCGATTCATTGAGGATTCTAACCAAAGCGGGCATTCCTCTGGCGCTGCCCTCGGGCCAAGCCGATCCAGGACTTCTGATTGAGGGAAAAGATGGAAGCCACACCGATTCACAGACCTTTATCGCAGCCATGGGTCTTCATCGACACGTAGAGCGCGACTGTGACCCGCCGCTCGTCTGAACACCGGAGGTTCACGTTACTCGGGAACCGCAACTAATCTTCATGAGCCTTACCCGTCAACGGGATCTTCGCGACGGTGCCGCGGTGTGGACCACCTATGTGGTGCCAACTGTCACGGGCACGCGTCTGAAGCGCTCCATCAAAACCGAAATCGTCGTGGTGGGCGCAGGCATCAGCGGTGCCATGATTGCGCAGTCCCTTGCCGCATTGGGCAAGCGTCCCGTGATCATCGACCGGCGGCGCGCGGCCTTGCTAGGGTCGACGGCCGCGAGCACCGCCCTGCTGCAATTCGAGCTTGATACGCCGCTCACCCAATTGAGCCGTGAGATCGGTCCACGTCGCGCAGAGCGGGTCTGGCTCGCCTCGCGTAATGCAGTAAATGAGCTTCGCACTCGGTCGCATCGGCTGCGTATCCGCGCGCACTTCAAGAGCCGTCCCTCCCTGTACCTGGCAGGTAATGTCCTCGATGCAAAGGGCTTGCGGCGTGAAGTCGCACAGCGTCAACGGATCGGACTCGCAAGCGAATACCTTGATCGAAAGACGCTTTACCATCACTTTGGAATCAATCGCCCGGCGGCGCTTTTAAACCATGGCAATGCCGAGGCGAATCCGGTCGAATTGGCCGCGGGTTATCTCCGGCGAGCACTTAAGGACGGTGCGCGCTTTTACGCGCCCCATGACGTTGTGGACATCGACTGCAATGGGCGCGGCACGACGCTCACGACGCGGGAGGGAATTCACATACACGGCCGCCATGTCGTATTCTGCACCGGTTACGAGCTTGCGAAAATTGTGCCGCCAGGGCGCAACAAGATCCTCTCGACATGGGCCATAGCGACTCGGCCGCAGCCTCGTGCCATCTGGCCGCAAAAGGCGCTGATCTGGGAATCTTCAGAGCCTTATCTCTATCTTCGCGCGACCGAGGATGGTCGTGTCATATGCGGCGGCGAGGATGAGGAGTTTTCGGATACGGAGAAGCGCGACGCGCTCACGCCGCTCAAGACGCGGCGCATCGAGCACAAGCTTGAACGCCTCTTTCCTCACATCGATTCGCGCGCGGTTGTGTCGTGGACGGGAAGTTTCGGTGGCAGCCCCAATGGAATGCCAACGATCGGCGCGATCCCCGGATATCCGAGGTGTTATGCCGTGATGGGGTATGGCGGTAATGGCATCACTTTCTCAATGCTGTCGACCAAACTAATCACCGCGGCGATACTCGGCAAGGCGATACCCGAAGCAAAGCTGTTCGCGTTTAAATAAGCACTTCTTATTTAGCGGTTCTTCGATTGCTCCAGCAGGTACAGCGCGCGGTAGTCATACGTCGGGTAGAAATCCGTGCGATAGCCGCCCCAGGCTTTCTGTTCAATCAACTGATTTATGTCTCGAAGCTTTTCTGCTGCGAATCGCAACGTGACAACTTGGCCGATGCCCTGAGTACATACCAAGACACCACCTCGACGCCTGCGGGCGGAAAGCTCTTATACCAACCCGTTGACTTCAAATGTTCATTGATTTCCTCGAGCGTTTTACTCTCATCGTGCCGCAGGAAGATCGTAAGCATTTCCATGCCTGGTCCACCCGTCGGGGACGGGGCCGCACCGGGGGACAACTCCTCCCTAGCGGCAAAAGCTGGTTTAACTAACAGAAAGCTCGTCAGCAACTGCCACAAGGTTCGTCGGGTTAACATGCGCAATCTCGCTCGTCTCGTGACTCGATTGGACGGCATTTGTAGCCCGACCGCGCCGACGCCGCTAGCGGAGGACCACTGTACACGCGCTAGAAAGCCGCTATGGAGCGCGGTTTAGAAATGCGTCAATGATTGGGTTTAACCACTCGGATCTTCCCGAAAACGTAGCGTGGTCCGTTCCGGGCAACACGCATAATTGAGCATCCGGGAGTGCATGAAATATTTGCAGGGTGTGCTCGAGAGTGATTGCATCGCGATCACCAGAGATCAGCAGCACAGGCTTTGAGATTTTGGCTAGCAGCCCAAGGTTCAGTTCGTTTTCGGTCGGCGACGTGAACCACAGATGCGCGAGTTTTTCATCGATCGTCTTCGGCTTCGGGATCTGGGTCGCGCGCAACTCCTCCAGGTCCTCGGGTCTTAACCCTTCGGGTGCGATGTTAACGCCGCTGATGACGACTCGTCGAACCAACTCAGGATGTCGAACCGCCAGCATCAGGGCCAAGATGCCTCCGTCGCTGAATCCCACTACATCAACGTTCCTAAGCTTCAACACCTTCAGCAGCTCAGCAGTGTCCTCCATCATCGCCGTGTAGCTCAATGGCCCGGGTACATCAGGCGTGCGTCCTTGGCCTACCTGATCAGGCGCCACAATAAAATGATGTTCGGAAAATACATCCAGCTGCCGGACAAACGAGTGCTCACCCGAATCGCCACCACCGTGCAAGAAGACGAGCGTCGGTCCATCGCCGCGCACGGCGTAGTAGATTCGATGACCGTGGATCTTGGCCCTATGCCACTGGGTTGACTGATCCGCCTTGCGAGGTGTGTCCGCGCGTGCGCAAGTCAGACCGAGTGCCAGCAACACCAACATTGCGCCAAGGCCTATTCTTTGTCCGGCCGGGCGGTGCGCCCCGCTAGCGCTACGCTCTACCTGCTTCTCACTTAGGCTGCACGATCTGATCATCATTCCGGCCCCAAGGCTCCCCTAAAGCCATTCCCGCCAGTGCAGCCTGGCATGCTGCCAACCCTTGACCTAACGCCATGCCCTGCCACAGTACATCGTCCGAGTGAAATGCGGCGCGGATCATCGATTTAATTGACTTCGCAACGGGTGAACCGAGATTGCCATGAGCGTGTAACCATGCGTCGGCCCTGAGCGCGAGGGCCACTTCATTGATAGGGCGAATACCACATTCGAGACCCACCACATCGACTGCAGCATTTGGCACGAGCGTCGGCAACACGCTCAGGCTATCGCCTTTGATTTCCGCTGAAACTGACCCATCGCCATAAAGCGATTTCGCCGCAGCGCCAATCCAAGCGCGAGTGCGCGCAAATGCCGGGTCTGCAACGGGACGGCCAACAATGGGCTCCGCATAGCCAAAAGGCCCCAATCCCGTATGAAAGTCGATGATACATACTCTCTTCGCGGACTTAAGTCTGGATTCGATTATTTGGGTCAGGGTTTTTCGCGACCAACTGGGCGCGACGCCGCCGAAGAAGAGACCTTGCGAGTGTAACCATTGACCGCCGGAAACCGCTTGCTGAAACGCCGCAAACCCATGGCGCCCAATCCACGCGTTGAGCCTTGAACCTGTTGCCGTCTGAGTCTGCGCCGACCAGTCTGCGGGACAAAGATCGGCAGATAATTCTTCGTATAACGCGTTTTCAGGCAGCGGCTGATCGAAGTTGATCCAATTTCGATTGATGTCGATGTTCTCCTCGTTAGTGCGCCGCAAATGGGCAAACCCATAAGGATTGATCGCATGTACCTGCAGCACCGCGGTATCTTTGGGTAGGGGCGTCGTCTTCGCACGCCGCAGCCACTCAATTTGCGTAGCGGAGCCAAAAAAGCCCTCGACACCGTGTACGCCGGAGATGGTTGTCAGCACGCGCGATGCGTCAGCTGCACCCAACCACGCTACGTCAGTTGCAAGCTCACCGCCGTCGGGACCCCTAAATCCAAGCACAAGAGAATTTGTAACCGCGCCCGCCTCCCGCGCGGCCTCCAGAAATTTCTCTCGGGCTTCTGCGTAACTGTCGCTATAGCAACCGTTCAAATAGATTTCCTTTTCGTCGGTCGCGCCATTCGAGTTTCATACCCTCGCCCAACATCGGTGAGTCAGGCGCGTAGGGCCGACTCGACTCCCCATATTAAAGAGTGCCGCTCCAGCTTTTGGTGAGTCAGGATTGTCGTTGCAACGTTGGCATGACTTCCCGGGCGAACAGCCGCACCGAAATAGCGGCCTCCTCGAAGCGCATGGTACCGAAGATCATATGGCACGCAATATAATTCACTCCGGTTTCGCGCGCGAGTTCCTCAAAGTAGTGAAGCACCGTCTTGGGCGAACCGGCGATGCCATGACCGATCGCGGCGAGCTCGTCAAAACGCCGCGAGTAAGCCGCCGCGAGCGGAAAATCGACAGCCGATCTTTGAAAAAGAAATTCCAGCGACTCGCGTCACGGCCGATAGGCCTCGTCCGCGATGCGTCGCGCCTGTCCGTCTGTTTCCGCAACCACAATGTGCCGCGATATGCCGATCATCGGCAGATTACCGCTGTCGCGGCCCAAGGAACCGCATCGGCGTTCGGTGCGCCGTACCAGAGCGGTGGATGCGGGCGCTGGACTGGCTTTGCGACTGTAACGTAATCCTTGAATTGATAGAACCGGCCCTCGAAATTCAGCACCTCAGTTTCGCAGGCCTGCATTAGGACCGCGAATGCCTCGTGATACATCGCCTGTGCCGTCGCCGGATCAATCCCATAGCGCTGATGCTCGAGCAGTGCGCCACCGCAGCGAGAAACACGTTCGGAGACGGCGCCATTCCGAGCCGTGTCGAATGATGCTCAGCGACATGGTAGGCGTAATAGCCCTCGGCCTCGAGTACGCCGATGAGCCTTAGTCGACCCTCGAGCTGCTCGCCGAGCGATGTCCCATTGTGATCAAGATGATCGAAAACGGCGAACTGAAGCATTTTGGTTCCCTACGACGCGCTTGTTAGCGTTGAACGCCCTTTTCATCGATTTCAGCATCAAATGCCGCCTCCAGTCTCTCGAGTACTTCATTCTGAAGCGCGGACTCCGCCACCGCTCTCTTGTCCCTAAATGCAAAACACAGCGCGATCCATCGAGAAGGATCTAGGAAGCGATAAGCAGGGCTTACTCGGGTAAATGAAGCCAATGCCAAGTAGAGCGCAGCATTTGGCGCTCGATGACTTACACCTCCGCGAAAGGCTGCAGCCGCCGCGCCGGCGTACTTGCGGCCCATGGTCTGCAAATCACTTATCGTGCCGGAACCATGACCGAAGGTTTCCACGTCTCGCCAGATTGTTTGACCAATCAACTCGCGCTCGAACCCGTAATGCATCAGTACTCGGACCAACGCTCGGGCCTGTGCCCGAACAAAATCATCGGAAGTAGATTCATCCTCCGGCCGGTTTATTCGTACAGCCACGCGTGCCGGGGCTGCGAATCCAAGATCATCTTGAGTAGCCATAATTTGGTCTCCAGAAATGCAAAAACCCCACGAAGTTCCGGTTCTGCCGGCACTCGAGGGGTTGACTTCCGAGACCGACGCTTTAGCAGAATTTATGAGTCGCCCTGCAAGTAGTCTGTAAATCAGCGACGAGCCAAAGATACCACTTCTTCGTCTGACGGGCGAGTGAATCTCAAAAGGTGCAAACGGCAATGAAGGCGAGCGAGGAAAAGAACTTTGGGGAGAGAAGAAGGAGGTCTCGGCGCGGCTCGTTAGCTCGCCGTGCCGTTCAGACGCCGGTCAGTCAAAGGTGTGACTTCGACCGGACCTCTCATCCATGGGCTTGTGCGATTTCAGGACGACCGGCCTTGCTTCTGTGGCAGCGCCCAGGGACGGAATTCACCCGCGATTCGGAAAACAGATGCGCTCCACCTGTGTGCGTACCTGCTATCAGCTGGATGCTAAACGTTACTACTGCTGAACGAAAATGCAAGACTGGGCTTGGGCCGTCCGTTCCCCGGCGCCTTACAATCATAAGTCCGCCAATTGCGGCAGGAATTCAACCCAACTTAGACTGGCCGGATCACGAGCCACGCATGTACGATTCCGACAATCGACAGCAGCAACAATCCGAGTAACGCGACTCCAGCAATAAGAAAACCCGCACTGCGCTTGGCCGGATCCGCCATATAGCCTGAAGAATACAAGACACGTCCTACCAGCCAGACGAATCCGAGTCCAGGCGCCAAATATCCCGATAGCACTGGATAAACGGTCGCAAGCCAGAGAAGCGGCAGAAATAGCACGGACTGCTCGAGAGTATTCATCTGCACGCGGAACGCCCGCTCGAACTCGGGAGCGCCGGTCACTGCCGGGGCATGCACGCCGTGTTTCCCGCGCATACGGCCCACGAGCATCATCGTGTAGATACCGAGAAGTACAGCGAGTACCGTCACCACCGCGCTCAACAATGTGCCTGCTGTTGCCATCATGAGATTCATCTCTCCTAGCTGAACTTCCGAAGGGTTCCTCGAAAGGCCTCCCAAAGGGATTCCCGAAGGGATCGCGGCACCCGGTGGCCCCATCATACTCGAACAGCTGCTACGAGTGGATCGCAGCAGCCTTGACGAACAAGTGCCCGCCCCGTTTGACGGCTCTGAGCGGCCGCTCGCCCTCGTACTAGTCCCGCTTAACCCAGGCTCGTTGAGTTAAACGGAATTCGCTGCGAAGCTCTCTAACCTGATTGATTGAGGCACAGAGTGTGAACCGAAAGAACTGCATTAGGGGTGTACCTTGACGATCCTCATCCAAATCGCGACAGCGCTCGTAATTGGCGCCTATGTTGTCCTATCGAAAGATGCGCAGCCTAAGGTCCCGGACCAATGATAATCACACTCCGTGCGGTCGGCCACCAGCAATGTCCATCCCCGCGTCACCACGCCCCTTGCTTTTGACCGAACCACCAAACCAGCCCAACTCCGACTGTGGGTTGAGAGGATTTGTACACGCCGATGGTGTCTGAGTAAAAATAATGGCGATTCGATTGATCGTCTCGCAATTCGCCTCGCACGAGAAACCCATGCACGGGGCGGTAGTCCAGCGTGAATGTTTCTTCCTTTAGATACTGGCTCGTACCGCTGAACAAAGCACCGACATCTTCAAGATACTCAACGCGACCTGCGATGGCGATCGCGTTGGAGAGTTGCAGGCCCGCGTACAGCGCGCCGCCATCGACATGTTTTGGTTGGGAATAAGAATAAAGGCGCTCCTGCACGTAGTCCGCCTCCGCTGCGAGGATGAGAGCCTTCGTCAACTGCCAGGAAAGATAGGTATCAGTTATCTCGAGCTTCCCATTAGGCGGGTTGGTAATGGGCACAAAGTATGTCCCCTGTTGATTCGGCAAGTTTGGCATCGTGGGCGAACTTTGCAGATACATCACATCGGGATGTTCCTGCCCCTGGTAGAAATTGAGCGTCCAGCTGATCGATGGGCTCGGCGTGTATATAATTCCTAGCAGCTGATCCTTGTAGTTATTAAATGCCTCCGTTTGATCAGTCCCATTGACCACCCACGCGTTGACGGCCCAATTGTCATTGATCGCGAGCTTAGTGCGAATCCCCATGTGGTAGAAAGGCAGGTAATCAAACCAAAATGAGCGCGAATAATTGAGCTGATCCTGTGTGTAATTGCCCTCAATTCCTAACGAGCTTGCGAACTTCCCAAAATCAACGGTCAAGCCCGCGGCCACGGGAAAGACGTAAGTTCCGTAGGCTTGAAAAATATTTCGATACACTTCGGGTCGCAGCTCATTGGCTGGGTTTCCCTGCAAGGTTGAGGTTGCTTGGCCAAACTGCAGATCCAGACGCAGGCCCAGCCGTTGGCCGGCGCTAGGATCCGCTGCGCGTTCGATCACCAGATCTGCTTGATTCAAACTAAAGCTGTCGCTGCTCACATCATAAGCGCGCAGCTCATTCACACGACCGACGGGAGAATTGAGGTTGTATTCGTAGTAGCCATCGAACAGTGCATTGATAGTCATGCCTCCAGGTAAGTACGCGACGGCCACTGGAGCCGCCGGCGTCGCGGGTACCGGGGAGACTGGCGCCGCCGCTGGCGGTACCTCCGCAGTTTTTGCGCCTGTGATGGCGGGATTCCCGGAGGTCAGTTGCTCCTGCAGTTGGCGGACCAATGCTTTGAGTTCCGCGACTTCTTGACTGAGCGCAGAGACCTTTTGTTCGAGGGTCCGCGAATCAGCAGTGGACTCAACCGCGCTAGGAGGTGTCTTGTCGCTCTGTGCCCGCGCGGCGCCGGTTCCCATGAATACCATCGCAGCGACTAGGGGCGCAAAAGCGATCCGCTGGATGAAGGTGATGACGTGGGAACAGTGCGTTCCCTCTCGATAAAAAATGATTGTCATTATTCCCTCCTGCAATGCCTAGGGCTTTCTACCCATGGCGCAAAACAAATCACCCGCGAGATGTTCAATTTCGTCGCAGGGCTTTCGGAGCCCCCGCCCGACGCGGAAGTGCTGGCCTACCACGGCGTACGTAGCTCAGGCACCCGAGCCGGCACAGAAATTAGGCTTCAGCCGTCTCCGGCCCTTGAGCGATCACGGCGGAAGATTCAGTTTCCGGAGCATCGCGACATACCGCGGATCAGATCGCAGCGACGCGAGCACCAAGTCGATTTTGATCGCGGTAAGCCCGCCATCCCGCTGACGATAGGCCCGCTCTAGCCACTCGAAGGCCTTGTCTTTCTGGCCCCGCCACGCGTAGATCTCAGCGATTTGATAGGCGGCATCTTCAGCCGCCGTGGCGATGACTCTGTCGAGTGCTTGCTGGGAGGACTCAGCGTCCCCGAGCGTGTGCTCGGCCATCGCTACGCCGGTGTCGCGAAAAACGGCGAAGGAGTTGTTCTGAAACGTCGCCAGCGCGTCCTGGGCCTTTCCGTCGAAGAGCTGTAGACATGCGAGTTGGAAGCTCGATGAATTGTCCGTGGGTCGAATCGCCAGCGCGCGATGGACAGCATCATAGGCCGCCGCGTAATTCCGGGATGCCACGAGTGCATCGACGAGGCCTGCCCAGGTGCTTGCGTCTAGAGGATCCTGTTCGATCCCTTTTTCCAGCAAAGCTGCGGCTTCCTCCGTGCGGCCGACTTGATTTAACATCGATGCATAACGGCGAAATACTCGGCTGTCGGTCGGATCGAGCGCCAGCGCTTGCTTAAAGTCGGCCTCCGCCCCGCCCCAGTCGTAACGCAAGTTGTACCTGAGGTAGCCTCGGACCGCATAGCCGCTTGCCCGATGTTGATCGACGTCGATCGCCTTCTGCGCTGCCTGCTCGGCCGATGCCTCAAGCGCGAGGTTGCCAGTATTATCTCCCAAGTAATACTGCGCCATGGCGAGTTCCGCATAGGCATCGGCATAGCGCGGATCGAGGTTGATGGCCTTCTGATAAGCCTCGATGGCCTGACGGTAGCCGGCTTCTGTCGATTGGATATATGCCGATTGGATATAAAGGCTACGACCAAGCAGATAGGCGTTGTAGGCCTCCGAGTTCGTCGTCCCATGCGCCCCGACAGCAGTTTGTCCGCCCGCGAGCTTGAGCTTCAGGGCTAAGACCACGGCGGCGGCGATCTCGTCTTGGATCGTGAATACGTCCTTGAACTCCCGATCGAAAGTTTCTGACCAAAGCGGTTGCCCCGAGTCGGCACGGATAAGTTGGGTTGAAATCCGCAGATGATTGCCGGAGCGGCGAACGCTGCCTTCGAGGACGTTCGCCACGTTGAGCTTCGAGGCAATCGTCGGAATGTCGTCGGACTTGCCCTTGAAGGAAAACGACGAAGTTCGCGCGATGACCTTTAAGCCGGGGGTGTTGCCAAGCTGCTCGATGAGTTCTTCCGCGAGCCCGTCGGAGAAATACTCCTGGTCCCTCTTTTCGCTCATGTCAGCAAACGGCATGACCGCGATCGACTTGTCACTGACAACGACACTGGTGGCAAGCAACTTCCCTGCAAGGCGCTGCCATGCCGTGTCTCCCCAGAAGTATGCCGCAGCTAACGCTAGGACGACCACGAAAGCCCCCGCCACAACCCAAACTCGTCGCAGCCTTGCAGTCTTGGGCTGCATAACGGCCGCTTCCGATGCAGCGGCGGGCACGGAGCCGCGCTGCGCGGAGGCAATAAGCCGATAGCCCTTGCGTGGCACCGTCACTATATAGCTGGGCTTGGCATCGACATCGCCCAATATCTTGCGCAATTGCGACACCGCTTCATAAACCGACGCGGATCCCACGACTACTCCGGCCCACACCTCGGTGAGCAGTCGATCGATGCTCACGACCTCTCCGGCAGAGTTCGCCAAGCACAGCAGCAGCCGCATCGCCCGCGGCTCGAGTTTTTGAGTCTCGCTGCCCCGCGAAATGCTATCGAGCGCCGGGTGTACCCTCCACTCCCCGATCTGCACTACGCTGCTGGATTCCTGAGCCGGCATCCCAACGACCCTCCTGAACACGAGTATATGCCCTGCACTATCGCGCGCTGGCTGTTCAGTGGCGCGACACATGTTTCGGACCAGCCGCCCGCGGCTGTCGTGCCCCGCATGAGCCAGGGGGTGACGCGCGGGGCAGCGTTTCCCGCGGCGTCCAGGGACGGATTCACGGCGTGCCTGGACATGACTATGCGATCACCACTTCCGGCGAATTCATCTTCTTCGAGAACGTCCGAAGCTCCGGTGCGTCGACCCATTGCGAGTTCGACAGGAAATACTCGAGCTACGGATTCAAGGCCGCGGCATCGATTCGAAACGCGATGATCGACTTACGGTTAGACGCGGAACGACCGACAAATCGCATCGGCGGTTTCAGAATCCTGCAGGGCATAGCTGATAAAGACAGGTGCGGCGGGCCCGACTGTTGAGCTACCGTCTCTGAGGATTTTCCTACCCCCTCATCCCCCGCCATGACAGGGAAAACAAATTACGCTCCAGCAAAGGTCCTATTAGCTGCCGGATTGCTGCGCCGGCTGTTGCATCGCCTCGACCTGTTCTGCCGTAAAGCACTGCCTGTCCTTTTGGAAGCGAGAGCCCGTGACAACATTCGATCGGCAATAGACCACCTGGCCGTCCTTTTTGATCACATCGAGATTAAGTTTCTTTGCTGCGGCCGCTACACGCCGAGCCTCGACATCACCGCTGGGCGCGGCTGCCGCCGCAGAGTGGGGCGGCGGCGGCGGATTGTTATGCTGAGTTGCGCAGCCAGAGACAATCATTGCGGTCGTCAGGCATAAACTGCGAAAGATGGTGGACCTGGCGACCGTGGACCCCTGCAACACCGAATCAGCACCAACAACCTCGTGCGAATCAAACAATGACATAGCCATCCCTCGGAAAATATTGTGCGCCCAGGATAAGTGATTCGAGCAGTCTTGCATACACGACGACGATTACGCGACGCGGCCGACCGGTCGCGGCGCTCGTGCCCCTCTCTCAATATCAAAAAGGCCACAAGCAGCAGTCGCTGCTAACCCTCGAGGGTGACGCCCGCGGCCACTGGGGCAAGAACAGCACCGGCACTCTGATGAGTACAGGCAGCCAGTGCCATTGCCGTGAACGCCGACGCCTTGATTACATACGATCGCGATTTCTCGCGCCTTCGATCCCTTCGCGCATTGCCTTAGGGAAGGGGCATTCCGTATTATGCCTTGTCGCTCTCTTCTGTAGCCGCAGGTCGCTCGACAACCCCCATCGGGTGCTCGTCCAGATCGCCAATCTCCGTGGTTCGCTCGAGTTCGGCGGGTCTTGCGACAGGATTGAAGCCACCTGACTGCCTACGCCACAATTCGGAATAGAGGCCGCCCTGCCTCAGAAGCTCGTCGTGTGATCCATCGGCGACAATCGATCCTCGATCCAACACGATGAGCCGATCCATGTCCATGACCGTGCTCAGGCGATGAGCAATGGCAATCACCGTTTTGCCGGCCATTGCTTCGCGCATGGCTGCTTGAATGATGTGCTCGCTGTGACTGTCGAGTGCACTGGTTGCTTCATCCAGGAGCAGAATCGGTGCATCCTTGAGAATCGCCCGAGCGATCGCGATGCGCTGCCGCTGCCCACCGGATAGCTTGATGCCGCGCTCGCCCACCAGGGTGTTGTAGCCGTGATCGAGCTCTACGATAAACTCGTGTGCGTGTGCCCGCCGCGCTGCCAACTCGACTTCGTCATCGGTCGCGCCCGGTCTGCCGTACCGGATGTTCTCGCGAAGGCCACGATGAAATAGGTTCGTGTCTTGTGGTATGAGCGCTATGGACCGTCGGAGGCTCTCCTGCGTCACCTCACGAATGTCCTGGTCGTCGATGCGAATGGCGCCTTGGTCCACATCGTGCATGCGCAGCAACAGGCCCATGAGAGTCGTTTTACCCGCACCGCTCGGTCCAACGAGTCCGACGCGCTGCCCGGCAGGGATCGTAAGCTCAAAGGCTTTAACGACATTGCGAGCATGCTTCGCTCTGTCCTTGGAGGGGGCGTCGTACGCGAAAGCGACGCCCTCGAAACGAATGATGCCGCGCGTCACCGTCAGCTCTGGTGCGCCGGGCCTGTCCACAATCGTGGCCGGCACGATCAGCGTCGCGATGCTCTCTCGAGCTGAGCCTAGCTGGTCATAGAACTCAGGAATTCGCTGTCCGATGTTGTAGGCCGTCTGCAGCAGGGAACTCGTGAGTGCCGTGATCATGACAAAGTCACCCGCGCCGATCAGGCGGTGCACCCAGGCGTAGAGAGCACCGCCGACGAAGACTATCCACATCGCGATATCCATGACGTATTGGACGGAACGTAGCCGAATGACTGCGCGATAAGAGGCGCGGCGGCGATCGCGCTCCTCGCCTGTGTAGCGCTTGAGCTCCTCGTCTTCGAGCGATTGGTTGGCGAAGAAGAAGACGTTTCGGATGTTGGTGAGGACATCGACCACGCGACCTGTGACTGCCGCCCTGGCCTCATTGTTTGCGATGGCGCGACGAGTGCATTCACGACCGACGAACAGGCTAACTGTAAAGTACGCGGCTACTGCAGCAAAGGCGGCGGCGGAGAACAAGGGACTCGCGATATAGAAGTACGCTGCGACAAAAACGAAAAAACATGCCCCGGGAATGAAGTCGAACACCGTCATGTCGAACAGCGCGAGCACCTGGTCGGGTAGGAGCACTGTCCGATGCGCAATCTTTCCGGAAAGCGTGTTCTCGAAATAGGCACTCGAGAGGCGTTGCGCGTACGCGAAGACTTCCTCCTTAATTCGAACCAACATGGGAGAACGAGTGTGGTAGGAGCTGAACCACATGCCGCCGTCCATCACGAAGCGTGCGACCACCAGGGCGACGAACAGCATAAACGGACTGAGGAGCGTGCTCGCTTCGGCCGCAGGATCGTGCATTGCCAGGACGGTGTCCGTCAGACGTTTCGTGGCATAGGCAATCGAGGCGAACACCGCGCGGCCAAGGATTGAGAAGACCAGGAGTCCAACGCAACCCCATATGAACTGACGGAAAAAGTGCAGCGCGAACGGCCACAGCCGGTTGGGCAAGGTCGAGGCATTCATACTACTCGTCGACAGCAGCGTAGGACGCACAGTTCCCATACACTCCTTTATATACAGAATTCGGGTTCCTGTCCTCGTCTGGCCAGGGCCAGTCAGGCACACGGCTCAATCGAAGTCGCAATCTCATCGGTGCGACGCAAGCGAAGAACTTGCTAACAATTCGCCATCGATTAAAGAAAACTAAATCGATCTGAAGATTGTGTGTTGTTCCGACTGCGCGTCTGGAAGCATCCGAACCTCAAGTGAATAATGGCATGGTCGGGCTCCATGACAAGCTATCAAACTGCGAGGTTTTCGTGAGGGATTCCCGGCGAGTGCGCCGCGACCGACATTGTGCAGTCAGTTTCAGGAGTGGGTGCCCGGTGCCGCTGTGATCTTCGCGATCGGTGTACTCACCTCCACGATGATGCCACCATCTGCAGGGTGCCCTACGTTGACGATACCGCCCAACGCTCGGATTCTGTGACGAATTGATTCAAGTGTTAGGCTGCCCAAGTTTTGGGGTTCATCGACGAGCTTCGCGCCGTCTCCGCTCACCCGAATCGAAAGGGCGTTTTCGTCAATTGTTCCTACGAGTTCGATCGCTGTTACGGCGTCGCGTTCAAGTCCAATAACCAATGCTTCCTGGGCGCTACGGAACAACGCGATCGAAGCGCGCGTCGTCAGGCGAGGCTCCACGCTGGGAAGATTGTCGATGCATCTAATCTTGTTCCTGGCGCACGCGTTTCTTAGCTGCCAGCGCAACG
>Ga0302324_100006591_pt1 | contig 24959 bp, 19 predicted proteins | sample Palsa_T0_1_FD_201949 | JGI IMG/M metagenome (GOLD analysis project Ga0302324, IMG submission 201949) | Peat permafrost microbial communities from Stordalen Mire near Abisko, Sweden - Palsa_T0_1 | ecosystem: Environmental > Terrestrial > Soil > Palsa > Peat permafrost | place: Sweden: Abisko... | reverse complement strand
AGCCGAAGGCGGCCTGTTAATCCGGGTCTTCGCCAGCGCCCACCCCCCGCATGAAGCTCCTGTATGTCATCCCGAGCCTGGAGCCGGCAGCCGGGGGCACCGCGGAGATGGTGAAGATCATCGGAAAGTCCCAGCAGGACTTGGGACATCAGGTTGAAGTATTGTCGCTGGACGTGCCCGGCTCGCCGTGGCTTATCCAGTCCCCGCTCAAGGTTCACGCTCTCGGGAAGGGTCTTCTCTTTTATGGATACAACCCGAAAATGCGCGAGTGGCTGCTCGCCCACGCCTCGGAGTACGACGCAATCATCATCAACGGCTTGTGGCAATACACGAGTTTTGGAACATGGAGCGCGTTGCGCAAGAAGCGCCTGTCCTATTTCGTCTTCACTCACGGCATGCTCGATCCCTGGTTCAAGGAGACCTATCCCCTCAAACACCTCAAGAAGTGGTTGTATTGGCCGTGGACGGATTACCGGGTGCTTCGCGACGCGCGCGCCGTTTTTTTCACGAGCGAACAGGAGCGGCTGCTTGCAAGGCGCTCGTTCTGGCTTTACCGATGCGTCGAAAAGGTTGTCTCGCTCGGGACCTTGCCGCCGCCCGGCGACCGCGTCCTTCAAAGGGAACTTTTCTTTCAACAATTTCCGAATTTGAAGGCAAAACGCATCATCCTCTTCCTTGGCCGCGTCCACGAGAAGAAGGGGTGCGACCTGCTCATTCAAGCTTTCGCCAGCCTTCTTTCGGAACCCGCCTGCGCGAACCGGGAGGAGATCCATCTCGTCATTGCCGGGCCTTGCGCGTCCGCGGCCTATCTGGAAGAGCTTCAACAACTCGCCGCGCGAACGTGTCCCGCATCCTCCGTCACCTGGACCGGTCTCCTTTCCGGGGATGTCAAATGGGGCGCGCTCCACGCCGCGGAGATTTTCGCTCTTCCGTCTCACAACGAGAACTTCGGGATTTCCGTATCGGAATCGATTTCGTGCGGAGTGCCCGTGCTCATTTCCAACAAGGTGAACATTTTCGAGGAGATCGAACGCGACGGAGCGGGCCTGGTTGAAAATGACGACCTGGAAGGCGCGCGGCGTCTGCTGTCGCGCTGGTTTTCCATGCCGGCCGAAAAACAGCAGGCGATGAAGGAAGCTTCGGAGCGGTGCTTTCTCTCGCGCTTCGAAGCGCACGGCGCGGCGCGGCGGGTGATCGACATGATCGCGGCGTCATGAAGAAGAGGAAGCTGGCGTGGTTTGCCTTGATCGCGTGCGCGGGTCTTGCATCGGTGGAAGTGGCTGCGCGAGTCAGCGGCATCGCCGACGTCCCTCTCTATAATGTGGATAACGAGATCGGTTACATCCCGAAGCCGAACCAGTCGGGCGCGTTCCTGAACAGGAACGATTGGGTTTTCAATGAGCGCAGCATGGGCGCGCGTTCTTTTGCGCCGGACGGTCGCACGAACATCCTCCTGCTGGGCGACAGCATCGTTTATGGCGGGGATGCCTACCGGCAGCGCGAGAAGCTGGGGCCGTGCCTGGAAAGGGGCCTGCAAGGCAATTACGCCGTCTGGCCGGTGGGCGCGGGCCACTGGGGCGCCCTGAATGAGATAACCTACCTCCAGCGCAACGCCGATCTTCTCGACCGGATGAACACGTTGGTCTGGGTGCTCATCTCCGTCGATTTCGAACGCAGAGTGCAGTCCTGGTCCGCCTTGATCCATCCGCAAAAGCCGCCGCTGCTGGCGAGCGCTTTCGGTTTGCGGCGCTTCATCCTTCCGGGGCTGCACCTCATCCCGGATCCGGCGTGGGTGCCGGCGCCACAAGAGCAGCACGTCGCAATCGACGCGCAGTTGCCCGTCTTCGACAAATACGTGGCGTCTCTCAAGGCAACGCATCCGGCACTCCGCATGCTCTTGGTGTTGTATCCAAATGCGTACGAGTTCACTCATCCCGAAGACGTCCCCGCTCAAACCATCACGCGCGAACTGCGCGGGATCTCCACTCGCCTCGGCATCGATTTCCTGCGGGTCGCGGAGGACTCCCGCTGGCAAATTGCCAACTACCGCGATTCCATCCATCCCACGGTCGAGGGGAATGTTGCCCTGGCCGCCCTGCTCAAGGAGTGGCTGGAATCCGCGCCTCCCGCAAGGGCGGGCGGCTGACGCGCGGCTGGCTCCCTGTTCATTTTCTCCTTTTTTATTCTCCGTGCCTCTACATATTATCATCTAACTTGGCACCCTTCCGGAAAGCATGAACGTCGAAAGCATGAACGTTATAAGGAAAAAGCTGGACGAGCCTTCCCTGCCGGCTCGCGGGTCCACGCGCGTACGGAACGATCTGTTCGATTCCAATTGCGGCTCGGTCCGCGGCAAGCCCCCCTGGTTCGAAGCCTTTTGGTATTTTGTGAAATGCATTTTCTTCCTGAATCCGCTGCCGTGGCCGGCCTCTCTCAAGCGCGGCGTGCTCCGGCTTTTCGGGGCGGACATCGGCCGCGGCGTCAATATCAAGCCGCGAGTAAACATTCACCTCCCCTGGAAATTGAGCATCGGCGATCACTCGTGGATCGGCGAAGAGGTCTTCATCTTGAACTTCGAACCCGTTGTCATCGGGTCTCACACTTGTATCTCGCAGAGGTCGTTCATCTGCACCGGCAATCACGACTATTCGAGCGCCGACTTCTCTTATCGCAATGCGCCCATCACCATACGGGACGGCGCATGGATTGGCGCACAATGCTTTGTCGCCGCCGGCGTCTGTGTCGGAACCGAGGCTGTCGCCCTGGCCGGCTCCGTTGTCACAAAGGATCTGCCGGACGCCATGGTCTGCTCGGGCAACCCGTGCGTTCCGGTAAGGCATCGTTGGAAAGATTGAATATGAAGCGCGCACCGGCCATGTTTCACCCCCGCTTGTTCGCGGCATTTGCCTTTGTCGTGCTGGCTGGCATTCCCGCCCGCGCCCAGGATGGAGGCAAGTCTCCCGTCGAGATCCCCGCCACGGCGGTCGCTCGCGACAGCGCGGTGACCGGGCTGCGGATGGAGTTTTATCCGTTTAATCCCGACCTTCCCAAAGGCCTCGATTCACTCGATGAGGCCATCGCTTTCATTTCCGCGAGCCAGCCGCAGACGGCCATGCTGCTGGATCTCCCCGCCATCGATTTCCCGAAGGGAGAGAGAACCGTTCCGGACATCGCCATTTCACTGGGAGATTACTTTTTCGGAGCCGAAGCGTTTGCCACGCTCAAGGCGAGCGGCCTTTCCATACCGCCCCGGATGTCCAGTCCCATCGGGCCGCGTTCGGTTTTCGTTCTGCGGGGGTTCATCGATGTCAAAAAACCGGGCACTTACAAACTCAGGGCGCCGGTGGATGATGGGGCCGAGGTAAAAATCGGCGGCCGGGTCGTCTTTTACAAAAATGATTTCGGCGGGATGTCCGCGGACGATGATCCCATGTATGCGGCCCAAATGACGTTTTCAAAGAAGGGGCTTTACTCGATCCGGGTCACCCACTGGGACCGTGGCAATGAGCTCGGCATCCACATTTTCTCCGATCTCACTTCCCCGGAGCCAGGCGCTTTCGTCCTGCTCCCCATCGTTACGAGCAAGGACCGCTAGGGAACCGCTGATTAATTACACGAGGGAGTTTTTCATCCACAGATTAACACAGATTAAAGCAGATTCTGGAAGCGGGATTCGCCCGTTGATCTGTGAAGACCGGGCAGGTCATCTAAAATCTGCGGAAATCTGCGTGAATCTGCGGATTAAATCAGCGTTTCCCTAGTTACGACCTCGTGCGTTCCGGCGGCCGAACCTGGCGGTTTGTGGAGATTCCCCGCTGGGGTTTTCTCGCGGCCCTCGTCTATGCTCCCTGGGCGTTCGGCTCGACCAGCCCATCGGGCGCCGATTTTCTCGCCAGGGCCCTGCTCGCCCTTTTCGGATCGTGGCTCGTCGCCAATCTGCTCGATTGGCGGCTGCCCAGGGTTCATCCGGTCCCGCTGCTTCTCATCGCGCTCCTCCTCGCCCAGGGCTGGACGATGACTTTCAACGCGCGCGCGGCCTTCGATACCGACTTTAACCGCTTTTTTCCACTCACCCATAACGAGGCTCTTCCAGCCTCCATGGACCAAAAGCTCTCCCATGCCCGGATGCTTCTTGTGACGGGATTGCTGGGCGCCTTCTGTCTGGCGAGCGATCTCGTCCAGGAGCGAAAATGGCAAAGCCTGCTCGCCGCAACCATAGGCCTTGGCGGAACAACACTCATCCTCTACGGCTTTATCCTGCGGCTGCTCGACATCCACATGATCCTCTGGAGATCCGACATCCCCGGCAACACGTGGCCCTTCGCCACGTATCTGTACCACGGAAACGCCGGAGCCTATATCAACCTCGTCTGGCCCGTGGCCGCGGCCTTCGCGGTCCTCGCGTTTCAGCGCCATGCCCACATCGTCCCAAAGGCCCTCTGGGTCAGCGCCGCGGCCATCAGCGCCGCCGGCATCTTCGTCAATGCCTCCAAAGCTTCGACCGCCATCGGCTCCGTGCTGCTTCTCATCGTGGTCTGCTGGGCCGTTTACGTCTTGTTGCGGACACGGAGAACCTCCAAGCCGCTCGTTGGCGTCCTTTATACAGCGATCATCGGCGGCGCCCTCCTCGCCGTGGCATGGTCCGTCGGCTGGGACGTTTCGGCGGAGCGGTGGTCTCATTTGAACGCCGAACTGGCGGCGAATAATTCGCGCCTCGTAGTGGACAGGGTTTGTCTCGCCATGCTTTATGACGCCGGCCGCTGGGGATTTGGCCCCGGCGCCTTCGCCGCTGTTTTCCCCTTCTATACCTTGAATCTCGGAAATGGCGTCGCCGGTTTCTGGCTTTACGCGCACGACGACTATCTGCAAACCGTCATCGAGTGGGGCAGCGCCGGCGCGGCGCTTTGGGGATTTCTTTTCTTCGGCGGCATCCTCGCCGCGCTGGTGCCCCCTTTCGGCAGAGAGCTCTCCAGGACGGAGCGGGCGCTTCTGATGGCGGCCACCGTGGCGCTGGTGGGCGTGGCTTTCCATGCCGCCGTCGATTTTCCGCTCCAGATCGCTTCGATCCAGCTCTACGTCGTCACCTTTCTAGGCGTCGCCTGGGGCTCCCGTTCCTGGAACGCGGAGAGTTCCCGCTGACGGTAAGGTTCGGATGAGCTTCTCAGTTGCTCTCCGGCGGTAGGTCATATTCGCCGCTGCCATTCACGGTCGTGCCGCGCCGCGTGTAGCACCGCCGCCACAATCACCGTCTGCTCCGGTTCAGCCACTTCATAGATGACGCGATAGGGGAAACGGTCGGGTAACGCCACCGGATGTTCTTGGTCGGATGACGACGGCAATTGAGCAATGGGTTTTCGGCCAGCGCATCCCACACGCAGATGTTCATTTGCCGAAACGGGAGCGCAAACGCGCCTTCATTTCGTCAAGTGCCACGGCTGAACTCGGATTCCGCCGATGATCGGCCAGACGCCTTTCCACCACGGCTTCATCTTCTGCCGGCAGACCGGCTTCATCCAACTCCAGTGCGCGACGAATCAGCAATTGCCGCTCGGATACGGTCAACGTAGGCAACTCCTGTAAAACTTCGGTGAGGCTCATAGCGGAAAAATAGCCCATTTACGCGGCAGCGTCAGCCCGAAGTTCCCCGATTTACAACTGAAGGCGTTGTCAATCTCTTCCACCGGGCGGTGACGGCGATAAAGCATCAATCAGGTTCGGATGAGCTTCTCCAGTTCGTGCCGGAAAGCCGTGTCGGCGTCGGCCTGGTTGTTGTAACCCGAAATGACCACCTCCAGGATGCGCTGGTCCGACCGTTGACGCTTGCCCTGCAAAACCCGGGCGAACCGGTCCGTCCTGCTCCAATTCACGGGCGACGGATCGCCCGGCAGGCGGGCGGTCAGGTCATTCGACACGCACCGGAATACATACAACGTCCTGCCACGGTCGTTGAATTGATAACGCGCAAAGGGGATTTCCAGGTTGTTTACACTGAACCTTTCGTCCCCGGCCTGGGCCACCAGGGACATTCCCTGATTCGGGAGACAGACTTCGGGGACGTGATCTCGAGCCGCCTGGGCAGCCCGCAACCCTGGACGCCACCGGAAATAGAAGGCTTCCCAGTGGCTTCCGTCGATCTGCGTCCAGCCCGCCGCGCTCCCCTCGTCGTAGAGAAGCAGCGCGCGGCTCGCGTCGGAAATCGCTCGCGTCCCAAAAGTGGGATTTTCCTCCGGCCATTGCACTTTCCACGCCCGGGTCTCGCTCGCCCCGCTTTCGTGCGCCCGATACCATGACTCCGTCAGAAGCCACGTTGCCGGAATCCAGAGGACCAGACTTGCGGCCACCGCGAACGGGAAGCGGCGCGGAGCCGTCGAAGGGGTGGCCGCCGTGCGAATGGCCGGACTGGCGCCAAGCAGACGCGCCAGCACCCAGATGCCGGCGAAGCAGAAAAGCAAGACGGCGATGCCGAGCGTGTCGTGCCATTCGGTCATCGTCTTCATGCCCGCCGTCGCGGCGATGCTCGCCAGAAGCGTCGAACGGGCGACATTGCACACAAAAGCGAGCCCCGCCCCCATTGTGAGAAGGAACACGGTGCGGAAAAGCCCCAGCCGGAATTGTGCTCCGAGAAAAAGTGAAATCATCACGATCGCCTGGAGCGATCTTATCCCGCTGCAAGCCTCGTCGATCCCCACCACCCCCGTGCTTACTTCAATCAAGTTTCCGTACTGCACCGCGGGAATTCCCCACAAAACGATGGCTTCCGTCGCAATCCGGGTCACGACGGCCGTAAGCCCCAGAACGACCCGATGCTCGACGAAGAACGGCCATGGCGCCGCCGTGACCAGGAAGAAAATGGGTGGCGCGAAATGCCTCGCCCAAGGGCCGCCGCCGGCCAGGTAAGCGCCGACGAGAAGGAGGCCCATCGACAGGAAAGTGATTGTCCACGCCGGCAGCAGCCAGTCGGGATTCGCCTCCTTGACCAGTTTGACCGGCAGAATCGCCAGCGCCAGCGCCACCCCGCAAACGCCTGCCGCGGTTGCGCGCGAGGGGGGCGCCGTTTCGGGCCGTATCTGCCAGCGCCGCCAAAGAAGGAATAGAAAGAGGAACGGCACCGCCCAGCCGTAATTGTAGTCCGGATCGATCGTCCATTGCGGACTGATCTCCGTCACAAAAAACACCCAAACCGCAAGGACGAATGTAAAGAGGGAAAAGGAGGAGCTCCGAACTGTCATGCGGTGAGAAAGTGGCCGCCGTCCGGCAGAACCTGGTCCTTTGCCATCTCTATATCGCGGCATTGTCCCAGAAATTCCAGCAAGACCCGCACTCGATCCCGCGCCGGCATGACGCTCGTCACGACGCTCGACAGCCCCCGGAACATGCCGTGGGCCACGATCACCTTGTCCCCCTCGCGGAGTTCCTGGCTGATCGTCTTGCATTCCGCTTCGCCCATCTGCTGGCGCAATCCGGCGATCGCTTCGTCCGGGATCCGCGCGATCTCCTCGCCGAACCGGACGATGGTGGTCACCCCCTGCGAATAAGCCACCGCTTTTTGCGAAAGCCACCGGTCGAACCGGGCGAAGAGGTAGCCGGGGAAGAGCGCCTCCACAAACCAGACGGGGCCGCGCCGCGTCACCCGGCGCAGGCGCACGCGCGGGCAAAAGACTTCGACATCCTCCAGCGTCCGCAGATGGGCCGCGGCGATGTGTTCCTGCTTCGGAAGGCTCCGCACGCAGTACCAACTTCTCTCCGATTTGGACGCCATTTCTTCCACTATCCTTCCACTATACTCCTGCCGCCTTTATCTTCAACTCCACCGGGTCCTGCCTGGTGTTGCGCGCTGCCTGCTCCGGCTCAACCGCGGGGATTTACCGCGCGGTTCCCGTTTTCAGAAGGGCGGGGCCGGCATTCCCGATGGAAGCTTCGGCTTCGTCGGCTAGTCGCTGCTCCTCCGGCAGAAGCTGCGTCCGCTTGGCAATCTGGAGAAATTCCCTCGCCTGCTCGGGCTCGCCGCAAGCCGCAAGGAAGATGCCGTTATAGACGGCTACCGATGGAATTCTGAGTTGATCCCCGAAGTGGCTCATCACGTTGAGCGCTTCCGTTTTGTCCCCCTGCAAGTAGAGCGATAATGCATAGGTCGAACCGGTCCGCGCATCGGAGGGATCCTCCTCGTAAACGTTCTTCGCCAGTTCCCGGGCCTCCTTTTCATTCTTTTTCAAAAGCAGGGACACCAGGGCGAAATTATTCCGCACCGCGCGATCCGCGGGGTCGAGTTCGCGCCGGCGCGCGAGGAGGCGATAAAGTTTCTCTGTGTCGCCTTGCGTCATGAATCGCTCTTCCAGCGCATCGAGGACTGCCGCGGGGGGGTGCGGAGCATCGACGACTCTCCACGCCAGATCTTCCGCTTCCGCCTCCCAGCGCCATCCCCAGTCGAGGGCGGCCTCGCAAAGCCGTGCAAGCTCTGCCGGGTGGTCGGTGGCCTTCAAGATCGCCAGATTCCATTGATCCTGGGATTGCTGGGCGTCACCTTCCTCCCCGAAGCACCGTGCCAGCAACGCCACGCGCATGAAGTCGAGATTCTTCCAGTTCTTGTCGCTCAGGAAAGGCTTCAGCCGCGTCCAGTCGCGCAGGGAGGCGTAGCACTCGGCCAGCGACAGTTGAACCGCGTTATTCGCTTGCAGAGTTGGAGGAAGGGTGCCGGCCCAGTCGATCGCGACGAGCGACATATCGTTTGCGTTCATCCAGAAAATCAGGCTCGCCGCGGTTTCCGGGGTCCGCACGCTTTTCTCGTAATCCCTCATTTCGGACATCAAAGTGGGATGATGGAGGTGCAGCAAAAAATTCAGGTATAACATCCGGTCCACGGGCAGGACGGCCGGTTCATTCCTCAGTTGGGCGAAATAGTCAAACGCGTGTGGCGCCTGGTGGTGTCTTATGGCATCGCGAAAGAGGGTTTGCAAAGCTTCCAAACGGAAGTGCGGATCGCCGGCCAGGCTTTCGAGTTCCTGCCGCCCCAGTTCCCGGGCATTGCCCGGCAGGAGCAGACGGACCTTCGCCAGGTCAAACGCGTAATCCGCCTTTCCGTGGCTCAAAGCGACCGCCTTCTCCAGATAGGCGGAACTTTCCTCCAACTCATTCTGCGACTGGGCTACTTTTCCGGCGAGCCACTGATACTCCGCGAGGTTGGTGGGAGTGGGATGTATCTTTTCCAGCGCATTCCGGGCTAGCGAGCTGTCCCCCAGCTCCAATGCCGTCCGCGCCCATGCCAGGCAATTCCCGACGTCACCGGGCTGAAGGGTGTCCACTCGCGCGTGCCAGTAGAGTGCGTCGTGGGGCCGATTTCTTTCCATGGCCTGTGCCATGACCTTGCAAGCGGCGGCGTTGTCCGGATCATCGCGCAGGAGTCTCGTGGCGAAGATCGCCGCGCCGCGCAGATCGTCGTGTTGCAAAGCCGCGTTCGCATTGGCGAGCAGGCGATGCCGGCTTAATTTTCTGTAAAGATGACCTCCTCCGTAAGCGGCCAGGACGAAGAGGAGGAACGCGCAAAGCACCGCCTTCCAGTGTTCAATGACCTGCCAAAGGCCATACTGGCGATGGAGGTTGTTGATGGCTTGGAGGACGCCCAATCCCCACGCAAGCAACGCGTGCCAAAGATCCTCAATCATTTAATATGAAATATGCCCGCTTTCCGCGGAGATGCCAGAAGATCACCCCGAGGCGAGGCCACCGGAGTTTCCGGCGAGGCGTTGGAATCTTTCCGTGTTGCGGGAAATCCGCCGGCGGTTCGCAACCGGCAGGCCGGACTGTGATTTCTGCCGCGAGCTACGCCGCCACCTGCACCTGCTTGCGCCGGCGCCAGGTCGTAAGGGATCCGCCCGCGCAGGCCAGCAAAAGCAACGCCGTGGCGGTGTTGCTTGCTTCGGGCACGGGACCGGCATAACCGGCGGTTATCGACCCGGTTTGGTATGCGTATTCTGAAACCGTCAACTCGTTGGGAACGCCCGGGTCTGGGTTGCCGGCCGAACTGCCAACAGCCAATTCGATGTAGCCGAGATTCCCATTCACCGATTCGAAACCGGCAAAGTAGGTTTTAGCGGCATTAGTCTTGAAACTCCCTTTAATGGCTGCTCCTGGGGTCTTGAGGCGGAGGAGAGCGTTGGCGTTGGTGACAGTTTTGACGTTCGGCCCGGAGTTGATATCTTGGCCCAAAGAAAGCTTTTGCACGTTGCCGCTGCCATTCAACAGGAGTTTTCCTTCGATTGCCTTTGCGACGCCTGTCCCGCCGAAGTTGTTAAGCTCGAGCTCGATATGGTTGTTGCTGGGTAAATTGAGAGAAAGGACTTTCGCCGACGAGGTAGCACTCAAGATAATCTGTCCGTTCGCCACAGGAACGTATACGTAGGAAGCGTTCGCGCTGCTCGGTATCGAGAAGAGTGCCGCGCCGGTGGCGGCGAGCATTCCACCCGCAATGAGGGGGGTGGAACGATTATTTTTTGACGACACGCTGTTTGTCGCGTACATCGTCCATTGACTTTCGAATTTATTATGATCCATATGAAGGGGAAAGGGCGGTGGGATTCGTTTTTGCCTCAGTTATGTAACTTTTATAACTGATATTCGTATTAACGCAAGGAATTTTTTTATTTTTTGTGTGATAATCTCACTTTACTCTGGCTTTAGGCTCGCTCGACGGTAGAAAAAAGTAAAGACTTTCCTTCCTCGCCCCTCATCTCCCCCTTCCCTTGACCTTGAATCCGCCCCGCAAGCTCCTTCTCATTGGCTGGGATGCCGCCGACTGGAAGCTCCTCAACCCGCTCATCGAGGCGGGCGAGATGCCACATCTCTCGCGCCTGGTGGAAGAGGGGTGCATGGGGCGGATTTCAACCATCCACCCCGTTTATTCTCCCATGGTTTGGAGCTCCATCGCCACGGGAAAGCGGCCCTATAAGCATGGAGTGCTCGGTTTTACCGAACCGCTGGCAGATGGCTCCGGCATTCGCCCGATCAGTGGCATGAGCCGCAAGACGAAGGCGTTCTGGAACATTTTCAACCAGCAGGGCTGGCGCGGGCATGTCGTCGGCTGGTGGCCCAGCCATCCCGCCGAGTGCATCAATGGCGCCATGATCTCCAACCTGTGCCACCATGCCGTTGGGCCGGTGGGCGAACCGTGGCCCGTGCCGCCGGGCGGCATCCATCCGCCGGAATACGTCGAGGCGCTCGCGGAATTGCGTTTTCACCCCAATGAACTCCACGTGGCGATGATCGAGCCTTTCATCCCCAGGGTCCGGGAGATCGACCAGGCCAAGGACAAGCGGCTTGCCGCCTGCATGAAAATACTCGCCGAAGCCGCGACGGTGCAAAGCTGGGCTGTCTGGCTCCTGGAGAACACGCAGTGGGATTATATGGCGGTCTATTTCGACGCCATCGACCACTTTGGCCACGGGTTCATGAAGTACCATCCGCCGAAGCGTTCCATCATTTCGGAGCGCGATTTTGAGCTTTACAGCGGCGTCGTAGCGCAGGCCGCGCGCTTCCATGATGTGATGCTCGGCGCGCTCCTGGCTAGCGCGGGAAGAGACACCACCGTCATCCTGCTCTCCGACCACGGCTTTCATACCGATGAATTGCGGCCCAGTTTCATCGCGCCCATCCCCGCGGGTCCCGCCGAGGAGCACAGCGACTTCGGCATCCTGGTCCTGTGCGGACCGGGCTTGAAGAAGGATGAGATGCTCCATGGCGCCAGCGTCCTGGACATCGCCCCGACCCTGCTTGCCCTGGAGAACCTGCCCGTGGGTGAGGATATGGATGGCCACCCGCTGCTGGCAGCCTGGGAACAGCCCCCTGTTGTTCGCTACGTGCCGAGCTGGGATGAAATCCCGGGCGAAGATGGACGCCTTCCCGCCGGGATGCAGCCCAGCCCGGCGAGCGAGCGGGCCGCTCTCGAGCAGCTCATCGCCCTCGGCTACGTCCAGCGTCCGCCGGACAATGTCCAGCAGGCCGTCGCGGAAACCGAGCGCGAGTTGCGGATGAATCTGGCCGAAGCCTACATGGATGGCGGCCTCGAGGCCGAGGCGCTCCCCATCCTGCGGAAACTTGCCACCGATTGGCCGGACGAGTACCGCTTTTCCCTCCGCCTCGCCATGTGCTGCAAGGCGCTTGGGCGCGTGGGCGAGCTGCGCGAAACGGTCGAGTCCCTCCAGCGGAAGAGGCCCGCGGCCGAAGCCGCGATCGAGGAACTGAAGGAGCTGCGAAAAGCGATCTTAGCTCGCGCCAAAGCGCGCAAGGAAAAAAAGGAAGCCGAAGCAAAAGAGGATGGCGGCGCGGCATCCAAGTCCGAACCTGAAACCGGAAGCCCGCCCCCGGAAGAGCCGTCCGCGGCGAAGGATGAGACACTCACCGATTCCGCATCCCCCGAGGAAGAACCGCTCATCACGCCCGAGGAGACCGAGCGAATGAAGAAGATCGAGCCAATCGCCAGATTGAACACGCACGGCATCGATTTTCTCCGCGCGATTGTCGCGATGGCCGAGAACAAGCCTCGGGAAGCCCTCGAGTGCTTGCGGGAAGCGGAAAAGGGAATGACTCGGCTCCCCGGTTTGTACATTCAGATCGGCGAGGCGTGGCTGCGCCTCGGTAAATGGGAGGAAGCCCTGGCTTCCTTTGAGCGCGTCCTCAAACTGGACCCGCACAACCCTCACGGCTTCGTGGGCCAGGCGCGTTGCTTCCTCTCCACGCGCCGGTGGGAGGCGGCGGCGGGGGCAGCCCTTAACGCCGTCAATCTTATTTATTTCTATCCGCTCGCACATTTCCTGCTCGGCATCGCCCTCCTGCGCCTCGGTTATTCCGAGCGCGCCGCCCTCGCCTGGAAGACGACCCTTGATCTGAATCCCGCCTTCTGGCCCGCCCACCTTCGCCTGGCCCGCTTATTGAAGAACGACGACCCGGAGGCAGCCGCCGGGCACCGCGAGCAAGCCCGGGAGATCCGCGAACATGCCAGGGCGGTCGCGCGGGGCGAACTGCCGCGCGTGAAGCCGGAACTCCGGCTCCCCGCTCACCAGGCTTCCCCCATCCCTCCCAAGCCGCAGCCGCACGTCCCGGGAGGACCGGCTCTGGCCCCTTTCCCTCCCGAACTTCTGGGTTCCTCCCGCCCTCCCTTCACCGGGAATGTCGTGACCCTCGTCACCGGGTTGCCGCGCTCCGGGACTTCCCTTCTCATGCAGATGCTCGCCGCCGGCGGCATCGAACCGCTCACCGACGGAGTGCGCACCCCGGATGCCGATAACCCGCGCGGGTACTACGAGCTGGAGGCGGTTAAATCCCTGGCCCGGGATTCCTCCTGTCTGGCCGGCGCCGCCGGCAAGGTAGTGAAGGTCATTCTCCCTTTGCTGCCGCACATTCCGCCGGGCAACGCCTATCATGTCCTCCTCATCGAGCGGGATCTGGATGAAATATTCGCCTCGCAGAAAACGATGCTCGACCATTCGGGTAAACTGGCCGCCGATCCGGACATCCTGCGCCCCGCCTACGAAGGGATCCTGCGGCGCGGCCGCCAGATGCTTGCCGCCGCCCTGCGCGCTCGAACACTTCGTTTGAGCCACAAATGGGTTCTCACTCACGCCATGGAAGCCGCGGAAGCAATCGCCGCCTTTTTAGGCCAGCCTCTGGACGTTGCCAGGATGGCGGCTGTCGTCGATCCCGCTCTCTACCGCTCCGGTGGTGCGGCAACCGGCTCCAAAAAATAGGCGGGGCAGCCGCTTCCGGGTCGGGAAAGGCAAAGTGGGGTAATCTCGCGATTGCCCACTTCAAATTTCAGAGACAGCCGCTTCTGTCCTCTCGAACTATTGGCTGGCGGGCTGCTGATTGATTGTCGAATTTTCAACAATCACGTTATCTGCAATCACCGCGCCGTTCACCGTCGAAGGACCAGGTGTCCCAGTTACAGTACTAATGATTGCAACCGAGCGATCGGGGGCTACAATGGTTCCGTTGAGTGTGGAAGCCCCCTGCAAGGTGTAGTACCCGTTCGCTACATTTTGCGCCGCGGTAAGACTTGGATTATAGTTAATTGCCGGGCTTGTCCCTTCCAAATCGAAGACGACGTTTCCAGCCGTAATTGAACCAGTGAGAACGATACTGGATTTGCTGCTGAGAGTAAATGCGCCCGATATGTTAAACACATAGGAGCCGCTTCCGGACAGGGTAAGCGTGGTACCTGCCAGGGTCATGGCTGAAAGATTGAACACCGCCGCGATGCCGGGATTGGTAAGGGTGATATTGTCGGCGGTGCCGGACAAGATCATACTCCCGGTCGGTTTTCCCGTCGAGGCGTTGAAGCCGAATCCGTTAGCCCCAGCAGTGCTGGGCGCACCGGTAGCGGTTACCGTCGAAGTGACGCCGGCGTAACTGTTGGGCTCCGAAGAAAGTGTAGAAAAGCCGGTCGCAATATTCGATTCCTGCTGGGTCATCAGGGGGGTGGTGCTCTGGATTTTGCTGTACGAGCCGGTGAAGCCCGGCGTTCCCGTCACCGTCGAGCCGGGAGCATAATAAATGTTTCCATTAAATGTACTCTGGGTGCCCGTATCAAAGGTTTGGTTGCCCGTTCCGATCCCGATAGCTCCGTACATGGTAGAACCGGTAAAGCTGCTGTCGCCCATCAAGGCGCCACCGTCCGAACTGCCCAGGGTAAAAAGACCGTAGCTCTGCCCACCGTCCCACAAATAGGTGGAAGCGAGGTCGGCTCGCGCCTGCCCGAGAGAGAAGACTCCGGCGGCGGCGATGGAAAGAAGAAGTTTGGCTTTGGTGATGTTCATTTTGGGGTGACTCAGATTACGGATATTCTGCCGATATCAGGAAACAAGTCAATAAAAAGTTTCCATAAAGGCTCTTTTTTATTTTGGAAAGAGGGATAACGGCTTATTTTCCCGCCCTCCCCAATGCCATTTAAGCTCACTCGCACCGAGTTGGCAATCGTCGGATTGACCCTCCTGGCGCCTTGTCTCGGCGGCTCGACCCAACTTTGGGCTCAAGGCGTCCTCCTCGTGTTGACCGCGTTCCTTCTCATCGCGGCCCCGCCCCGCCGTTCCCTTGGCCTCCCGGCAACAGGCATCTTTATCGTGTTGATCTGCATCGCCCTTTCCGCGTTCCTTCCCGTGGCCTGGTTTGGCGCTCCGCCGTGGCGAACCAGTCTCGTGAGCGATTTTCACGCCGTGCTCCCAGGGACACGCTCCCCGCAGCCGTGGCTCAGCGGGGAGGCTTTCCTCCTTTTTCTGACGGCGCTCGTCTGGACCTATTATCTCCAATGCCACACCTGGAGCGCGGAGGGCCGCCGGGACGCCATCCGCCTCTTCGTCTTTGGAGTGGCGGCCCTGGCGGCGGTCGCCGCGGGTTCATTCTTCACCGGGCACACCATTCCCTGGTGGTCCGGGTACCAGGGCAAACCAGGCGTTCCCTGGCAACATTCCAGTTTCTTCCCGAATCGGAATCAGACAGCCGACGTGCTTGCCCTTTCCGGCATCATCGCCTACGCCGCGGCGCTCGACGCCCTGCGCAGGAAGCGCCCCGCCCTCTTTTTTCTCCTCCTGGCCGCCCTTGGCATCCTTTGTGTGGAACTGGTTGTCGTTTACTCGCGCGCGGGAATCATTCTCTTTTTCGGGGGCGTCGCCGTCTGGCAGATGTGGTCGTTCTATCTTTCGCGTTCCGCGCAACGCGCGGCTCTGGCGGCCGCGGGAGTGGCCCTCGTTCTCGCGGGCTTTTTCCTGGCCGGCGGAGAAACGCTCGAAAGATTTCAGGGCAAAAATCTCCACGCTCTCCTGCACGGGGACGACTTTCGGGTGTTAGTCCACCACGACGCCTTGCAGATGTCGAAGGCCGAGCCCGTCCTGGGGGTGGGCCTGGGAAACTTTAAGGCGCTCTTTCCAAGGAGCCGCCAGAGGTCCGTTCAGGAAGATGTCATCCTGCACCCGGAGAGCGACTGGTTGTGGATCGCGGTCGAAATGGGGTGGGTTGCCGTGGCGCTGATCGCCTTGGGAATCGGGCTTTGGTTGAAAAAATGCCTTCCGTTTGAGCCGGGGTCATCCCGTTTCTTGCGCTCCGCCGCGACCGTTTGCGTCGTCGCCTTCGTCGTTCACGGTTTTGTCGATGTCTCCGCGCACCGGTTGGGCGCTCTCTGGCCGGCGCTCTTTCTGGCCGGCATTGCAACCCGCCCCCCCGCATCCGCCGCCCCCGGCGGGCGGTGGGTCGCAATACTCTTCAGGTTTCTCGGCCTGGCCCTGGCGGCCACGGGCGCGGGGTGGCTGGCTTCCAGTTGCGGCGTGGCGACGTTGCCCACCTCCGCCGAAATGAGCCGGTTGAGAGAGGAAGCCGCCTCCTTCATTTCCCAGCGCGCCTACCCGGAGGCGATCGCGACCTCCTCCAAAGCCATCCAGATCGCCCCGGTCGATTGGACGCTCTATTTTCAGCGGGCCGCCTCCGAGTCGCAGGCGTCCGTCTCCGACTACGACGCCCGGCGGGATTTTGCGACGGCCCGATTCCTCGAACCCCATTGGGATCGCCTTTGCCTGCAAGAGGGTGAACTCTGGTTTGCCGCCGGCAAGACCGGTTATGCCCTCAATGCCTGGACGGAGGCGCTCCGGCGCTCCCTGGAACCCGCCCCGGCTCGCGATGCGAAAGCCGCGCCGCGACTCTTCCGGCAGATGCTCGACCTGGTGAAGCCGGACACGGAGCTTCGCTCGGATTTGCGCGTCCTTTCCCGGAAGGACACCGACTGCCTCCTGGTCTTTCTCGAGGTGGCCAATCCACTGGAATTTGACATCGAAAGCATGCGTCTTCTCCAGATGGATCCCGGCCTTCATTCCCTTTCGGAAGCCCAGCGCCAGAGATTCTTCGCCGCCTGGTTTGCCAACGGGGATCGCTATTCCCTTTCCGACACGCTGCTCGCCCACCCGGACTTCTTGAAGACGGCCTGGCGCTGGCTCGCCGTGTCCTATGCCGGCTGGGGCCGCTACCAGGAAGCCTGCGAGACGGTGCTTCAGGACGCTCCCGCGCCCGCCATGCCCGTCACGGACCCGAGCAAGAGCCTTGCCGACTTGCAGCACGATTACTTTATCAACTCGCGCGACTTGCAGGCGGGAATCGCCCTTTGCCTCGAACAGCGCAAAGAGGGCCAGATCGACGCAGCCCTCTTTACTCTCCATTCGGTCCAACTGGCTTCTCCGCCGATCTATTTGTCGTATATCGAAGGAAGTCTTTGGGCGAAAAAGGGCGACTGGAAACAGGCCTGGATGGCGCTCGGCCCGTTCGTTTCCCACTGAATAAACGCGCCGGGCGCGCCGCGGCCTCTCCCGCTCCTTTCACGGCGTTCCCCTAGTAGGCGGTTTTTGGCGGCGCCACCATGTGCCAGGCGCTGGCCAGGATAATGATGCAGTCCAGGCCGAAGGTCCAGTTCTCGAGATAGGTAATGTCCGATTGCAGACGCCTGGCGATGTCTTCGGGGTTGTTGGCCTGGCCGCGATAACCCCAAATCTGCGCCAAACCGGTGATTCCCGGCTTGACGAACGTCCGGACGTGGTAATTCCCCATCAGCCTCGCGAACTGCCGGTTATGCTCCATCAGGTGCGGCCGGGGGCCCACAACACTCATCTCTCCGCTCAGGACGTTGCAAAACTGCGGGATTTCATCGATGCTGAATCTCCGCATCCATCGCCCCGCGCTGAACACCCGCGCGTCGTTCTTTGTGGCTTGCCGCGCCGCGTCGTCGTTGTTCGTATGCATCGTCCGATACTTGAGGATCGTAAACTCGTGGTTTTGAATGCCGGCGCGCGATTGCCGGAAAAAGAGCGGCCCGGGCGACTGCCGGCGCTGGAAAGCCCATACGACGACCGTGGTGACGGGAAAGACGAAGATCAACACCGGAACCGCCACCGCGAGGTCCAGGACGCGCTTTAATCCGCGATTGAGCGGATTTTCCAGCGGCTCCTGGCGCAGGGTGATGAAGTGCAGCCCGTCGTCCTCGATCTCGACGATGGGGTGGTTGAGCTTCTCCTCCAGATCGCTCAGAATCAAGAGGCGCGCTCCGAGCCTTTCCACCACGGAGACGAGGTGCCGGTGCACGTTCCTCATCGCCGGCAACTCCAGGAGGATGACTTGAGTCACGCCGTGTTTGCAAATGACGGCCTCCACTTCATCCGAATGCCCGAGGCACGACAGCCCGTGCACGGTCCCTTCCGGCTTTTCGTCGCACAGGATCCCCACGACTTCGATCCCGTAAGCCACCTTGCGCACCAGCCATTCCTTCAATTTTCCGGCGCCCGCCACCGACCCGATGAGCAGCGTTTTTTCCACGTGCTCGTTTCGGAAGAACCTGCTCGCGAGGATCCCCGGCAAGCGGTAATTGGTCCACAGCAAAAGGAGATAGAAGAGCACGCTGAAAACGAAGACAAAAGTCCGCGAAATAAAAGCGTCCTTCATCACGGCCAGGTAAACGGCGACCAGGAGGATCGCGAAAACCGCCTGGCGCAGCGCGATCTGATGCCGCGCCAGCAGATCGCGTTGAAAGAGGGTGGATTTGCGAGGCGTCCTGTCGCGTTCCATCGACTCGAGGACAATCCCCAGCATGAACAGCCCGCAGTAAATCACGTAGTGGGTCAGGAACTCCGGCAAGATGTCGCCGGTCAGGAAGAACCCCGTCACGCAAAGGCAGAACAAGGCCGCCGACAGCATGCACTGGCAGAGAAGCAAGGCGTTGTGAAGACCCCGGGTGCGTTGGGAGATCATGCCTTAATGGAACGCGGAATTTCGCCCTGGACGGACAGCATGGCAGCAAGCGCGCCCCCGCTGTTGACATCGTGGAGGAGTCTTACCTGCCATTTTTCTTGAGGAACGCAAGTCGCAGCCAATTTCGCATGGCATTGGGCGGGGGCAAGCGCGAGATGAAACGTGCGGCCGGGCAGGAACGCGCGTCCCCATCCGCGAAGGGGGCCATTGAGCAAATGCCCGCTGGCGTTGTCTAATTGGGTATCGCAACCCGCTAATAACGAGAAAGACCATGCATTCCGTCGCCGCCGACCGTCCGCTCCTTTTGGAGACAGCTCCGCCCAGGCGAAAGCGGCCCGCCGCCGGCCAGGGATGGCTTTACCTCGGCTTCTTCCTCGGCTTGCTCATCCTGGCTTTGCCGGACTTTACATCCTACAGGGATATGTTTCACCGCGTCTCGCCGCGCGTCGTCGATCTCAACATCCTGGGCACACTCACCGGCGCGCTCCTCTTCAGCGTCATCTTTTTCCTGCTGCGAGCCGACATCGGCAAGCGCCGGCGGGCCGAAGCCGCCGCGTCCGAGGCGAACCACCAGTTGTGGCGGCTCAATGAAGCCTTGCGCGCCTCGAACAGCATCAAGACAGAGTTCCTTCATCTCGCCGCCCACGACCTCAAGAACCCGATCAACGCCATCATGAACCTCTCCCGCCTGATTCCCGCGGATATCGAGCGCCACGATGCCGTCCTGGAAACCGCCGGCCTCATCGAGCGTTCCTCGCACGAAATGCTTGGCCTCATCGAACGCGTCCTGGAAAGCGCCGCCGCCGAAACCGGCAAAGTATCCCTCCAGACCCGCCCCGTGGATCTCACCGCGCTCGTCGAGGACGCCGTCCTCCAGAACCGCCCCCTGGCCGGGCGCAAACAGCAACTCGTTCTCTTCTCCACGGGCCGCCCCTGTGCCGCCGAAGTGGACGAACTCATGATCCGCCAGGTCCTCGATAATCTCATCAATAACGCCATCAAATTCTCCGCCCCTGGAACCACCATCGCCGTTTCCGTCTGCCGCGCCGGGCCCGCCGCGCGCATCGAAGTCAAGGATCGCGGCCCCGGCATGACCGAAGAGGATCTCCGCCGCGTCTTCGGCAAATTCCAGAGGCTCTCCGCCCGGCCCACAGGCGGCGAATCCTCGACCGGGCTTGGCCTCTCCATCGTCCGTTACCTCGTGGATCTCCACGGAGGTTTCGTCTTCGCCGAAAGCGAAGGCTCGGGAAAAGGAAGCCGTTTCATCGTGGAACTGCCGCTCTCCCACGACTCCGCCGCGGATTCGTCCAGAACCCCCGCGCCCGCGCCGCCGGCGAAAGACCCCGCCGTGGGGGCGGCCCCCTTCAAGTAGGGCGGAACATTCCGGTGGATTGCGATTTGCCGCCTGTTCCCGCATCGAGTATTCCTACAGGCGCCCCCATCGAGATGAAATCCTTCCTCCGCGCGAATGTCGTGCTTGCCGCCTTTCTTTTCGCCGCCGCACCTGGCGCGAACTGCCAGACCGTCTCGAACCTCAACGAACTCGTCCTCGCGCAGATCGACTCGATGCCCTCCGGCGGAGCGTACGCGACCACCCACGCCGCGACCCTCCGTCTTCAGGACTCCGTCCGGCTCGACTCCGGAAAACTCTTCATCCTGCCCTCCGAAGCCGCCCCGACGTATTGCTCCGGCGCCACCTACCTCGTATTCCTAAAAGTCATCGAGGAATTGCGCGCCGGCGAAAGTCTCCACCTCGATCAAGAGACGCTCAACGAACTCCTGATCCGCGGCCAGGTTGACGGCCGGGGCATCTGGGGCCGCTGGAATGCCAACGGCCCCGGCACCGCCCGGCTCTTCCGCGAACTCAGTCTCGGGCCGAACTTCACCTCCCCGGCCCGGGCGCTTGCGGGCGATTTCATGAAGATTTTCTGGACGCCGGAGGTCGGCAGCGAGGAACACGGGCATTCGGTCATCTTTCTCGGCCTGGAAAAGAGGGATGGCGCCGACTTCATCCGCTTCTGGTCCAGTAACAAGCCGGGGGGCTATGGGGAAAAGAGCGTCCCGCTATCGACGATCAGCCACATGATCTTCTCGCGACTGGAAAATCCCGCCAATCTCGCCCGTATCAGCCAGATTCCCCCCCTGGACACCTACCTCGCAAACCTGCAAACAAGGCGATCCAGCTTCGAGGAAGCCGCCCTGGAGTGCGGGTTCTAGCCGCCCTCGCCAAATCACGCCCCGACTCCGGCGCGCACCGACAACGGAACGGTCGAGACAAAACCGCTGCCGGGTATCCTTTATGCTTACCAACCGGCGTGAACGCGAAGGCACTTTATCGTAAGATTCCCTTTCTCATCAGCGCCGAAGAAGAGAAATCCTGCTGGCGGAAATGGGGAATAGGCTGGTGGGTCAGCGTGGATGGCGTCCTGATCAGTTCCTGCAAATCGGACGCGGAATTGCACGAGCATATCCGCGAGATAAAGCAGGCACGCGAGAACGGCGCCCTCGTCCCATGCCGGATCTACGGCGAGTATAGCGAGCACGAGTCGATTGCCGTGACCGAGGCGATCGCCGCTGCGAACGGTTACTGCGTCATCATGACAGAGGAGGGAGAGGAAAGCTTCGTCAAGGTGGACGCCAACGAGGATGCGTGGCGATTCCACCAGAAACGGATGAGAATGCTCGGACGCCACGACAACAGAGTCCACTGGTGGGCCCAGTTGGAACAACGCTCCGAGAACGGCCACACCGCCCCGCCCGAGTCTAAAAGAATAAGCGAAAAATAAGCGCTGCGCGTCCGGCGGCGGTGAACTGCCGCCGCGAACGAAGTGAGCGTGAGGCGGAAATTCTCCACCCGCTCAAAAACCGGCTCCGCGCTCGCCGCCGCCCCTCGCCATGATTTAGCTCGCGGCTCGCGCGCAGAGTCTTCGGTTGAGGTCGGCGACAGACTGCCAGTTCCAGTTTGCGAAAAAAGCGGCTCGGGCTTGTAGCGGGGATTGTTCGCCAGCGCCAGCCAGGCGCTCTATGTAGAAGCTTTTCCAGACGCCTGCACTCGCCCATTCAAGGCTTTTTTCGGGAGCAGCCCGCGCTGGCGCATCACGTCTTCGATAGGACGGCCCGGCTTTCCCCGGTTCTTCTCTCGGGAGGCTACAACGTCAAGCCAATCGAGCATATCGTCCATTTCCTGCCGGGCCCGGAGAATCTTACCGCGCAACTCCTTTAAAGCATCGGAGCGCATCGATTCAATGCTGCCCTTTGCGCTTTTTTTCTCCGGACTTGAAATCGTAGGCATGGCGTCTATGGCGGACTTGGTGAACCGTAATCGTATCGCCGTTCACGTCAAATAGAATGCGGTAGTCGCCCACTCGCAAACGAAAGGCCGCGTCCATGTCCCGAAGCCGCTTTATGCTTCCGGGGAGACCGTCCCGCATAGCATAGATTCGCCTCGTAATCGTATCGCCGATGTTTTTGGGAATGCTCTCCAGGTCCTCGGAAGCCGTGTCCAGCATCAGAACTTTAAATTCCATCTGGCTCTTCCTCAAATGCCCCTTGCTCGAAAAACATAATCTTTTTCTTACCCGCGCCGGTGTTCGGCGGCTCCTTGCTCCGCGGAAAGCTTGCGCGCGGTGTTGATGAGGCCGACGTGCGAGAAGGCTTGCGGGAAATTCCCGGCGAGCCGTTTGGCTACCGGATCGTACTCTTCGGAGAGCAGGCCGAGGTCGTTTTGCAGGGCGAGCAGGCGCTCGAAGAGATTCACGGCTTCCGGCCGGCGGCCCGCGAGGTTTAGGCAATCCGCCAGCCAGAAAGAGCAGGGGAGGAAGACGCCTTCGCCGGGGGGCAGGCCGTCGATGGAGGCCGAGTCCTCGGGATGATAGCGATAGACGAAGCCGTCCACCATGAGTTCGCGTTCGATGGCCTCGAGCGTGCCGCGCACGCGTTCATCCTCGATCGGGAGGAACCCGGCCAGTGGGATCATCAGCAGGCTCGCATCGAGGGCTTTCGATCCGTACGATTGGGTGAAGGAGCCTTTGCCCGCGTTATAACCTTTCTGGCAAACGTCGTCGTGGATCGTCTGGCGCAGGGCTTTCCAGCGGCGCGCGTCGCCTTCCAGGTTGAAGTTTTCTATGGATTTCACCGCCCGATCCATGGCGACCCACGCCATCACTTTGGAATGGGTGAACTGACGCCGCTCTCCGCGCACTTCCCAGATGCCTTCGTCCGGCTCCTGCCATTTTGATTCCAGGAACTCGAGGAGGCAGTTCTCCATTCGCCACGCGGCGTCCTGCGGGGGGATGCCCGCCCGGCGGGCCTGGTAGAAGCAGGCGAGCACTTCGCCGTAAACGTCGAGTTGGAATTGGCCCGAGGCGGCGTTCCCGATTCGGACGGGCGCGGATTTTTCAAAGCCGGGCAGCCACGGGAGCTTGAACTCCGTCAGCCGGCGTTCTCCCCGGATACCGTACATGATCTGCAATTCGGAGGCTTTGCCGGCGATGGCCCGCAACAGCCAGTCCCGCCACGCGATGGCCTCGTCGTGGTAGCCGGCTCCCAGCAGGGCGTAGAGCGTGAACGTCGCATCGCGCAGCCAGCAGTAGCGGTAGTCCCAGTTGCGTTCTCCGCCGAATTTCTCGGGCAGGGACGTTGTCGCCGCGGCGAGGATTCCGCCCGTCGGGGCGTAGGTCAGGCCCTTGAGTGTGATCAAGGACCGCGAGCAAGCCTCCTTCCAGGCTCCGCAGGGGCGGCATCGGCCCGACCATTCGCGCCAGAACTCCTCCGTCAACGTGATGGCTCTTTCCGGGTCGATTGCCCCCGGCGGCTCTTCGTGCGAGGGATTCCACGTCAGGACGAACGTGACGCTTTCCCCCTCCCGCACGCTGAAGTCGGACACCGTCGTAAAGTCTTCGCCGCGCGTTGCCACTTTCGTCCTGAGCACGAGGCAGTCCGGCCCGGCGATTGCCTCTACCGCCCCATCCCGACTGCGAACCCATGGGACGATCGAGCCGTAATCGAAACGGATGATCAGTTCCATCCTCAGTGCCATATTGCCTCGCATCCCCTCGACCCGGCGAATGATCGACGGGCGGCCCGAGCGCGGCGGCATGCAATCCACCAGCCGCACGCATCCTTCGTCGTTTTCGAATTCGGTCTCCAGGATCAATGTCCCTTCCCTGTAACGCCGCCGCGAGGAGAGGAGCCCTCCCTCCGCGGGGGAGATCGCCCAGCGGCCGTTGCGTTTATCCCCGAGGAGCGCGGCGAAACAGGCGCCCGAGTCAAAGCGCGGCAGGCAGAGCCAGTCGATGGAGCCGTCCCTTCCAACGAGCGCGCCCGTCTCCGTATCCCCGATGAAGCCGTAGTCTTCGATCTTCATCCGCTATTCGTAGCGCAGAGCGTCGATGGGATCGAGCAGCGACGCCTTGCGGGCGGGATAGAATCCGAAGAAAATCCCCACCGCGGCGCTGAAAAGAAAAGCGCCGGCAACCGAGCTGAGGGAGACCACCGTCGGCCAATGGAGCCAGGCCGAAACGGCTTTCGACGCGCCGAGGCCGATGAGGATGCCGATGATCCCTCCCATGGAACTGAGCGTCACCGCTTCGATCAAAAATTGGAGCAGGATGTCGCTTCCGTGCGCGCCGACCGCCATGCGAATGCCGATCTCGCGGGTGCGTTCGGTGACGCTGACGAGCATGATGTTCATGATGCCGATGCCGCCGACGACCAGCGAGACGCTGGCGATGGCGGCCAGCAGGAGCGTCATCACGCGCGAAGTCGCCGTCGCCGCCGCGGCGATCTCCTCCTGGTTGTGCACCGCGAAATCGTCATCCCTTCCCGCCCGGATGTTATGGCGCTGGCGCAAGAGCGCGACGATCTGCTGCTGCACCACGTTGATATCCCTCGCATTGTCCGCCTGCACGTTGAAAGACCGGAACGTCGTGCCGCCGAAAATCCGTTTCATCGCGCTCGTGAACGGGATGACCACGAGGTCGTCCTGGTCGCTTCCCATGACCGAGAGGCCTTTGGGAAACAACACCCCCTGGACGATGAACGGCACGTTCCTTATTCGGATGATCTGGCCGAGCGGGTTGTCGTTGCCGTAGAGTTGCGCCGCCACGGTCTGCCCGATGACGGCCACTTTTTTCGAGCCGCGCACGTCCTCATCGGTGAAATTCGCGCCCGCCGCGAGCGGCCATTGGCGCAAA
>Ga0302324_100006589_pt1 | contig 24967 bp, 21 predicted proteins | sample Palsa_T0_1_FD_201949 | JGI IMG/M metagenome (GOLD analysis project Ga0302324, IMG submission 201949) | Peat permafrost microbial communities from Stordalen Mire near Abisko, Sweden - Palsa_T0_1 | ecosystem: Environmental > Terrestrial > Soil > Palsa > Peat permafrost | place: Sweden: Abisko... | reverse complement strand
CGCGATGATCGGCGATGGAGCGCTCTTCACTCGTGAAGACGCAATTGAAGCGGCATGGGCCGTCGTCGATCCAGTCCTTAAGAAGCATCACCGCGCTCTTCCGTACAAGCGTCACAGCTGGGGGCCAAAAGCGGCCGATGCACTGATCGCTTCAAACGCCCGTTGGTACAACCCCACATCCAAGAAGACGTCCGGATAATTGCGGGAGAGCCACCAGGCCGCTGCTGACGGGGACACTTATAAAAACCATCGCGATCGTTCTGGGTACGGACGGGATTGCGCTTCGTGGACCCGCACGAAGCCTCTATCGCCGCACGGGACGAGATGAAGATCCAGGTTATGCGCCTGCGCACCTCTGCTCCAACAGGGACGAGTATTAAGGAGAAGGAATGCCGGATTTCACATGTAATTTTGCGCAGCTAGGGAAACCCTTTGTACATTTTTGGGAGCATACCGTTGGAAGCGGCCACGCGCCCCTCGCACTTAGGGCTGACTGGCAGTCGCAACTTCTGCTTTGCCACAACGAATTGGGTTTTCAACACGTTCGCTTTCATGCGCTGCTGTCAGAGGGAATGGATACGATCATTTGCGAAGAAGACAAACTTCTGTACTCATTTTTTAATGTGGATCAGATAATGGATTTTCTTATCTCGATCGGAATGAGGCCCTTTGTCGAGTTGAGTTTCATGCCCAGAGCCTTAGCGTCCGGCAACACGACTGTGTTTCGTTACCAAGCGAACGTAACCCCACCGAAGGACTATGAACTGTGGGCCACACTGATCGGCAAGCTGACCGCCCATTGGGTGGAACGCTACGGCGCGAAGGAAGTGCGCGAATGGTTCTTTGAGGTTTGGAACGAGCCGAACCTCAAGGCGTTTTGGACTGGAACTCAACAGGAATATTTCAAGCTCTACCGTTTAACCGTGGAGGCGGTCAAAGGCGTGGATCATTTGCTCAAAGTGGGTGGTCCCGTCACCGCCAAGAACGCTTGGATTTCCGATTTTGTCGAATTCTGTCGGCAGAACAAAGTGCCGGCCGATTTCGTCACGACCCACCATTACCCCACGGATGCCTTCGGAAAGATAGGCGCCGATACCGAGACGCAATTGCAGCATGCGCCACCTCACGTCATGCGTGAAGACGCTCGCAAAACGCGAGATGCGGCGCGTGGTTTGCCTGTCTACTATACTGAATGGAACATCTCTTCAAATCCCCGCGACCCGCTGCACGACGAACCCTTTGCCGCCGCATATGCCGCCAAGATCATTATGGAAGCGACAGGGCTCGTGGAGGGTTATGCCTTTTGGACCTTCAGCGATATTTTCGCCGAGAATTACTTTCCATCTGTTCCGTTTCAGGGTGGGTTCGGCCTGCTGAACATTCATGGGATCGCCAAGCCAGTCTACCGAGCTTTCGAGCTGCTGCATCGTCTGGGCGACGAATTGCTCGGCGTCGAAGGTGAACATGACACCGTAGACGCCTGGGTCGTTCGAAAAGAAAAATCGGCGACGATTCTGGTGACGAACCATGCCATGCCTCGGCATCCCATTCACACGGAACTAACAAATCTACATATCACGGGCGCCCCGCATCCCAGCGTCGTCTACATCCAGAGAATCGACCAGGATCATGCCAACGCGCGACAGTTGTGGCAAACCATGGGCGAACCAAACTACTTGAGCGCGGTCCAAGTCGAACAGTTGAAGGCCACTTCATGCCTGGTAAAACAACCGCAGCCTTGGAAGTATGAACAGCCGAATATGGAGCTGTCGCTGGCGCTGCCACCTCACGGCGTCGCGGCTATCACGTTCGAATTTGCATAAGCGGATGGCAAGAATTCCTCAAACCCGCGCAACTCGTACCAAACGGTCATCCGTTGACGCGATGCTGGATCAGCTTCAGAAGGAAACCTTCGCCTATTTTCTGCATGAATCGAATCTCGAGAATGGGCTCGTGCGAGATAGGACAAAAAAAGATTGCCCGGCGAGCATCGCTGCCACGGGACTTGCTTTGGCATCTTACCCGGTGGCTGTCGAGCGTGGTTTCATATCGCGGTCAGCAGCGATAGAACGAACGCTGACGACGCTGCGTTTTTTCTGGAACAGTCCGCAAGGCCCCGCACCCGACGCAACCGGCTACCACGGCCTCTACTATCACTTTCTGGATATGCGGACCGGACGGCGCGCATGGCAATGCGAACTATCAACCGTGGACAGTGCCTTTCTGCTGGCGGGCGCGCTCACGGCAGGAATGTACTTCGCCGCCGGTACGCCGGAAGAAAATGAAATCCGCCGGCTCGCGGAAGCGCTTTATCAACGCGCCGATTGGCAGTGGGCGCGACACGGCGGCGCAACAATCACGCATGGATGGAAGCCCAAAAGTGGATTTCTTAAATACCGTTGGCAAGGCTACGACGAGGCGTTGCTCTTGTATATCCTCGCGCTGGGTTCGCCGACGCATCCGCTACCTGAAAGTAGCTACGCCGCGTGGGCTTCCACTTACAAATGGGAGCACTGTTGCGGACAAGATTATCTGTACGCCGGACCTTTATTTACTCACCAGCTCTCGCATATCTGGATTGATTTTCGGGATATTCAGGATGCTTTCATGCGCAAGAAGGGCATCGACTATTTTGAGAACAGCCGCCGCGCAACTTATGCGCAGCAACGGTACGCGATCGACAACCCACTCAAGTTCGAGGGCTACGCGCGCAAGTGTTGGGGAATTACTGCATGCGACGGTCCCGGCCTCTCCACGATCAAGGTGAACGGCATTGAGCGCCAATTCTTCGGCTACGTCGGACGTGGCGTGCCCTATGGGCCTGACGACGGAACCATCGCGCCTTGGGCTGTAGCGGCGTCGCTGCCGTTCGCTCCCGAAATCGTGTTGCCCGCGCTGGATTACTACATACGCGAGATTAAGCTGACGGAGCGGAACCCATACGGATTCAAAGAATCTTTCAACGCGACGTACCCGGGGAAACCCGGCAATCCACTCGGCTGGGTGTCGCCCTACCACTGCGGGCTGAATCAAGGGCCTATCGTCCTGATGATCGAAAACTATCGGAGCGGATTGGTGTGGCAATTAATGCGAAACTGCCCGTACATCGGCACTGGTTTGCGCCTAGCGGGTTTCGTCGGGGGCTGGTTGTGATCTTTGCAGCATATGATTCGTGCTTGTGTTGGCGAACTAACTGCCGCGTCGTTTCCTCTGTCCGAGCGGGGGATTCTCATCCCCTTGCTCGTCGGTTTCCTCGGGCTGACTTCCTCGTTCATCTTAGACTCCTCATCTTCTTACGCGTCGTGAAACTGATTGCGGTGAACCCAGAGCTGGTGACCACGGCTTCGCTGGCCCAGAAGTTGGGTCCAATATCAGCTCCGTGACACGTCAGTTGTCTAAAATCTCCGGTTTCCCTGTTGGCCTCCTCGGCATTCCCTGATACCACTCCTGTTAATTCCCTGTTTCGATTTCTAACACACCCTAAGCTTTTCGCCGAAAACCTCTCTAAATCGGCATTTCGCGCGGGCGCCAATCGATGAACTCCCGAAGTTCCCTGTATTTTTCCCTGTTAGCAGGGAATCTGGTGGAGAATGGTTCGCAGCGGACTGCATGCTCCGCCACACCGTCTTGATTTTCGTCTCCGTTCCTCTGCTTCCGGCGAACGCCCTTGAGTTGCGGAATCATTTGCGTCACTTCACGAATGCCCACCCGGTCTCGACGAGCTGTAGTTGAATGTTTGCGAAGTTCGGCGAATGGAACAACTTCGGTCACGAACAGCGGAGACCTTCGATTCAGCCTCAGCTCGTGAGTGCCGGCGTAATCCGGCTTATATCCGGTGCGCTCTCGAGCGATTTAACAAACTCAATCACCGACTCGGCCTTCGACGCGGGCCACTTGCAGTATTCAGCGTTGCCCCTGAATTTGTCCGCCACCTCATCGTAGGTCATGGGATTTTCCGGGCTGCCCTTCGCAGGCTGAGTGCGCCCCGAAAAATTCCTGCCGTCCTTCATGCGGATCTTGATGATGCCGCCCTCGACCAACACGGCCTGAAAATTTCCGCCCTGGCTAGCCTGCTTGTCGAATTCCGGGTCCACGTAAAAGCTCACGCGCTGCATCATGTCCTGAACGTCAGGGCGTTGCACGACGCCATCGGTGAACTGGCTCAAACCCGCTTTGCCTTCCAGCAGGAGGATGCTCATGGCGAACTCCATGCTGAACTTCGCTTCCAGGCCGGTGGTTGGATGGTGGCGAAAGAGCGTGGTGAGGTTGCTGCGGTTCCCGCCGACTTCGACTCGTTCAACATCCTTGGCGGCGATGTTGTTGTCCCGGATCAGGCGCAGCATTTCGTCCATGAATTGCTGCTGTATCGTTCCGCAGGGAAACCGCTTGATCAAATCTCCGGGTGACGCAAACATCCACGGGGCGCCAAGATGATTCACGATCGCCTTGGGATCAAAGCCGCCGCCGGCAGCCTGGAAAAATCCAAGCGGCGCCTCCAAAATATCGTCAGCCGCGGTCCAGCCCAGGGCCGCAAGGTCGGCGGCTACGATTCCATTCTCGGCGGCGTGCCCGGCGTGAAAGGGCTTCGTCATCGAACCGAAATTGTCCCGCAAGCCGCTGGCCTCGGACGCCGCGACCCCCAATGCATAGGTCGTCTGCGTCGAGCTCAAGCCGCGAAGCTTGGCGCACGCCGCAGCGCTGCCAAATGATCCGCAGGTCCCCGTGGTATGAAAACCGTCGCCATTGTGGCGGGGCGAGATGGCGTCGCCGATCTTGCTCGCGACCTCGACGCCCACGTGAAACGCCAGCATCAGCTCTTTGCCGCTGCGGTGGCCCAATTCACAGAGCGCGAATACCGCCGGAAGCACCGGGGCCGCCACATGCAGCGCCGAGCCGGTATCGTCGTAATCGTCCGCGTGAATGGAAATCCCGTTGGCCAGCGCCGCGAATCGGGCCGGGGCCTTCATGCTGGTTCCAATGATGCTGGCTTTTCCGTCCGAAAATCCGAGCGTCTCGATATAGCGCCGGATGAGAGGACCGATGCCCGAAGCCGATCCCGCGAGCGCCAGGCCGAACCCATCCAAAAGCGTTTTCTTCCCCAGCGCGATCACATTCTCCGGAATGTCCCCGTACTTCGCGTTCACAACAAAGTCCGATACGTACTTTGTCAGTCCCGGCGCTGAAGGGAATTCCCCCGTCGTAACGGCCGAAGCAGATAACTCGCGTAGCTTCCCGCTGCTCAGAGCGGAGACAGTGGTTAGCAGCGAGCTCCTGAAAAAATCACGACGTATCACTGGATCTCACCTCCGGAAATGGGCTGCCAACCGATGCGGCGCGAGCCGGAATCACGCGCTGGATTCAAGCGAGTTCTCCTCTTGTTGCAGCCTCGGCCGGGATGATACGCCCCGCTTGCGGACTCAGCAACTTTCTCCAGGTTTTCTACGACTGTTCGTAAACGCCGGGGCCCAGCCCCGCGAAACAAGCGCCGCGCAAAAGCGCGCTTGACGCCCTCGACTGCCTTCATCTTCACCGTTACTCATTGATACGAATCCTCGCCGAAAATATCGGCGCGGAGGCTCGCAACCAATAGACTCTACGCGTGGCAATTAGGATACGTTGACGATGACACCGGCACCTCCAATCCCTCGAAAATATCCTCGCATCCGCCCTCCCAAGGGGATCATGGTCGGCTGGAAATCGGCCGGTCAGACGACCGCCACTCGCATGGAGACGATGGGGCTCGGAGGCCTCTACCTGCACGCCCAGAACCCTCCGAGCATTGGTTCCACGGTCGAATTAGTTTTTGATTTGCCAACCGGCGAGGTTCGTGCGCGCGCGATCGTGCGCAGCTCCGTGCCGGGGAAAGGCATGGGCATTCAATTTGTACAGATGAGGCCGGAGGACAGGGCGAAGCTGAATCGTTACATGTCCGGGCAGGTCGCTGCCCAGGGAGCTTCCGCGGCCGCTCCCGCTGCAAGCTCACGGCCCGCTAACTTGTGGCTCGTAATTTCGCCTCGAAGGGAGGAGGCGGCTCAGATTCGATTTGAGCGGGAACTCAGGCAACTGGTCCAACTAACCGGCAAGGGCACCTACTACCAGCTTCTGGGAGTCACGGCCGAATCTCCGAGCAGCCTGGTCAAGAAAAACTACTACTCGCTGGCCCGCAAATTCCATCCGGATAGTCACGTGGGTAACCGCGAGTTGATTACGCCGCTCAAGAATCTGATGGTCGTTATCGCGGAAGCTTACAGGACGCTCGCGAACGAGGACAAGCGGGCCGCCTACGACAAATCCCTGGCGAGTGTCCGCGGTTTTGCCATGCATCGAGAAAAGACCGGAACCGAAGAATCCCTTGAAGAGTGGTTTAAGCGCGCTAACGAATGTCTGCGCGCGAAAAATTTCGTTGGATCAATTGTCTGGTTGCGTAAATGCGTCGAAACCGCGCCGGAGCAGGCTTTGTACCATGCCATGCTGGCGCGCAGCCTCGGGACCCTTCCCCAATACCGCAACGAGGCCATCGAACAGTTCCAGAAAGCAATCCAACTCGATCCATGGAGGGAATCGGTCTACGTTGCGTTCGCCGAACTGTTCGAGTCAATGCAACTCCCGGGACGCGCACGCGCGGTTTATTCCAAGCTGCTCGAAATCAGCCCGACGCATGCCAAGGCTCGCGAGCGCCTTGCCGCACTGGAACCCCAGCACAAAGAAGAGAAACCTTCGCCCCTGATCTCCCACTTGTTCCGCAAGAAAAGCTGAATCCAATAGCTGATTTCACACGAGAACCACGAACCGATCACAGCAAATTTCAGCTGCCTTCTAGCTCGTTGTGGCAGGTCATTACAAGCGCTGCGAGAGCGAAGCTTTCTGATGGATAACGCAGGCAATGAAGGATCGTTTTGCTAAGGTTCCCTTCGCCTTAGACCAGCACAGGGGCGAGTACTTCGCCCACTTTCCGTGCCAGCGTTTTTGGCGAGAACGGCTTTTGCAGGAATGCCAGTCCACGTTCCAGAACTCCGTGACGCACGATGGTGTCATCCGTGTAACCGGAAACGTACAACACCTTCATTTCCGGGCGCGATGCGGAAAGGCGAGACGCCAACTGAGCCCCACTCATACCCGGCATAATCACATCGGTCACCATCAAATGAATCGGACCCGGATGGCTTTCAGACATTCGTATGGCTTCCGCCGGGGTCTTGGCCGCCAGGATTGCGTAGCCAAATGCCTCCAGGGACCGGCGCGTGACCTCCAGCAGAGGCACCTCATCTTCGACGATCAGAATCGTCTGCAATCCCCCTTCTATTTTCTCCGGCACGTCGCTCGGCGCCGCGGTTACGAGCTCTGGACTCACGCAGGGAAGATAGATCTTGAAGCTCGAACCGATCCCAACCTCGCTATAAACCCACACGGACCCGCCGCTCTGCTTCACGATTCCATAGACGGTACTTAAGCCAAGTCCTGTGCCCTTGCCAAACTCCTTGGTCGTAAAGAAGGGCTCGAACATGTGGGCTTTCGTGTCCGCGTCCATGCCGCAGCCGGTGTCGGTTACCGATAGCATCACGTGCGGACCCTTCCGCGTAGATGGGTGCTGGAGGGCATAGTCTTCGTCGATTTCCACATTGGAAGTTTCAATGGTGAGCTTGCCCCCCGGAGGCATGGCGTCGCGCGCATTCACGGCCAGGTTCATGATGATTTGTTCGAGCTGCCCGGCATCGGCTTTCACCAGTCCGAGCGTGGGGTTCGAGATGACCACCAACTCAATGTCCTCGCCGATGAGCCGCTGAAGCAGCTTTTCCGCACCCGCGATAACTGTGTTGAGGTCGAGGACTTTAGGCTGGAGCACTTGCTTGCGGCTGAAGGCGAGAAGCTGCCGCGTCAACAACGCGGCGCGATCGCCTGCTTTCTGGATCTCCTCAATACTCTTGCGCTGGGGATCATCCAGACTCAGACGATCCAGCAAAAGGCCGGTGTAGCCCAGAATGACTCCCAGTAAATTGTTAAAATCGTGGGCCACGCCTCCTGCCAGTTGTCCCACCGCTTCCATCTTTTGCGCCTGGCGAAGCATCGCTTCCAGGTTTTTGCTTTCGGTAACGTCCCGGGCGACGACTGAGACACCAATCACCCGGCCATCCGAATTTTCGATCGGTGAAAGTGTTATGGATACGTGGATGCGCGTTCCATCCTTTTTTACGCGGATCGTTTCAAGGGGTTCCACGGCTTCGCCGCGCTGTACCCCTTTCAGGAGCATTAGGGTTTCCGTCTCGCGGTCAGGAGGCGAAATAAACAGGATCGAGCGTCCCACGGTTTCCGCGGCCGGGTACCCATAGATTCGCTCCGCGCCGTGATTCCAGGAAAGAACGATTCCTTCGGGGGTGAGACTGATAATGGCATCGTGCGATGACTCGACGACAGCGACCAGGCACGACATATCATATTCGCGTTTTTTACGTTCCGTGATATCGCGGATCGCCGCCGTCACCAGAACTCCATCCACACCATCCAACGGACTCAGCATGATTTCGATCGGAAACTCGCTTCCATCTTTTCGACGTCCAACGAGTTCAATACCCATGCCGATCTGCTGCGCCACCGACTCCGCCGCCGTACGTGTGCCGTCGGCGATCATCCGTTCCGCGAAGCCCTGCGGAATGATGTTCTTTACCACCTGCCCTATCAGTTCATCGCGGTGGTATCCGAACTGTTTCTCCGCCTGAAGATTCAGGAGGACGATCTCCCCGTGCTGGTTCACCACCACCATCGCGTCGGGAGCCGCTTCAAGTAGCCCGCGGTACACCCCCTCCAGGACCCTGCGCTCAACCGCATAGCGTAGAGATCGCAAAAGCCCGCGCGTCTCGATCTGGCCCTTGACGAGATAGTCTTGCGCGCCTTCCTGTAAGGCCTGAGCGGCTAGCGACTCGTCGTCCATGCCCGTCAGCACCACCAACGGGACAAGGGGAGCAACTTCGCGCACCCGCCGTACCACTGTCAGTCCTTGTGCATCGGGCAGCCCCAGGTCGAGCAGGATAATGTCAACGCCATGCTTCGCAAGATGCTTCTCGGCGTCGCTCATGGACCCCACATGCGTCAATTCAGTGTCGTGCGAGGCCTGCTCGTTCAACATCTCGCGGAGCAAACGAGCGTCTCCGGGGTTATCTTCAACCAGGAGAAGCCTTCTGATCGATTTCTCGGTCATTGGTTTTGTTTGTGCTGCGGCAGCTTGCATTTCGTCAGCCAGAAATCATTGATGCTTTTCACCAGGGCCTCGAAGGCGTCCAACTCCACGGGCTTGTTGAGGTAGCAGTTCGCCTGGAGTTGATAGCTTTTGCTGATGTCCGCTTCTGCGTCAGAAGTGGTCAGGACAACCGTCGGGATCGTTTTCAGGGTGTCATCCTCCTTGATCTGAGCAAGAACCTCGCGGCCATCCATCTTGGGAAGATTTAGATCCAGCAAGATCAAGTCCGGGCGAGGAGCGTTGACGTAAGCTCCCTCGTGCCTGAGGAAGGCCATTGCCTCGACGCCATCGGAAGCCACATGCAAACGGACGGACCTGTTTGCGTCGCGGAAGGCTTCCTGCGTCAGCCGGACATCACCCGGGCTGTCTTCAACCAAGAGAACCTCTATGGGCATGCCGTTTCTCCGATGATATTCATCATTCCTTTCACGAACGCAGCCAGCGTCAATTCGGTGCTGTGCCGGCCGAGGTCGCCGATCCTCTCGCGGAGCAAACGTTCGTTTTCGCGCCTAACTTCGACCAGGAGCAGCTTTCGGATGGATTTCATACCGATCCAATTTGCGCCTGCCTTGGCAACTTGACATCCTTCAGCCAGAATTCGTTGATGCTTTTCACCAGGGCCTCGAACGCGTCCAACTGCACGGGTTTGTTAAGGTAGCAGTTCGCGTGGAGTTGATAGCTAATCGTGATGTCCCCCTCCGCATCGGAAGTGGTCAGGATAACCACCGGAATCCCTCTTAAGCTTTCGTCTTTCTTGATTTGAGCCAGAACCTCGCGGCCATCCATCTTGGGAAGGTTCAGATCGAGCAGGATTAAATCCGGGCGAGCAGCGTGAATGTGAGCTCCCTGGTGCTTGAGAAAAGCCATCGCGTCCACGCCGTCAGTAGCCACGTGCAAATGGATGGAAGGATTGGCGCTACGGAAGGCCTCCTTCGTAAGACGGACATCACCGGGGCTGTCCTCCACCAACAACACCTCTATGGGCACACCTTTGCGTCCGATAACGTTCATGATTTACTCTCGCCCCCTATCAGCGTAAAGCGAAACGTGGAACCGTGCCCCGGTTGTGACTCGACTGAGATGTTGCCGCCATGCCGCTCGACAATCTTCTTGCAGATGGCCAATCCGATGCCCGTACCGGCAAATTCTTCCCGTTTGTGAAGGCGCTGGAACATGCCGAAAATCCTTTCGAAATACTGCGGGTCAATTCCCAGCCCGTTATCTTTTACCGAAAATACCCATTTCTTCTCGACGTTCATGGCGGCGGAGACGTGTATACGCGGAACCCCGGAACTTTGGTACTTGATGGCATTGCCGACCAGGTTCTGAAACAGCTGAATCAGTTGCATCTCGTCCGCCAGGACCATGGGAAGAGGATCGTGCGACACCTGCGCGCCGCTTTCGGCGATGGTTGCACGCAGATTGATCAGCGCCTGTTGAAGCGCATCTTCACTCGAGGAATCGAGCAGATCCGCTCCCTTTGTCCCGATGCGCGAATAGGCCAGCAGATCCTGGATCAACCGCTGCATGCGGCTGGCTCCATCCACGGCGAAAGCAATGAACTCATCGGCGTCGGAGTCCAGCTTTCCCTTGTACCGTCTGGACAGCAGCTGCGTATAACTCGCCACCATCCTCAGCGGCTCCTGCAAATCGTGAGAGGCAATGTAGGCGAATTGCCCCAATTCTTCATTCGAGCGGTTCAATTGCTCGACTTTGTGGAGAAGATTGGTCTCGGCGGTCTTGCGCGTGGTGATATCGCGGATCGCTGCCGTCACCAGGGTTCCCTCGGCGCTTTCCAGCGGGCTCAGCATGATCTCGATGGGAAACTCGCTTCCATCCTTCCGCCGCCCGGTGAGCTCAATTCCCGTGCCGATCTGCTGCGCCAACGCGTCTTCCGGGGATCGAAGACCATCCGAGATCAGCCGTTCCGCGAAACCTTCCGGGATGATGTTTTTCATCCTTTGCCCTACGAGTTCGTCGCGGTGGTATCCGAACTGTTTCTCCGCTTGAACATTTAGCAGGACGATTTCTCCCCTCCGGTTTACCACCACCATCGCATCTGGAGCCGCCTCCAGCAGCCCGCGGTACCTGCTCTCCATCTGCGCCAGATGTTTTTCCGCGGCCTTGCGCACGGTGATGTCGCGGATCGCCGCCGTCACCAGGATTCCCTCGGCGCTTTCCAGCGGGCTCAACATGATCTCGATGGGAAATTCGCTTCCATCCTTCCGCCGCCCGATGAGTTCAATCCCCTTGCCGATCTGCTGCGCCAGCGCGTCTTCGGCGGACCTGAGAGCGTCCGCGACCAACCGCTCCGCGAAGCCTTCCGGAATAATGTTCTTCACCTTCTGACCCAGCAGTTCATCGCGGCGATATCCGAACTGCTTTTCAGCTTGGAGATTCAGTAGGACGATTTCACCGGCCTGGTTCACGATGACCATGGCGTCAGGCGCCGCTTCGAGCAGGGCTCGATAGTGCAGGTTTCCTTCGTCGTTTTTTCGCAGGCGAAGCGGTGGGGGCTTAGGCGCGGACAGGGCGTCAGCGCCTTTCGTCTTCGGCTCGGTGGAAGGGGATTTCATGACGAATCTAGTGAGTACTTACATCGATCTAGTCTCTTTCGGCTGGGCCATCGGGCACTGTGCAGAACAGTACACATGGCAATCCTGTGCCCTGCTTACCAACAGTCCACACGTATGGTGGTGAAGCTCGAGCCCTTCGACACATCCAATGAGTCGCGAACCGGTGTAAACTACAGTCAGGGGTCGAATGAAAATCTCATTCCTTGCCGGCTTGGCATTGTTCGCGATGCTCGGACTCGCTTGCCTTTGGATGGCCTCCGGCCGTGCAGCCGCAGGCGGCGCGCCGGGCGCAGCAGGCCAAGACGCCCAAGTGGAACCCCGCACTGCGCCGGGTGCAAGTCCCGTGGTGGTCGAACTTTTCACCTCCGAAGGTTGCTCGAGTTGCCCTCCCGCGGACCGCTTGCTCGCGCGCCTGGAACAAACCCAGCCGGTCGCCGGCGCACAGATCATCGCTCTGGAGCAGCACGTGGACTACTGGAACGGCGAGGGCTGGATGGATCCTTTTTCGTCCGCGCAATTCACCGAGAGGCAGTCCGACTACGTCCGGGAGCTTCACGCCAAGACCGCCTACACGCCGCAAATGATCGTGGACGGCGCGACGGAATTCGTTGGGAACGACGAGCGCAATGCGCTGGCGGCCATCGCGAAATCCTCGCGAACTCCAAAAGTAACGGTAGCGCTCGAGCAGAGGCAGGATTCCAAGGCCGGGCTGGACACCGCGGCTTTGCGCGTTCGCCTGGAACCGATTGCGAATTGGAACGCGCGGGAAGGCGCGGACATGGTTCTAGCGATCACCGAGAATGGTCTGTCTTCGAACGTCACGCGCGGCGAGAACGCCGGCGCGCAATTGGGCCACCGAGCCGTGGTGCGCGAAATGCGAGTTCTCGGGCGCGTGAATTCCGCCGGATCATTTTCGGCGGAGCCGGACCTGAAGCTTGGAAAGAGCTGGAAACGCGAGAATCTCCGCGCGGTCGTTTTCGTTCAATCGCGCGGCAGCGGCCATATCCTGGGCGCGGCCGCGATCAACCTCTCCGCGCCCGGCAGCGGTTCGTAACTCAACTCAGGGAAAAACCTTCCTCAGGAAATAGCGCGCTTCAGAAATCCATCAATCCGCGCGTTGGCGGCAGGTCCCTGCGGCAGCGGGAAAATGTTGAACGCGTGCGGCGCGCCCGAATAAACCGCCAGCTCCGCTTCATTTCCCGCCGCAATCCACCGCGAGTAGAGGAAAAGCGTGTCGTCCAGCAGCGGATCGATGGTTCCAATGGTAAAGATCGCCGGCGGCATGTTTTTCAGGTCGGCGTACAGCGGTGAGACGTCCGGATCGCGCGGGTCCACGCCCTTCGGCAGATAGGCTTCGCTGAATTTCTGGATGCCGATTCGACCGACGAGTATGCCCTTTTCAGGCGAGTGTCTTTGGCTTGGGGTCATGGACGAATCGAAGACTCCATATGCGAGATTCGCCGAGCGGAATCCCGTGTAGTTGTGCCGGTCGCGCATGCGAAGCAGGGTCGCTGCGGCAAGAGTGCCGCCCGCCGATTCGCCGCCGATCGTCAGCACATCGGTGCCGAATTCGGATTTCGCGTTCTTCACCAGCCAGACCGCCGCCGATTCGCAATCGTCCCACGCAGCAGGGTACGGATTTTCGGGCGCAAGCCGGTACTCCACGCTCGCGCACGCCATTCCCGTGCTCGCCACGACGCGCTCGAGCATTGGGTCCTGGTTCGCCGCGGACCCGAATACCAGGCCTCCGCCGTGGATGTGCATGTAAACGCCCTTCGCACGTTCCGGCGCGATTACGCGCAGCTCCACTTTGTGCCCGCCCTTGCCGTCAATTTGTATGCTGCGCGCTCGCGGAGATTTTTCCGGCGGCGGAAATCCCCCTCGGCCGCTGGCCATGGCATCGCGATAGGCCTGCGCGCCAATGTCCCACCAGTCCGGCCCGCCGGACATCGCTTTCCGGAATGCTTCGTTGGCCGCGAGTGTCTCCGCGGAGATTGCCGCGGGCCTGAACGCCGCTGGATCGAGTGGATTGCTCTTTGTTGCGCTTGCTTCGCTCATTGGATTCGTCTCCTTCTGTCGCCGTGCCGCGGGAGTATACCACCGCGCGTCCGGCCAGCCGTTTGCGAATTCCGCTGCGTGATAGACTCACGCCCATGAGCGAGGATCATCTAACCCGGCGCGAAGTCCTGCTTGGAATGGCCGCCGTGCCTCTCCTCGAGAGCGCTCTGGAGGCTCAGGCCGCCGCTTCCTCCGTTTGCTTTATGAGCACCGTGGATATGGCCCGGCTGATCCGCGCGAAAAAGCTTTCGGCGCGCGAAGCGCTGGCCGCGCATTTGAAGCAGATCGAGCGTGTAAACCCGCAGGTCAACGCCATCGTGACCCTCGTGCCGGAAATGGCCGCCGCCGCTGCCGCGAAGGCCGATGAGATGCAGGCGCACAACGAGACTTTGGGGCCGCTGCACGGTCTGCCGGTCGCGCACAAAGACCTGTTCGAAACCCGCGGCATTCGCACGACATTTGGGTCGCCGCTCTACAAAGACTACATCCCCACCGAAGATGACATTGTTGTTGATCGGATTCGGCGTGCGGGCGCGATCACTATCGGCAAAACCAACACGCCGGAATTCGGTTCGGGATCGCAGACGTTCAACGCAGTCTTCGGCGCGACGCACAATCCCTACGACTTGACGAAGACATGCGGCGGATCTTCCGGCGGCGCCGCCGTCGCGTTGGCCTGCGGCCTCGTACCCGTTGCGACTGGCTCCGATACCGGAGGTTCGCTGCGCAATCCCGCCGCATTCTGCAACGTAGTCGGCTTCCGGCCTTCAATCGGCCGGGTGCCGAATCCGAAAGCGGCGTTCGGGTGGTCAACGCTGAGCACCTCCGGATGCCTGGGGCGTTCGGTGGCCGACCTTGCCCTGGTGCTAAGCACGATCGCGGGGCCCGATTCGCGCGCGCCGCTCTCCATCAACGAACCGGGTGAGCTTTTCGCACGCCCGCTCGACCGCAATTTCCGCGGCGTGCGGGTAGCATGGTTCAAGGACCTTGGCGGCGTGCCCTTCGATCCGCGTGTGCGCACCGTGGTGGACGCGCATCGCAAGACATTTGAATCCTTGGGCTGCATCGTGGAGCAGGCGGAGCCGGACTTCGCCCCCGCCGAGATCTCCTTTCGCACGCTGCGCGCGTGGAATTCGGCGAATACCTATGGCGAGCGATTGCGCGAGCACCCAGACGCTTTCAAGGACACGCTGAAAGGTGAGATCGAGGAAGGTCTGCGGCTGACGGGCACGGATGTCGCGCGCGCCGAGACCGCCCACGGCCAGGTCTGGCGGCGCTTTCAGGCGTTCCTCGAAAAATACGAATACTTCGTTCTGCCCACCACGCAGTTGCCGCCGTTCGACGTCAACACGCCATATCCAACGGAGATCGCGGGCGTGAAGTTCGACAACTACATAGACTGGATGAAATCCTGCTGGTACATCTCGGCAACGGGGAATCCAGCGGCCTCGGTGCCGGCCGGCTTCACGCCGGAGGGACTTCCTGTCGGCGTGCAGATCGTCGGCCGCGACAAGCAAGATTTCAGCGTCTTGCAAATGGCGCACGCGTTCGAACGCGCGACTGGCTTTGGCAGGAAGCACCCGGCGATTGCTTAAATGGCCCGCCCGCGTCGGTCGCGATCGCGTCCATTGCCGTGGCGCTGGCCTCCCGCAGCAAAAAAGTCCACAGGGATACACGCTTGCACGCTGACGCCTGTGTACTAAGATGGTCGCGTGATAAGCATGATTGAGTTCGACGCAAGAAGCGGCACGCGGAACGGCTCGTTATCGCTGTGCCTGGCCGCCGCGAGTCGCTCCGGGCGCGGCCTGAAATTGTGCAATCCCACTCGACACATGATGTCGAACGAAAACGGAGCCAACTCGTTGAAAATTAGCGATGGGCGTCCTCATGAAGTGACACAAGAAACGAGGTGCCAACTTCTCTGCTACCGGCCGCGACCCGCCTCGATCCTGGCATCGCGTGCGCCTCACGCCTCCACGCTCGCGCCTCGTCCCCGGTTTCTACCCGGCACTGGGTGCCGAGTAGAATCGCCCGTAACCGATAGAAAACAAACAATCGGTGCACATTCTACTCGACACTGGAAAGCGGGGGTAACCAAGCATGAATTCTCACGCCTCCTCGCTTCTCTCGTTCTCCTTTTCTCGCCTTTGTGCGCCCGTCCGGCCGCCGCGCAATCGCAAAACACACCAACGAAAGTTCCAGGCGATCTTGCGAGTGACCTGAAGGAATTTGTCGAAACTCCGTCGGTTTTCGGCTATGAACAGCAGCTCACCGAAAAGATTCGCGCGAAGGTCGCGGCGTTTCATCCCGTCGTGGACAATCTCGGCGACGTAATCGTCACCATAGGCAGCGGCGCCCCGCACCGCCTGATCGTCACGCCGATTGATGAGCCGGGCTTCGTAGTGAGCGGCATCACCGACGACGGTTATCTGCGCCTGCAGCGGCTGCCGCAACGCGGAAACTTGCCGGCGATCTTCAACGAGCTCTACTCCGCTCAACCCGTGCAAGTCCGCACGGCTGGCGGCCAATGGATCAACGGCGTAGTCGCCGGAATCTCCATTCACCTGCAACGAAACGGATCGGATCGTCCCGCCCCGGACCCTCGAGATCTTGAGAACGCGTACGTTGACATCGGCGCAACTTCCGCCGCCGAAGTCCGCAAAGCTGGCGTCGACATCCTCAGCCCCGTCGCCATCACCCGCCGTCTGATGGACCTTGCAGCCAGCGAGTTCGCTGGAGCATCCGTCGAAGACAAATTTGGCGCCGCCGCGCTGGTTGACCTTCTCCGTCACGCCGATCCCGCCGTGAAAGGCACTGTGACAATCGTGTTCTTGGCCCAGCAACGAGTTGGTGGGCGCGGCCTCGACCGGCTCCTTACAACTACCAAGGCTGACGAAATGATCTACGTCGGGGGAATGTTGCGAGGTGGAAATGTACCGGCGATGGAGGGTGTGCACCGCGCACCACGCCGTGAACCGGGCAGCGGTGTTCTCATCGGCCTCGACAAGTCTACCGGCGAGCTAACCGGTATCGCTGCCGATTTAAAACAACTCGCTGACGCGAACAAGATTCCGCTCGTAAGCGATTATTCGGCGGCGCTTATCGCACCGAGCGATCTGCCGCCTCCTGCCTTCCCGGCAAAATGGGTTCACGTCGGAATCGCAACCGCGTGGCCGGACACTCCTGTCGAAACTCTGTCCCGCTCTGACGTGGCTGACTTGAGCGACCTGCTCGGAGTGTACGTTAACGGAGTACCTCTCCCACCCGAGCTGCGTCAATCTATAAGCATCATTGTGGCATCGGCCGGTGTCGGTCCACATACCGCGTCGCGGCCAGAAAATGATCAGGTGTTGCGCGGCCTGGTTGAGGCGTACGGCGCGAGCAACAACGAAGCGCCCGTTCGTGACGTGGTGAAAAGTCTGCTGCCCCCCTGGGCGAAGCCGGAAACGGATGATGCGGGAAACCTGATTCTTCATCTAGGCAGTACGCCTGCCGGCTCGAAAACGCCGAAGATTCTTGTGGTCGCGCACATGGACGAGATCGGCTTCGAGGTGAAATCAATCTCGAAGGATGGCCGGCTTGAAGTGGAAACGCTTGGCGGAATGGACCTGAACTTCTACGAGGGCCATCCGATGCTCGTTCATACGGCAACCGGCGATCGCGACGCGATCATGGAACTGCCGAACGGCTGGGACGAAGCCAATTTCAAGTGGCCGGCGGAATCGGATCACACGATCCGCGTTGATGTCGGCGCGCGCACCCAGGAAGAAGTAGCAAAGCTCGGCATCAAAGTCGGCGATTCCATCACAATTCCCAAGGCATATCGCCCGCTTCTCGGCACGCGCGCGAACGGCCGCAGCTTTGACGACCGCGTGGGCGACACGGCGCTGATCTCAGCCGTTTGGGCGCTGCAGGAGGGGCCCCCAGGTCGACGGTTAGGCGAGCCTGGGGGATCAGTCCCGCTCAAGGACCGCGATGTCACATTCGTCTGGTCCACGGGCGAGGAACTTGGCCTCGTTGGTGCGGGCGCGCTGGCCAAGCGGCTTGCCGCCGAAGGCCACACGCCGGATTACGTCTTCGCCGTGGACACGCTGGTGAGCTCGGATTCGCCTCTCGAATCGAAACGTTTTGGGGACGCGGAAATCGGAAAGGGTTTCGCGATCCGCGCCGTGGACAATTCCAATATTGCGCCGCGCGATCTCGTCGCGAAAGTTGAAAAACTCGCGCGCGCCAATCAAATTCCCTACCAGCTCGGCGTCACCGGAGGCGGCAACGACGGCGCCACATTCGTTCCCTACGGCGCCGTGGATATCGCGCTCGGATGGCCGCTGCGCTATTCGCATTCGCCGGCGGAAGTAATAGACACGCGCGATGTGGACGCGCTCGCGCGCATCGTCGCCGCGATCGCCAGGAGCTGGTAGCGCGTGAAGGTCCGGCGGGGTTTGCTATAATCGCGCGCGATGACCGAACCTGTCTTCAAAATGCCTCGCCACATCGTGGTCGAGGGGCCCATCCGCGTGGGCAAATCCACCCTGGCCAAAGCGTTGGCCGAGCAACTTCACGCGCGGCGGATCTCCGACAGCGAGGACAATCCCTTTCTCGCTGATTTCTACGATGAAAAACCCGGCGCGGCCTTTCGCGCCCAGATGTATTTCCTCCACGAACGCCATCGTCTGCTGGCCGAGACCCGGCCCGAGGACAATACCGCTCCGGTCGTCAGCGACTTCCTTTTCGAGAAGGACAAAATCTTCGCGTACGTCAATCTCGACAACGAAGAGCTGAAGCTCTACGAAAGATATTTCGACATGCTTGCGCCGTCGCTGCCCGCGCCCGACTTGGTGATTTATCTTCATGCCAAGCCGGAGGTGCTTCGAAAGCGCGTCTCAAAAAAGGGCGATCCCGCCGAGAAACAGATTTCACCTGAATACCTCGAAGCGGTTGCCAACGCCTACGGGCACTTTTTTTTCCGCTACTCCGCGTCGAACCTGCTGGTGGTGGACACCACGGAAATTGACTTCGTCGAACGCAACCGCGATTTGCAGGAGCTTTTGCGGCGTCTGCGCCAGCCCGTGAAGGGCACGCAATACTTTCTTCCGCTCGGCCAGAGTTAACGCGCCGGGGATTGTTCTTCGCGCTTGCCGCAAGGCTGCCGCGCGGACAGGGTAATCCTGTCGTCAATTCGCACGGGCTTAAAAGGGGAATCCGGAGCGGGCAAATTCGCCACGCCCAGAACAAGCGTAGCGAATCGCGGGAGTCCGCCCCGGAGTACATCGCGGGGTAAATTCTTCTGCAAGGAACGGCGCGCCGCTCAAGCGGCTTGCGACGGTCCTGTCAAACGGTGACGCAATCTTCCCAGCGTGCGATTCACCGGATGGCTGCGGTGCAGGAACGTCACCATCGGGTCGCGCCTCGAGCCGATTTTCTGCAGAGCCCGCCGAATGCGGAAATCGCGTCCCGCGGACACCAGCCCCTTTTCCAAAGTTGCAATCGCCTCCTGCGTCCGGCCGGACTGCTGATAGACCTCGGCCAGATTCAGGTACAGCTGCGCGTGATTGTGTCGCATTCCCAACGCTTCCTGGCAGAGAGCTTCGCCATCGCCATAACGCTTTTCGGCCACGGCAGCCAGCAAGCCGGTATAGGAGAGATAAAACGGGTTTTTCGGAGCGATACCGAGTGCGCGCCGGGCGTACTGCAGGGCCTCGCTCGAATGGCCGTCACGCAGTTGTTTGAGGCATTCCTTGAAATCGGACATACCGGCGTCCGCCGGCGAAGTTGTACCAATCCAGTGGGACATAGGCTCCTTCCTTAGCCCCGCAGGCGACTTTCACTAGCAGGGCGGGTAAAGAAAGTTAACGCCGGGACTTGCGCTGGGAAATAGAGCGCCAGGCCAGATTTCGTCCCAGTACTTGGGCCTGTACGAAGTGACAGGCGAAACCGCGGCTACAGCACGAGGTCGAAAACTAACGCGAGACCCACGCCGCGGGCCCACGAAGGAAAAAACAAACCGAGAAGTGGCGTGGGCAGATTGGTCATGCGCGCGCCCGAAAGGTGGAAATCCAATTATGACCATGGTAGAATGACCATGGTCGGCGGGAGAAAACGATGAAGAACGTAAGGAAGATGGCAGCGGGTGCTTTCAAGGCGAAATGCCTCTCGGTCATGGACGAGGTGCATGCCAAACGTGAAACCGTGATCATCACAAAGCACGGGAAACCCGTGGCCAAGCTGGTCCCGGTGGGCGCCGAAAAAGACGAAATCTTTGGTTTCTTCGTCGGCAAGGGCCGGATCACAGGCGACGTAGTTGCGCCGGTATTCTCGCTCGAGGAATGGGGCAAGCTTGCCGATTCTCGTTGATACGCACGTGGTGCTATGGCTCTCCTTCGCTCCGGGAAAACTCTCGAGGAAGGCGACTGCGACCATCGAAAGCGCGCGTCAAGAGGCGCAAGGAGTGGCGATCTCGGATATCACGCTTTTCGAGGTCGCTTTGGCCGCGAGCAGGGGCCGCATCCAACTGGATGCGAGCCTGGAGACCTACTTGCAGGAAGTCGAGTCCCATTTTGTAGTTCTGCCGATAAGCAGCCGCGTATGCGCGAGGGCAGTGACGCTGCCCGCAACCTTTTCCAAGGACCCCGCCGACCGTGTTATCGCCGCGACGGCGCTCGTCGGGGGTCTCGCCTTGATAACAGCGAACGAGCACATCCGCAACTCGAAAGTCGTTCGGACGATTTGGTGAGAGGATTTTCGTTGGAATCGGTCGCTGGAACAAAACCGAGAATAGATCAAAGGCAGAAAGAATCCCCACGCTCACAAACCGAGCACGGGGCACCATCAGGACCTACGACGCGAGAATGAGCCGCCCGCACCATTGAACTCATGAGCCATCAAAGTTGAATATTACCGCCGCGCCCACGGCCATGCGCTACCCGGCACACCAACGGCGGCACACAAATCGCGGACGCCGGAAAGCAACACTCCCGCAGCCATGACGGTCAGCGTCCAACTGAGAACGATCGAATTCGCTGGCGACGCAATTACCAAGCCCGAAGGTCCCGTCCACCACACGCGCAGAACGGGGACGAGGTAAGCAACAGCAGCCCCATAAACGATTGCCATGATGCCGTGCATCACGCGCTCACCCGGATAAACGCCTCCGAGCGGCCTCCGTATCAAATCCTCGACGCGAAGTGCCGGACTAACGGACGAGTTCGGAGGCGAAGACAAGGTGGATGCCGCGCGATTCGAGTTCGGGAACGCCTTGGGCCAGCGCCGCGATTGTTGCGGGGCGGGGATGGCCGATGGCGATGGCGGAGCCGTCGCGAGAGGCGTCCCGCGCGGCGAGTTCCAGCTGGGCGAGGATTGCTTCCTTCGAGGGCGTGTCGTCGAGGAAAACTTTGCGCGACGCCGCGGGCACGCCGGCGCGCTCGGCAGCATCATAGGCCACCGTCGCGGCGGTCGTTCGGCTGTCTATGAAAAAAAGATTGCGCTCGCGCAGCGCCGGCATCAGCGCTTGCATGAGCGGCAGATCGGCGGTGGCGCGCGATCCTTCATGGTTGTTCACGCCCGCCGCGTGCGGAACGGTTTCGAGCATGCCTTCGAGCGCGGAATTCACCTGATCCGGATTCATGCCCACGCGCAGCTCGATTTCCTCGCGTGTCACGCCCTCCGGGCCCCCGCCTTCGGCCTCCGGCTCCATGGGGAGATGCAGCAGGATCTGATCGCCCCGGCGATAGGCCTCTTCGGCGACCTCCGCGGAGAGCGGCAGGTGCGGAAGCACGGAAATCGTAAGCGGAAACGGCAACGCGAGCAGGGAATCGGCAGCGGCGCGGTCGTGGCCCATGTCGTCGAGGATGATGGCGAGCTGCGGATTCCCTCGCAGATGCGAAACGGGCGCGCGCGAGCGGACAGCCAGCGGCGTCACCACGTGAATCGCGTGCGTGCGATTTCCATCGCGCGAGAAATCGTAGCGAATCATGCCGCCGGCGGTGGATTCGGCGATCGAGAGTTTGTGGCGCCGCGCGATTTCCGCGAGGGCCTGCTTCAACGCTTCGGCCTGCGAAGGGTCGGCGAGCGATATATAGATATTGTCGGCCGTTAGCTCGGCTGGCGCGCCGGAGCCAGGCGGCTGGACCTCCGGGCGAATCGTGATCTCGGATTTGCGCCCGGTCACGCGCTGGGCAGCGCTGACGACTTCGTCCGTGACGGCGCGAAGTTCCGCTTTCGAGAGGGGTTTTTTCCCGCAGCCGGCGAAAAAGACGATAGCAATGACGAGAAACGCCACGAAGGCCGCGGCGGCGCCACCCGGGCGATCGAAGAGAGATCCCTCAGGCATGAATGCCTTCGGGATGACAGCGCGCACCTTGTGCTTCGTCGGTTGGAAACGAATGTTGGGGCGAGTCGAGGGCGCGGCCAGTATCCCGCGCAAATCCGCCACGATTAGCTAGGCGGCTTTCCGCGCCGGGCTTGCGCCCTGCAAAATCTCGATAGCCTTCTTGACGTCGGGGTCGGTCGGCGAACTCGACGGAGCGGGCGGGTACTCGTCCGCTGCCGTCACATCGTCCGGCGAAGGGTGCACTTCCCGCGTGGGTGCGACGCCGTCAACGGGGATTTCCTTGCCGGCGGGCGTGTAGTAATCCGCCAGGGTGAGGATCAGCGCGGATCCGTCCTCGAGTTGAATCAGCTTCTGCTGGGAGGCGGTGCCGTAGGTGCGCATGCCGACCGTCTCGCCGCGATGATTGTCCGCGATCGCGCCCGCAAGAATTTCGGCGGGGCCGGCCGTGCCGGTATCAATCAGCACGGTGACGGGCTGGGCCCACGCGACTTTCGATGCATCGGCGGAAGAAACCACCGGCGACATTGTCTGTCCCTTGAGCGAAGTGATGGTGCCCGAGGGAAGGAAGAGCTGGGCGGTGGAGATGCCTTCCTGGTCGTCGCCGAGAGCGCAATCGCGCAGATCGAGAATCAGCTTGTGCGCGCCTTGATGTTCGAGTTGCACGAGCTCGTCACGAATCTGCTTCGTGGCGCCCGGCTGGAATTCAGAAACGCGAAGATAGGCGATGTCACCCTCGAGTTTGTCCTCGACGAGCTTGGGCGCCGGCACCTTCGCGAGCGTGATTTCCATATCCTGAGGTTCGGCCTTGCCGCGACGGATCACGGAGAGCTTGACGACTGTTCCCGGATCGCCGCTCAGGAGAAGCTGCGCCTGCTCGATGGCCATTTGTCCGGTGGTAAAGCCGGCGATTTTTTCGAGGACGTCGCCAAGTTGCAGGCCCGCTTTCTGGGCCGGGCTATCCGGCAGCGCGGAAATGACGCTGATGTATCCGAAACGCTTGGTGAGCGCGAGTCCGGCTTCAGCCTTGGGGCTGACCGCGCTCTTTTCCTTGTAGTCGGTATATTCAAGCGGGCTCAGATAGCTCGATTGCGGGTCGAGCGAATCGAACAGGCCGTGGAGGGCGCCGCTGGTCACCTGATGCAGATTGGGCTCGTCCACGTATTCTCGCTGGATGCGATCGAGCACTTCGCCATAGACGGTGAGCGCGCGGAAGGCCTTGTCGTCCGAGGAGCGCCCGCGAACGTAGCCCACAGCAACAAAGCCGAAGACGATCACTGACAGCCCGATAACGATCTTCTTAGTGACGGAAGTCATCTATGGTCCCTTTTCCCGGCCGCGCGCCCCGCGCCTGGTATCAATATTTGGACGCGCCGAGCGCGCCAAAGGAAGCCCCATTATAACATCGGCTATCGAGATTCGCAGATTTTGAAACCGCGGTATCGCGTGGGGATCAGGTCAAGGCGCTGGGGCTGCTTGAGATTGTGGCCGGGCTGGCGGGCAACTCGGCGGGACGGCCTCCGAAGCCTTCCTTGATGAGTTTCCAGATGATGGCTCGGCTTTGGAAGATTGTCTTCACCCACGCGAGCTTGCCCATTTGAGGGAAATAGATCCCGCGGAAGCAGAGGCGCGCGATGAGTATGTTGATGCGGTAGCCGAGGGGCTTGTGGTCGAGCGAATGCACGGCCTTGGCGATTGCCGCCGGGCTGTAGGCCTGAGCCCAGCCATACCTGACCTCCTCGTGAGCCTCGGGAATCGTCATTTTCAGCGGGGTGTGGGCCATCGCAAAGGGTATGAACTCCTGCCAGTGCTTGGGCCGAGTCAGCCTTCCGGCAACCTCGAGCCTCTTGTAAAGCGGCGTCGCCGGCAAGGGCGTCAGCAATCCGAAGATGGGCAGACCCGCAGGCCACGTTCGAATCTGCTCGAGCGTCCGCTCCGCCACGCCGGTTGTGTCGTTGTCCATGCCGAAGATAAAGGACGTAATCGCGTACACATTCCGCTGCGCGAGCCTCTCGAGCACGGCGGCGTATTCGCCGGGCTTGTTGAACCCCTTGTTCATGTCCTTCAGATTTGCCGGATCGATCGATTCCATGCCGATGAAAATCCACTTTCCGCCGGCGGCGGCAATCAGGTCAACGAGTTCCTCGTCACGCAATAAATTGGCGCTGATTTGCGCGACCCAATGCACCTGCGCGTTGGCGGCGATAATGTCGCGCAGGAGCGACTTCGTGCGCTTGACGTTGATGGCGAAATTGTCGTCAATGAAAAAAACGGCGATCTGGCCGCGTTCGCTTCGCGCGCGCTCCTTCAGTTTCAGCAACTCGTTCACGACACTTTCGTTGGTGCGAAACCGGATGGAGTCGCCGAAAAAGCCGGTCACGGTGCAGAATTCGCATCCGTACGGGCAGCCGCGCCCTGATTCGACCGGGATAACGCGAAACGTCCCCCATCCGCCTCCGAAGCGCTTCAGCAGCGGCGCGGCAACCTTGGGAACAATGTTGAATTGATCGAGGTCCACGGATTCCCACGGGATCGCGGGATAAGGCCGGAGAGGAGGCTTGCGCTCCTTGCCGAATTCGTCCATCGGAGAGTAGATATCCTTTAGCTGGCCGCGCACGGCATCCTCGACGATCTGTGGCCAGGTTTCATCGGCCTCGCCGAGGGCGACAGCGTCGGCATGGCGCGGGCCGCCATCCCGGCCGAGCGCTTCATCGGCCAACTCCGTCACGTGAGGTCCCCCCATCACGACCGGCACTCCTATGGCGCGGACCGCGT
>Ga0302324_100006588_pt1 | contig 24970 bp, 20 predicted proteins | sample Palsa_T0_1_FD_201949 | JGI IMG/M metagenome (GOLD analysis project Ga0302324, IMG submission 201949) | Peat permafrost microbial communities from Stordalen Mire near Abisko, Sweden - Palsa_T0_1 | ecosystem: Environmental > Terrestrial > Soil > Palsa > Peat permafrost | place: Sweden: Abisko... | reverse complement strand
CCGGGCTCATCAACAGCGTGGCCGAGCCGCCGCTCTTCGTGTTCGTGACCCGCACCTTCGAGAAGGCCAACTACATGCTCGACATCCCCTGGGGGATGCTCAACGGGGCCATCGTGGTGCGCAAGGAGACCTGGGACAAGATCGCGCCCGACGTGCAGCAGAAGCTACTGGCCATCTCCGACGACACCGCCAAGCTGCTCTCAGCGGAGATCAGGCACCTCGACGACGACGCCATCGAGCAGATGAAGAAGCAGGGGCTGCACGTCACCGAGGCCAACGAGGCGGCCTGGCAGGCGGTCACCGAAAAAGCCTGGCCCAGCGTACGCGGTAAGGTCGTCCCGGCCGACCTCTTCGACGAGGTGAAGCGGCTGCTGAGGGAATACCGGGCGGCTCACTGACGGCAAGGACCTGTGCGACTCCGTTGACCTCCTGCCGAGCCGCCTTATACCTTCCCTCATGACCGTGGCCCTCTCAGCCCAGCGGCGCGCTGCTCTCGAAAAGCTGGACAGCAAGCCGGACGCCAAGCTGGAGGTCTTCGCCGAGGCGCCGCTGCCAACGCGCCGCGGCACCTTCCGGATGCTGGTCTTTCGAGAGCCTGCCACCGGCGCCGAGCACGTCGCGATGGTTCTAGGCAAGGTCGACGGCCCGGATGGCGCCCTGGTCCGGGTACATTCGGAATGCCTGACCGGTGAAGTGTTCGAGAGCCTCAAATGCGACTGCCGGGACCAGCTCGAGGGCGCGCTGGACCAGATCGCCGCCGCGGGGGCCGGCATGCTCATCTACCTGCGGCAGGAAGGCCGCGGCATCGGTCTCGGGAACAAGATCCGGGCCTATGCGCTGCAGGCGCACGGGGCCGACACCTACGAGGCCAACCACCGGCTCGGCTTCGCGGATGACCTGCGCCGCTATGACCTGGCCGCCGAGATTCTGCGGCACCTGGGCGTGAAGAAGATCGACTTGCTCACCAACAACCCGCTCAAGGTCAACGCGCTGCGAAGCGAGGGCATTCAGATCCGGAGCCGGCTGCCGTCGCGGGGCCGGGTCACTGCCCAGAATCGGCGCTACCTCGAGACGAAGCGCAAGCGGAACGGGCATCTGATCGACCACCTCGACGAGTAGCTCCGGCCCCTGTGCCGGCGTCAGCGGCGCAATCCTCATGATCGAGCTCTTGGTCCTGCTGGTCATAAGAGGGTTACCCATCGGCCTCGAGGTCAGCGGCGACGCGAGCTGCCCGACGGCCGCACAGATCACCCAGAGCCTGGCGCGCCTGCACCCCGACCTCGACGCGCGCGGCTGGAAGCTCGAGCTTTCGACCGACGCCAACACCTCGAATTTACACATGCGCGTCCATGATCCTTCGAATGCGCTGGTCGGCGAGCGGCGGTTCGAGGGGCTGTCGGACTGCGACCAGCGCGCCGAGGCGGTCGCGGCGACGCTCGCGGTGTGGCTTGGCGAGCTGGCCGCGCAGCCGCTGCCGGCTCCGGTCTACCCCGCTGCGACACTAGAACAACCGCCAGCTCCTGAGGCTCCGAACCCGCCCGCGCTCTCCCTTGGCCGTGCCGCGGCGCCCGCGGTGCCGTCCCGCCCGTGGCAGCTCGAGCTCGGGGCGGCGGCGCTCGGCTCGATCGACGAGACCGGAGCCGGGGCTGCCGGGATCGACCTGAGCAGCTGGGTCCGCCCGGGGCAGCGGCGCTGGGGATTGCAGGCCCATCTCGAGTGGGAAGCGCCGCGGTCGCTGCAGCTGGGTCCGGGCTTCGCCGACTGGCAGCGCTTCACCCTCGGGGCCGGCGCGCACCTTCCGCTCGAGCGCGCCTGGGGCGGTTTCGAGCTGGAGGCCAACCTGCTCGCCGGCCTCACCGTCACCCAGGGCCGTGGCTTGACCGTTCCCCGTCTGGATGCCGCGCTCCAACCCGGCTTCTTCGCCGGCGCCCGATTCTGCGTCGATCCGCGACCAGTCTGGCGCGGCTGGCTCTCGGTTGGCGTCGCCTTCTGGCCCATCCGCCAGCAAGTGGGACTGTTCTCGCCGACCGCGGCGACCCCGTCCGCGCTGGCCACGCTTCCCCAGCTCGAGCTCTTGCTGGCCCTGGGAGGAAGCTGGCTTGACTTGTAAGGTTTCGCCGCGTGCGGACACATTAGGGGGGAATGGTCCAGAAGCCATGAGAGCGCGTGTCCAAAAGCCCGATGGCACGATCCCCGTGGCGAGGCACAAGCCGCCAGGGGGACTGGCCGAGCTCTTTGCCCTCCACCACCAGCGGGTGGCGCGCTGGGCCGGACATCTCGGGGGGCCGATGATCGAGGTCGACGACGCCGTGCAGGAGGTCTTCTTCGTCGCGCACCGCCGGCTCCGCGAGTTCGAGAGGCAGGCCAACCCCGCCGCCTGGCTCTTTCGAGTCACCGAGAACGTGGTCCGCGCGCAGCGGCGCCGGCTCCAGCGCCAGCGCCGGTTTCTGCTTCAGGCGGCGAGCGTCCAGAGCCAGATGGACCAGCTGGCGGCGGAGAGCACGGCCCTGCCGGGCCAGATCGCCCAGCGCGAGAACGAGCGACGACTCTACGTCGCGCTCGATCGAATGCGCGAACGAGACCGGCGCCTCTTCATCCTCTTCGAGCTCGAGGAGCTGTCGGGCGAGGAGATCGCGGCCCTGACGGGCTTGCGACTCTCGAGCTTGTGGGTCGCGCTGCACCGCGCTCGCCGCGCATTCGTCACGGCCCTGGCCGGCGTCGACGACGAAAGCCGGCGAGCACGACCGTTCTTGTCCGGAGGTTCTTCGAGATGATGCGCCCGCTGCGGTCACTGGACGCACCGGCCGGCGACGAGCTCGCCGCGTGGGAGCTCTTGCGAAGCGTCGACACCGAGGTGACGCTTTCCGAGCTGTCGGCCGCCAGGATTCTAAGCCGCGTCAACGCCGAGGCCCGTCGACCGGCGCGCGCCTACCCGCGCTGGCTCGTCGCAGCGGCGGCGGTCGCGCTCAGTCTGCTGGGCTTGCAGGTCGCGATGGCGGCGATCCTGGCCGGCGTTCCGGCGCTTCGCCACAGGCTCGGGGCAGCCGTCGAACACCGGTTTGCGCATCCCGGGGGCGTCGTTTCAGGACCGCCGGCTGTCGAGGCCCCTCCGCCGCCGACCGTGGCCGCGCCTGTCACAACTCCGTCGCTGGCTTTGAACCCAGCGACTCCGCTCGCTGTTCACGCGGGAGCAGGGGCTCGTCACGCGCCACCCAGGGCCCCGCAGGCTCAGCCTGCGCCGGTCAGCTCGGTCCCAGAGGTGGAGGTCATGACCAGGGCAGCCCGGGCGCTCTATGCCGATCACGACCCTTTGACTGCGCTCGCGACGCTCGAGCCCTACCTCTATCTCCACCCCGGCGGCTCGCTGAGGCCGGAGATGATCCTCGAGGCGGTGCAGGCCAACTTGGACCTCGACCGCACGCCCGAGGCCCTCGGGCTGCTCGATGGCATGGCCGCGCAGGACTTCCGTGGGATCCCGCGGGCCTCCGAGCTTCGATTGCTGCGCGGCGAGCTGCTGGCGCGGAGCCATCGCTGTCGCGACGCGCTGCCGGTGTTCGAACAATCGCTGGGGGCCGCCCAGCCACTCCAGCGCGAGCGGGCGCTCTATGGGAAGGCGGTCTGTCGCGCCGAGCTCGGAGACGTCGTGGGCAGTCGCGCCGATCTGCGGGCCTATGTGCAGCAGTATCCGGGAGGCAGGTTCACGGCCGAGGCCGAGCTCGCGCTCGATGAGTAGCTCCGACCTCCGTGCCGGAGCACGAATGCTGGCGCGCGGTAAGGTTTCTCCGCGACCGGACAGATCATTGCATGAACCGCACGAGTCCCATCGCAGGCGTGCTCCGCCTCGCTCCTTTCGCCCTCCTGGCTTCCGCTGGCTGCCTGAGCGTGCTGAACGCCGGCTTTCAGGCCGACGGCGGCTCGCAGACCTCGACCTCCACCACCGCTGGTGCCGGAACCTCGGGAAGCTCGAGTGGCGCGGCCGGGACGAGCACCGGGCAAGGAAGCAGCTCAGGTGCCGGCACGTCGACCGGCACGAGAGGGACGGGCAGCAGCGGGACCACCGGGGGCACGACCACCGGGAGCGACGCCGGGCCCTGCCTCTCCAACGGCACGCAGTGCGTCAGCAGCAACGATTGTTGCAGCGACGCTTGCGCGAACTACTGCAACGAGGGCGCGGGCGCGCCGTGCCTCCAGGATCCCGATTGCGTCTCCTACAGCTGCAAGAACGAACAGTGCGCCTGCTCTTCGACCGACGGGCCATATTCCGGTTTCTGCGGCACCAGCCAGGACTGTTGCGATCAGGGCGCATGCACGTTCGTCGTTGAGAATGGCTACGGCTACGGGCTCTGCTGCAACGACGTCGACGCCGGCTGCCAGTCGCCGACCGATTGTTGCGACGGGAATTGCGCGAACGGCCAGTGCCAATGCCTCGCCGTCGGCGCACCTTGCGCCTATCCGGTCTACGACTGCTGCTCGGGGATCTGCGCCAACGGCTACTGCCAGAGCGGGCCCGGAGGGCCGTGCAGCGCCGATTACAACTGCACCAACGCCAACTGCGTGAACGAAACCACCTGCGGTACCTGCGGAAACGCCGGCGGAGTGTGCTCGAGTCAGGCCGAGTGCTGCACCGACTTGATCTGCGCTTCCCGCGTCGTCGAGGTCAGCGGGACCGAGATAACCGCCGTCGATGCCGGGACCGCCTGTTGCGGCCCAGCCGGCGCCACCTGCCAGTTGGGCTCGGATGGCACCTCGAGTTGCTGCGGCGAGTGTGATGGCGGCACCTGCGTTTGCGTCGGCAACTCCGGCGCCTGCGCCGGGGACCAAGCCTGCTGCGCTGGAGGGGCTTGCATGCCGGGCAATGGCGAATTGCAGTGCTGCCAGATCAGCGGGCAGATCTGCTTCTCCGACTACGAGTGTTGCACCGGCTATTGCGGCCCCGACTCCACATGTGCCTGCACGCCGGATGGGGGCTCGTGGAGCTCTGCGGCCTTGGGCGAGGCGGCTTGCTGCAACGGTGCGGGCGGAGCGAACAACACGTGCCTCTGAGCAGGTCGGGCAGGCTGAGCACGCCGCCCAGCCTCTTCTTTTCGCTGGCGATTTCGCCGAGGCGCCCACTACAGTTCGCGCCCCTATGAAGATCACGCTCGGATCCGGCGACCCGCTCAAGCTGTCCACCGACCTCCTGGTCCTTCTCTCCACCGAGGCCGAGGCCTTCCCGAAGGGGAAGGCCGCCTCGGGCCTGCTCGGCCAGCTGGACAGCGCGCTCGGCAATCACCTGCGCGCCGCGGCGGCGCAGGAGAAGTTCGGCGGCAAGGTCGAATCCACGCTCGAGCTCTCGACGCTCGGCCAGGTCAGCGCGGACAGGGTCGCGGTCTTGGGCCTCGGCGCCGCGACGACCGTGAATCACGAGGTGCTGCGGCAGGCGGCGGGCCGCGCGGCAAAGCTGGCCCGACGGGTCTCGGCACAGCGCATCGTGCTCGTCGCCCCCGGCAAGGACCTGCCGGCCGAGGTGCGCGCGCTGGCGGAAGGCCTCGCGCTCGGGGCCTACCGCTTCGATCGCTACCTGAGCGACAGGAAGGCCTCGCCCGAGCCGGAGGCGACGCTGCTGTTGCCGCGAGCCCCTGACGCGGCCCTGCGCGCAATCTTGAGCCGTGCCATGCACCTCGCCCAGTCGGTCTGCGCCGCGCGCGACCTGGTCAACGAGCCGGCCGGAGAGCTGACCCCGGCGCGCCTCGCCGCGGCCGCCCAGAAGCTGGCGCGGGAAGCCGGGCTCCGGATCGAGGTCCTCGAGCAACGTCAGATCGAGCGGCTCAGGATGGGCATGTTCCTGGGCGTGGCCCAAGGGAGCGACGAGCCGCCCAAGCTCATTCACGTCTGGCATCCCGGCTCCAAGAAGGCTTCAAGCGGCGGCCTGGCCTTCATCGGCAAGGCCATCACCTTCGATTCGGGCGGCCTGTCGCTGAAGACCAACGAAGGGATGCTCGACATGAAGACCGACATGGCGGGGTCGGCCGCGGTGCTGGGGGCGATGCGCGAGGTGGCCGAGCTCGCGCCCCCGTTCCCCGTGCACGCCTACATGGGGGCCTGCGAGAACATGCCCAGCGGCACCGCCTACAAGCTGGGCGACGTGCTGAAGGCCCGCAACGGGCGCACGGTCGAGATCAACAACACCGACGCCGAGGGGCGCCTGGTCCTGGGGGACATGCTGAGCTACGCCGCCGAACGCAAGCCCGACGCCATGGTCGACGTCGCGACGCTGACCGGCGCCTGCATGGTCGCGTTGGGTCACTGGACGGCCGGGGCCTTCGGCCCGAACGCGCGCTTCATGGACGAGGTGCTCTCGGCGGCCGGCGCGGCCGGCGAGGACGTGTGGCAGCTCCCGATGGTTCCGTGGGTCAAGGAGTCGCTCAAGAGCGACCTGGCCGACATGCGCAACACCGGGGATCGACTCGGCGGGGCCATTTCGGCGGCCCACTTCCTGAAGGAGTTCACGGGCGATGTCCCGTGGGTGCACCTCGACATCGCCGGGCCGTCGTCGGCGCCCAAGGAGCGCGGCTATCTGCCCAAGGGCGGCACGGGCTTCGGCGTGCGGACGCTGGCCGCGCTGGTCGAGCGGCGGCGTTAAAGCATCATCACCGGGCCGAGGAACAACTGATCCTCGGTGTAGATCAATCTGCCGCGCGAACGGGGGGAGCCCCTGATCGGCGGCTTCTCGAGCCACTGCCGGACCCGGACTTCACCGCGGCGGCCCAGGGCCTCGAGGATTTCGGGTTGGATGGCCGCGAGGTAGCGTTCGACGAGCGGCCCCAGCAGCGCGCTGAAGCGCTTCCCGGGCAGCAGCGAGTGGCGCCGGCCGCGGTGCAGGGTGCCGTCGAATCGGCCGCTGATGTGAAAGAGCTCGTGCAGCAGGGTCTCCACCCGAGCCTCGGCCGTCGAGCTGCGAAAGAACATCGGGCGCAGAGTGATGATGTAGAGCATGCGCCGCCCCCTCAGCATGACCCGCGGCCGAGGTCCGCGCGCCCTCCGACGCTTGCTGCCCAACGGGCGAATCGTCGCCCGCGAGGCGCGGCGCGCTTCACCGGCGACCACCAGGATGCGCGACGCGCGCACGTGTGCGAGCTCCGGCAGCTTCCGCGCGGCATCGCGGATCAGCCGCTGGATCACGGTGCCGAGCTGGGGCCTGGGTTCGCGCTGGGGCATTGTGGCGGGAGGGTTGTAGCTCAATTCCGGTTCCGGGATCGCCAATGAAAGACTCCCAGATCCATTCCAAAGCTGTATGCTGCGCCTCGTGAAAACGAAGCTCTCCCTGGCCTTGACGGTCGCGACCGGTCTCGTTGCCGGGGCCTGTGGCGGCGGTGCAACACAGCCCAACCTGCCCCCCGGCCCCTATTACAACCTGATTCCTGGCATGTGTGCCGAGTACTCGAACGAGGACGGCGGCCAAAACCCGAGCGTGGGAATGCGCATCCAGACCGCCACGAATCCGCCGGGCATCGAGCTTCTGATCATCAAGCATGACCTCCCGGTCGAGGACGATTACCTGTCCTTCGCCACGGATGGCGGTGGGGTCTTCCTCGCCGAGCGCGAGTACCCCAACGCGACGGGCATGGTGCAGGAGGTCTACACCACCCCGCTCAAGTACCTGGCGGCCCCGCCGCTCACGTCCCAGACGCTCGACAGCTCGAGCCTTTGCGGTAGCGGGAGTGTCTGCTCCTCGATGGCCCTCGACGTCAGCGTGCTGCCCCCGAGCAAGCCTTACACCGGAGCGCTCAGCGTGCCTGACGGAGGCATGATCGAGACCGAGCTCTACTTCACCTACACGTATGACAACGACGGCGGGCTGAGTGCCGCTCAGAGAGGGATCGTACCCGGAATCGGCTTCACCGATCTCCTCCTGCTCGACGACACCATGAACCTCTCCCACTATCTGCTGGCGGACATCATTCCGGATCCGGACGGCAACGCGCCCTGCGCTGAGCATTAGGAGACTGTCTCCTCCACTCAAAGGAGCATCGGATGTCGATTCGACGCGCGGTTCTTGCTCTCGGCATCTTGGCGGGGTGCGCCAGCGCTCCGCCGGTCGCTCCGGTCACCGAGGAGGCGATGCAGACCGAGAGGCTGGCCGTCACCGAGCAATCGCTCACCGGCTTCACCGCCGAAGCCCGCTTCGAGATCACCAACACGGCCGAGACGCCGATGCAGATCACCGGCGCCACCTACGACCTCAGCATGGACGGCAAGTCTTTGACCTCCGGCCAGGTCGACCTCGACCAGGCGGCCTCTCCCGGCCAGCTGGTCTCGCTGCGGGTGCCCGTCAACGTCGAGGTGATTCACGATGCCGCCGAGCTGAAAGCCATGGTGGCGCGCGGCACCACGCCCATTCCGCTCGTGATGAAGGGGGTGGTGAAGATCTCCCAGGCCGGCACCCAGACCGAGCTGCCCTACTCACGCTTGGGTGAGCTTCGCGCGCCGCGACTGCCGGTGCCCAGGATGAACGACACTGCGCTCGGCCGAACCGATCAGGACGTGAGCGTCTCGTTCTACTTCGGCGTCGAGAACCAGAACCCCTTCGAGATCAAGATCAAGAACATCAGCTACCGCGCCGAGCTCGACGGGAAAGAGGTGGGAACGGGAACGGCTTCCATCGGAGATCGCATTCCGGCGTCGCAGACGGCCGAGTATCCGATTCAGGAGAACGTCCTGAACCTCGACCGGAAGAAGACCGAGCTCCCCTACCATTTCACCGGCACGGTCGACCTCGGCATCGTCCAGGTGCCGATCGATCTCACGGGTACGCTCAAGTTCGAAGAAAAGACCCCGCACAAGAAGCACCACACGAGCGAGGACTAGCGTCGGGTAGTCCGATCCGGCGTTCGCCACGGGCCGCTTGGCCGCGGCCCGACTCCGGCAGGGACGCCGGAGCTACTACTGCTTGCGAGTTTCGTACAAACGCAATTCTCGCTGGGCTTCGACGTTGGCGGAATCGAGCTCGAGCGTCTTCTGGAATGCTTGCTTGGCGAGGGCCGTCTCGTTGAGCAACTTGAAGACCTGGCCCTGAAAGAGCCAGGCCACCGTGCACTTGGGGCTCAGCTCGAGCGCGCGCAAGAGATCCTCCAGGACCGCGTTCCGGAGGGACCGCTTGTCCGACGCCCCGAAGAACCGGCAGTACCCTCGCCAGGCATAGAACTCGCCTTCCTTCGGGTTGCGGGCGATGCAGGTCTCGAGCAGCGCCAAAGCCTCGCCGTACTTGCGCGCTTTGGCGAGCAGCGTGGCGTGCTGAAAGTCCTCCTCCGCCGCGAGGATGGCCTCGACGTCGAGGTCGCCGACCTGCTCCCGGGCCTCCAGCTCGTCGACGTACTCGACCCGCTGGCGCTCGTCGTTCAGGGCCGAGTAGGCCTCGTTGAGCAGTGAGAGGATGTCCTCCTTGAGCTTGCGCGCTTCGGGGGGCGCTTCAGGAGGAACCGTGTCGGGGTGGTAGACCTTGGCCAGTTGCAGATAGCTCATCTTGAGGTTCGGAACCGGGGCGCGGCTCCGCCCGACGTTGAGGCGACCGAAGTAGTCCTTGCCCAGCAACAGATCTCGGAGCTTTCGCAGCGAGGGAACGTCGGTCGCGATGAGATGACTCGGGAGCGGCACGATGGTTGGCGCCGACTGAGCCGGCCTGGCGATGGGTGGACTGGTCGGGGGACGGGTGACGGGAGACTTGGGAGCCGGAGCCTGCGAGGGCACGGCCGCCGCGGGCGCTGGAGCGGGGGGTTTGGGCGGAGCGGAGGTAGGAGGCTTGGGCGGAAGCGGAGGGGAAGTCGATGGATTGGGGGGAGCCGACGGCGGCGGCGGCGCGATCGAGTCCGGCGCGGGAGCCGGAGTGGCCCGGGCGACAGGAGGAGCCCAGGTCAACCGATCGATCTCCTGGAGCAGCACGAGCAGCCTTCGCAGCCCATCCTCGAGAGCGCCGGCCTGCTCTACCAGGGTCTCGAGGGAGCGGCTACCGTCGAGCAGGCTGAGCAGCCGGGTCTCCTGGGCGGTCAGCGCCAGGTCGGTGGTCGAACCCGCCAGCAGCGGAGCCTGACCCAGATGGGGGCGCAACCGCTGCTCGACGCTCAAGGAGTCGATGCGGCGGGCCGCGCCCGCCAGCAGCTGCCACCGCGAACCGAGCTGAAAGCCGGAGGCCGGCACCGAGGTCGCCAGATCGAAGGTGAAAGGCCCTTGCTCCATCAGCAGCCCGCGCTGCAGCACCGTCTGCGCATGCTGCTGGATGAGCGGAAAGGCGGTCGAGGGATTGAGCAGGCCCGCGGAAAAGAGCCCGCTGGCGACGTCGCCACCCATCTGGGCGATGCGCGGCTGCGCCCCCGCCAGAGCCGCGGCCGTCACCACGCCCTGGTCGACCAGGTAGCGGCCCAGCCCCAGGGCTTCGCAGTGAACGGCCTGCGGGGTGCCCTGCTTGAACCAGATGCTGATGGCATCGCGGCCCTCGCCGAGCACCAGCTGGCCGGTCGTCTCCGACACCGCCAGCAGGTAGTAGAGGCGCAGGGCCGACACATCCTGCAAGCTCCCCGACGGGGGCGCCGTCTGGAGCAGCTGAGGGGATTCCATTCCTGTTCAATCTACCATCGGATCGCGGCTGGAATGGCTCGAGATCGTTGGCGCTCGCCTGGTATCTCTGCACAGAGGTTTTGACCAACAAGAAGCCGAGCGCGTGGATCGTGCCCGTGCCCGTCTGCGTGGCCACTTTCAACTTTCGCGGCGAAGAGGTCGGACGCGATGCCCGCTGAATTCCGAGGGCTTGCGGGTGGCGTCGACACGACAGGCTGCGTTTCTACGAGACGCAGGGTCGGCATGGGTCGTGTAGTCGTGGGTTGCAGAAGCTCAGAATCACCACTTCTGGGCTTCTGCCGTTGGCGGGGCCGCCTTACTTGCTGGTCGTTCGCCAGTAGTACGGGGGGCATCGCCACCTGCAGCTCGGAAATACTCCGGCCCTGAGCGAGGGATTCCAGCTTCGTTAAGCGGGTCGCGCTTATCCAGAGGCCGCCAAAGAGGATCACGGAGAAGTTCGCCGGACGTTTGTTCGATCAGCGGATGCTTCTTTAGGGCAAGGCTCTGGGCCTCGACGAGGCTCGTCTTGTTCGCCCCGCCGCGGAGCGTCGGGTTCAGCAGTTGGACGTGGTCATCCTCCCAGCCGCACGGCTCGCAGATCTCGTAGGTGCCCGGCGGACCAGTGAACATCAGGAAACCGCAGGCAGGACGTGGAAAGAGCTCTTGGGTCAGTGTCCCCTCCTCAGTTCGGCTTCGCCCCGCGCCCCTTCGCCGTCTTCAGTGCCGCCTTGACCGCCTTCTCGACGAACGCCGGAGCCACCCGCCGTCCTCGGCGACGTAGGCCAGGGCTGCGGCGAGCGCGAGGACCTGGAGACGCTCGGTCGGGAGCTTCTTGGCGAGCGCCATGAGCTCCTGGCCCGGAGGTTCGTGTGGGCATGACTCAGTCACACAGACCAAGGACGCATTTGGAACACTTGATGCCGCACTGCCCACAATTCTGAGCGTCCGTTTCGGGGTCTGTGCATGATCCGGAACAACACGCGCCTGCGCCGCCATCGACGAGCTTACAGGAAGTCTCGTTGGTTCCCGGGCAGCCCCCAGTGGTCGAGGTAGTCCCGCCCGAGGTGGATCCTCCTGAAGTGGTCGAACCGCCCGTAGACCCGCCTGAGGAAGTGCTGCCGGTGGTCGTCGAAATACCGGTGGCGGCGCCACCTGCGCAGCCCGCAACTGCGGCGAGAATAATGGAGGCGCAAACCGCCGTTCTGAGCATGCTCAGATGCATATCCCATCTCCTCTAGCGTGTTTTCAAGAATGGCGACCTTGACGCATCGCTCTCGAACGCCCAGCCCTCGGCGCTGCCGCGAAGCTTGGTGGAGTCGAAGCCAGTCGGTGCTGGTTGAGCGCGTTGGGGCGTTCCCTCGCTCCACGGCCTCGCCGCGCCGACGCGCACGGGCCGTGGCTGGGGCTCGGGGATCGCCTCGGGCGCTGGCGTCGGCGGGGTTTTCCACCAGAGAATCGGCATCGGCCGAAGACTCTGCCCGAGAGCCGGCAGGATTGGAACGCCGCCAGGCACACCGGCGCGTAGGCTCGGACTCCGCGTGCTCTCCTCCGCAAAAAGCTTGCAGGGAGGAGGCTCTTTCGCCAGTTCCTGGCGCTGAAGCTCAGGGAGATGGAAATGCCAAACTTTGTGGATGTCCGAAACGACGTGGTATTCCCGGACGGGTAGTCCCGCTTTTCCTGGTGTGGGCTGTCATGGGGGCGCCGGCGTGCCATCATCGGCACAGATTTATGCCCCCGCGCCCCTCGACGGACGCAGTTCTTGCCTTCGTCAGGGCGCGATTGACCGAGGATGCCAACATCGCCAACGCCTACTTTCACTTGCTGGATGCCGGAGTACCTCCGCGACGCCTTCGGCTCTTCATGTGGGACAATCGGGAGGACCGCTACCAGGAAATCTACGACGGAACAGAGGGCGAGACCGATACTTACCTCATCGGCCTTCGTCAGGCGGACGATGGGGAGTGGATTGTGACCGGTGAATCCGTTGAGAATCACACAAAGCGCGGTGCAAATCGCAGGTGGGCACTCTCGATCGGTTCTGATGGGACCATCCTGTCAGGCTCCAAGGATGGCCTGCCGTAGACGCCTAGCTCCCAAGACTTACTCCAGGATGGCGGCCTACCTCGGCGGGGACGACGTGGCTCGATGCGTGCTCGACACCTCGACCGCGTGCGGCTTCACTAGAGCCCAGAATTGGACGTTCGCGATCTCAAAGCCAGATCGCGCGGGGCTCCATCCTCGAGTGTGGGGCGGCCCTACACGGGCGCTGAGCCTTGACGCGCACGCCGGTCGCAAGCTCACGGAGTCTGAGGGAGTACCGAGTCCGACCCTTTAGTTAGATCGTGCGCAAAGCCTGCACGGGCACGGGCACGCACACGACTCCCCCGAGACCACCACAACCAATCAGAATCTCTTTGCATGCCTACTACAGCACGACCGCTTCTCGGTACTCCCCGAAGACCTCGCGCAAGGCGTCCGAGATCTCGCCCAGGGTGGCGCCGGACTGGACGGCGCTCATCAGGGGCGGCATGAGATTGTCCTTCCCCCGGGCAGCCGCCGTCACCGCCAGCAGCGCGCGACCGGCGGCTGCCGGATCTCGCTGCTTGCGAAACTCCTTCACCCTCTCGACTTGCTTGGCCTCGAGCGCAGCGTCCATCTTGAGTCGCGGCGCGCCGACCTCGGCTTCCTCGACGAACTTGTTGACCCCGACCACCGCCTGCGTCCCGGCCTCGATGTCGCGCTGGTCGCGATAGGCGGCCTCCTGGATCTCGCGCTGCGGGAACCCGTCGGCGACGGCCTTGACCATGCCGCCCATCTCGTCGATGCGGCGCAGGTAGTCCTCGGCCCGGGTCTCGATCTCGTCGGTGAGCCGCTCGAGCGCGTAAGCGCCGCCCAGGGGATCGACGAAGTCGGCCACCCCGCTCTCGTAGGCGATGATCTGCTGCGTTCGCAGCGCCAGCTTGGCGGCCTCGGCGGTGGGCAGCGACAGGGCCTCGTCCTTGGAGTTGGTGTGCAGGGACTGGCAGCCGCCCAGCACCGCCGCCAGCGCCTGCAACGACACCCGGACGACGTTGTTGTCGGGCTGCTGGGCGGTGAGCGTGCTGCCGGCCGTCTGGGCGTGAAAACGCAGCGCGCAGCTGCGCGGATCCTTGGCCTTGAAGCGCTCCTTCATGAGGCGGGCCCACAGGCGGCGCGCGGCGCGGAACTTGGCCACCTCTTCGAGGAAGTTGTTGTGCACGTTGAAGAAGAACGACAGGCGGCCGGCGAAGGCGTCGACATCCAGCCCGGCGGAGAGCGCGGCCTGCACGTAGGCGATGCCGTCGCCGAGCGTGAAGGCCACCTCCTGAACGGCGGTCGAGCCGGCCTCCCGGATGTGGTAGCCGCTGATCGAGATGGGGTTCCAGCGCGGCATCTTCTTGGCGGTGAAGGCAAAGGTGTCGGTGATCAGCCGCAGCGAGCCCTCGGGCGGATAGATGTACGTGCCGCGCGCGATGTACTCCTTGAGCACGTCGTTCTGGATGGTGCCCGAGAGCCTGGCCAGCGGTACCCCGCGGCGCAGGCCGACCGAGGCGTAGAGCGCCAGCAGTGTCGAGGCCGTGGCGTTGATGGTCATGGAGGTGGAGACCTCGGCGAGCGGAAGCTCCGCCAGCAGCGTCTCCATGTCGGCCAGGCTGTCGATCGCCACCCCCACCCGGCCGACCTCGCCTCGGGCGCGCGGGTGATCGCTGTCGCGCCCCATCTGGGTGGGGAGGTCGAAGGCCACCGACAAGCCGGTCTGCCCGGCGCTCAGCAGCATGCGGGAACGCTGATTGGTCTCCTCGGCGCTGCCGAAGCCGGCGTACTGGCGCATGGTCCAGTGGCGGCCACGGTACATGGTGGGCTGCACGCCGCGGGTGAAGGGGTAGCGGCCGGGCCAGCCGAGCTTGGCCTCATACTGCTCGAGGGGAGCCTCGTCCGGGCCGTCGACGGGAGGAATCGGGATCTGGCTCGAGGTCTCGAAGGTCTCGCGGCGCTCCGCGGATTTCGCCTTGGCCGGGGCGTAGACCTCGCGTTCCCACTTGAGCCGGGCCTCGCGCAGCTTCGCGCTCTGGGAATCGCTCATGAGGCGCAACCTAGCCGCATCCGAAACACATCGCCAGCCGGCAGATTGCAAGCGATCCGCGGACGTGGTTTCTGAAGGCCATGCCGCGCTTCCTGTTGCTGGGGTTGGTCCTTGCCGCCTGTAGCAGCGGGCCAACGATCCCGGACGGCGGCACGGCGTGCTCGATCAACGCTGACTGTCCGGGGCTGCTCACGTGCAATTGTCCCGTCGTCTATCAGAACTGCGTCAATGGGATCTGCTCGACGACCTGTCCGCTCACGAATCAACCCGCGGGCCAACCGTGCGGCGCCGACTGCGAGTGCGAATCGGACGCCTGCGGGGCGGACAACGGAATGTGTTGTCCCCTGAATGGAGCCGCGAGCGGTGCGAGCTGTCAGACGGACTGCGACTGCGTCAGCATTCACTGCTCCAGCAACGTCTGCATGTAGGCCCTGGCGGGGGCCAGCACAGGGGCTGGCCCTACTCTGGGGTTGGCCCTACTCCACGACGCAGAGTCGGGCGCCGCCCTCGACGGCCGCGCCTTCCGCCACCGAGATCTCCTTCACGGTTCCGGCCCGCGCCGACCGCAGCTCGTTCTCCATCTTCATGGCCTCGATGACGACCAGCCCGTCGCCGGCCTTGACCGGCTGGCCGACCTTGACCAAGAGCCGCACCACCTTGCCCGGCATGGGCGCGACGATGACCTGAGGCCCGGCCGCGCCGGAGCCTCCGCCCGCGAGCTGGCGGCGGGCGCGCCGCTCGCTGTCAAGCTCGGTTTCGAGCTCGACCTCGAAGACGCTCTGCCCGACGTAGACCCTGACCTGGTTGCCCTTGCGGGTGTCGAAGTCGCAGGCGTGCGCCTGGCCATCGACGAGCAATGAGATCAAGCCCTGATCGCCCTCCGCCAGGTCGATCTGCCTGAGCTTGCCGTTCAGCGCGACGCTCAGCTTGTCCCCTTCCCGCTCGACCTCGACCACCGTTTCGCGATCCCCCTGGCGAAGCACGAACCTCATCTCGAAAACCTGCGCCAGGCCGAGGGAATGGGGCTCGGTGGAGCTGCAGAACGACTCTCGGCCTTCGTTCGGCGATCGGCCTGGTACGCCCGGAGCACGGCGGCCAGCAGCGCCGGCTCCTCGAGGGCCACGTCGTTGGGAGTTCTGAGCTCCTCGGCCCGGCGGGCGAGGAAGTTGGTGTCGTAACTGCCGCTGCGAAAGTCGGCGTGGTCCAGGACCTTGCGCAGCCAGCGGATGTTGGTGGCGATCCCGGTGATGACATACTCGGAGAGCGCCCGGCGCAGCCGCTCGATCGCCTGGTCGCGGCTTGGGGCCCAGGCCGAGAGCTTGGAGATCATCGGATCGTAGTAGATCGGCACGGTGTAACCCGCGAACACCCCGCCGTCGTCGCGGATGCCGGGTCCGGCCGGCACCCGCAGGGTTTGAATCTTGCCCGGCGAGGGCATGAAGTTCCGCTGAGGGTCCTCGGCGTAGACCCGGGCCTCGATGGCGTGCCCGCGCGGCTGCAGATCGGTCTGGGCCAGCGGCAGATCCTGTCCCTGAGCAACCTCGATCTGCCAGCGAACCAGGTCGACCCCGAAGATCCACTCGGTGATGGGGTGCTCGACCTGGAGGCGGGTGTTCATCTCGAGGAAGTAGAAGTTGCGCTGGCTGTCGACGAGGAACTCCACCGTCCCGGCGCCGACGTAGCCGACCGCCTGCGCCGCCCGCACCGCGACCTCTCCCATGCGGGCCCGCATCTGGGGGTCCACGATGGTCGAGGGGGTCTCCTCGATCACCTTCTGGTTGCGCCGCTGCACCGAGCACTCGCGCTCGCCGAGAAACACGGTGTGACCCGCCTGGTCGGCGAAGACCTGGATCTCGATGTGGCGCGGCTGGTCGAGATACTTCTCGAGGTAGACGCGATCGTCGCCGAAGGCGCTCTTGGCCTCGCCGCGGGCCCCGCGCCAGGCGGCCGCCAGATCCTCCAGCCGGTCGACGCGGCGCATCCCCTTGCCGCCGCCACCGGCCGCGGCCTTGAGCATGACCGGGAAGCCCAGCTCGGTCGCGATGCGCACCGCTTCCGGCTCCTCGGCGATCGGCCCGGGGCTGCCGGGCACCACCGGGACGTTGGCCTTGCGGGCGTGATCGCGGGCGCGGGTCTTCTCCCCCATGGCGTCCATGGCCGCGGGCGGCGGGCCGATGAAGACCAGGCCGGCGTCAGCGCAGGCGGTGGCGAAGGCAGCATTCTCGGAGAGAAAGCCATAGCCGGGATGGATGGCCTGCGCGCCGCTGCGCTTGGCGATCTCGATGATCTTGTCGCCCCGCAGGTAGCTGTCGCGCGAAGGCGCTGGCCCGAGCAGGTAGGCTTCGTCGGCAAAGCGCACCGCCAGCCCGCCGCGATCGGCCTCGCTGAACACGGCCACGGTGCCGAGGCCCATCTCGCGACAGGTGCGGATGACGCGAACCGCGATCTCGCCGCGGTTGGCGACCAGGATCTTCGTGAAAGGCGTCGACTTCACAGAGGCAGATTTCCGTGCTTCCGCGGCGGGTTCTGCTGGCGCTTGTTCTTGAGCATCTCGAGCGCCTGGATCAGCTTGGCCCGCGTCTGCTCGGGAAAGATCACCTCGTCGACGTAGCCCAGCTCGGCAGCGCGATAGGGATTGGCGAAGGTCGCGCGGTAGTCGCTGATGAGGCGCTCGCGTGTGCCGGCCACGTCGGCCGTGGCGGCCAGCTCGTTGCGGAAGATGATGTTCACGGCCCCCTCCGGACCCATGACGGCGATCTCGGCCGTCGGATAGGCGAGATTCACGTCGGCCCGGATGTGCTTGGAGGCCATCACGTCGTAGGCGCCGCCGTAGGCCTTGCGGGTGATGACGGTGATCTTGGGCACGGTGGCCTCGGCGAAGGCGTAGAGCAGCTTGGCGCCGTGCTTGATGATGCCGCCCCACTCCTGGTCGGTGCCGGGCAGGAACCCCGGCACGTCGACAAAGGTCACGAGCGGAATGTTGAAGCAGTCGCAGAAGCGCACGAAGCGCGCCGCTTTCACCGAGGCGCCGATGTCGAGGCACCCCGCCAGGACCTGGGGCTGGTTCGCCACCACCCCGACCGGCCGGCCCGCTAGCCGCGCGAAGCCGATCACCATGTTCTGGGCAAACTCGGGCTGGACCTCGAAGAAGTAACCCTCGTCGGCGACCGCCCTCAGGATGGACTTGATGTCGTAGGGCTTGTTGGGGTTCTCCGGAACCGCCGTCTTGAGGGCCTCGGCTCCCCCGGCCGGCGCCAGGTCTGCGCCCGTGGCTTGCACCGGCGGGTCCTCGGCGTTGTTGGCGGGCAGAAAGCTCAGCAGCTCGCGGACCAGCGAGAGGGCGGATTTCTCGTCGTCGGCCGCGAAGTGGGCCACCCCGCTCTTCTGGCTGTGGGCGCTCGCGCCGCCGAGCGCTTCCTTGGTGACCTCCTGGTGGGTCACGGTCTTGATGACGTCCGGACCCGTGATGAACATGTAGCTGGTGTCCTTGACCATCACGATGAAGTCCGTGATGGCCGGGCTGTAGACCGCCCCCCCAGCGCAGGGACCCATGACGATCGAGATCTGCGGAACGACGCCGGAGGCTAACGTATTGCGGAAAAAGATGTCGGCGTAGCCGCCCAGACTCTCGACGCCTTCCTGGATGCGGGCGCCGCCCGAATCGTTGAGGCCGATGATGGGCGCGCCCACCCGCATGGCGGTGTCCATGACCTTGCAGATCTTCTGGGCGTAGGCCCCCGAGAGCGAGCCGCCGAAGACCGTGAAGTCCTGGGCGAAGACGAAGACCTGGCGTCCGTCGACCTGCCCGTAGCCGGTCACGACGCCGTCCCCCAGGATCTTCTTCTCCTGCATGCCGAAGTCGGCGGCCCGATGGGTGACGAGCTTGTCGAGCTCCACGAAGCTGCCCTCGTCGAGCAACAGCGCCAACCGCTCGCGGGCGGTCAGCTTGCCGGCCTCGTGCTGCTTGTCGACGCGCTCCTTGCCCCCGCCCGCTTCGGCCAGCGCGTTCAAGCGACTCAAGCGCTCGCGCGGGGGCAGGGCGGCCAACTGCTTGGGGTCGGGAGCGAGGTTCTCGGCGGGATCTTTCATGCGGGGCCGCGAGATTAGCATGCGGCGCCACTTCGGCTCGACGGCTTCTTTCAGCCGCTGGCGGGGAACGGCATGGGAGTCGCGCGCGTGCGGCCGTCCCGTACGAGCCACTCGCGCCAGCGCGCCAGGGCCGGCGCCTGGCGGCCGGGATCGAGGTCGCTGCTGTAGCCGAGGTCGAACCCGGTGAGCTCGGTCAGCTCGCTGATGGCGGCCAGACGCAGGTCGCGATCGCGGTCCTCGAGCGCGTCGATGATCCAGTGCAAGCGCGGCCGGTTCTTGGCCTGCTCCCACCAGGCATTCCAGCGCCGCTCGCTGGTGCTGAAGTCCTGGCGCGCGATCTCCCGCAGCGCCTCGACGGCGGCCTGCGACACCAGCTGGTCGCGCGACCCCAGCAGCCCGATCAGAAGCGGGACGGCGGGGACGTGGTGGAACTGGCCCAGGGCACGAACGAGGAGGAGCGCCCGCTCGGGATCGCTGCTGCCAAGCTCGGAGGTGGCGTGCTCCAGGACCTCGGTGAACTCGGGCGACTTGCGCAGGCGCCACAGGCCTCGACGGGCGGCGTGGTTGACGTCCGGCGAAGGATCGAGCAGGCGCCGCGCCAGGACCGGCACGGCGGAGTGATCGCCGATCTTCGCCAGCAACATCGTGGCCCAGAAGCGGCGCTCTTCGCCGGGGGACTCGGTCAGGCTCGAGAGCGCCGGCAGCGCCGACGATCCCAGCGAGGCGAGCATCCCGATCACGGTTCCCATCGCGTCGGGCCCGGGCAACTCGTCGATGGTCATGCGGAAGACGAACAGCGGGCCCGGGAATCGCTCGGCCAGGGCCCAGGCGGCCTCCTCCCCTCCGGCGCGAAGCGCCTCGGCGGCCTGGGCGCGTGCCGGCGGATCGCCGGATAAGAAGGCCCTGACGTGATCGGCCATGCTCCCGCCTTGCGACTGGTCCACCCACTCGACCGGAATCTCGAAGGGCTCCTCTTCAAGGTCGGGGGGATTCTCGTACTCCGCCGCTCTGAGCGCCTCGAAGTCCTCCTCCTCCGCGGGGGGCGCCATGTCGAACGCCTCGGGAGGGGGTGGCGGCGGGGCGGCTGCTTCCGCCGGCACCGGCGCCACTTCCGCCAGCACAGGCCCTGGCGCTGGTCGCGGAAGGGGCGGGGGCATGGCGATGGGGGGCGGCATTTCCGCCGGCACGGAGGCCGGCGCTACGAGCCGGGCAGCCGGGGGAGACGGAGCCTTGCGAGGCTGCGGAGCGCGCTGCGCCTGGCGCCGCTCGCGAATCACCCGTTCGAGCTGACCGCCAAGCTGCGACAGCACGAGCGCGACGTCCGACAACTGGCGCGGGGCCAGTGCCTCTCCGCCGCGGTCTCCGTGGATCACCGCGACGGTCCGATCGCGAACGACGATGGGATACATCAGCACCGCCCGCAACCGCCCGCGGCCGAGTGCCCCGAGCGCACCTTCGAGCGGATCCCCAGCCGGAATCGGGCCCACATAGGGCGCCTTGCCGTCCACCACCGTATGCAGCACGCGCGAGCGATCGATGTCGACGATGGTTTGGGTGAGATCGGCGCCGCCGCCGTACTCGATGCCGGTGGCCTCGAACACCTGAAAGGTCTCCCCGTGACGAACGAAGACCGCCACGAAGTCGAAGGCGCCGCGCAGGAAATCAACCGCCACGCCGATCACGCCATCGCGGGTTTGCTCCTCTCGGAGTGCCGCCATGGCTTCGGCGGCGCTCATGCGATGCTCTTGCCCCAGGCGCGCGCCGTAGCCAGAGCTCATGGGCGTTGCTTCGAAGGCGGATGGCTCGGGTTCAGATGTCGCGGGCTGAGGTGGCGGTGCGGAAGGCTCGGGGGCGACTTCGGGTTCGAGGGCGAACGCGGGACCAGGCGCGAACACGGGATCGGGCGCGGCTGAAGGAGGTTCCAGTGTGCCGGAGGAAGAGATTCCGCCACCGCCCGCCGCGTCCTGCGAGGCTGGCGGCTCGACCGGGGGGGCCTCGAGGCGGATGGGATGCGGCTCGACGGTGCGATTCGAAGCCGAAGGTGGCTCGCGCAGCGGGTACTTGATGGACCACGGTTCGCCGGGGGAAAACGAGCGCTTCGGAGGGAGGGTGAGGGGTTGCTCGCCCTGCGTCGACATCGAGGCCAGCGCCGACTCGACCGAGACGGGATCCGCCAGGCCCGGCGCTGCGTCCGCCGCCACCTCCGTGGGGGCTGGCGCTACCTCGGAGGGAACTGGCGCTACGTCCGCCGCCGCAGGGGGCGCCATGTCCGCGACCTCGGAGGGGCCCGGCGCCACGTCCGCCGGCACAGGGGCCGGCGCTCCTGAGGCGGCTGGCGCTGTTTCCGCCGGCAGGGACGCCGGCGCTACTGGTCCGAGCTTGAGCCGAAGCTCCTTGAGGCGCTGGGGCACCGCAACGCCGTAGACCACCCCCAGCAACTCAGCGATCTCCAGCTCGGTCCCGACGAAAAGCTTGAGCGGCCGGGACAGCAAGAAGCTGATCTCGTCCACTGTCGACAGATCGACCGGATGCCTTGCCAGGAGCGAGAGCTGCCTTCGGACGAGCCCCAGCGGGACCATGCCGTAGCGCTCCGCGAGCTGCTGAGGAAAGAGCGAGGCCATCACCGAAGTGACTTCCTTCAGCATCTCGGCGGGCGGACGCGGCAGCCGCGAGGCCTCGGACCACAGCTCCCCGATCTTGTCCTCCTGGAGGACTCCCAGCTCGAGCAGGCTGGTTTCCAGGCCACCGCCCAGCTTGACCCGCCGGGCCTCGGCGGCCTGCAGGTCGACTTGCGCCAAACCGCGCGCAGCCAGGAGTTGGACGAGGGTCAACGGCATCCCGGCGATAGCCTAACCCAACGCGGCGCGCACCTCACCCGCAATGCGCTCCGCGAGCGATTGGTTGCGGGGTTCGTTGGGACCTTCGACCAGGATCCGGACCTTGGCTTCCGTGCCGGAGAAGCGCACCAGCACGCGCCCGTCGGGAGCGAGCTCCCGCTCGGCATCCGCGATGGCGTCCTGAACCGAGGACAGCGTCGAGAGATCCCGGCGCTCCTTGACCTGGACGTTCACGAGCCGCTGGGGAACGCGGGTGAACATCGAGGTCAAGCTGGAGAGGGGCTTCTGCTCGGCCACCATGATCGAGAGCAACCGCAAGGCCGCCAGGGTACCATCGCCGGTGGTGGCATGGTCCAAGAACACCAGGTGGCCGCTCTGCTCGCCTCCAAAGTTTGCCCCCGAGCGGCGCATCTCTTCGACCACGTAGCGATCGCCGACCTGGGTGCGCAGGACGCGGACCCCGAGCGGCCTCAGGCTCATGTCCAATCCGAGGCTGCTCATCACGGTGGTCACCACGAGGTCATTCTTGAGCGTGCCGCGGCGCGCCATGTCGCGGGCGCAAACCGCCATCACGGCTTCGCCATCGAGCACCTGGCCGCGCTCGTCGGAGACGATGACGCGGTCGGCGTCCCCGTCGAGGGCGATGCCGAGGTGGGCCTTCTCCTTGAGGACCGCCCGGCAGAGTTGCTCGGGAAACAGGGCTCCGCAGCGCGCATTGATGTTCTTGCCGTCGGGTTTCACCCCCAGGCGGACGACCTTGGCCCCGAGCTCCTCGAAGACCGCCGGGCCCACCCGGTAGCCCGCGCCATTGGCGCAGTCGACCACCAGGGTCAAGCCATCGAGGGTCAGGTCGGAGGGGAAGCTGTTCTTGAGATACTCGACGTACCTGCCGGCGGCGTCGTCGAGCCGAAAGGCCTTGCCGATCTTGGTGGCGGTCGGCCGCAGATGGTCGATGGCGTTGTTGAAGATCAGGGCCTCGAGCTCGGCCTCGGTCTCATCCGGAAGCTTGAAGCCGTCCCGCGAGAAGAATTTGATTCCGTTGTCTTGATAGGGGTTGTGGGAGGCGCTGATGACCGCCCCGGCGTCGGCGCGCTGGCTCTTGGTGATGAAGCTGATGCCCGGAGTCGGCAAGGGCCCGACCAGCACGACATCCACCCCCATCGAGCAGATCCCGGCCGCCAGCGACTGCTCGAGCATGTAGCCCGAGAGCCGCGTGTCCTTGCCGATGACCACCCGATGCCGGTGGCTGCCCCGGCGAATGGAGTGGGCCAGCGCCCGCCCGAGCTGCATGGCGGTCTCCGCCGTCATCGGATAGACGTTCGCGACCCCGCGCACCCCGTCCGTTCCGAAGAGCTTCCGCTCGGTCATACCGCCACTCTATCCCAGCCCGGCCAACCTCAGGAAATTCAAGGCGCGGATGGTCGCCCCGACGTCGTGAACCCTCAGCCCGCCGGCCCCGCCCTGGACCGCCAGAACCGCGGCCGCGATCGACTCGGGCAGGCGCTCGGCGGGTGGACGCTCGCTGCCCAGCATCGACTTGCGCGAGGGGCCGACGAGCAGCGGAAAGCCAAGGCTGACGAGCGTGGGAAGCTCGCGCAACAGGGTCCGGCTCTGCTGCGGGGTCTTGGCAAAGCCGAGGCCGGGGTCGAGCCAGATCTTCTCGCGTGCAATGCCCGCTGCGACGGCCGCCGCGGCCCGCTCGGCGAGCTCGTCTCGCACCTCGCTGACCAGGTCGTCGTAGTGCGCGCGGTCGGCCATGGTCTCGGGCGTGCCGCGCGAGTGCATGAGGATCATATCGGCACCGAAATCGGCCGCGACCTTCAGGATGTCCGGGTCGAAGGTCCCTCCGCTCACGTCGTTCACGTAGCGAGCGCCAGCCTTCAGGGCTGCGGCCGCGACCTTGGACTTGCGGGTGTCGATGGAGATGGGTCTGTCGGTCTCGGCGCGCAGGCGCTCGATCACTGGGATGACGCGCGCCAGCTCCTCTTCGGACGAGACCTCTCGCGTGCCCTTGCCATAGACGCTCCCCGAGGGGCGCGTCGACTCCCCGCCGATGTCCAGGACGTCCGCGCCTTCGGCGATGGCTTGTAAGCCCCGTCCGACTGCTGCGTTCGTGTCGAGGAACTCGCCCCCATCCGAAAAGCTGTCGGGCGTGACGTTGATGACCGCGAAGACCAGGGGCTTCATGGGAACAACAACCTAACCCCGCAGCTCGGAGCGGGTCGAGACGCGTCTCTTCGATCACCCCGGCAGCAGTGGTGGCCGGATCCATATGCGAGATTGCGGTCGCGGTTGCGTGGCGCATTGGCGCGGGCTAAGGTCTCCAGGTTCATGGGGCGGGTTCAGCAAATCCTCGTGACTGCTGCGTCGAGCGCGGCTCTGGCTCTTGGCTGCTGCAACAGCGGTACATCTCCGAACGAGCCCGCCTACGCCACCGGGCTGCGGCAGGCGGTTGAGGAACCGGGGCTCTACTCCATCTCCTTCGGCGTGCAAGGACAACCGTTTCTCCTTACCTGGTTTCCAGTCCAGGCGAGCCCGTTTACGTGCGAGGCAGGCCTCGCGTCTCCGAGCGCGATTCTCGAGCTCTGGACGCCTCTCGGCAGCGGGACGTTCGCGGTTGGCCCCTCCAACTCTGATTCTTTCCCGCCGACGTCCGGGCAGGCCAAGGTCGTCTATCAAGGCGGAACGTCGGAGAGCACCATCGACATCCATCCCATCGAAGGCCAGGTCGTGATCACCTCCGCGCCCACCGACGCCACTGAAGAGCTCGGGGGCACGCACCTCGTGGGCTCGTTTCACCTCGGCTTTCCGGCGAACCCAATCTTCCCGGATTGCGGCGGAGAATTCATTCCAGATGCTGGCTTCGTCGTGTCCTGGTGCCTCTGCGACGATGCAACAACCGGGAAGACCGTCTCCGTGTGCGACGGAGGCGACCTGTCCGAGTGCTGCCAGTCGCCCGAGCCCGCCAGCTTCTTTCTCGACGGTACCCTCGACACCCCGCCATGCGGCGCGCTGTGCGTCGACCCTCCGGGCAGCGGTCTCTGCGAACCGCTGTGGCCAGATGCCGGCGCCGAATAACCAGGACTTTCAGGGCCGCTGCGCCGTCGAAGCCCAGAAGCCCCACCTCTGGGCTTCTAGCCGCTGGGTGGCAGTCGAGGCTTTCCGTGAATAGGCTCTGACCACTTAGGCAAGGAGATCGCGTATGATCAAAAAGGTCGGGAGCAAGTTCAAGCTGATCGCGAAGTCGACGGGGAAAACGCTGGGGACGCACCCGAGCCGTGCAGCGGCTGTGAAGCAGGAACGGGCCTTTCAGGCGTCGAAGGCGGCGAAGACGAACGGCAAAGGCAGATAG
>Ga0302324_100006587_pt1 | contig 24970 bp, 22 predicted proteins | sample Palsa_T0_1_FD_201949 | JGI IMG/M metagenome (GOLD analysis project Ga0302324, IMG submission 201949) | Peat permafrost microbial communities from Stordalen Mire near Abisko, Sweden - Palsa_T0_1 | ecosystem: Environmental > Terrestrial > Soil > Palsa > Peat permafrost | place: Sweden: Abisko... | reverse complement strand
TGATCGCAAAGCCGCAGGGTCCTCGCCATGTCGTCGTCGACCCAAGCCCGCAGCATCGCCGTATTGAGTTGCTCGCGCCGCGTGGCTTGCGGCGCCGCGCGCTCCGCAGCGCCCAGATATTTTGCCGCGTGCCGCGCTCCCTCGGGTGCTTCGAGCAGCATCCACAGCATTCCTGAATAGGCATTGGCGAGGCAGGACTCAGGCTCGGCGTCCGCGGCCGCGAGAATGCGCTCAGCTCGGCTTTCGTACGCGAGGTAGCCTGCGATGAAATCGTCGATGCCGTGCAACGTCGGGTCACGTTGCGCGCCGACCGGATTGCCCAAATAGTCGCGCTGCATCGATCCATGATAGCGCAGACACGGTGCGCCGCGCGGGGCCCCGATCAGCACGTGCTCAGAATGCAGAAATTACACACTCATTGCGCCGCATCTTTCCGGCGCCCGCATTTTTTCCCGGTGTCATTCCGGGTAGACTGACACCCATAAAATGGAAGGATTGTCAGTCTTGCGCACCCTCCTGACCGGATACGTACTATTGCAGACGATCGCCGCCGCCGCGGCGTCGGCGGCCGGCACCTCACCGCTTCCCCCGCCCGTTTACACCGTGTCCAGCAGCTGGGCGCTCGGCGGATCCGGCGGCTGGGATTATCTCGCACTGGAGGCCAGCGGTGCGCGCCTGTTCATCAGCCGCGGCGATCACGTGGACGTCGCTGAAACGGTCAGCGGCAAAATCGAAGGAACCATTCCCAACACGCTGGGTGTTCACGGCATCGCATTTGCGCCGGCGCTGAAGCGGGGTTACACCAGCAACGGTCGCAGCGACACCGTGACGGTCTTTGAGCTAGACACCTTGCGGGTCATTCAAGAAGTGCCGGTCTCCGGCCAGAAACCAGATGCCATCCTGTACGAACCACAGCACGCCCACATCATCACCGCGAACGGCGCATCCTCCAACCTCTCGGTACTCGACGCCGCAACTCTGAAGATCGACGCTACCGTCGCTCTTCCCGGTCCGCCGGAATTCATGGCCACGGATGGGGCAGGCATGGTGTACGTCAATATCGAGACCGACCCGGGAAAAATCGCCGCCGTCGACGCGAAATCTCTGGCCGTGAAAGCGACTTGGCCGCTGCCGGGCTGCGCAAACCCCACGGGACTCGCGTTCGATGCGGCTCATCACCGCTTGTTCTCCGTCTGCGAGAACCAGGTCATGGCGGTGACGGACTCGGTATCGGGCAAACAGGTCGCCCGAATCGTGATCGGCAATGGACCGGACGCCGCGGCGTTCGACCCCGACTTCGGCATGGTCTTCAGCTCGAACGGCAAGGACGGCACCCTGACTGTGATTCAGCAAGAAACGCCGGATGAATATCAGGTCGTCGCGACGGTGACGACCCAGCCCAGTGCGCGCACCATGGCGCTCGATCCGGCCACCCACAAAATTTTCCTGGCCGCCGCGCAACTCGGAACCACGCCGCCGGCCACCCCGGAGCAGCCGCATCCACGCCCCAACATCGTTCCCGGCAGCTTCACTATCTTGGTCGCGCAACCCAAATAGAGGACATGCATGAGCGAGGCAATCGAAGTGGTTTGCGGACATTGCGACTCGGTGGTTCGCCTGCCGAGCGATCGATTGAAAGACGGGGCTCGCTGCCCGAAGTGCCATTTCCCCTTATTCGAGGGGAAGCCGGTCGAACTGACGGAAACCAATTTCGACCGGCATTTGACGCGCAGCACCCTGCCCGTCGTCGTGGACTTCTGGGCACCCTGGTGCGGCCCCTGCATTGCCATGGCCCCGTTCTACGAGGCAACGGCGCGGCTGCTCGAACCCAAACTGCGCTTTGCCAAGTTGAACACCCAGGACGAGCCCGCCCCCGCGACACGCTTCAATATTCGCAGCATTCCCACGCTGATCGTTTTCCGCGATGGCAAGGAAATTGCCCGCCAGTCGGGGTCCATGGACGCGTCCACTCTGACTCGATGGCTGAACTCCGTTGTCCCGTGAACGCTCTCGTACCGCGGGAGTTATTGTAAAGGGGACCGAAGTGTGTCAGCCGTTCTATATCGTCGGCACGCCGGGGTAAAAGGTGCTCTTGGTGACGGTGTTGGCAAGCAACCCATCACGCCCACCTTCAATTCCGATGCCAGACTGCTTATGACCGCCAAAGGGGGCCATCGGATGCATGGCGGGACTGCTGTTGATCCAAACGCTACCTGCATCCAGGCGACCGGATAGCTGTCTCGCCCGATCCAGGTCTGACGACCATATGCTCGCCCCCAGACCGTAAGACGAGGCATTCGCTCGCGATACCGCTTCATCGACAGATTTGAATCGAAGAATTGGCAGTATAGGTCCGAATTGCTCTTCCTGAACTATCCGAGAATCCTCTGTTGGGTTATCGACAAGAGTGACCGGCAGGAAATAACCCGGCGAGCGGACGTTCTTATCGCTACCTGACATTCGCCACCCTTTTTGGCGACAATCCTCGAGAAGTCCGACCAGTCTTTCGTGTTGACTCTTGTTGCTTACCGGGCCCATCTGGGTGCCGGGCATAGACCCATCTGCAATGATCACCTTGCGCGCATACGCCGTAAGCGCTTCCTGCAGCGATGAGAAGATAGAGTCATGCACGTAAAGACGTTTGGTGGCAACACAAACCTGTCCCGCATTGCGAAATGCCGACCAGAAAACCGCTTCGGCTATGTTGCCCACATCGACATCCTCGAGAACGATGGCAGGGTCGTTGCCGCCAAGCTCGAGAGTCAAGTGCTTCAAACTCAACGAGGCGCTCTGCATGACCTTCTTGCCCGTCGCCGTCGACCCCGTGAAGCTGATCTTTCTGATGCCGGGATGTTCGGTCAGCCAGGGCCCAAGTCGGTCTGAGCCGGAAATTACGTTGAGAACGCCGGAGGGCAGCACCCTCTGAGCCAATTCTCCCACCATTAAAGTCGCAAGAGGCGTGAATGGCGAGGGCTTGAGCACCACGGTGTTTCCGCACAGCAGAGCGGGCGCGATCTTCATCGCTGCCAGTGTCAGTGGGAAATTCCAGGGGGGGATCGCCGCGACGGGACCGATTGGAAGGCGCGCCGTCTCGATCCGCCGGTCGGGTGTACGAACGATCTCGGCAGGAAGATCCAACTCGGAAACCGACCGAAGCACATTGGCTGCACCGCGAATTTCTGCTTCCGCCTCTGCCAGGGGTTTTCCCTGTTCAGCGGTCAAGATTTCCTTCAGCTCTGAGACGTTTTCAACGAGAACGTCGGCTACAGCCTGCAAGCAGTGCCGCCGGTCCACCCAACTCAGGTCAGCCCATTGGCAGAATGCGCCTTGAGCACTCGTCACCGCCCAATCCAATTGCTCGCGAGAGCAGTCCGGGGCGTGAGCAAAAACTCGCTCAGTGGCTGGATTAATGACTGCCAGGCATGACTCCGAGTCCGGTCCCACGCTTGAACCGTTGATCGTCATCGCAAATTGCTTCATAGCAAGATCACTGGCTTTAGAACCTTGCACGTAGCGGCGTCCGAAAGGGCTTCATTGATGTCGCGCAGGGGATAATGTTTGATGAGCTTTTGCAGAGGCAGCCGACCGTCCGTGAAATGCTTTATGAGCGTTGGCAAAAACGTTCGCGGGTCACTATCACCTTCAACACTCCCGCGCAGCGTGATCCCGTTCCTTACCAAGAATCGCATGTCGATAGGTAACTGATCGCCCGGCAGGTAGATCCCAAGCATCATGCACACGCCTTGTCGGCGAACACTTTGCACTGCTGCTGCGGCAACATCCCTGTTACCGGTGGTATCCACGGCATAGTCTACCGCGCCCGACAGAGACCGGATCGCCGCGGGTAACTCCCGCGCGGGTCCGGCAACTATGCAGTCCGTAGCTCCCAAGGCCTGGGCGACATGCAGTCGTTCCACCAAACGATCGACCGCCACGATTCGTTGGCAGCCGGCGATCTTCGCCGCCATAATTGCGGACAGGCCTACCGCGCCTACCCCGAATACCGCAATGGACTCGCCGGCATCGGGCTTAAGACAATTGAGTACCGCACCGGCGCCTGTCTGAATGCCACACCCGAGCGGCGCCAGCGTCTCGAGAGACAGGTCCTTGGGGATTCTCACCGCGTTCAATCGGTGCACCAGCACGTGAGAAGAGAATGCGGATTGTCCGAAGAAGTGGCTGTGGACAGGCCCGGTGCCATCGTGCAATGCGGTCGAACCATCGGGACGCGTTCCACCAAAATTAAGCCCGCTGAAGTGATCGCAGTACGGAGCATTGCCTTCAAGGCACGGTGAACATCGCCCACAGTGCCCAAAGCTCAGGAGCACATGGTCGCCAGGCACCAGATCGGCTACAGACTGTCCGACTCGTTCCACCACGCCGGCGCCTTCATGCCCTAAGACGATTGGCAGTGGCAAGGGAAGATGGGCGTCCCGGCATGCAACGTCCGTGTGGCAGATACCGCATGCCACTATGCGGACTAGGACTTCATCGGGGCTCGGCTCACCCAGGTTCAGCCGTTCGATGGACAGGCTGCATTTGGGTTCGCGCAGCACAGCGGCAATAACTTCCATGGCTCAGATCCTAGAATGCGCAGCGGACCCGCATATCCTTCAGACCGCCCAGGAAATTGGCCCGAAACCAGGCGGGCTTACCAAGGAGTTCCGCATGCTTAACCCGTTGCACGAACTGACTGAAGAATTCCTTGAGTTCCATTCGTGCAAGCAAGTGCCCGAGGCACATGTGCGGCCCAAAACCAAAGGCTATGTGCGGATTCTTTGTCCGGGTTATACGAAACGACTGAGGCACATCGAAAACCTCTTCATCTCGATTGGCGGAGGGATAGAGCATCAAAACGGAATCCCCTGCCCTGATCGTCTGTCCTCGGAGTTCTTGGTCGGCGACCGCGGTTCGTATGAAGTTTCGAACGGGCGATACGTAGCGAAAAATCTCATCGACGGCGCTATTGAGCAACATCGGCTGCTCTCTTAGCAACGTATATTGATCAGGGTGCTCGATAAAACAGTGCAGGCCTCCGGAAATGGAGGACGCCGTGGTCTCGTGTCCCGCCGCCGTGATGGTTACGCAGTAGGACAGGGCCTCGTGTTCATTGATGGGTTGACCATCGATTTCGGCATTCGCAATAGTGCTTGCCAGGTCTTCCTGAGGTGCCTCGCGCCGTTTTCGAAGCAATACTTTGAAGTAGTCAAACAATTCTTGGCCCGCCTCGGCAATTGCGTGACCGTCCGATTCTCGTGCCGTATCTGGATCGAGCGGACTGAAGAGCTGTCCTGTCAATCGATGCATGCGTTCTCCGTCCTCCTTGGGGATGCCCAGGATGAGCATGATCACCCGCAACGGAATCCTGAGTCCGATTTGATTGACGAATTCGATTCCGTCTTTACCCGCCTCGAGTTGATCCAGGTACTCGGAAACGAGGAGCTTGATCTGCGGCTCCAGGCGCTTCAGATTATTCGGCAGAAACCAAGCACGTGTTATGCCGCGATATTTTCGATGGTCTGGATCGTCCATCGTCGGCAAGGTGTGCATCAAGGGTTTGCCGCCCGTTTGCGCGGCGACACGGGCCTCCTCTTGGATCGTCATCACCCGATTGCGCTTGGAAGCTATGAATCGGGCAGGCTCGCGCTCGATGCTCTGGATGTCCGCGTATTTAGAAATCGCCCAGAAGGGCCGATAGTGGCTCGGCGTGGTCCAGCGAACCGGCTCATCGGCCCGCAACCGAGCAAACATTTTATGCAATGTCGTCTCATCAGCATAGATGTCAGGACTGAGGATGTCATCGTGCTGAATCGGTAACACTGTGAGGGACTCCATCAGGGACGGCCTACCGAGTCTTGTAACTCAGTTGTATTCCGAACGTGGCCGGCATGCCGACATGGCGCGAGATGTTGTCGGACTCACGGAATACGTCGGTCCAGTAATATCGATTCGTGATGTTCTTCCCCCAGAGAGCTACGCGCCAGCGGCCGTCGTTGCCCGAGACACCTGCCTGCGCGTCCAACAAGCCGTAGGAACCGACATAGAACAGGCCATTGTCGCCGAACGCACTGGTCGTTTTCGACTGATAATTGTAATTGACCGCCAGGAAACCCTTCATATCCCCGTACAAGGGGTGCTCGAAATACGGTCCGAATTGGCCCGACCACTTCGGAGTGAAAGGGAACGCCTCATCGAAGAAATTGACCGGCGTACCGAGCGGATCGTAATTTTCAAATTGGCTCGTGACTTTGGTGGCCAGGTAAGTGGCGGAGCTGTTGAGTGTCAGGTCGGTTGTCAGGCGCCATGTTGTCGACATCTCCGCGCCGTGCACTTGAGAACGAGGAATATTAATCAAGGCTTCGACGGCGCCAAAGACCCCCAATGGATCGATTGTGCGGGCCCGGAATTGCTTGTCGCGATAATCGTAATTGAAGATCGCCGCATCCATGTGGAAGGACGGCATGCCAAAGTTGGTCTTGACGCCCAATTCTTCAGCCAGGACGGATTCCTGGGTGACCGGCACATATTGAATGTACGAGGGTGCCCCCACTGTTGGGAAGCTGCCGGCCTTGTATCCCTTGCTGACTGAGAAATAAGCCATGGTGTCGTGTACGGGCTTCCAGTCGATTCCGGTCCGCCAAGACACGTTGTTCTGGTCGAGTTCTCCAGGGATCAGCGCCGGCTCGAGGGACTGATTGATTGTCGTGCACTGGCCGATTTGTACGGGAGAGATCGGCGCAAGACCTGCACCTGCGCGGATAAGGTTGGCAACTCCAGTGATTCCCTCGCCCAAGGCAGCGTCGATCGTTGGAGAGCAGCCTGTAAAAGACGTGTCGGACTGCGTAAAACGGGCTCCAGCATGCAAGGTAATCGCGTCAACCGGGGCGAATTCGATGTTGCCGAATCCGGAGCTGGTCCGCACATCATTATTGGCCAATTGGCCAACGCCGGTAAAGGGCGGCAAACCGAACGCGCTGAACGCCAGAGCCAGGGAGTCATTTCCCAGGTACTCGGTATTGTACTCATGGGTCCGGTCGTCATCGAAGCTACCGCCTAAGATCCATTGGATCCGGTCATCGAGCAGTTCCCCGTGAAAGCGCGCCTCCTCGGAGTAGGATTGTATATCGCCATCTTGCGTGAGGTGATAGACATCAAGAGCACTACCGTCGATATCGCGCCCGTCCTGCTGGCCGAAGTGCTCGTAGGAGCTGATCGAAGTAAGACCTACCCGATCGGAGATCTTGTAGTCGACCCGCAGGGATGCCTGGTAGAAATCCTCATCGAGCCGCAATGGGACGCCCGGCGTCCAGTCGGCGGTACCCGCCCTCTGCGGCGCGAAAACCTGCGTGGCCTCGGCCGGGAAGATCACCGGGTCTTGACGCGAGAAGGCGAGAAGTGCGGACGCGAGTGATTGCGAGTGGTCCGTCCAGCCATTCAGGTTCAAGGACACAGTCAAGTCGTTGAAGGGCCGCCAATCGAGCAGGAGGCGGGCTTTCGCTACTTCCTGATTTCCCAGCATGTCACCACGCGTATAGCTCTTCTGCCAGGCACCCCCCTCGTCGACGGAGACCGCCACTCGCGCCCGTAAAGTATCCGATAGCGGACCGGAGACGAAAGCGGTCACATTCGTTGCGTTGAAGCGGCCGTAGGTCAAATCGCCGCCATACTGCAGAGAGTCGGTGGGTTTGGCTGCGATGTAGTTGATCGCACCGCCGGTGGAGTTCTGGCCGAAAAGCGTTCCTTGCGGCCCCTTGAGAACTTCCACCCGCTCTATGTCCAGAGTCGCTCCTTTGGTCATGATTGGAAATGGATACGCCACTTCATCGGTGTACACGGACACGGCAGGCGCTGCAGCCAGCGAATCGTCGTAATAACCGACACCGCGAATCGTATAGATAGGCGACGCTTTCTGGCTCTCGGCGAAGGTGAAGCCCGGAATCACCTTCGCAAGGTCGGCCGTGTCGGTGACACCCAGCGCCTGCAGCCTGTCAGCGGATAGCGCTGTGATGCCCATGCCCACGTCGTTCACCGATTGCTCGCGCTTCTGCGCGGTAACGACGATCTCCTGAATGCTGTTGCTGGCGGTCTCCGTTTGCTCCTCGTCGGCGTATGTCGGGGCGGCGGTCGCGAGTACCATGCAGATCGCGAGTGCGAGCGACCGCTGCCGAGTCGGTGCGCCGGCGCCGCCGTGAATTTCATTGATGCTCATCGTTCCCCCCAAGGCCGTCATTTATTGTGATCGCCGCGTCCGTCGTGTTGCGCAAGGCAACCATGCGTGGGGCGTGCAACGAAGTCCAATACTGAGATAGACCGAAGCGAGACCTTTTCCGTCTTATTGGCCATTCCTATATGAAATTCGTCTCGCATGAGGCGGAAAGGGAATTGGACACTGGTCCGACGCTGAGCAACCCTAAAACTCTAAGTAATCGGATACGGGGAGTGCACGATGGCCGAAATGGTTATGTCAGATTCGGCTGCGCGACGAGCCATCGCAGAGGAGCTGTCGAAGTTCAATTGCAGGGTCGCGCAGCCCGATGATCCGCCGGTTTTCACCGCCACGCCGTCGTCCAGCATGCAGGTTTGCCACTGGCGCGCGCAAGATCTGGATCATCTTTTCAAGCTCATTGGCGCCCATCTGAAACTGGAAGCGGGCGGCCAGCGACGAACGGTTCGACTCACCAATCCAGGCCTGCCATTTGGTACCACGCCCACCTTCTGGGCGTCGCTACAAGTCATATTGCCGGGCGAGGTGGCAACAGCTCATCGGCACAGCCCCACGGCGTTTAGGTTCATCATGAAGGGACATGGTGCCGATACGATCGTTGATGGGGAGCGGTACGAGTTCACCGAAGGGGACTTGGTACTAACGCCCGGTAACACGTGGCACGACCATGAGCACAAAGGCAGAGAACCGATGGTCTGGCTGGATGTGCTCGACATTTCACTGGTTCGATCGCTTCACGCAATGTTCTTCGAGCCCTCAGACGTCCCGCGCCGGGCTGTCAACGAGTCATCGGACCGATCCAGGCGCGAGTTCGGAAATGGACTCCTAAAGAGACGGGGTTCGACTCATGCGGGCATCAGCAGCCCCTTACTCGTGTACGAGCGCGCGGTGGCGGAACGGGCGGTCGAGGACGCGGCATGTATCGCGCCGGATCCCTTCGATGACGTCTTGATGGAGTACCGAAACCCAGTCACCGCGGATCACGCGCTGCCCACATTGGGGACTGCACTTCACCGTCTTCGGCCAGGATTCAGGGGCGTCTTCCACCGTCGCACGGGAAGCAGCGTGCGCTACGTCATTCGCGGCCATGGTCGAGTGCAGGCTGGTGACCGCGAGGTCGACTTCGCGCCAGGAGACTTTCTCGCTCTACCGCCGTGGTGCCGTCACGCGTGGAGCAATCCTTCCACAGACACTCCGGTGTTGATGTTTCTGGTAAACGACTGGCCGACGCTCGAAAAGCTTGGCCTGTTCCGCGAAGAAGCCGCTTAAGCTCATCAAGAGGCGATTGAATTCCATGATGGAAGTACCTGTTCTGGTGGTGGGGGCGGGCCCTGTCGGGCTGGCGCTGGCCGGTGACCTGGGGTTTCAAGGGGCGGGCTGCCTGTTGATCGAGCGATCCGGCGGGGAGGTGGCGCAGCCTAAGATGGATATGGTGGGCGTGCGGACCATGGAATTTTGCAGGCGATGGGGCATTGTGCCGTGGGTCGAAAGCGCGGGCTACAACCGATCCTACCCTCAGGACTATGCGTGGGTAACGAGCCTCAACGGCTACGAATTCGGCCGAGAAGTATTCGCGGCGCCGAAGGACGAGAAAGGTCCGCCGCAAAGCCCTCAGAAGCGAGAACGCTGCCCGCAAAACTTCTTCGATCCAGTGCTCAAACGTTTCGCACAGCAGTGGCCGGGCGTTGAATTGCGGTACCGGACCGAGCTCATTGGAATCGAAGAAGGATCGGACTGGATCGATAATGTGGTCGAAGACAAGTCGACCAGCGAGCGCTTTACGATTCGGTCTCGCTTCACCGTTGGGACGGACGGCGCGGCCAGCAAGGTTCGAGAACTGCTCTCCATCGGTATGTCCGGAGAGCCGAGCCTGACCTACACCACCAACGTCATCTTTCGATGCAAGGACCTCGATTCCCTTCACACCAAGTCGCCAGGGTACCGATACATCTTTATCGGTCCTGAGGGAACGTGGGCCACCCTGGTTGCCATCGATGGAGCCGACCGCTGGCGCTTTTCCTTGGTGGGCGACCAGAACCGTCGCACAATCGGTGAGGAGGACCTCAAAGTCGCGATCATACGGGCCATGGGCAAGCCCTTCGAGTTCGAGATCCTGTCGATCATGCCGTGGGTGCGGCGGCAATTGGTGGCGGATAGGTACGGCACGGGACGTGTGTTCATCGCAGGAGACGCGGCGCATCTGACTTCGCCGACCGGCGGGTTCGGCATGAATACCGGCATTTTAGATGCGGTGAATCTATCCTGGAAGATCGCGGCGCGCCTAAAAGGCTGGGGCGGGGAAGCGTTGTTGGACAGTTACGAATGCGAGCAGCGTCCGGTAGCGATCCGCAACGTCGCGGAAGCCACCGACAATTTAAAACGGATGCTATCGCCTCGCGTAGCGGCGCCACCACCCGAAATCTTCGAGGATGACTCGCCAAAAGGCGAAGCCGCCCGCCGGATGTTTGGAGACCAGTATACGCAAACGATGAAGCGCGAATGGTTCACCATCGGGATTCACTTGGGATATGTGTATGAGCATTCGCCGTTGATCGTGCCGGACGGCACGCCACCGCCTGCGGATGCAGTATCGACCTACATCCAGACCGCCAGACCCGGCTCACGCGCCCCTCATGTGTGGTTGCCCGATGGGACTTCGACGCTGGATCTGTTCGGCCGCGATTTCGTACTGATGGAATTCGGCAAAGGCGCGGTCGACACAGACGCCCTGCGGCGTCTAGCGCAGGTTCGTGGCATTCCGCTTCGTCATGTGAAAATCGAGGACGAGGCCGCGTGTCGGCTTTACGAGCGGCCCCTGGTTCTCGTGCGACCCGACGGCCAGGTGGCCTGGCGCGATGACGCCTTGCCTGATGACCTATCCGCGTTCCTAGACACAGTCACAGGAAATGTCCGCAAAGAGGCTCGACGGTCACAGGTGGCATCATGAAGTGGATCAGTTTCGACGGGGGTCGTGTCGGGTACATTGAGGGCGAGGAAGTTGTCGACGTCACACCCCAGTTCAGCAGCACCTCAGAGACCTGGCCACCGGTCAACATGCTTCGAGTGGCGGCGGCGGGTGGCAAAGGCCGTTCTGCCGATGTTACGAGGCTACCTCTCTCGAGCGTTCGCCTCGAATGTCCCATTCAATGGCCCAATAAGGTCATTGCATTTCCGGCGAACTATCGCGACCACATCGTGGAAATGAAGCAGGGACTAGTCTCCAAGTTCAGTGCCGACGGACAAGGGTTCTTTCTAAAAGCAGGATCCAGCCTTAGCGGGCCTGCAGATCCGATCGTCATCCCTGCGATACCAGGCCGCGAAGTGCACCACGAAAGCGAGCTCGCGGTGATCATTGGAGGCGGCGGGCGTTACATCTCGCGTGAAAAGGCTTTCGAAGCGATCTTCGGCTATTCCTGCCTGATCGATGTCGTGGTACGAGGCAAGGAGGAACGAGTCATGCGTAAGTCGTTCGATGGCTTCTGCCCGGTGGGCCCGCACATCGTTACGGCCGACGAAGTCGCGGATGTTCAAAATCTCACGATATCCCTCAAGGTCAATGGCCAGATGCGGCAGCATGCCAACACCCGCGACTTCATCGTCGACATCCCAGGCATGATCGAAATGGCGTCGTCTGTCATGACCCTCTTTCCCGGCGATATCATCGCCTCGGGAACCCCTGCCGGGGTGGGTCCTCTCTCGGACGGTGATCTGGTGGAAATGAGCATCGAAGAGGTGGGGAGTCTCTGCCTGCGGGTTCGCGCCGATAATCACGCACCCCATGCAGTCTGGAAGAAGTAACTAGGCGTCTGTTATGCTGACCCGCCGCGCACTGAACGTACGTGCGCAGCCGGCTCAACGACACATGGAAATCAAACAGCTCCGTTTTTTCTTGGCGGTTGCAGAGACGCTGAACTTCACGAGGGCAGCGGAACGGATGGGCATCGCGCAGCCTCCGCTGAGTCAACGAATCCTTGCGCTGGAACGGGAGCTCGGCACAGCTCTGTTCATCCGGACAAAAAGGAGCGTCTCTCTGACGCAGGCGGGCGAGACTCTCCTGATACATGCGCGTCGGCTGGTCAACGCCAGCGAGCATACCAAGGAGGTGATTCGCGCTGTTCGCGATGGCCGCCAGGGTGTGTTAAACGTCGGTGCGATCTTCTCCACCCTTTACACACTGCTTCCCAAGGCGTTGCGGGTGCTGAAAATCCAAGCGCCTGACATCGTCGTCAATCTAAGAGAGATGACGATTGCGAATCAATTGCGCGCCCTTCAAGAGGGCCAGATCGACGTGGGTATCCTGCGCCCGCCCATCGAAGAACGCCGCATCAAAGTGGAAATGCTGTATGAGGAGCAATTCATCGCAGCCATTCCGGCAGAACACCCGCTTGCCGCACAGCGAACGGTCACGGTTCAAGATTTTATCGACAATCCCTTTGTAGGAATCAATCCGGGCTTCAGTCGCAACTATAGCATCGTCGCCGCCGCCGCCTTTGCGGATGTTCGCGACCAATTGCGCGTTGTCCACGAAACGTCGGACATGCATTCCCTGATCGCACAGGTGGGTGCAGGCATCGGTTTGGCGATCGTTCCGCAGTCCTTGACCCTTGTGAGCATCCCGGAGGTGGTGTTTCGCCCCATCAGCTTTGCAGCGCCATCCATTGCGGTCAGCCTTGCGTGGCACGAGGATTCCACCACCCCGACTCTGCTGCGCTTTATCGAGGCGTTGCGCATATCAGCGCAGAATATCGCGTTCCCGGTCTTGCAGTCCGTTAGAGCGCCGCTGGGAAGAAAACACGCCCTTCCATCAGGCGGCGGGCGGTCCTGAAAACGGAAGTGCTTATTACCTGCACATCTCCGTGTTCAACGGCAACCGTCGCATCGACAGATATCGTTCCCGAGGCATGACCGAGCAGTAGCGGTCCGGCAAGGCTCCTGCGAGTCGCAGCCCACGGGAGTGTGTTGGGAATCTTGGCAGCGGCGGCCAAGCACATTGCACCTGTGAGCGGCGTGGCGCGATGAGGTTGTCCAGCCGAGATCATTCGCGTGTGAACATGAGCTTTCTCACCTTCTTTTGCGGGGAACAGCAGCGCCACCAATGGCAGATTGGTAATGCGGGCGAGATCCTCGTCTGTCCGGGGCAGGCCCATCGCGCGCGCCGCAGTCCTCCGCATATGTTCGAGGCCATGCATGATGTCCTTTCGCGATTCAAGCGCCTCGGGTGACGGCGGCTCAGTAAGCCCGAAGGAACTGCCTGCGACGAGGACGGTTGGATTGGCGGCGTCAACGCAAGACATCCGGATTGCACCAAAGCCGGCCACTTCGAAGGTGTCACACGGACTGCCGGTGGGAAGGAGTCGACCTGTAGCAGCCCCTGCGGGGTCCAAAAAATCCAGGCGGATACCTGAGGCCGGATGCAGGGCGAACCAAGACTCGGGAATTATCGAGGGTTGAGAACCGTTCATCGGCACATGAGCGTGCACCAGCTTCTTGGTGTTGGTGTTGAATATGCGTACTAGCGCAGGTGATGTAGTGTCTGATACCCAGCCCGCGTCGATGGCATACGTGGCGACTGCAGCTGTGATGTTGCCGCAGGTACCGAGATATCCCACTGCGCCGTCTCGAACGCCGATCTGCGCAAAGGTAAAATCGATATCGGCGACGGCGGTCTTCGATTGAGACACGACTGCGACCTTGGAAAGCGACGAAAGGCCGCCGCCCATTCCATCTAACTGACGCGCCTTGGGATCTGGCGACCCCATCACGGTGCGGAAGATGTCGTCCCACTCCCTAGGGTCGTCAGGGTCCCGGACCTGAGGTAAATCCTCACGGCGGAAAAAAACGGCCTTGCTGGTACCGCCCCGCATGAAGACGGCATGAAGGGAGGCGAGCGTCATGCTTTCGACCGAACTCAAACGATGCCCTTTGTTCTCAAGGCCTCGACGGTTTCGGGCTTCAAACCCAGATACTCGGTAAGGACTGTGCTCGTGTGCTCGCCGAGTAACGGCGGGCAGCTGACCGGCGGTGTGGGAGAACTGCTCATTCGCACCGGCCACCCTGGGAGCGTGACCTCGCCACGCTTGGGATGCTGCACTCGCGTGAGCATCCCGGACTGCCGGAGGGAATCGTCCGCCATGAGGTCGGAGCTGTCGAAAACGGCTCCGGCTGGAACGCCGGCCCGGTTGAGCGTCATCATCGCTTCGCGTTTGTCATGGGAGGCGAACCAGGGTCTCAAGATATCGTCGACTTCATCCTTGCGCCGAAATCGGTCCGATGGATTCAAGTAGCTCGGATCGGTGAGTAGATCCTCCCGACCGATAGCCCGCAGCAGCGCCTGCCATTGACGATTGCCGGTCCCGGCGTCCCGAGCCGTGTAGACAAAACAGTAGTCGTTGGGACCACCTCCCAGGCACGCGTACAGCCCGGAAGGCGCCGAAGTGCTGCTGGGGGAACCGTTTCCCACACGTTCGGCGGCGCGGCCCGTTAATTGCTGCCGAGCCAGCGCCATGCGGCAATACGTCAGCACCGCCTCTTGCATCGCTACGCGCACTTGCTGACCTTGACCGGTACGCATGCGCTGGTAGAGGGCCGCGACGATGCCGGAAACCAAATATATACCCGAGCCGGTATCCGCGAACGTTGGTCCGGGCTTCGTCGGCGGACCGCCCGGCTCGCCGGTGATCGAAACGGCTCCCCCCATGGACTGGGCGATTGCATCGAAACAGCGAAATTCCCTATAGGGACTGTGCTCGCTGAATCCCTGGATCGATCCATAAACGATTCGTGGATTGATCTTCCGCACCGAATCATAGTCAAACCCGAGCCGCTCTATTGTGCCAGGAGCAAAGTTTTCCAAGAATACGTCGCTTTCGCGGATCAGACGCATCAAGATGTCCTTGCCCTCCGCCTTGGCCAGGTCCAGTGTCAGCCCCCGTTTGTTGCTGTTGAGCACCAGAAAGTAAAGCGAGTCTACGTCGGGTGTATCTGCCGAGGCGATACGGGCAGGATCTCCGCCATTGGGCTTCTCGATCTTTACAACGTCCGCGCCGAAAAATGCCAACGCCTGCGCGCAGGCCGATCCGGCTTCCCACTGTGTCAGATCGAGCACCCGAATACCGGCGAGTGATGCCTGCATGCCTAAGCGAGCTCATCTTCAACGATGGTGATGGCCTGAGCTGGGCAGACCCGGGCGGCCACCCGGGCATCTTCACGATGCTCCGGAGCCGGCCGCTCCGTCAGCAATATCACCGTTCCCTCATCCTGGTCTTGATCAAAGACGGTCGGCGCCTTCAGTACACACTGGCCGGCGGCGATACAACGCGATGCGTCAACGATAATTCTCACAATATTCTCCTTACCAAGCCAAAGGTAGCTCGTGTATCCCGTAGACAAACATGTCATGGCGGAAGCGAAGCTTGTCGAAGGGCGCTGCAAGACGCAGATTGGGCAGCCGCTTGAATAGCCGCCCGTAAACCACCTGCAGTTCAACCCGGGCCAGTACCTGTCCGAGGCATTGATGAACGCCAAAACCAAAGGCAACGTGGGCATGGGCGTCGCGAGTCACGTCGAAGCGGTCGGGATCCGGGAACAATTTCTCGTCCCGATTGGCTGCGGGGATGGAGCAGATGACCCCCTCCCCCGCCTTGACGACGAACCCGTTCACATCGATGTCTTCCAGAGCCAGGCGCCGCGCACCCATATGAAGCACGCTAGAGTAGCGAAGCAGCTCTTCTACGGTGCCGGGGATCGTGTCGGGTCGCTTCTTGATGAGAGCCAACTGATCCGGATGTTGAAGAAGCGTCAGCACGCCGAGCGCGGTCATGTTTTGCGTGGTCTGGTGCCCGGCACTCAGGAGAAGCCGGACGATGTTGATGAGCGTTTGTCGGTCCACATTGCCCGGCGTCAGCTGCTCGATAATGAGTCTTGATACGATGTCGTCCTGTGGGTCCTTCTCTTTGCGGGTGATCAGGGCGTCCAGGTAGGCGAAGAGCTCCACAAGCGATTCGCGTACTTCGGCCGGCGTCGATTTCGTACCGAACTGAATGCGGGTGGCCCGATGGAAAATCTCGTGGTCTTCGTAGGGGATCCCGAGCAGCAAGGTGATAATTTCGGTCGGTAGCGGCGCCGAAAAATGCTCGACGAAGTCTGAGCCCTGCGGTAGCCGGGCAAAATTTTCGATGAGCCGTGCGACGACCGACTCGATTTTTGGCCGCAATTGTTCGACCTTACGAACGGTAAAATCTTTCATCACCATTCTTCGCAGGCGATCGTGCTCAGGGTTGTCAAGGCGCAGGAAGGACCGGTCCGCGATGTCGGCGACTTTTCTACCCTCAAATATGTGCGGAAAACCCTCGCGGACCGGCTCGCAGCTGAAACGTGGATGGCTCAATACCACTCGTATATCCGCGTAATCGGTGAGCAAGTAGGGCTGCGAACCATCCCAGAGCCGCACGCGCGCGAATCGATCCTTTGAGCGCAGCTCGGAGTATTCCTCCGGCGGGTCGAACGGACATCGGCGCTGCATAGGGTAGGAGAGCTTGTTGAGATCCATTGAGAGACTCCGTCTTAATTGGATAAGTCCGCCTGTGCCTTGCGGTTCATTGCGCTGTGCACGGCGGAGAACCATTGCTCCCGATCCGCAATTCGCCGTTGCTCGAACTGCTGTACTCGGGGATGCGGCAATATGAGAAAGCGCCCGCCTGCCAGGGCTTCCATTACAAAGACGGCAACGGCGGGAGGCTCGAGAATCTGCAGACTCGGGATAGATTCCGTCGACTTCGTGGTCATCGCAGTTCGTACCGCTTCCGGACAAATGCAGTGAATGCTGACGGGCTCGGAGGCATGGCGCACTGCCAACCATTCTGCAAAACCCACGGCGGCGTGTTTGCTTGCCGAATAGGGTGCAGAGCGATAATCAGTCAGCAGGCCGGCGGCGGATGCCGTAATGACAAAGTGGCCTGTACCTCTTTCGAGCATTCGCGGAACTACATGCTTGGCAGCGTGGACGTGAGCCCTGAGGTTCACGCCGAGAACGAGGTCCCAGTCGGCCGGCTCTCCGAGACCTATTCCGGTGTTTACTCCTGCATTCGAGCACCATAGGGCGATCGGACCACGTGTTGATTCGATCTGTTCAATCGCGGAGGCAACCGCCCGCTCATCCGTCACGTCGAGCGCTAGAGCGCTTGCGCGACGACTGCCGTGGGACTGGCAGAAGCCCAGCGCTGCCTCGTGGGCTCTCTCGGCATCGCGGTCGGCAGTGATGACGTGCCCCATGCCCCGGCGCAACAGCTCTTCGCAGAGCGCTCGCCCGATGCCGCTCGCGCCGCCGGTGACCACCGCGATACCATCGGTTGCATGAAAAGGTAGCTGCATAACTCTATTGGATCAATGGTTCAACCTTTATGGAGCATTTCTGATAGCCTGTCAAGCGCCAGCCTTGCGAGAGGGATTTGACCTATGAAAAAGACGCCAGCCGCGGGACGCGGTTTTCGCGCTGCACCTGCAGCCCTGAACTCCCAAGATTCAGGTATTCATCCCCCGCACACGCTCTTTCGGCCGGCGAAATCGCAGCGCGCTTTTGAGCAAATTACGCGGCAGATAGAGGAACTCATTACGCAGGGCCATCTGAAACTGGGAGACAAGCTGCCGAACGAGCGCACTCTGGCCGCTCAGCTCGAGGTGAGCCGCAACACGCTACGCGAAGCACTACGAAGCTTGGAGATTGCGGGAATTTTGACCCTGCGGCGAGGTGCCAGCGGTGGGGCGTTTGTCGCGAGCGACAATCCGAACGCGCTGAACAACGTGTTGATTGGACGTTTAAAAGTGACTGAATTTTCAGTCGCAGACCTCACTCAGGCGATGCGCTCGATCACGTTGATGCTCTTCGATGCGGCGGTGCCCCGGATCAATGAGCAGCATCTACGCGCAATCGAGGCAAATATCGATGCGGCAGAGCAGGTCAAGGATGACCCTCGCAAGCGATCTGACTTGCTCATCCAGTTCTATCGGCTCCTCGCAGAAGCTTCGCAGAACCAAATTCTGGTCGTCATCGCGGACGTGCTCGTCGATTTGCTGCGAGGGTGGGTTCTACGCCTGGGCTCACTGGGAGGGGACCGCGTCATTCGCTCCCGCCGAAGCCTGCTCAAGCATCTTCGCACCGGCGATGAGAAAGCTGCCTTATCTGAGCTCGAACGCTACTTGGACGAGCTTCACGCGCTATGGCTTCGTGGAGACGAATCCTAGCGCTCTGATTCGCAATGAGACACCTTAATCATTCAATGGTTGATCCAATGGACCATTCCGCGCTATAACGTTCGCCAATGCGGGCGGCGATGGGGGCGGCGATGGGGGCGGCGTTGAAGATTGAGGTCGTTTGCGACGGATTGGGCTTCACCGAAGGTCCCATCTATTTTCCCGACGGCCGCGTGGTGGTAACCAGCATCAGCCGCGGCTGCGTGTACGAGATCGACGCTACCGGCGAAGTCCGCCGTACTGTGAGAACCGGAGGAGGACCCAATGGCCTTGCGCGGGCCGGGGACCGGGTCTTCGTAGCGCAAAACGGGGGTATCTTTGGAGCCCCCGATAAGACCTCTCCAGGTGTTCAGGTCCTCGCTGGCGACGAACTCACCTATCTCACGCGTGAAAACTGCGAAGCGCCAAACGACCTGTGTTTCGGCCCCGATGGCCTCCTGTATGTGACCGATCCGGTCACCGATCTGGCCCTGAAGCAGCCAGTGGATGGTCACGTTCTGGCATGTGACCCCGAAACTGGGCACACCCAGATCGTCGTTTCCAAACGGCAGTTCCCGAATGGTCTGGCCTTCGACCCTTCAGGCCGACACATGTATCTGGCTCAAACATTTCCGCGTTTGATTGAGCGCTTCAGCTGGACCGCAGGTCGGCTGGAATCCGACGGCAAGTTCTGCGAGCTCTCGAGCGGACGACCCGACGGCCTGGCGGTGGACACCGAGGGCAATCTTTGGATCTGCACTCCCGGCGCGGGTGGCATCGAGGTGTACAGCCCCACTGCAACCCTCATTCAGCGCATCGAGTTTGGCAGCGGAGCCATGACCACTAATTGCTGTTTTGGCGGTATCGAGCGCCAGGATCTATTCGTTACGGCCGCCGGAAGAGGGCAGCTATTGCGCCTGCGAACTGAATCCAAGGGTCTCGAACTCTACCCATCTGTGGACCTCCCCCTCTCTAAGGTGGCCTCATGAACAACAATCCCCTGCAGAGACTTCAAAACGGGCCGATGTCGAAAGCCCAGATCGTAAGTATCGCGATCGTGATCGCCTGTGTGGGGCTCGACGGCTTTGACGTCCTCGCCATCAGCTATGCGTCCCCAGGTATCGCCGCTGAGTGGCACATTGATCGCAGTGCGTTGGGCATCGTGCTGTCCATGGAGTTGCTCGGCATGGCGATCGGTGCAATTACTCTTGGCGCGCTCGCCGACCGGATCGGCCGGCGCAACACCATTCTGACTTGCCTGAGCCTGATGTGCATCGGCATGGCTTGCGTAACATGGACCCGCACAATTGCCATGTTATGCGTTCTACGGGTATTGACCGGTCTCGGAATCGGCGGGATGTTCGCATCGGCGAACGCCCTCGTGGCCGAAACATCCAACGTTCGTCGACGCGACCTCTGCGTCACGTTGATGACTGTGGGCTACCCCTTAGGAGCGATTGCCGCCGGACTTTTCGCGGAGAATCTTCTGAAGGGCTATGGCTGGCGCTCCATCTTCGTAGTCGGCTCGTTGGCAACGCTGGTGATGATTCCGATTGTACTGCTGCGACTGCCGGAATCCGTCAGTTGGCTTTACACCCGACGCTCCCCGGGAGCACTCGGAGCTGCAGCCGGGCAACCCAACGGGCAGATTCGACTGGCAGATCCGGTGTACGCTCGCAAGGTCATTCTGCTCACGCTTGTCTATACGCTTCACTTCATCACCTTCTACTTCCTGCTGAAGTGGGTGCCGAAGATCGTCGTCGATCTAGGTTACCCCGCCAGTGGCGCCGCGAGCGTACTTGTTTGGGCTAACGTGGGCAGCGCCATTGGCGGGGCGGGCATCGGGTTGCTGGCTCAGCGTTTTCCAATTCGTGCGCTGACGGGCATCCTCATGCTCGGCAGCACGATCATGGTCTGCATATTCGGTCGCGGTCAGAACTCACTGGCGGCGATGGGATGGATATGCCTTCTTACCGGCATTTGCACCAGTGCAGGCGGCGCCGGCGTATACGCCATCATTGCGAGTTCTTTCCCGCCGGGAATTCGGGCGAGCGGCACTGGCATCGTGATCGGGTTTGGACGCGGAGGCACTGTTCTCGCGCCTATTATCGCCGGCTACCTTTTTTCGTATGGCTACGGCCTGCAAACGGTGGCAATCATCATGGGTTGTGGGTCGCTGATTGCGGCGCTGCTGCTCGCGTTGTCCGGTCGAAGCGCTCTGGCCGCGCCAACCCACGCCCATTCCCATAGCTAAAAGCTTCACGAATCGTTTCGGACGGCCAATCCATATGTCTCTTCAGGAATAATGCGAGGTGCGGCATGAGCAAAGCAATGGGCCTCTCGGCACTGCTGAGAGCGGATGACGATCCCGCAGACTCAAAGGCAGGCCGGCGCGCCGCGAAGGATGCGATTCTTCAATATTTCCGGGCGGTGGCCTCTCGTGACCAAGCTGCCCTTACCAGCATTCTTGCCGAAGACGCCGTCTACGAAATTCCTTTCAGCGAGAGCGGTTCCACCGATCCAGGTCAATATCGAAGATATTCGGGCCGCGACAGTGTCGTTGCGTTCTGGATGGAGACCCTCAAGGGTGGCCTGAAGAGCCTAGGGTCCAGCGAAGTTGAACTCTCCATTACGCCTGATGGTCACCGAGTCTTCATCGAGCAGCGGGGAGACATCTTGATGCCGGATGGCAAATCATACCGAAACCGGTATGTCTTCCGATTCACCATTGCTGAAGGAAAAGTGAAAGAAGTGCGTGAATACTACAACCCAGTCACGGCCGCCTATGCGTTCGGGCGGAAGATAGCCCATAAATACGTAGTGGACTCGATCTAGCGTGTTCGTAGTCGGTGGCTGAACTCCGTCGTCCCGTGAACGCTCTCGTACCGCGGGAGTTATTGTAAAGGGGGGCTATCGGCTCTTTGTGCTCAACAAGATCCATCAGGGGATGCAGGACATCGACGCCGGCCGCGTGATCTCCAGCGAGGCACTCGCGCACGAGATCGAGCAGTGGTGATTACATCGTGGTGAACTGGTCGCAGCGCGCTCGCGCCGACCTCAAAGTCGTGTGTAATTTCTGAAGTGAGAATCGACGTCTGAACTAAAAGAGTCTTTACAATCGATCCTTACCGCTTGCCCGCCTCGCGCTATGCCCCCAACTTCCCTCTAAATACAAAATAGACCGCCCCCAAAATGCACAGGGCGGCCCATAGATAATCCAGCTTGAGCGGTTCCTTCATATAGAAAAAAGCGAACGGCACGAACACCGACAAGGTGATGACTTCTTGCAATATTTTGAGCTGCGCGACGTTCAACACCGTGAAGCCGATACGGTTGGCCGGGACCTGCAGCAGGTATTCGAATAGCGCAATGCCCCAGCTCACGAGTGCGGCGACCAGCCAGGGCTTGTGATACAGCTCCTTCAGGTGCGCGTACCAGGCGAAAGTCATGAAGATATTGCTGAGACTCAGCAGCCCGGCGGTAATTGCGATCGCGCGCATGGTCAATGCTTCCGGTTTGGTGCAGGGGCTACAGCATACCGCTCCGATCCCTTGAAACCACCCAGACCTGGGCCTGGACGGCGTCAGGGCCTCCCCTATTGCCGGCGACTTCACTGTGATTTAGCCTTGCCCACATGATTAAAATAACGATCGCGGCGCTTGCCGCTGCCGGCACACTGGTCATGGTGGCCCAGGCTGACTCCCGCTCCAACGCCACGCCGGCCGCGGTACCCACTCTTGAACGAACCGGATTCGAACATCTGCGCGAATTGGACCTCAAGGCGGATCTTTACTTTCTATCCTCCGACGCGTTGGAAGGCCGCATGTCCTTGCAAGCCGGCGATGAAGCCGCGACGCAGTGGATAGCGTCGGAATTCGCCAAGGCGGGGTTGGAGCCCATTGCGCGTGACGCGGCAGGCCATCCGTCGTATCTGCAGACGGTACCGCTGATCGAGTATCGCGGCGATGCGGGCACCAGTTTCGTCAGCTTGAAGCGCGGCGATCAAACCTTCCAGTGGCACCGGCCGGATATGATAGGGGGCTTCCACGATGATGTGGAAATCACCGCGCCGTTGGTGTTCGCCGGCTACGGCATCACGGCGCCGGGCCTGAGCTACGATGACTACCGGGGCATCGACGCGCGCGGCAAGATCGTGGTGATGTTCGAACATGAACCGCAGGAGAACGATCCGCACTCGCGCTTCAACGGCACCGGCAATACGCGCTACGCCACCAACCGCGTCAAAGCATTGAATGCGCAGGAGCACGGCGCGCTCGCGGTTCTGGTCATCGCCGAGCCGAATCGCAAGCATCCGTCGAATCTGGAGCGGGTAAATCGTATCGGCGGCAGCGTGACGCGGGCGAACCCGCTGCCTGCGCAAGTGATCGTCGATGACGAACTGCACATACCCACGATAACCATGAGCGATGCGGCGGCGGCCGAACTGCTGCGCAACGCGGGCACCAGCCCGAAGGACTTGCAGTCGGCCATCGACAAGGATTTGTCGAATCATTCGATGCCGCTGGCCGACAGCGTCGCGACACTACACGTGGCGAACAAATCGCGCAGCTCCGGCGCGACGCACAACGTCGCCGGCCTGCTGCCGGGCTCTGACCCGACGCTCGCCGCCGAGACCGTGATAATCTCCGGCCACCATGATCACGACGGCGCCTCGCCGGGTGCCGATGGCGTCGTCGAGATATGGCATGGCGCGGACGACAATGGCTCGGGCACCGTCGGCGTGGTGGAGTTGGCGCATGCCTTTGCAGCCAACCGCGCAAAACCGAAGCGCTCCATTCTGTTCGTGGTATTTGCCGCGGAAGAGCGCGGGCTGCTCGGCTCGTACTACATGGCTGCGCATCCCTTGCGCCCCCTCGCCACCACGCGCGCGATGATCAACTTCGACATGATCGGCCGCGATGAGGCGCGGAGCGAGCAGACCGACGGTCTCATCGAGATTCCAGCCAACACCACGAATCGTTTGAATCTGATCGGCGCGGCCTACAGTCCGCAGTACAAGGAGACCGTGGTGCAGGCGAATCGCGCCATTGGCCTGGACCTCGACGATCGCTTCGACCACGAGAACGCCTTGAACGTATTCTTTCGTAGCGACCAGTTCCCGTTTTTGTTGCACGACATCCCGGCGTTCTGGTTCTTCACCGGGTTTCATCCCGATTATCACCACACCACCGACACGCCGGACAAGATCGACTACCCGAAGATGCTGAAGATCCTGCAGCTCTCGTACCTGTCCGCTTGGTCGTTCGCCAACTCAGCGGGATACCCCGCATTCGTCGCCGACCCGCCGGGCACTTAACGGAGGCCGGCCTAGCGAGCCTTGCGGAACACGAGCACGAAGCGATCCGTCTTGCCGAGCGCGGGTCCCTTGTAGCTGATGAGATCGCGGGCGTCGTCCGGCCTCCTGAGCACATCGCTCTTGGCGACGACCTTGAAGCCGTGTGACTCGAAGTCCTTGAGGGCGAAGCTTTCTTCGATGCGATGCAGGCTGGATGCGACGCTATTGCCGCTTCCCGCTTTGGCCGAGTGATCCACCAACAGCAGGACTCCGCCCGGCTTCAGTGCGTGCGCCAGCTGATCGAGCACGCCGCTGGTATCGATTTTCGGCCAATGGCCTTCTGGATCCACCCAGTACAGATCGTGGTACACCTTGATCAAGAAGACCGCGTCCAGGCTCCCGGGGGCGAGGTTCATGTGATTGAGATCCACCGTCAGGTGCTCGACATTGCCCAGACGGTCCTTGCCCAGGCGCTCCTGCAGCGGGCCGTCGCTCCAGTGATCGAAGGCGGCATTGTTGATCATAAGGACCTTGCCCCGCGGCCCCACCACGTAACTCGCGAGTTCACTGTAGTAGCCATCGCCCGCGAGCACGTCGGCGACCCGCATGCCCGGCTTGATGCCGGAGAGACGCAGAATCTCGGCCGGTTGATCCAATGAATCGCGTTTCAGATCCGCGGCGCTGCGGCCGGCATGTGCGACCGCCGCGTCGTAGGCATCTGCTGCGGCCGCGCGCACGGGCGCCATGAGGCAGGGCGCGCAAAGCAGCGCGCAAAGCAGGTAGGGTATTTGCCGGTACCGTCTCTCGAGCAGATAGCGGTTCATGCTTGGCTCTCCCCTATTTATGGCCACCCTTGATCAGCAGCAATGCGATCAGCGAAATGAACCCGGCCGCCGACAGATAATACCCCACATAGGACACGCCGTAATGCGAGGCCAGCGAGGTGGCAATCGAGGGCGCGAGCGAGGCGCCCAATATTCCCGCCAGATTGAAGGCCAGCGACGTGCCGGTGTAGCGGACTGCCGTTGGAAACAGATTGGCCAGCGCGCTGCCCAAGGCGCCGTACGTCAGCCCGGTCAAGGCAAAACCCAGTATGAGAAAAATCAGCACGCTCGCCGTGTCATGAGCGGAGAACAGCGGTTGGAACCCGAAACCGAACGCAATGATCAGAACGGTGGCAACAATCACCATCGTGCGGCCGCCGATGCGGTCGGCCATGATTC
>Ga0302324_100006586_pt1 | contig 24975 bp, 18 predicted proteins | sample Palsa_T0_1_FD_201949 | JGI IMG/M metagenome (GOLD analysis project Ga0302324, IMG submission 201949) | Peat permafrost microbial communities from Stordalen Mire near Abisko, Sweden - Palsa_T0_1 | ecosystem: Environmental > Terrestrial > Soil > Palsa > Peat permafrost | place: Sweden: Abisko... | reverse complement strand
CTTCCTGACATAATGCGCTGGCTCGCTGGTCGCGATCGACCCGGCAACAATAGACTGGATAGTCGCCATTGGGCCCGGTGTAGCGCAAACTCATCCGGCGGCCGCAGCGGCCGCAAATTGCGATGCCCTGCAGCAGCGCTGCGCCTCTGCGCGGCGCGCCGGTATGTCCCGCCTCATAGTGGTTGACGTTGTCTGCCATTCGCCGCTGGTTGGCCATGAACTCCTCCCAGCCAATATAACCAGGGTGAGCGGCTTGCAGGCAAACCGCCCAGTCTCCGACTGCCACCTTGACAGTTCCCCTACCCAATCCAGTTCGGCATCGACTCGGATCCTTTTGCCGGCGGCCGTAGACATACGCCCCAGCATAGGCTGGATTCTGAAGAATATTGCGAACCCGCGCACTATCGGCTTCCCGCCAGACGACGTCGTGCGGCGACGGTCCGATGATCGGTCGGACCGGCAACGGCAATCCACTCGCGCGCAGAAAGCGCATGACACCGCGTGCGCTTTGCAGTTCCCGGAACTTGACAAAGACGAGGAGCAGACGTGCCTGCACTTCTTCATCGGGATTGAGGGTAATCATACCTGCTCGGTCGTGAGCGAGCCCGGCGGGCAGCGGCAAACGTAATTCACCCCGTGCCGCCTTCTGGCGCTCACCCTGATGAAGGCGCATCCGGATCTGGTGAAGCTCTGCCTCGCTCATGATGCCTGACAAGCCGAGCAGCAGACGATCGTGATAGGCGCGCGGATCGTAGAGCCGTTCTCCATCCGCGATGAGAACCCCGAATACCGAGCAGAGCTCAAGAAGCTGATGCCAATCGCGATTGTTGCGGGCGAGACGCGAAGCATCGAGGCTGATCACGAGCCCGGCATTGCCAAGACCGATTTCGGCGATCAGCTTCTGGAAGCCGTGACGCTCGACACTGCCCGCGCCCGATTTGCCGAGATCTTCGTCGATGACTTGCACACGCTCATGCGGCCATCCCAAGCCGACGGCGCGATTGACAAGGCGGTATTGCAGCTCAGTACTCTCCTGATGCTGACGAACCTGGTTCAGTGACGACTGCCGCACATACACATAGGCCAATTTGGCGCGATGCGTCGTTGTGAGCCGCTCGTCAGCGGTGATCGGGGCGATCAGCACGACCGATCTCCCTTCCTCGCCCGCCGCGGGGCGGCTGTATTCGCCTCATCAGCTCCGCAAGCGTTCGGGCGATCTGCGTTTGCGTCTCTGCGGAGAGGTTCGGCCAGAGGCGCGGAAGCGCCATCGGCAGCTGGCGGGATGCGCCGGCGGATATCGGCAGTGGTGGAGACGCAACGCGACGCGGAAGGGCTTGAGCTGCCATCGCGAATCACCTCCTCGGTGAGGAGAGCCAGATTCGCGCTCAAATGTTGCACCAATGGGATCAGCGTGCGGATGCTGATACGCGGAAGATCGGATGCTGCACCCGACGTAATTACCATCGCGGCGAGATCGGTCGAAGCGATCCGGATCGGGCGCTTTCGACCGTCGGGCAGTTCGACCACCACGTAGGTGGGGCCACGTCCCGAACGCTCCCTAATTACCGCAAGCCTTTTACCAAACAAGCAGTGCTGCGGATCCGTAATCGTGACATGAGTTATGGTCCGATCAAGAATTGTAGGATTCTGCGATGTTCGGTGATCCCAAGATGACGACCGCGCTACTCGATCGCCTCACCCACCACTGCGATATCATCGAGACCGGCAACGACAGTTGGCGCTTCAAGAGCCGAGCCGAAGATCAACCAATAACCCGCGCTCGCGCCGTCTCCGCAACCCTGACCAGCTCCGACGGCGCGAGCGCTACCGCCCGGACTCGTCGCTCAAAGGGGTCAAAATTGGACGCCGATCGAGGGTCAAAATTGGACGCCGATTGACAGACGGGAGCCCAGCACTGCTTCCCATGCGCTTCCCAACGCTAATTTTGGGAAGCAGTCGGCATCAGATTATAGATTAAGTATTTGATTATATTGGTGAGCCCGCTGGGACTCGAACCCAGGACCACTTGATTAAAAGTCAAGTGCTCTACCATCTGAGCTACGGGCTCGCCGGGGCGGGTGTAGAAGCGCGGGCAGGATGGGTCAATAGCGAACCGCGAGCGTCCGTCGCCGGCGCAATGCGACGGCGGAACGGGCTGCGTCTGCCCGACCGTGCGGGTGTACGCCCGGCCGGCGAGAGGAGCGTTACCCGTTTTGCCGCCTTGACCCGCCGTCCGGCTCGGGTTCTGCTGCCATAAGGGCACGAGCGGTGTCGCTGCGCCCCCGGTACGCGACATGCACGTGTATGCTCGTTGTCCAACGTGTGCTCGTTGTCCAACGTACGCTCGTTGTCCAACGTGTGCTCGTTGTCCGACCCCGGCATGGTTCCCATATATCGGGACACGCCGGTGCACTCACCCATTGAAGCCGCGGGGGACCTGTCCGAGCCGATGGGAACCCTCCGTTCGGCCGTGCCACCAGGAGCCATTGCGATGCCGATCGTCAATCGTGTCGCCGACCTGCATGCCGAGATTACCGCATGGCGGCACGACCTGCATGCCCATCCCGAACTGCTCTACGAGGTGCACCGCACCGCCGCCTCGGTCGCCGAGAAGCTCACGGCCTTCGGCTGCGACGAGGTGGTGCCGGGAATCGGGCGCACCGGCGTCGTCGGCGTCATCAAGGGCAACCGTCCCGGCGGCTCCCGCAAGGTGATCGGCCTGCGCGCCGACATGGACGCCTTGCCGCTCCAGGAGGCGAACGACCTACCCTACAAGTCGACCGTGCCCGGCAAGATGCACGCCTGCGGCCATGACGGCCATACCGCGATGCTGCTGGGGGCGGCGAAATACCTCGCCGAGACCCGCAATTTCGCCGGCACCGCGGTCGTCATCTTCCAGCCGGCGGAGGAGGGCGGCGCCGGCGGCCTCGCCATGGTCAAGGACGGACTGATGGACCGGTTCGGCATCGAGGAAGTCTATGGCATGCACAATTTCCCGGGCTTGCCGGCCGGCGAATTCTCGATCCGCAGCGGCGCGATCATGGCCTCGACCGATACCATCACGATCGACGTCGAGGGGGTCGGCGGCCACGCCGCGCGGCCCAATCTCGCGGTCGATACCGTCCTGGTCGCAGCGCAGATCGTCAATCAGATCCAGTCGATCGTGGCGCGCAATGTCGATCCGCTCGATGCCGCCGTCATCTCCATCTGCGCGTTCAACGCCGGCCATGCCGACAACGTCATCCCGCAGACGGCGCGGCTGCGCGGTACCGCCCGCAGCCTGCGCCACGAGGTTCGCGAACTCCTGGACAAGCGGCTGCACGAGGTGGTGGAAGCGACCGCGAAGGTCTATGGCGCGACCGCGAGGCTCAATCTGCGCCGCGGCTATCCGGTGCTGCGCAACCACGAGCGCGAGACGGCGTTTGCTGCCTCCATCGCCAGTCAGATCGCCGGCGCCGAGCATGTCGACACCGACATGGCGCCGGTGATGGGTGGCGAGGACTTCTCCTACATGCTGGAGGCGCGGCCCGGCGCCTTCATCTTCGTCGGCAATGGCGATACCGCGGGCCTCCACCACCAATCCTACAATTTCAACGACGACATCATCCCGCTCGGGACCTCCTACTGGGTCCGGCTGGTCGAGACGGCGATGGCGGGGTAGGGGGCCGCTCGGCGCAAGGCGGGTGCGATCAATTCGTCAGAAGCGGCCCCCTCCCTCGCAAGCGGGAGAGGGGATTGGCCGTATGCGCCGCCCTGCTCCCTCTCCCGCTTGCGGGGGAGGGTCGGGGAGGGGGCGCGCAGATGCGCTGTGTCTGAATGAAAACGCTTTCGCCTTGGGATCAGGTCCGCAGTTGATCGGCGAGCCAGCCGGCGGCGCAACGCAAATAGTCGTCGCCGGCTTTGAGCAGGTCCGCCGCGGCGTCCGGATCCTTTGCCACCGCCGCCAGGAAGAAGCACTCCTCCGCAAGATGGCAGTAATCCGCGGCGCCGAGAGCTGCCATGGCGACGCCATGCGCCACGCCGCTTGCGCCGGCGTCGTCCGCCGGCACCCGACCGGGCGCAGTGGCGACGATGGCGCTCGCGCCTTCCGCTTCGATCGACATGTCGTTCATGGCCGTGCAACCCGACAATTGGCGTGTCGGTCATTGCCTACCCGAAATTGCTTAATTGATGCCGGAGGAAACCCGGAGAATCTTAGCGATCGGCTTGGAGCATTTCGCGATTTGGCTGATTTTGTCGATCTGTCCTTGCCCGGCTCGACCGGGCAATCCAGTACTCGCGGCCGGTGATTACTGGATCGCCCGGTCGAGCCGGGCGATGACGGCGAGTTGTGAGCAAAACCCTTACGGCGCCGCTTCCATCCGCTTTTCGGGGGCCGCCGCTGCCTCGGTGATGCGATTGCGGCGCGGCAGCAGTTCACGCGGCAACAGCTCCACGAGCCTCGTCTCGAGCGTCTTCCACAGCGCGAAATCATTGACGCGGGAGTTCTCGAAGGCGGCGAGCCCCGCCGCGGCGAGGAACGGCAGGCTCTGCACCAGCAGCACGTAGCTGAACAGGTTGATTTCCCGCACCCTCTCGTAATTGGTCTGGAACACGATCATGGCGCCGAGCATCAGCAGGCCGCCGAGGATCGCCTCGTTGAAGGCGGGGAAGGCGACGCGCTTGGCGCGCGCGCCTTTGCCTCCTTTGGCGGTGCGCACGAAGGTCAGGTGATCCCTGATGATGGAATTGGCGACCGCGCGCGCCACCGTCCACTGCATGGCCATCGCCGCGATCATGGCGCCGGCCGCCTGTCCGGGCGGAATCGGCACGCGCCGGCGGTACAAGGCGATGAAATGCACGATCGAAACCACGAAGGTCGCGATGATCGGCAGGGTCAGCACCTTGTCGGGGACCGCGATCCCGGCGAAAGCCACCACCGGCACCCAGATCAGGTTGAGGATGGCGACCAGCACGCCGACGCTCTCGGCGCCCAGCCAATTGATCCAGCCGAAGGCGAATTCGCGTTTCTGGTCGGGCGTGAGCTGGCTCGCGCCGGGCAGGAACGCCCGCCAATGCTTCTTGACGATCTGGAAGCCGCCCGAAGCCCAGCGGTCGCGCTGCTTCTTGTAGGCTTCGAAGGTGTCGGGCAAGAGGCCGCGACCGTAGCGCCGGTTGGTGTAATGGGCGATCCAGCCTTGCTCCAGGATGGTGAGGCCGAGATCGGTGTCCTCGCAAATGGTGTCGCTCGACCAGCCGCCGGCGCGTTCCATGGCGGCGCGGCGGATCAGGCACATGGTGCCGTGAACGATGATGGCATTGACCTCGTTGCGTTGCACCATGCCGACGTCGAAGAAGCCCGCATATTCGCCGTTCATGACGTTATGCAGCGGGCTGCGCTCGCCGTCGCGGTGGTCCTGCGGCGCCTGGACCAGGCCGACCTTGGGATCGGCGAATGCCGGCACCAGGTCGGAGAGCCATTCGGGGCTGACGGCATAGTCGGAATCGATGATGCCGACGATCTCGGCGTCGGCGGCGGTCTGCGCCAAGGCGAGCCGCAACGCACCGGCCTTGTAGCCGTCGAGCCGCGGCGCATTGATGAACCGGAAGCGCTCGCCCAGCGTGCGGCAATGCTCCTCGACCGGGACCCACATCGCCGGATTCGGCGTGTTGTTGACGACGATGATGCACTCGAAATTCCGGTAATCGAGCCGGGCGACCGCGTCGAGCGTCGCCTTGAGCATCTCCGGCGGCTCCATATAGGCGGGGATGTGGATCGACACTTTCGGGGCGAACTCGGCCGACGCCGCGGCGACGCCGGCGGCGGTCAGCAGGCGCTGCGGCGGGCGGCCGAACAGGACGACCGCGATCTCGTCGATCCGGCGCAGTGTGATCACCACCAGCGGGATGAGGAGGAACACGGCGAGCGCCAGCGCGAAGGCCGCGCCGACGACGAAATAGTGGCCGTTCCAATACTCGAATACGGTCGCGGTCCAGGCGCCGATCCCGTGGGCCGCCATGGCGAGCAGCAGCGCCTGCATCATCGTCGCTCCCGCCATGCTGAGGATCGGCAGCGACACCAGCACGCCCACAGCCACCGCGACGGCGCTGATCTTCCATCGCTCACCGTCGACGATCGGGCCGGTCCAGGCGAATTTCGGCTCGCGGTTGCTGTCGAACAGGCCCCAATAGGCGCCGACGCTGCCCTCGAAGGTTTTCCACGGCTGGTCGAACGCCTCGATGAGGTTGTACTCCATGCCGAGTGCCTGGGCGCGTGACAGGAACGACCGGATCACGCTCGCCTGCTCGAGCTTGCCGGGCATGGCGGTCTGGCGATTGTAGCCCGCGCTCGGCCAGCCGAACTCGGCGATGACGATGCGCTTGCCCGGAAACGAGTTACGCAGGTCGTTGTAAGCCCGCACGGCCTGGTCGACCGCATCTTGGGCGGGAATGCGCTCCCAATAGGGAAGCACGTGGGCGGCGATGAAATCCACCGCCGAGGCGAGCTCGGGGTGCTCCTTGAAGTCCACCCAGATTTCTCCGGTGGTGACCGGCACCGCGCCATTGATGTCGCGCTTGACCTGTTGGATGGTCTTGATGAGGTCGTCGACCTTCCATTCGCCGCGCAGGATCGACTCGTTTCCGACCACGATGCCGTTGACGTTGCGGTTCTTGCGGACGAGGTCGATGCCCGAAGCAATTTCGCGCTTATTGCGCTCCTGGTTCTTGTCGAGCCAGATACCGACCGTGACCTTGAGGCCGAATTCAGCCGCGATCGGCGGCACCATCTCGACGCCACCGGTGGAAGAATAGAGGCGGATCGCATTGGTGTAGGGCGCAATGGTTTTCAGGTCGGCGCGGATTTGCGCCTCGGTCGGACGGCTGCCGCCATCATCGGGATGGGCCGAGCTATGAAAGGGGGAATAGGAAACACTGTTGAGGACCCCCTCTATATTGGGGGCCGATGCCTGCGATTGCCAAATTGCCCAAACGCAAGCATGCAGGCACGCAACGAGCGCGACTACTGACACAACCGAGCGCATAGCGCTTTACCGAGTGGGGCGGGAGGTGAGAGAACGGCGTCTGTCCCCTAGGCACCGTCGCGGACTTGCCGCAGCGCAAAATGTACCAGACTGCGGTCGGATTTCAAGTACAACTCGGGCATGGCGAATTGAGGGCCGCGAATATTTTCAGAGAAAAAAAACAAATGCGTGGCGGTGACGGAGCGCCGCCTATTTGGGTCCACTCTTGTCCGTCTTTTCCGTCGCCGCATTCGCCGCCGGAGTGGGGGGCAGCGCCGGATTGATCCAGCACGAGTGCACCCTGGCGTTGAACGTCTCGGTCGCCTTGGGATCGATGTTGCCCTGACGGACCACGCAGCGGAACGAGATCTGGACGTGCTCGCCCGGGCAGCCGAACCGGTCATAGAGATCGAGGTGACGGAACGCGGTGTCGAGGTCGTCGCGCCACATCAGGCCGACCGCCCGTTCGCCGAGCCAGACGCATTCGGAGCGTGCGGCGGGGCCGGTCATGGTGCGGCTCGCATCGGCTATGTCGTCGCCGCGCCCGTTGGTTTCCTTGCCGGGTTCGCCGGCCTTGCCCTGCTCCGGCGGCTTCTGCTCGCCGTTCTGGCCGTACGAGGCCGCCGGTGCGACGGCCATCATCGCCGCACAAGCCCAAGTCGCGAAGCTACGCACTACAGAACGGACCATGTTTTTCGCTGTCGTTGCTGGCCGAGTTCGACCGGGACGGGAACTTCCCATGCAGCTGCAATCGGGCAGGAGAGTGGTGATTACGGCCCCGGATCAGTCATTCGTCAATGGCGGAACTCGCCTCGTTTGTCCAGCGGCGATCCGGCTTTTGGATTAATGGGCCGCGGGTCGCATTCGCGATTGTGTTTTGCTCCCCTCTCCGGTTGCGGGGGAGGGTTGGGGTGGGGGCATGCCACGGGCACAGACGAGCCTCGATAGCCCCCTCCCCAACCCTCCTCCGCAAGCGGGAGAGGGAGCAAGTCGTTTGTTGCGGGACATTGTTGCAGGTCTTGGCAGGCCGCGCACGTCCGGGCTAAGTGCAGCCGCCCCGCATTTTCGCGATGCGACGGCGATGACATGGAAGGTCCTGCATGAAACGGACTGCCGGCCTCTGGGTCGCGACCCTCGCGGCCGTCGCCTTGTCCTGGTGGTGGCTCGGCCGCCCGGTTCAAGTGCCGGCGCTCGCGACCGATCCCGGCCGGATCCAATGCATGTCCTACGCGCCGTTCCGCGGCAAGGACACCCCGCTCGACGAAAGCACCCAGGTGCCGCCCCGGGAAATCGAGGAGGATCTCACCAAGCTCGCGGGCTTGACCGATTGCGTGCGCACCTACTCTACCGAGAACGGGCTCGATCAGGTACCCGAGATCGCCCGGCGGGTCGGGCTCAAGGTGATCCAAGGCCTGTGGCTCGGCCGCGACCGTGAGAAAAACCGGATCCGCATCGATGCGGCCGTCGCCCTGGCCAAACGCTACCGCGACGTGATCACGGCGATCGTGGTCGGCAACGAGGTGCTGTTGCGGGGCGAACTGTCGGCGGCCGACATCGGCGCCATCCTGCGCGAGGTCAAGACGGCGACATCGATGCCGGTCACCTATGCCGACGTGTGGGAATTCTGGCTGCGCAACCCCGACCTTGCCCAGGCGGTCGATTTCATCACCATTCACATCTTGCCCTATTGGGAGGATTTCCCGATTTCGGCCGAACAGGCGGGCGCCCATGTGGATTCGATCCGCAGCCGGGTCGCCGCGAGCTTTCCCGGCAAGGACATCCTGATCGGCGAGGTCGGCTGGCCCAGTGCCGGCCGCATGCGCGAGGGCGCCTTGCCGTCGCCGGCCAACCAGGCCCTGGTGCTGGAGGAGGTGATGGCGCGGGCGCGGGCCAAGAACTACCGCGTCAACCTGATCGAGGCCTTCGACCAGCCCTGGAAGCGTAAGCTGGAGGGAACCGTCGGGGGGTATTGGGGCCTCCTGAGTTCGGGCGGGCGGGAGCCGAAATTCACCTGGGGCGTACCGGTCTCGGACCATCCCTGGTGGGGATGGCAGATGGTCGCGGGGATGGCGCTCGCAACAATCGTTCTGGCCGGGGCCTTTGCCGGGCGTCCCGTGAAATTCGGCGACCTCCCGACGCCGGTGCTGGCGGGAATAACTGTCGATGCCTTGGCGGCCGGGATCGCGGCGCCCTGGGCGGCCGCCAATGCCGCCACCGAAAGCCTCGGTGCCGGCGGCTGGGTCCGCGGCCTCGCACTCATAGCGGTATCGGCCGGGGTTCCGGTCGCGGCCGCCATGACGATGGCGGGGGGCATCGCCATTCCCCCTTTCGCCCGCATCCTCGGACGGCCGGCGGAACGGCCGCATGGCGCGCTTGCGGTTGCCGGCGGAGCGATCCTGGTCGGCGTCACCGTGCTCGCCCTGCAGACCGCGCTGGGCCTCGTGTTCGATCCGCGCTACCGCGACCTCACCTTTGCGCCGATGACCGCGGCCGTGATCCCTTATGCCGTCGCGTCGGTCGTCGGCGTCCGCGGCCGGTCGCGGCTCGGCCGCGCCGAGCTCGTTTCCGCCGTCACGCTGGCGGCGTCGGCGGTCTACATCGCTCTCAATGAAGGCTTCGAGAACTGGCAGGCGCTGTGGCTTGCCGCCATGCTGGTCGTGCTCGCCGTCACCCTGTTTCGGTTACGGGACGTGCAAAGCACATGATCAGCAGCGCGGCGGCGAAGCCCGACAGGCTCGCATTCATGAGAACGATGCCGAAGGCGGTGGCGGCGAGGGCGATCGTGAACAGCGGCACCGACGGGCGGATCAGCGCCAGCACCGCGGCGCCCAGGCTCACCCAGCCGAACACGTAATTTTCCATCAAGGCGGTGGCCACCTTGCGGCTCAGGCACAGCCAGGTTTTGAGGCCGACGTCGCAGGCGAGCCCGACGCTCGGCTGCTCGATCACGAGATAGCGCAGATACATGGCATAGCCGAGCGAGACGAAGCCGATCGATATCACCCAGTTCAGCGCCGCCGCCGAGGGCGCGAACAGCCGGGGCCTGCGGGGGGCATCAGGGACATTGGATGTGGTGTCGGGGACTGACATGACGCTTCGATAGCACGGCGGCAGCACGTCTAGGGAGGTCCCGACGCCTAGCCGCGCACCGCGGCCAGGGCGGCGCGGCATTCCGGCATGAGCTTTGAAGGGTTGTGGGCGAGGCACGCGATGATGCGGCCGCCGCCGGGCGGAATACCGCCGCACAAGTTGCGGCGATCGGAACCGCAGGCACGCAAGACCGCAAGCTCCGTGCGGAGCCGCAGCCGCGGTATGAAGAACGGCTCGGTTGCCGCCGGCGGCGGTGCGGCAGCGGGCGTCATCGCGTCGGGACTTGTCGCGTCGGGACTTGCCGCGCCGCCGCCGACCGCGGCGAGCGCGCTCCGGCACGCCGGCGAAAGGCCCGCCTTGTTGCTTTCGAGGCATAGCAGCGCGTCGCGGCCACCCGGTTGGACGCCGGTGCAATAGGACGTGAAACCCGACCGGCAGGCGGCGCGGATGGCGCTGGTCTGCTTGGGGGTGGGCTGCTTCGGTGTGGGGACCGCGTTTGGCGCGGGTGATGCGGTTGGCGCGGGCGGCACCGTCACGGCCGGTGCCGCCACAGTCGACGGCACGGCGGCGGCCTTGGTCGCGCGTACGGCATTTTGGCAGCCCGGCGAAAGCTCGCCCGCATTGGCGCGTAGGCACAGCACAAGCTCGGGGCTGCCCGGCGCGATCCACGAACAGTGCACGAAATCCTTGATCGTACAGGCTTCCTGGGCGGCGGTAAGCTGATCCTGCGGCGACGGCTGCGCCGCCGCGCTCGCCGGCGGCGGTGTTTCCGGCTTGGTCTCGGCCGTGGTCCCGGCCTTGGGCGCCGCCGCAGCGATCGCGCTGCCGCAGTCCGCGGACAATTGCGCGGTGTTGCGTTCCAGGCATTGCAGCGCCTCGCGGCCTCCGGGTTGGACGCCGAGGCAATGCGCCATGAAATCCGATCGGCAGGCTTGCCGGATGGTTTCGATTTGTTCGGGGCTCGGCTGCGCGGCCGCCGGGCCGGCCGTTGCCATCAACGCCAGTACGGCGAGTGCCGCAGCTCGGCGCACGCCGCTGCAACGCGGCGACATGAACATTGGCGACATATGATGCCTCCCGGACCAAGCTGCGAGCGCCCCAATGTACCCGAGGGCAGCCCGTATTGTCAGGCGTGCTAAGGTCGATTCAGTTTTGCACCCCTCTCCCGCTTGCCGGGGAGGGGTGCTTTCCTCAACCACCCGCGTCGCGTTATGACGGCATTCCTGCCGGGCGGCCGCGGTTGGCGAGGGGCGGAGTAAATGAGCGCAAGGACCTGTCTCACCATCGTTCTCGCCGCCGGCGAAGGCACCCGCATGCGGGCGTCACGGCCCAAGGTGCTGCATGCCATCGGCGGCCGCAGCCTGATCGCCCACGTTCTGGCTGCGGCCGGCACCGCCGGCGGGGCGCAGGCGGTGGTGGTCGGCCCGGCGCAAGACGCCGTGGTCGCCGCGGTGAAGGTGGCGATGCCGGGCGCGGAACTGTTCGTGCAGGGCGAGCGGCGCGGTACCGCCCATGCGGTGCTGGCGGCACGGCCGGCGCTCGCACGCGGCGCCGACGACGTTTTGATCGTGTTTGCCGACACCCCGCTGATCACCGCGCAGACCCTGGCGCGGTTGCGTGCCGTGCTGGGGCAGGGCGCCGCCGTAGCGGTGCTCGGATTCCGGCCGGCCGATCCGACCGGATACGGCCGGCTGATCGTGGGGGCGGACGGCGCCCTTTTGGCCATCCGCGAGGACAAGGACGCCAATGCGCAGGAGCGCGCCATCGGCCTGTGCAATGCCGGCCTGATGGCGCTGCGCGGCGATGCCGCGCTGGCAATCCTGGAGCGGATCGGGGATGACAACGCCAAGCACGAGTTCTATCTGACCGATGCGGTCGCCATTGCCCGGACGCTGGGCTTGGCGACGGTGGCGCTCGAGACCGAGGAGGACGAGGTGCGCGGCGTCAATACCCAGGCCCAGCTCGCCGAGGCGGAAGCCGTGCTGCAGCGCCGGCTGCGCGCGGCCGCCCATGATGCCGGGGTCGCCATGGCCGCTCCCGACACCGTGCATCTCTGCGCCGACACCCGGCTCGGCCGCGATGTCGTGATCGAGCCCTATGTGGTGTTCGGCCCGGGGGTCACGGTGGAGGACGGGGTCGTGATCCGCTCGTTTTCCCATCTCGAAGGCGCGACAGTGGGGCGCGGCGCCCGGGTCGGGCCGTATGCGCGGCTGCGTCCCGGCGCCAGGCTCGAAGCCGACGTCCATGTGGGAAATTTCGTCGAGGTGAAGGAGGCCCGGCTCGGCGCCGGCGCCAAGGCCAACCATCTCGCCTATATCGGCGATGCAAGCGTGGGGGAGCGCACCAATATCGGCGCCGGCGCCATCACCTGCAATTACGACGGCGCCGCCAAGCACCGCACCGAGATCGGCAAGGGCGTCTTCATCGGCTCGAATGCCGCGCTGGTGGCCCCGGTGCGGATCGGCGACGGCGCCTATGTCGGCACCGGCTCGGTGATCACCGACGATGTGCCGGCGGACGCGCTGGCGCTCGGCCGCGGCCGCCAAGTCAACAAGGAAGGCTGGGCGGCGCGACTGCGCAGCCTGATCGGCGCCGCCAGGAAACCGTCGTGACGCCGGCGCTCTCGCAAACGGGCGAACCCGGATGACGCCTGATCAAATTCCGCAAGCAAAGGCAATAACGTGTGAATTCATAACGGTTTTTTCGTCGTTATCTGAAACACTGGGTGAGGCCACGGGTTGACACGGCCCGCGGGCGAGGGGTTTGGCTTCATGTGCGGTATCATCGGAATCCTCGGCGGCGAGCCGGTCGCGAAAAGCATGGTGGATGCTTTGAAGCGCCTGGAATACCGCGGCTATGACTCGGCGGGCATCGCGACGCTGGAGGCCGGCCACCTGACCCGCCGCCGCGCCGAAGGCAAGCTCCGGAATCTCGAGGTCAAGCTCTCCAAGGAACCGCTGTCGGGCACCATCGGCATCGGCCATACCCGCTGGGCGACCCACGGCCGGCCCAACGAGATCAACGCTCATCCCCACGCCACCGACCGGGTCGCGGTGGTCCACAACGGCATCATCGAGAATTTCGCGGAATTGCGCGCCGAGCTGGAATCGCACGGCGCCAAGTTCGCCACCGAGACCGACACCGAGGTGGTGGCGCATCTCGTCACCGAGGAAATGGGCAACGGTGCGGGCCCGATCACCGCCGTGGCGTCCGCGCTGCCGCGGCTCAAGGGCGCTTTCGCCCTCGTCTTCCTGTTTTCCGGCGAGGACGATCTCCTGATCGGCGCCCGGCGCGGCTCGCCCCTCGCCATCGGCCATGGCGACGGCGAGATGTATCTCGGCTCCGACGCGATTGCGCTCGCGCCCTTCACGAGCACCATCAGCTATCTCGAAGACGGCGACTTCGTCGTCCTCACCCGCCGCGGCGCGGTGATCCAGGACCAGACCGGCAAGGTGGTGACGCGGCCGGTGATCCGCTCCAGCGCCTCGGCGCTCCTGGTCGACAAGGGCAACCACCGCCATTTCATGGCGAAGGAGATTCACGAGCAACCCGAGGTGGTCGGCCACACGCTCGCCCATTACGTCCAGTTCGCCAACAGCCGAATCGCGCTGCCGGGCAAACTCCCGTTCGATTTCAAAGCCATCGACCGGCTGTCGATCTCGGCCTGCGGCACCGCCTATTATGCGGGCTTGATCGGCAAGTATTGGTTCGAGCGTTTCGCCCGGCTGCCGGTCGAGATCGATGTCGCCTCGGAGTTTCGCTATCGCGAGGCGCCGTTCCAGCCCGGCAATCTCGCGCTGTTCGTGTCGCAGTCGGGCGAGACCGCCGATACGCTGGCGACGCTGCGCTACGCCCGCGAGCAGAAGCAGCACATCATGTCGATCGTCAACGTGGCGACCTCGACGATCGCCCGCGAAAGCGACGTGGTGATGCCGACGCTCGCGGGGCCCGAGATCGGGGTCGCCTCGACCAAGGCGTTCACCTGCCAGCTGACCGTGCTCGCCTGCCTCGCGATCGCGGCCGGCCGCGCCCGCGGCGTGCTCGGCGAGGACGACGAGACGCGCCTCGTCAAGGCGCTGATCGAGACACCGCGCCACATGGCGCAGGCGCTGACGCTGGAGCCCCAGATCGAACATCTGGCGCGCGACCTCGCCAAGTGCCGCGACGTGCTCTATCTCGGCCGCGGCACCAGCTACCCGCTCGCGCTCGAAGGCGCGCTCAAGCTCAAGGAAATCTCCTATATCCACGCCGAGGGCTATGCGGCCGGCGAGCTCAAGCACGGACCGATCGCGCTCATCGACGAGACCATGCCGGTGGTGGTGATCGCGCCTTACGACCGCGTGTTCGACAAGACCGTCTCCAACATGCAGGAGGTCGCCGCGCGCGGCGGCCGCATCATCCTGGTGACCGATCCCAAGGGCGCGCGGGAGGCGACCGTCGATTCGCTGGTGACCCTGACGCTGCCGGAAATGCCCTCCACGGTGACGCCGCTGGTCTATGCCATCCCGGTGCAATTGATCGCCTACCATACCGCCGTTATCATGGGCACCGATGTCGATCAGCCGCGCAACCTCGCCAAGTCGGTGACGGTGGAATAGCGTCGGCCGAAGGTCGCGCCCAGGCTCACAGCGAAGCGATGGCGCGCCGGAAACCATGGCGCACGCAGGCATGAAGATCGTATAGTTCGATCATGAGCTCATCCGACCATCCCCAGGCGCCGCAGCCCGCTCCGGGCGGACCCGAAAAGGCGCCCGCGCATCACCATGGCATCGGCAGCCGGATCCGCAATTACTTCCTCACCGGCCTCGTGGTGGCCGGACCGCTCGCGATCACGGTGTGGCTGACCTGGACCTTCGTCACCTGGGTCGACGACCTGGTCCGGCCGTTCATTCCCGTGGCCTATCGCCCGGAAACCTACCTGCCGGGCCGGATTCCCGGCAGCGGCCTCGTGATCGCCGTCGTCGCGCTGACCCTGCTCGGGTTCCTCACCGCCAACCTGGTCGGCCGCACCCTGGTCGAGGCCGGCGAGCGCATCCTCGACCGCATGCCGCTGGTGCGCTCGCTCTACAAGGGCTTGAAGCAGGTGTTCGAGACGCTGTTCTCGCAATCCGGCTCGAGCTTCCGCACGGTGGGCCTGATCGAATTTCCCTCGCCCGGCATGTGGTCGCTGGTGTTCCTGTCGCAGCCGCCGAGCTCCGAGATCACGACGGTGCTGCCGAACCAGGAAGAGCACGTCTCGGTGTTCATGCCGTGCACGCCCAACCCGACCACCGGATTTTTCTTCTACGTGCCGCGCAGCGCGGTCATCGAGCTCGACATTCCCGTCGAGGCCGCGGCCAAGCTCATCATGTCGGCCGGCCTGATCCAGCCGACCCCCGGCGACGGCCCCAAACGGCTGGCCGCGCTCGCCGATACCGCGAAGGCCGCGCAGGCGGCGCAGCTGCCGAAGCCGGCCGCGGCCGCCGCACCGGTGGAGTAGAGTGGATTTCAATCGCGCGACCGCCGGTATGGACCTTCGTCCTCGGGCGATGGTAATCTCGCGGTCCACCCGTTCGCGCGCGAGGCGAGCGTGGCATTTCGAAGAGCGAGCTTCCGGCGGACCTCGCCAGGATGCCTTCCGATGGAGCCTGATTCGATGAGCGCGCCCGGAGCGGCGGGTGGCGTGCGTTGCGTTCCGCAGCCGGTATCCGCACCACTTACCCGCGCCGCGATCTTCCTGATCGTCACGGTCAATCCGGGCCCGGACGACCGCGCGGCCCTGCGGTCGTTCTGCGGAGACCTTCCCGCGCTGTTGCGCGCCGTGGAATTTCGCGATCTCGAAGCCGGGCTTTCCTGCGTCATGGGATTCGGATCCGACGCGTGGACCCGGCTGTTTGGCGAGCCGCGGCCGGCGGAGCTGCATCCGTTCCGCGAGATTCGCGCCGGTACGCGCCATGCGGTCTCGACGCCCGGCGACGTGCTGTTCCACATCCGCGCGAAGCGCATGGACCTGTGCTTCGAGGTGGCGACGCAGATCATGGCACGCATCGGCAAGGCGGTTTCGATCGTGGACGAGGTGCACGGCTTTCGCTACTTCGACGACCGCGATCTCCTGGGATTCGTCGACGGTACGGAAAATCCGCGGGGCGAGGCGGTGATCGATGCCGCGCTCATCGGCGGGGAGGACGCTGCGTTTGCCGGCGGCAGCTACGTGATCGTGCAGAAATATCTCCATGACATGGACGGTTGGAACGGGCTGTCCACGGAGGCGCAGGAGCGCATCATCGGCCGCACCAAGCTCTCCGACATCGAATTGGACGATACCGCCAAGCCGACCTCGGCCCACAACGCCCTCACGACGATTGCCGAGGACGGCAAGGAGTTCAAGATCCTGCGCGACAACATGCCGTTCGGCCGGGTCGGCGAAGGTGAATTCGGCACCTATTTCATCGGCTATTGCCGCACGCCGCGCACCACCGAGCAGATGATCGAGAACATGTTCGTCGGCCGCCCGCCCGGCAATTACGACCGGCTGCTCGACTTCAGCCGTGCGGTGACCGGAACCCTGTTCTTCGTGCCGTCCGCGACATTTCTGGAGTTCGTCACCGACGAAGCGCCGGCGCCCGCCGCAGCGCCGGCGGTGGCCGATCCCGCACAATCCGTCACGCCGGTGCCCGATGGTTCGCTCGGCATCGGCTCCCTCAAAGGAGACACCCGGCATGAATAATCTCCATCGCGAGCTTGCCCCGATTTCCGATGCGGCGTGGGCTGACATCGAAGAGGAGACCTCGCGCACGCTCAAACGCTATCTCGCCGCACGGCGCGTCGTCGACGTGCGGGGGCCGGAGGGCTTCGGCCTCTCCGCCGTCGGCACCGGCCACTTGCGGACGATCGACGCGCCGGGCAATGGAATCCTTGCGAGACAGCGCAACGTGAATGCGCTGGTCGAGTTGCGGGTTCCGTTCGAGCTGGATCGCCAGGCCATCGACGACGTCGAGCGCGGCGCCAACGACTCCGACTGGCAACCGGCCAAGGACGCCGCGCGACAGATCGCCTTTGCCGAGGATGGTGCGATCTTCGACGGTTACGCCGCCGCCGGCATTGTCGGCATCCGTCAGGGGACCAGCAATCCGATCATGACGCTCCCGGCCGACGTGCGCGCCTATCCGGAGGCCATCGCCCAGGCCCTGAGCCAGTTGCGTCTCGTCGGCGTCAACGGGCCCTATTCGGTGTTGCTCGGCGCCGACGCCTATACGGCCCTCGCCGAGACCAGCGATCACGGATATCCGGTGCTGGAGCACGTCAAGCGGCTGGTCAAGGATGAGATCATCTGGGCCCCGGCCATCGCCGGCGCCTTCGTGCTGACCACCCGCGGCGGCGATTTCGACCTGCATATCGGCCAGGACGTCTCGATCGGCTATTCCAGCCACACCGATACCGCGGTCCGGCTCTACCTGCAGGAGACGTTGACGTTCCTCCTGCTCACCACCGAGGCCGCCGTTGCCCTGGCGCCTCCGCCGATGGCGCAGACGACCTGACGGGGCGCCTCACTGCAGACGGGCTGCAGCCGAGCGACTGACGGAACACTTCGGATTGCCGCAAGTTGAGTTCGATGGAGCCGACATGAGCAGGACGATGAATTTGATCGCGGGCGGTGTCCTTATTGTGGGAGCTCTCGCTGCTGCGACAATTTATTCAAACTGGGATGAAGCCGTTCAGGTTGTGGCGATGGGCTTCAATTATATCGATTATATGGGCGCGCCGGCAGGAACGATTTCCACCGAGGTTGCGGCGCGCTCGAAGCAACCGACGTCCCTCCGGCAAAATCCGTCTGGGCTGGCTGATGGCACCAATCAGGGGCAGGACGATTGGCCGAGCTACAACAAGACATTGACGTCAAATCGCTTCTCGCCACTGAACCAGATCACCGCGGCCAATGCCGGTGATCTGAAGGTTCTGTGCACCTACGACACAGGGCAATATACCGGGTTTAATAGCGGCTTGCTGGAGGTCGAGGGTGCTCTGATCTTCACGACCGAATTCGATATCTTCTCTATAAATCCCAATGATTGCAGCCAGAACTGGCGTATCCACGAAGACTATCAGCCCGCGACGCCGCAAGGCGTGAGCCGCGGCGCCGCCTATCTCGACGGCAGCCTCTTCCGCGGCACGCAGGACGGGCGCGTTCTCGCCTATGATTTGAAAACCGGCAAACGGCTCTGGGAAACGGCCATCGCCGACCCCAAGAAGGGGGAAAGCGCGCCTGCCGCGCCGATTGCGTGGAACGGTCTCGTTTTCATCGGCAACGCCGGTGGGGATATAAAGGGCATCAAGGGCCGCATGTATGCGATCGACGCCAAGACCGGAAAGATCGTCTGGGAGTTTTATCTCGTCCCGAGAACCGCTGGCGATGTCGAGCGTGGACCGGAGGGCAAATCGCCGCTCGACGATTCCACCTGGGAGACGCCGTCCGGCTCGCCTATTACAGGCGGCGCGACGTGGACCTCCTATACGCTCGATCCGGTCAACGGTCTGCTTTATGTCCCAGGCGGCAATCCCGCCCCCGACTTTGCGACTGGCATGCGCAAAGGCAGCAATCTTTATTCCGGGTCGATCGTCGTTCTGGACGCCAGAACCGGAAACTACAAGACCCACTACAAGATCGTTCCGAAAGACTGGCACGACTGGGATGTTTCCAGCGCACCGGCGCTGATTGAAACGGCGGCCGGCAAAAACGTGATGCTGGTAGCTCCGAAAGATGGCCATCTTTACGCTTTTGACCTGTCAAATCAGGAAATGCTTTATCGAGAGCCCATGACGAAGATCGAGAATGCCGACGCAGAATTTGCGGCCGGCCTGCCGGTCCATTTTTGCCCCGGCTCGATCGGCGGGGCCGAGTGGAACGGGCCCGCTTACGATCCGCAGAACAATCTCGTGATGGTCGGAGAGGTGCAATGGTGCACCACGGTGACCTTGCAAAAGCAGGAACGGATAGAGGCAACCGGGGCGGGAAAGCCGTGGTCCGGAGAAGCATCGCTCAATCCTTTCAACGTGTGGGGCAAGCAGGATCCGTTCGGCGACTGGGCCGGCTGGGTCTATGCTGTCGACGCTGATAGCGGCCAGTGGCGGTGGCGGGCCAAGACCAATTATCCGATCCAGAGCGGCATGACGCCGACCGCCGGCGGCGTCGTCTTTTTCGGCGACATGGGCGGAAATTTCTACGCACTCGACGCCAACGACGGGCATAAATTGTGGGGCCAGAAAATCGGCGGCGCCGTCGGCGGGGGCGTAATCACCTATATGGCAGGCCACTCGCAACGCGTCGCCGTCGCGACAGGTCTCACCGAAATCCTGTGGCCGACGGAAATCACCACCGCCAAGGTTTCTATTCTTGGGCTCGATAAGGTTCCGTAAGCCCCGACTTGGTTTGAACGAATGCGCGGCCACCGAAGAGAAGTGGAGCGAGGCAAATGACCTTACCAGCCGCAAGGCCGACCTGTATCCTGGTCCTGCAGGGCGGCGGAGCCATGGGCGCCTATCATATCGGCGCCTTTCAGGCGTTACGAGAAGGTGGCTTCGAGCCCGACTGGGTGTGCGGCATCTCGATGGGCGCAATCAACGGGGCGATAATCGCCGGCAACGTCGCGGAGCGACGGCTCGAACGGTTGGAGGCATTCTGGGCCGCAATCTCCCGGCCACCGGTGATTCCGGCATTCGGTGGCACAAGGCTGAGAACCTGGGAACACAATCTAAGCTTCGCCACGACGCTGTTGGAGGGACAACCCGGTTTCTTCAAGCCTCGCGCGGTGAATCCGTATTTCGCGCCGCCCGGGGTTGAGGCGACGAGTTTCTACGATACGGCGCCTCTGTTTGAAACGCTTTCGGAGACGGTCGATTTCGACCATCTCAATGAAAGAACGGCTACACGGCTTTCGGTCGGCGCGACGGACGTCGAGACCGGTATGTTGGATTTCTTCGACACCCGCAAAATGAGCGGTCGCTTCGGCCCGGAACACGTCGTGGCGAGCGGCTCGCTGCCGCCGGGCTTTCCGGCCACTCGTGTGGGCGACAGGCTTTACTGGGACGGCGGCTGCGTCTCGAACTCGCCCCTCGAGGCGGTCCTGGACGACATCCCGTCCGGCCACAGCATAGCGTTCGTCATAAATTTGTGGAGCGCCCAGGGTCCGGCGCCGGAGACGATGGAGGACGTTCTCTGGCGCGCCAAGCGGATACAATACGCAAGCAGAACGACTCAGCATGTCGATTGGCTGGCGACCAGGATAAACCTTCGCCACGCACTGCAGTTGCTCGAACATACGGGGGCAGCGCCGCCCGACCAGCGCCTCGACCTGGTCCATATCATGTATCATCCGGAGGAAGACCAGATTCCCTCCAGTGACGCCGAGTTTTCGCGCGCGTCGATCGCTGAGCGACGCTCGGCTGGCCTTTCGGACATGCGGCGCACATTGGCTGCGAAACCTTGGTCCCGCGTTCAAAAACCGTCTCACGTCTGCTGTATGGTACATCGCGTCACTCGCGACGGAATCAATACGGTCGATAGCGACTTGTGGCGCTACCGAACGGAGCCCGAAATGAACGATGCGCCGCGCCCGCCCCATGCGGAAACGCGGAAGATGACGGATGACGCCGCCCATGATCCGACGGATGTGCCGAGGCGATCCGGGCGGGCGCCATTCGAACGCGAGTCTGCGCCGACGAGGTAATTCTGCGGTGCGTCTCGACCGGACTTTGTAGGGTGGGCAAAGGCGCGCCCTTCGCGCCGTGCCCACGCGGATGCGCAGACAGATGTGGGCACGCTTCGCTTTGCCCACCCTACGACTTCGTCCCCGATCAACGCTGGCTTGCGGCCGGCCGCTCGGCCGGCGGCGCGCGCGCGATGTTCGCCCGCAGCGCGAGCGACAGGCCGAGCGCCAGCGCCAACAGGGCCGAGACGACCTTCCAGAACAGCAGCGGATTACGCTCGTAGAGTGGCCGCGGCCGCGGGGTCGGCGGCGCCGCGCGGATCGCGCCGTGCTCCAATGCGAAGATGAACTCGAAGACGTCGCCGAAACGGTCGTCGGGATCGGCCGCGGTGGCGCGGGCGAGGGCCTGGTCGAGCCATGCCGGCAGGTCGGGGCGGTGCGCGGTCAAGGGCTTGGCCCGCTTGAAGCGCGGATGCGAGAACGCCTCGATCTCGCCATAGGGGTAGGCGCCGGTGAACATCCGGTAGATCGTCACGCCGAGCGCGAACTGGTCCGAGCGTTCGTCGCCCGGCGCGCCCGAGAACAATTCCGGCGCCATGTAGCTCGGCGTCCCCGGCGCATGGGGAGCCGGGACGTCCTCCATGTGCGGCAGCCGCGCGACGCCGAGGTCGATCAGCCGCAGCCCGGGAACCTCGCGGTCCCGGATCGCTTCCAGGATCACGTTTTCGGGCTTGATGTCGCGGTGGATGATGCCGGCGCGGTGAAGCGCGGCGACGCCGCCGGCGAGCTTGATCGCATAACCGAGGCCCGCCGTCAGGGATAGCCGCGGCGGCCGCGCCAGCCGCCGTTCGAGCGTCTCGCCCACGTAGAACGGCACCGCGGTGTAGAGCCCGGTTTGGCGTTCCGGCGTGAGCTCGATCGCTTCGCCGACCCAGGGGCTGCGGATGCGCGCCGCGATCCATGCCTCGCGCAGAAACGCCTCGCGCAAGACGTCCTCCGCCCCGGTGATGGGTTTGGGGAATTTCAAGATGACGCGGCGCTGCTCGATGCGGTCTTGCGCGTCGAACACTCGGGTGTAGCGGCCGTCCGCCAGCACGGCCTGCAGGTGGAATCCGTCGATGGTGGCGCCGGCCTTGGGCACCGGCAGCAACGGCAGACCGGCGGCGGCAAAGGCGAGGTCGGCCTGGTCGGCCGGCGGCAGGCCGATGACGTCGATCACCAGCGCGGTGGCGTTGTCTCCGGTTCGCGCGGCGATCCCGGCCGCGACCAGCGCGCGCGCGGTCTCCTCGGGCGCGTTGCGCCGCGCCAGGATCTCCGCCAGCGCCCGGTCCGTGACGCCGCCATGGATGCCGTCGGTGCAGAGGAGATAGCGGTCGTACAGGCGCATGGTGTCGGTGCTGTAATCGATGCGGATGCTCTCTTCCGCGCCCACCGCCCGGGTGAGGATATGCCGCAATCCGGCGCCGGCCAGGGCGTGGTCGGTGGTCATCTGGTCCAGGCGTCCGTCGCGCCAGCGATAGGCGCGGCTGTCACCGACATGGACCACGTGGACCCGCCGTCCGCGCAGGACCAGCGCGGTCAGCGTGCACGCCATCCCCGCGAGGTTGTCGTCGCCACGGCCGATGGCGTGCGCCCAGGAATTGAAGGCTTCCACCGTGCGGGCGCTACTGCGCTGGATGCCCAGCGTCGCGTTCTGGCCGAGATGGCCGTCGATGAAGGAACGCACCGCGAGCTCCGCCGCCACCCGGCCGCCTTTGGCGCCGCCGACGCCGTCGGCGATCACGGCCACCGCGCCCAGGCGTGCCTGCTGCTCGCGGCCGCCGGCATGGAAAGCGGCATAGTCCTCGTTGCGCTCGCGCGGGCCGATGTCGGTGGCGATGCCGCAACGCAGCTCGAGCCGGGTCGTTTCGCCGGCCGTGGCTTCGCCGGGCGCGGGGGCGGGTTCCATGGCGTCTACGAACCTCTCTTTTCGCCGCAATAGAATAGCGCCTTCGGCGGCGCACAAAATATGCGCGGCGTGATGCGCAACCGTGCAAGTGGGACGACCCCGATCAACGCACAAGTTATCGGCAATCTGCGTGGATTTAACCGACCTCGTCACATCATCGCGATGATTTCATTCCGACTCGGTGTGCTCTCATTTTGACCACGACATTCCGCGGAGAAACTTGGAAACATGCCTGGATGATCGACAAGGCGTTCTTCCAGTCCGGCAATACGCCGACGCTGTTTGCCGCGTTCTTCTATTTCGACATCTCCTTCATGGTCTGGGTCATGCTCGGACCGCTGGGGGTTCAGATCGCGGCCGACCTCGACCTCGACAATGCGCAAAAGGGATTGATGGTCGCCGTGCCCGTGCTCGCCGGCGCCGTGATCCGCGTGGTCCTCGGCGTCCTGGTCGATCATCTCAAGCCGAGGCGCACCGGGCTGATCGCGCAGGTGATCGTGCTGATCGGTCTGTTCGCGATCTGGCTCCACGGCATCCACAGCTTCGCCGGGGTTCTTCTGGCCGGCATCATCCTCGGCGTCGCGGGTGCATCCTTTGCGGTGGCGCTGCCATTGGCGTCGCGGTGGTATCCGCCGGAGCACCAGGGCATGGCGCTCGGCATTGCGGGCGCCGGCAATTCGGGGACCGTGCTGGCGGCGCTGTTTGCGCCCAGCCTGGCCGTGGCATTCGGCTGGATCAACGTGTTCGGCCTCGCGCTCATTCCCCTGCTCGCCGCCTTCGTCGTCTACATCCTCTATGCCAAGGACAGTCCCACCGCGCCGCCGCCCAAGGGCTGGATGGAGTATCTCGCCGTGCTGCGCGTCGGCGATGCCTGGTGGTTCATGTTCTTCTACTCCGTCACTTTCGGCGGCTTCGTGGGCCTGGCCTCTTCGCTCTCGATCTATTTCAATGTCGACTACGGCCTCAACCCCGTCACCGCCGGCTATTTCACCGCCGCCTGCGTGTTTGCGGGATCGCTGGTGCGGCCGGTCGGCGGCGCCCTCGCCGACCGCATCGGCGGCATCCGTGCCCTGACCATCATGTACATGGTGGCGGCGGTCGCGATTACGATCGCGAGCTTCCATCTGCCCATGGCGTGGATGGCTTTGACCTCTTTCGTCGTCGGCATGCTGGCTCTGGGGATGGGCAACGGCTCCGTCTTCCAACTGGTGCCGCAACGGTTCCGCTCCGAGATCGGCGTCATGACCGGCCTCGTCGGAATGACCGGAGGCCTCGGCGGATTCTATCTCGCCTCGAGCCTCGGCTATTCCAAACAGTTCACCGGAAGCTATCAGGCGGGCCTTCTCGTGTTCGCCGCATTGGCGGTGCTGGCGCTGGTCGGATTGAGCAGCGTCAAGACACGCTGGCGAACCACATGGGGGGCCAAACTGGTAGCCGCGCGCATCTAGTGGTGCGACCCAAACAGATGGTTCCCATCTGTTTGGATAAGTCGCCCCACTACTGCAAATAAGTTGGTGGGCTGACTTGTCCCAACATTGGGGAGTCATATGTTGGGGTCAGACCACTAGACCGCATGATCTCGTCAGAGAAGGCTGCAGCTTTTCGGGATCACGCTCGAGGCCGCAACAAGGGCATGACCGACACGATCCATCATGAAGGCGACACCCACTGCCCCTACTGCGCTCTGCAATGCGGCATGAGCCTGGCGGCGGAGGCCGGCCGCATGGTGGTCGCGCCGCGCGACTTTCCCACCAACAAGGGCGGCCTGTGCCGCAAGGGCTTTACCGCTGCCGAATTGCTCGACGCGCGCGACCGGCTGACCGAGCCGCTGGTGCGCGAGCACAAGGGCGGCGCCCTGCTCGCCGTGAGCTGGGACCAGGCGCTCGACCGCATCGCCGCCGACCTGCGTGCGATCCAGGCGGAATCGGGTCCCGACGCCATCGGCGTGTTCGGCGGCGGCGGCCTCACCAACGAGAAGGCCTATATGCTGGGCAAATTCGCCCGCGTCGCGCTGCGGACCGCCAACATCGATTACAACGGCCGCTTCTGCATGGCGTCCGCCGCCGCGGCGGGGCTGCGTGCGTTCGGGATCGATCGCGGCCTGCCGTTCCCGCTGGAGGACATTCCGGGGGCTGCGGCGGTGCTTCTGGTCGGCGGTAACCCGGCCGACACCATGCCGCCGCTGATGCAGTATTTCGAGGAGCAGCGCCGCCGCGGCGGCAAGCTCATCGTGGTCGATCCCCGCCTGTCGGCG